>Ga0137394_10000955_pt1 | contig 20485 bp, 19 predicted proteins | sample czobulk116metaG_FD_108278 | JGI IMG/M metagenome (GOLD analysis project Ga0137394, IMG submission 108278) | Vadose zone soil microbial communities from Angelo Coast Range Reserve, California, USA - czobulk1.16 metaG | ecosystem: Environmental > Terrestrial > Soil > Vadose zone | place: USA...
ATCGACCTTGGCTACATCGGGCCAGGAAGGAGCTTTACTCCACTGACCTCCCACCCTCCGGAGGCGACCAAACCGTTACCGATGTGCCCGGTCTAAAAAGCTACCGATGTGCCCGGCCGCACAACAGGCATGAAGAATGCGTATTGTGTCCCCGGGTTTTTCTTACTTCCAGCCCGGGAACGGCCAGAGCGCCTTGCCGGTCTGGAACTCCTTGGGCCAGACCGTGACGAACTTCCCGTCCTGGATCTGTTCCACCAGCATCTGGTGTTTGTTCTGGTTGGTGTAGCCGTCGTAGTCTTGGAACTTCACCGGGCCGTCGAGGGTGTCCCAGCTTCCGGACTTGAGCGCCTCGCGCGTCTTGTCGCGGTCGCCGTTGGCCGCCGCCGCGGTCTGGGCCAGGATCCACATCGCCGTGTAGGCGGTGGCCGCGTGGTAGGTGGCCGGCTTGCCGTATCGCTCCTGGTAGGCCTTCGCGAATTCCTTCGCTCCGGGCCAGTTCACGGCCTGCGTCCACTGCGTGCTGGAGAAGATGCCGTTGGAGATCTCCTTCTCCTTGGAGAACTGCACGTTGGAGAAGCCGGCGCCGGCGCCGAGGAACGCCGTCGGCTTGAGGCCGATCTCGCGCGACTGGCGCATGAGCAGGATGGCGTCGGCGACGTACGAGACCATGAACACGATCTCGCCGTTCGCGTTCCTCACGTTGACCAGGGTGGAGCGGTAGTCGGGCGATCCCTTCGAGTACGCCTCGTGGAACACCACCTTGAGGCCCTTCTTCTCTCCATATTCCTGGCCAGAGCGGCCGCCCGAGACGCCGAAGTCGGTGTTCTCGTTGAGGATGGCCATGGTCTTCGGCTGGCCCAGCGAGAGCGCCATGTCGAGCAGCACCTGCGCATAGTCGTTGGTCGTGGCGGAGACCCGGAACACGTACTTGTAGCCCTGCCGGGTGATCTCCTCCTTCGAGGCGACCGGATTGACCAGCGGCACCTTGTAGCGCTCGGCCGTCTTCGCCACCACGCTGGTCACGGCGGAGGTGTACGCGCCGCAGACGCCGGCGACGTTGTCGCGCGTGGCCAGCTTCTCCATCGCGCTGATCCCGACCTGCGGCTTGCCGGTGTCGTCCTCCCAGATCGCCATCACCTCCACGTTCTTCTGCTTCTTGAGGTCCTCGATGGCGAGCTTGTAGCCGTTGCTGAGGTCCTCGCCGATGGGCGCCTCGGGCCCGGTGAGCGAGTTGATGATTCCGATCTTGATGGGCGCGGCGCTGGCGGCCGTCGCGAGCAGGACCGTGGCGGCGAGAGCGAGTCGGGACAAGTGCATGAGGGGCTCCTGAGGTTGGCAGGCTCTAATCACACTGCGCCCCGGTTTTCCAGCGGCAGGCTGCGAGCTCGCGGCCTTGACCCTGCGCATTGCGAAGGATACGACAGCCGCCAACCGCCCTCCCCGGGAGGCTTCGCGTGGCCGCCTCGATCGAGATCCTCTACCTCCGCTTCCCGGTGCACCCGAACATCACCGTGATCCAGATCGGCCCGGGCATCCAGCGGATCGACAAGGAAGGCGACAGCTTCTTCGTGATCGGGACGGAGGACGGCCCGCTCGCCGGCAAGAAGGTGGAGATTCCGGGCGACAACGTGGCCGCCATCCAGTGGGCGCTGGACGGGAGCGCGATCAAGACCGCCTGATGGACAAGACGGAACGCCTGCTGGACCTGGTCGCGCTGCTGCTCGACGCCCGGGAGCCGGTTTCGTTCGCCGAGCTGCGCGAGCTCTTTCCGGACGAGTACGGCGGCTCGCGTCCGGCGGCGGAGCGGAAGCTGGAGAGAGACAAGGCCGAGCTCCTGGAGCTGGGCGTCCCCATCGAGTTCATGGACCCGCGGCAGCTCGACGAGCGCGACCTGGGCGGCTACCGGATCGATCGCAAGTCGTTCTACCTGCCCGACCCGCGGCTCTTGCCGGAGGAATCGGCCGCGCTCTACGCGTCCGGCGCCGCGGCGCTGGCCACCCGCGATTTCCCCTTCGCTCAGGACCTGCAGCACGCGCTGCGGAAGATCTCGCTGGCCGGCGACACGCACGCGGTGGGAAGCGAGGCCGCGCGGCGTCTGGTGGTCGTCCGGCCGGGCGATCCGCAGCGGGCCGGCAAGCTACGCGCGCTCGGCGATGCGGTCACGCGCAGGAAGAGGATCCAGTTCCACTACCAAAAGCCTCCAGCGCTCGACGGGCGGCCTGGAGAGGAGAGCGAGCGCGACGTCGAACCGTGGGGGCTGGCCTTTCGCGGCGGCGCCTGGAGGCTGGTCGCCAACGACCCGGGAAAGGGACAGCGGGTCTTTCTCGTCGACCGGATGTCGCGGATCGAGATCAACCCGCAGAAGCCGCAGACCCCGGACTTCGACGCGCCGGAAGGCTTCGACGCGGCCGACGAGGCGACGCGATCGAGCAAGCCGTGGCGATGGAACCATCATCCGCCCCAGGACGTCCGGCTCGGGTTCGCGGCGGGAAGCGAGGCGATCGCCGAGCGCGTGTTCGAGGCTGCCGACGGCCGGCTGACCACCACCAACCTGGACGGCCTCTTGCCCCAGGTCCTCTCGCTGGGAGATCGCGTCCGGATCGAATCGCCTCCCGAGGCGCGCGAGAAGGTGCGCGAGGCGCTGCGCCGGATCCAGCTGAAGCTGCGGGAGGAGCCGGAGCCGCCGGCGGAGCCCATCGCCCCGGCCCCGCCGGGCGCCCTCGCGCAGCCAGAGCGCGCGGTCGAGCCGAATCTAAAGAAGGAGCGGCTGCGCCGCCTGCTGCTGATCGTCCCCGCCGCGCGCCGCCGTCCGGGGATCGCGCTGTCGGAGCTGGCGCGCGAGCTCGGGCTCGACGTGGAGGAGCTGCGCCAGGACATCGATCTGCTCGGGCTCGTCGGACGGCCGCCCTTCTCGCCCGACGATCTGATCGACATCAGCGTGGACGAGCGGGATCGCGTGACCGTCGCGCTGGACCAGAGCTTCTCCCGTCCGCCGCAGCTCACGCCGCTGGAGGCGCTGGCGCTCGCCGCCGCGGCCGAGGAGATGGCGCCGCTGGACCCCGCGGTGACCGGAGCGCTGGCCAAGCTCACCGGGCAGCTTCCTCCCGCCGCGCGCCAGCTCTACGCGCAGCTCGCGCGACGCCTCGCCGCGGCCACGCCCGCTCCGCGCGGAGCGGAAGCGATCCTCGCGCAGCTCCGGACCGCCGCGGAGCGGCACCGCGAGATCGCGCTGCAGTACGACAAGGAGGGGCGCGGCGCGGCCGGCGAGCGCATCTTCCAGCCGCAGGGTGTGATCGACCACGGTGGCGTCTGGTACACCATCGGCTACGATGCGGGACGCGGCGCGGAGCGCACCTTCCGCGTGGACCGCATCCTCTCGGTCCGGGAATCAGGACTGGACTTCGCCGATCCGGGTCCGCTCGATCCCGCTCGATTCCAGCGCGAGCAGCTCTACTTCCCGAGCGGCCGCGAGCACGCGATCGCGCTGCGCTTCTCGGCGGGCGCGGCGCAGTGGGCGCTGCACCGGTACGGCTCGCGGGCGCGGCTGCTTCCCGACGGGCGCGCCGACGTCTCGATCGAGAGCGCGGGGACCGGTTACGCCGTCCAGCTCGCTCTCTCGTTTGCGGGCGAGGCGGAGATCGCCGCGCCGCGGCACGCCCGGGACGCACTGCGCGACGAGGTCGAGCGCGCCCTGAGGCAGCAGGAAACGATCACCGAGGATTGACATGGGATAGAAAGGCCCCTAGAAACGCGCGCCTCGGCGGCAGGCAGTCGTCCCTGCCGTTCGCCGGATCGGAGGAAGATTGGCTGGAAAAGTCGTCAGCGGAGAGCCGCGGACCACGATCTACACGGAGGCGATGGAGGTCTTCCATCGCGCGGCCGACTTGATCGGGCTCGACCGCCGCGTCCGGATGGAGCTCGAAGAGCCGGACTACGAGCACATCTTCTACGTCACCGTGAAGCTGCACACCCGGCTTTCGCCGCTCACCCAGGACGCCGAGAAGTTCAAGGACCTGCCCGACAGCGAGCTGTTGCCCGACGGTCTCGAGCCGCTGCTCGACGGCAGCTTCGTCTTCAAGCGGCGCGCGCTGATCGGCGCGAACCTCCACATGCGCGACGGCGTGGTGCGCCTCAAGGGCAAGGGCCTCTACAAGGTGGTCCCGGGCCGCCCCGAGCGCTTCAAGGCCTACCGCGTGCAGCACAACCAGGCGCGCGGGCCGTACAAGGGAGGCACCCGCTTCCACCAGGACGTCTCGCTCGATCTCTTCAAGGTGCTGGCCGCGGAGATGACCTGGAAGACGGCCATCGCCGACGTCCCGTTCGGCGGCGGCAAGGGCGGCATCAAGGTGGACCCGCGCAGCCTCAGCTCCGAGGAGCTGGAAGCGCTGACGCTGCGCTACATGTACCGGCTCAAGCCGCTGATCGGGCCCGACCTGGACATCCCCGCGCCCGACGTCGGCACCGACGGGACCATCATGGGCCTCTTGCTCCGCCAGTACACCGACGGCGAGCGGGAGCGGCACAAGCTGCGCGGCGTGGTCACCGGCAAGGACACGCGCATCGGCGGGTCCGAAGGCCGCGTCAAGGCCACCGGACAGGGCCTCGCGTACACCATCCAGGAGTGGTTCGCCGAACGCGGGACCACTCCCGCGGGCAGCACGTTCATCCTGCAGGGGTTCGGCAACGTCGGATCCAACGCGGCGGAGATCCTCGGCGGGCTGAGCTCCAAGCTGCTGGCGGTGAACGACGCGGGCGGCACCATCTTCAACCCCACCGGCATCGACGTCGGGGACCTGATCTCGTACGTCTACGACAACCCGCGCAACCTCCGCCGCACCGTGGGCGGGTACCCGAAGGCGCAGCAGATCTCCAAGGCGGACCTCTGGGACGTGGACGCGGACATCGCCATTCCGGCGGCGCTGGGCGGCGAGATCACCGGCCCGGTCGCGGAGCGGCTCAAGGTGAAGCTGGTGGCGGAGGGCGCGAACGGCCCCACCACGCCGGAAGGCGACCGGGTGCTGGCGAAGCGGGGCATCGAGCTGATCCCCGACATCATCGGAAACGCCGGCGGCGTGACCGTCAGCTACTACGAGTGGATCCAGAACAAGCGCATGGAGCACTGGAGCGAGACGGAGGTGAACGGCCGTCTCGAGCAGGCGATCAAGTCGAACTACCGGATCATCCGCGACATCGCGCGGAACATGCCGCGGCGGACCGCCACGCACAACAGCTCGCGCTATACGATCGGCAAGGAGATCGACATGCGCACGGGGGCCATGGTGCTGGCGCTGAAGAGGATCGAGGCGCATTACCAGCTGGAGGGGTTCTCGCAGTAGGCGTGCCGGTTCCTGGTCAGCGCCGGGTCGACACGTCTGCCAACCTTCCGCGCCGCTCGTAGAGCACGACGGTCCAGGTCCGCCATCCCGCATCCGCCGGCGGGCCCGCGGCATGGCAGACGTGCGCTCGCGCATCCGTGGCGCTCGGCAGCGGCTCGTCACAGGAGAAGCCGTGCTCGCGCATCCATTGCCGCGCGCCGTCGATCTCCCGCCCCTCGGGGATGTAGACCAGCATCCGCGCGCGGGCGTCCTCGATGTTCGAAGGCCAGGAGAACGGCTCGCGCTTGGGACCGCTACAGGCGGCGAGCAGCAGCGCGAGAGACGCGAGGCGGAGCTTCATCCGGCCAAAGTAGACTAGAGTCAGCCGCACTTGCACTGGACCGACGAAGACCACCCGCTCTGGACCTGGCTTCTGGGCGCGTGCGCCGCGGCGACGGTGGTTCCGCTCTGGTCCGCGGATCACCTGCCCTTCACCGACCTTCCCCAGCACGCGGCGGCCATCGGGACGCTGCGCCACTGGTGGGATCCGGAATGGAAGTCGCAGCAGTACTTCACGCTCGCCCTCGGGCAGACCCAATACCTGCTCTACTACCTGGTCGGCGCGGCCCTCGCGTTTCCCTTCGGCACTGCCGAGCGAGCAAATCTGATCCTGCTCTCGGCGCTCGCCGTCGCCTTTCCCTATGCGCTGCGCTCGCTGCTGAAGGCGCTGCGCGCCGACTCCAGGCTGGCCCTGTTCGGCTGCACGCTGTTCTGGAGCCAGTCGCTGCTGATCGGCTTCTTCAACTACGTCGCGGCCATGCCGCTCACGCTCTGGTCGCTCGCGCTGACCTTGCGCCAGACCGAGGCGCCCTCCCGCCGGACGCTGATCGCGCTGGCGGTGGCCGCCACGGCGCTCTTCTACCTGCACCTCTCCGCCTTCCTCTTCTTCGCGCCCGCGGCGGCCCTGGTCTCGGTGGGAATCCCGCGGCTCGCGCCCGCGCGCGAGTGGCCGCATCGGCTGCTGTGGGCCGCGCCGGTCGCGGTCCTCTCCGTCCTGTGGCTCGTCAACAGCCCCGTCGTCCATCCGCAATCCGTCGGCTGGCGGCAGCCGATGTCCGTGGCTTGGGAAGAGCCGGCCACCGCCCTGCGCAACCTGACGGACGCGCTGCTCGACATCTGGCGCGGTCCGCAGGACGAGTGGTGCCTGATCGCGCTCCTCGCCGCCGCGGCGTTCCTCGCCTGGCCGCAGCGCCGCGATCCCGAGGAGCACCCGTGGCGGCGCGGACTGGTCGCCGTCTGGCTGGCGATCGCGGCCGCGCTCTACTTCGCGTTCCCCATCTCCATCGGCTGGATGTGGCAGCTCAACGAGCGCTACGCGCTGCTCTTCGCCTTGCTGGCGCCCGCGCTGCTGCGGCCCGCGCGCGGGCTGCGCGGAGCGGCGCCGCTCTTGCTGGTCGCGGCCACCGGCCTGTTCGCCGCCGCCAACGCCGGGGCCAACATCCGCGCCTTCGATCGCGAGGTCGGACCGTTCGACAGCGTCCTCTCGCGCGCGCAGCCGGGCCGCCGGCTGATCGGGATGATCTTCGATCAGAACTCGCGCTACGCGAAGTTCAGCGCGTTCCTCCATTTCCAGTCGTACTACCGGGCGCGGTTGGGCGGCGTCGCTTCGTTCTCGTTTGCCGAGCTGCCGCAGTCCCCGCTGCGCTACCGCGAGGAGAGCGCGCCGCCGCGCCACCCGGCGGGCTGGGAGTGGCACGCGAACGCCTTCCGCAACGACCTGGACGGGCCGTACTACGACTACGTGCTGGTGCACGGCTTCGTCGATCCGTTCGCGCGGCCGCAACCGGGGCCGCGCTGGACGCTGCGCGTGCGCGAAGGGCGCTGGGCGCTCTACGAGAAGGAGCCCTAGGAACCGCCGACCCGCGCGGACCGTATACTCAGTGGACGGAGCCGCGCACCCCCTTCTGCGCGCCCCCGGGGGGTGACTGTGGAGTAACGAACTTCAGCCCGATCCCCCGCATCCCGGCGCGGCTGGCGTCCGGGCGGGAAAAGTTGATGTAGCACTGGTACCGGACCTCGCCCTCCAGCGTCATCTCGGCGCCGCCCGGCGGCGAGGAGAAGGTCACGCGCACGCGGGTGCCCAGCGGGAACGGGTCGCGCATCTCGACGAACATCCCGCTATCCGTGATGTTTCTGCCGATGCCCCCCACCACTCCACGGTCCGACTCGAGGTGGACCGGGAAGGCCTTGTCGAACCTCTCCACCCCTGCCGCAGGTTTCGAGCGGGGCTGTATTTTTTCCGTCTGACTGGACATTCCCCGCCCCGCTCCGGCTCGGATGGACGGCCGCACGGTAGGTGCGGGGCAGCCCCAGGTCAAGAAAGCGGGTGGCACGTGGTCGCGCTCAGGACAACCTCGGCATACATTGCATGACATGAGGGGTCATCTGGGTGCCGTCCTGACCGCGGGACTCGCTGCCATCGCGCTGGCGCTGGCGATGCTGCAGGCGGCGGTGGTCTCGCACGGCGTGATCAAGCGCGAGGCCTCGACCGCGTCGCGCACCGGCACGACCAATCGCTTCTCGGCGCCGGGCGGACGAGCCGGTGTCCCGTCGTGGTCGCCGGACGGCTCGATGCAGAAGCCGGTACCGCCCGAGAGCCCCGAGGGCCGCACACCCCCGCGCCGGCAGGACGAGCAGCAGCACCGCTCGCCGCCGCCCTCGCGCTTCCGCAACGCGCCGCCGCGGCCCGGGCCGCAGCCGGCTCGCCGGGTGGTCGCGTAGCCGCGGCTTACTTCACCCGGACCGGCACGTACTGCGTCGACTGACCGCGGCGGACGCGGACCAGGGCGGTGTCGCCCTTCTTCACGGCCTTCACCGCGCTCTTGTAGTCCGCCGCCGTGAAGACGGCCTTCCGGTTCAGCTCGACGATCACGTCGCCGGGCTCGAGGCCCGCGTCGCCGGCCGGCGAATCGACCGCCACGTCCACCACCACCACGCCCTTGGTGGAGGGATCCACCTGCGCGCGCCGCGCGAGCTGCGGAGTGATGTCCTGGATCTGGAGCCCGAGCATGTCGCCCTGGTCCTTGCCCTGGTCGTCCTTGCTGGACACGCGCTGGCCGGGCTCCTGCTCGTCGGGGCGCTCCGCGAGCCTGGCTTCCACCGTGCGCTGCTTGCCCTCGCGGATCAGGTCGAGCTTCACGGTGTTGCCCGGCGGGATCACGCCCACGTCGCGGGTGAGCTGGTTGTTGTCGTTGACCGGCTTGCCGTTCAGGCCGACCACCACGTCCCCGGGCTTCACGCCGGCCTTCTCCGCCGGGCTCTCCTTCACCACGTCGGCGATCAGCGCGCCCTTGGTGGACTTGAGGTTCAGGTTGTCGACCATGTCCGAAGTGATCGCCTGCGGCTGCACGCCGAGGAAGCCGCGGGCCACGCGGCCGGTCTTCTGCAGCTGGGGAAGGATCTGCTTCACCACGTTGATGGGGATGGCGAAGCCGATGGTGTTCGCGCCGCTGATGATCGCGGCGTTCACGCCCACCACCTCCCCCTTCATGTTGAAGAGGGGGCCGCCCGAGTTGCCCGGGTTGATGGATGCGTCCGTCTGCAGGTAGTCGGAGTACGGCCCGCCGAACTGCGTGCGCTCCTTGGCGCTGATGATGCCGGCGGTCACGCTGGCCTGCAGGCCGAAGGGCTCGCCGATGGCGAGCACGTAGTCGCCCACCTCGGCCGCGTCGGAGTCACCGAGGGTGGCGTACTTCAGCTTCTCCACGTCCTTGCCCTCGATCTTCAGCAGCGCGATGTCGCTCTTCGGATCGGCCCCGACCACCTTGGCGGAGAACTCGCGGGCGCCGCCCGGAGCGGTTTCGTCGGTGATCACTTTGATCTCGTCCATCGGCCGGTAGCGGCCCGGCCGCGACTCGTCCTGCACCTCGACCACGTGGTTGTTGGTGAGGACCAGGCCCTCGCCGATCAGGAAGCCCGACCCGAGGCCATGGCGCTCCTGCTCCGGACCCGGCTGTCCGCCGAAGTACCGGAAGAACCGCTCCATCGGGTCCTGCGAGTCGTCGTCGCCGTTGTCTTCGTCCGGCGGCTGCTGGCGCAGGCGGGGATGCCCCTGGGGCATCCGCTGCGAGACGCGGCCGCCGGAGCGCGGCTTGATCTTGGAGTTGATGTTGACCACCACGGGACGCAGCTGCTTGACGAGCGGCGCCAGCGACGCCATCGGACCGCCGCCCGGCGGCGCCTGCTTCACCGTCTCGGCGGTCGGGGGAGGCGGGGTCGAGGCGGCCTGGGCGTCCGCGGCGAAAAGGGACGAATCCTGCCCCCGGCGCTGCCACGCGGGGACCAGCGTCAGCGCGACGGCTGCGGCAAAAACGCCGGTGAGCAATGCAACCACTACCGTAAAGCGGCGACGCATGAAACCTCCGAGGGGCCCCTCCGCAACAACAGCGAAGTCGCCCATGTATTTCGACGGTCCGGCGCGCAAGATCTTCGCCGGAAGCCCCGTCTGGAAGGGGCAACCTAACGCGCTTGCCAAGCGGGTCAAGTTGCGACGGTATTTCAGTTCAGTGGGACTCGGGGGTCCCCTGCAGCTCGTCCCGGGAGGACCGCAGGTCCTCCAGCTCCACCCGGCGGCCCCGCCCGTCCAGCACCTCCACCCGGGCGGCGTGCAGCGAGTAGTAGAGCAGCCAGCGCTCCGCGTCGGTCAGGCTGCCGGGCGGCAAGGCTTCGTCGATCTCCTCGACGGTCAAGAAGCCGCGCCGGATGCCCCGGGTGAACAGCGCCTTGCGTGCCTTGTGCGACCGGCCGATCTTCAACGAAGACATTCCCGGCGTCCCCTGGCTCGGTTCCTAAGCGCTCTCACGCTGCTCGCGCTCCGCTTCCGCGCCCGGTCCTTTCTTCTCGACCGGCAACGCGCCCGACTCGGTGAGGATCCGCCGGAGCTCGTCGCCCTCGATCACCTCGTTCTGCAGCAGCCGGGCGGCCACCCGGCCCAGCGCCTCCCGATTGTGCGAGACGAGGTCGCGGGCGCGCTGCATCGCTTCCTCGACCAGGCGGGAGACCTCCTCGTCGATCCGGCGCTGCGTGCGCTCGCTGTAGACCTTGTCCGGCACCCCTCCAAAGCCGGCGGGGCCTTGCAGGAACGGTGAGCGGCCTCTCTCGGCCAGCGAGATCGGTCCCAGCGCCTCGCTCATGCCGTACTCGGTGACCATCAGCCGGGCGATCTCCGTCGCCTGCTTGAAGTCGTTGGAGGCGCCGGTGGAGATGCTGCCCACCACGATCTCCTCGGCCGCCCGCCCTCCCATCAGGCCCGCCATCTTGTCGAGCAGCTCCTCGCGCGACATGAGGTAGCGGTCCTCGAGCGGGAGCTGGAGCGTGTAGCCGAGCGCGGCCAGCCCGCGGGGGATGATGGAGATCTTGTGCACCGGCTCGGAGTGCGCACAGAGGCTGCTGACCAGCGCGTGCCCGGACTCGTGATAGGCGACGATCTCCTTCTCCTTCTCGTTCATCCGGCGGTTCTTCTTCTCCAGGCCCGCCACCACCCGCTCGATGGCCTCCATGAAGTCGGCCATCACCACCTTGTCGCGGTCCTTGCGCGCCGCTAGCAGCGCGGCCTCGTTTACCACGTTGGCCAGGTCCGCGCCCGCGAATCCGGGGGTGCGCGCGGCGATCAGCTTGAGGTCCACGTCCGCCCCCAGCTTCACCTCGCGGGAGTGGATGCGGAGGATCTCCTCGCGGCCCTTCCGGTCCGGGCGATCGACCAGCACCTGCCGGTCGAAGCGGCCGGGCCGCATCAGCGCCGGGTCGAGGATCTCGGGGCGGTTGGTGGCGGCCAGGACGATCAGCGCGGTGCGAGAGTCGAAGCCGTCCATCTCCGCCAGCATCTGGTTCAGCGTCTGCTCGCGCTCGTCGTGTCCCCCGAACATGCCCGAGTTGCGGCTCTTGCCGATCGCGTCCAGCTCGTCGATGAAGATGATCGCCGGCGCCTTCGCGGCGGCCTGCTGGAAGAGATCGCGGACGCGCGCGGCGCCGACACCCACGAACATCTCCACGAACTCGGAGCCGGAGAGGCTGAAGAACGGCACGCCGGCCTCGCCCGCCACGGCCCGCGCCAGGAGCGTCTTGCCCGTGCCGGGAGGCCCCACCAGCAGCACGCCCTTGGGGATCCGTCCGCCCAGCCTCCGGAACTTGGAGGGCATCTTGAGGAACTCGACGATCTCCTTGAGCTCGTCGGCCGCCTCGTCCACGCCGGCGACGTCCTTGAAGGTGACGCCGGTGTTCGACTCCATGTAGACGCGCGCCTTGGTCTTGCCGAAGGACATCACCCCGGGAGGGCCGCCGGACATGCCGCCCGACATCCTTCGCGTGAGCCAGGAGACGAAGAGGAGCCCGATGCCGATCGGCACGATCAGCATCCAGATCATCTCGCTCATCCCGTTCTCGGAGACGGCGTCGTACTCGAGGTGCTTGTCCTGCAGCAGCTTCACCAGCGAGGCGTCGCCGGAGACCCGCACCGCGAACCAGGGCAGATCGCTCTTCGAGCCTTCGGGGCCCTTCGGGTAGCACTTCACCCAGTCGTTGCTCAGGACGACCTTCTGGCACCCGTCGCTCTGGATGCGCTCGACCAGGCGGCTGTACGGCACCCGCTGGAAGCCCGCGTCCTGGAAGAGCGAGCGCAGGAGCAGGAAGCCGACCAGCAGGAGAAGCACGTAGACCAGCGGCGAACCGAACCGCGGACCGGATCCGGGCTGCTTGTCGAGCTTCTTGCCGCGCGGATTCGGCTTCCCGATTGCCATCGAACGGCCCCTCCCCCGAGTGGACGCAACTCCCCCTGAGGAAGGTTAACGACGGTGCGGGGATTCGGCAGGCTGCGTCAGTGCGTCAGATCGAGCAACTGAGCGACCGTCTTCTCGTCTGCCGCGGGGAACTCGTACCGGTCCATCTCCTGCGGCGACACCCAGTGGTGGTCGTGCACTTTCTTGTGGTTGATCTCGCCGCGCACGAGTCTGCAGCGATAGACGCGGAAGTCGATGTCGTAATGCGGATAGCTGTGCTGCACGTGGATCACGCGGTCCCCGACCTCGACGTCGATCTCCATCTCCTCGTTCAGCTCGCGCGCCAGCGCGGCCTCGTCGCTCTCGCCTTCCTCGACCCGGCCGCCGGGGAATTCCCACAACAGAGGCAGCGTTGCCGTAGGACGGCGCTGGGTGATGAGGTACTTGCCATCCCTCTCGATCATGGCGGCAACGACGCGGATCCGATGTGGCATGACCACCGACGATAGACCCCCGTCCCGCAGGCGGCAAGACGGGCAGAGGCTTAGTTGCACGCCTGCGGGGCTGCCTTAACCTTGGAGAGGGAGGTCCGGATGCGGGTGCTCGTCATTGCCCTTTTGCTCGCGAGCGCTTTGCCGGCGGCGGCGAAGAAACCCGTCAAACCCAAGCCTGCTCCGCCCAAACCCGCGGCCGCACAGCCGGAACAGGCCCCGCTCTGCTCGGGCGACTACGCGGACGCGCTGCCCGCCGAGAAGGCGGCGACCATCTTCGACGCGGCGAAGGAGCCGTTCGTCTTCGCCATCCGCAACACCGCCACCTACGAGCACGTCTACTACGGCCGCGACGGCAAGCTCCGTCGCGCCTACCTGCGTTCGGTGGTGCACGGGACGGCGTTCGGGTATCGGGTAGTGAACGGCGAGACGCAGCTCGCGACCAACGAGCACGTCGCCAACCAGCCCGACGTGACCGACGACGAGCACCCGGTGGAGGGCATCCCCACCGGATCGAAGAAAGTGCGCGAGCAGCTCAAGATCGTGCGGGACGAGACCGACGACTACGAGCCGGGGCACGTTCCGCTCACCAAGTTGATGTCCGACCCCCAGGCGGACATCGCCGTGCTCAAGGCCCGCAAGCAGCTCGGCATCCTGCCGTACCGGATCGGCAGATCGGCCGCGCTCCGCCCGGGGAACCTGGTCCAGGTGCGCGGCTTTCCGCTCGGCGCCTTCGCCGCGATGAACACCGGCAAGGTGATCAACCCGCTGATGCACGACATCGAGCGCGGCTGGAACCACGCCGACTTCATGGTGGACGCGCTCCTGGCGGCCGGAAACAGCGGCAGTCCGGTGTTCGGGATCTCCTGCCGGACGTCCGAGCCGGAGCTGGTCGGCATCTACCACGCCGGCTACACCGACGCGGCGGCGCTCAACGCGGTGGTGGCGATCGATCAGCTCCGCGACGAGCTCGACACGCTCAAGGTGCCGAGGCGCGAGGCGACGCTGCACGGCGAGATCACTGCCCAGGACCGCGACAAGCTGGTGAAGCAGCTCTTCGCCGAGCCTACCCACAGCGTCACCTTCCCCTTCGGCGGGCGGGCGGTGGTGGTCGCGCTCCTCGATCCGCAGCTGATGCGCTTCTCCATCCTCGACGACGACTATCCGCTCTCCACGCAGGAGTCGATGGCGCTGATCGATCGCGGGCACAACGGGTTCGGCACGTTGGACTCGATCGCGGTCCCGGTGGATGGCCAGACGGTGGATGCCCCGGCCCAGGCGCTGGAGGGCGACGTCCGCGAGCACTTCGAGAAGCTGTACGAGTCGCTCTGGCGGCAGGTGCTGGGCGTCGCCGACTACCGGACGCGCCTGATGAACGGAAAGAAGAGCGCCGACGCGTTCGCCGAGGCGCAGGCCGCCCGGAGCCGGCTGCGCAAGCGCACCGCGGAGCAGAAGGAGCTACTGAATATCTGCTCGTTCGAGGCGGACCGGGCCAACTTCGGCGCGGCGCGCACGCAGATCGCCGCCCCTTCGCCCACGCCCCCGGCGGTGCCGACCGTTTCCACCGCGGAGATTACGGGAAGCGGTCCCTGAAAACAGGTAGGCTGGGGCATGCTCGCCTGGCTGCTGATTGCGGCCGCGATCGCGCTCCTGTTCGCGCTTGCGGTCCAGCAGTGGAAGCAGTCCCGCCGCCGCCCCGCCCGACGGGCGGCGCAACCGCGGCTGCCCGTGGTCCTCGCGCACGGGTTCCTCGGGTTCGACGAGATCGAGGTGGGAAGAAGCAAGCACGTCTACTTCCGCGGCATCGGGACGCATCTGGAGAAGCTCGGCGCGCGGGTGTACAGCCCCCGCGTGCCTCCCGCGTCGTCGATCGCCGACCGCGCAAAGCGCCTTGCCGATCTGATCCGCGCGCTGCCGGAAGAGCGCGTCAACATCGTGGCGCACAGCATGGGCGGGCTGGATGCGCGGTACGCGATCTCGCAGCTGGGCCTCGCGCCGCGCGTGGCGTCCTTGACCACCATCGGGACCCCGCACGCCGGGACGCCGCTCGCGGACGCCGGCCATGCGCTGTTCGGGAAGATCACCCGCCTGCTGCGCCGGATCGTCGACCTGAGCGCCTTCGGCGATCTCACCACGCAGGGGATGATGAAGTTCAACGCGGCCGTCCCGGACATGGCCGGGGTCGCCTATGCCAGCGTGGTCGGCAAGAGCGGCCGCCTCGGCACCAATCCGCTGCTCTGGCCCTCGCACCTGTATCTCGCCGAGACGGTCGGGCCGAACGACGGCGTGGTCCCGACCGCCTCGCAGGCGCGCGGGGAAGTGGTCCGCGAGATCGAGGCGGACCACTGGGCGCAGATCGGGTGGTGGTCGCGCGGGTTCGACGCCGCCTCGCTCTACGAAGATCTGCTGCGCGAGCTGCGCGGCCGCGGCTTCTGATGGCCAGGCTGACTTTTCTCGGCGCCGCCCAGACCGTCACCGGATCGCGCCACCTGCTCACCACCGCCTCCGGCAAGCGCGTGCTGATCGACGCGGGCCTCTTCCAGGGCCGCAAGGAGCTGCGCCAGCGCAACTGGGCCCCCTGGACGGCCGGCAAGCTCGACGCGGTGATCCTCACGCACGCGCACATCGACCACAGCGGGTACCTGCCGCGGCTCTGCGCTCAGGGGCTGGTCTCCCGCGTGATCTGCACCTGGGGGACGCGCGAGCTGGCGGGGCTGCTCCTGCCGGACAGCGGGCATCTGCAGGAAGAGGACGCCCGGATCGCCAACAAGCGCGGCTACAGCAAGCACGATCCCGCGCTCCCGCTCTACACGGCGGCGGAAGCGGAGGCGGCGGTCCGGAGGCTCGAGCCCTTCGCGTACGGCCATCCGGTGGACGTGACCGACGGCGTCCAGGTCACGTTCCACCAGGCCGGCCACATCCTGGGGAGCGCATTCCTCGACCTGCGCGCCGACGGCAAGCGTGTCTTGTTCTCCGGCGACCTGGGCCGGTACGGCTCTCCCCTTCTGGCCAACCCGGAGGATCCGGTGGCCGCCGATGCGCTCGTGCTCGAGTGCACCTACGGCGACCGGAAGCATCCGGAGGAGCCCGCGGCGGACCAACTCGCGCAGGCGATCCAGGAAGCGATCGCCCGGGGCGGCCCTTTGCTGATCCCGGCGTTCGCCATCGGGCGTGCGCAGGAGATCCTCTTCCTCTGGAGGCGGCTGGAGTTCGAAGGGCGCATCCCCAAGGTCCCGCTCTTCGTAGACAGCCCCATGGCGACCGACGCCACCCCGCTGTATCTCAAGCACCCCGAAGAGCAGTCGGACGAGGTACGCGCGCTCCTGTCCCACAACGTCCGCCCGCTGCATCCTTCCCGCCTGCAGTTCGTCCGCGGCGCCTTCGAATCGGCGAAGCTGCTCGAGCGCGAAGGCTTCTTCGCGGTGATCGCCGCCAGCGGCATGGTCACCGGCGGCCGGATCCTCGCGCACCTCGAGCAGCACCTGCCCAGCCCCGCCACCACGGTGCTGCTGGTCGGCTACCAGGCCGAGGAGACCCGCGGCCGGCGCCTGCTGGACGGCGCCCGGGAGCTGAAGCTGCGCGGCACCCTGGTCCCGGTGCGCGCCCACATCGAGCAGATGTCCGGCTTCTCGGCGCACGCGGACTGGGAGGAGGAGGAGCGCTGGCTGGCCCGCGCCCCCGCTCCTCCCGGGCGCTTCTTCCTCGTGCACGGCGAGCCCCCCGCGCTCGAGGCGCAGCGGGCGCGGCTGGCGGCGAAAGGCTGGAAGGTGGAAGCTCCGCAGCCCGGGGCCGAGGTGGACCTTGCGTGACCTCTTGCGCAGCGGAACGCTCCTGCTCGACGCCGCCATGGGTACGGCGCTGCTCGGGCGCGGGCTGGTCGGGCGCGCGCCGGCCTGGAACCTGACGCATCCCGAGATGGTCCAGGAGGTTCACGCGGCGCACGTGGCGGCCGGCGCGGAAGTCGTGCTCACCAACACGTTCGTGGGCGCCTCGCGCGAGGAAGCCGCGGCGGCGATCCAGCTCGCGCGCGCGAGCGGCGCCCGCTACGTGGGCGGATCGCTCTGGGCAGGAGCGCAGAACCTGGAAACGCAGGTCGCGCAGCTCGCCGGGACGGACTCCATCTGGCTCGAGGCGGCCATCACCGCCCAGCAGGCTCTCGCGGCCGTTCGCGCCGCGCTGCGCGCGACCGGTCTGCCGGTGGTGATCACCTGCGCGATGACCGTCGCGCCCCTGGACGAGCTGCGCGCGGCCGGAGCGGACGCCGCGGGCTACGTCTGCTCTCCCTGGCCCTTGGACGCGGGCGGCGCCGACGTGGTCAAGCCGGCCGCAGACGGCCTCGCGCCGGAGGAGTGGGCGCGGAAGGTCCCAGCGGCCCGGCTGCGCGGAGGCTGCTGCGGCACGGACGAGCGCTATCTGGCCGCGCTGCGGGCCACCGCGCGGTAGTCCACCATCAGGCAGCGATCCTGGACCACCAGCGTGCCCGCGCGCGCCAGCGCTTCCGCCGTGCGGTCGTCGCGGATTCCGCTCTGCAGCCACACGACCTTCGGCTTCTTGGCGAGCAGGTCAGGAAGGTGCGCCGCCACGTCCTTCGAGCGCCGGAAGACGTCCACGATGTCCACGGCCCCCGGGACGTCGGCCAACCTCCGGTATACTTGTTGACCCAGGATCTGCGTGGCCTCGGGGTAATAGATGGGCACCGGCAGGATCTCGAGCCCCATCTGCTGCAGGGCCTGGGGAACGTAGAAGGCGGGCTGCCCGGGCGCCGCTTCCGTCTTGATCCCGAGAACTGCCACGCGGCGTGCCGACCGGAGCAGGTCGAGCAGCCGGTCCTCGTCGTCCTCGATCAGGTTGCGGCGCCAGTCTTCCATGACCGGATTCTATCAACTGTGTCATAGAAGCGCGCATGGTCCAGGCGATTCGCGCTGCGCGCGGCACCGCGCTTTCCTGTCGCGGTTGGGTGCAGGAGGCCGCGCTCCGGATGCTGCAGAACAACCTCGACCCCGAGGTCGCCGAAAAGCCCGACGAGCTGGTGGTCTACGGCGGCAGCGGCAAGGCGGCCCGCGACTGGCCCAGCTTCGAGCGGATCTGCGCCGCGCTGCGGACCCTGGGCGACGAGGAGACCCTGCTGGTCCAGAGCGGGAAGCCAGTGGGGATCCTGCGCACGCACGCCGACGCGCCCCGGGTGCTGCTGGCGAACTCGAACCTGGTGCCGAAGTGGGCCACCTGGGAGAAGTTCCGCGAGCTGGAGCGCGACGGCCTGATCATGTACGGCCAGATGACGGCCGGGTCGTGGATCTACATCGGCACCCAGGGAATCCTGCAGGGGACCTACGAGACGTTCGCGGCGGCGGGACGCCAGCACTTCGGCTCGGACGACCTGTCCGGCCGGCTGGTGGTCAGCGCCGGCCTCGGCGGAATGGGGGGCGCGCAGCCGCTGGCGGCGGCGATGTGCGGCGCGACGTTCCTGGGCGTGGAGGTGGACCCCGCGCGAGCCCGCCGTCGCGTGGACCAGGGCTACCTCGACGAGCTGGCTCCTTCGCTGGACGACGCGCTCCAGCGGGCGCAGCGGGCGATGGAGCGCGGGGAGGGCCGGTCCATCGGCGTGGTGGGCAATGCCGCGGAGGTGCTGCCCGAGTTGGTCGCGAGGGGGCTCAAGCCAGACCTGGTCACCGACCAGACCTCCGCTCACGATCCACTGAATGGATACATCCCGGCCGGCCTCTCCGTCGAAGAGGCGGCAGAGCTGCGGGCGCGCGATCCGGCGGGGTACCAGAAGCGCAGCCTCGCCAGCATGGCGAAGCACGTCGAGGCGATGCTCGAGCTGCGCCGCAGGGGCAGCCACGTCTTCGACTACGGCAACAACCTGCGCGCCTTCGCCCAGGAAGGGGGCGTGCGCGACGCGTTCGCGTACCCGGGATTCGTGCCTGCCTACATCCGGCCGCTCTTCTGCGAGGGCCAGGGGCCGTTCCGCTGGGTGGCGCTCTCGGGCGACCCGCAGGACATCTTCACCACCGATCGCGCCATCCTCGACGCGTTTCCCGAGAAGGCCCACCTGCGCCGCTGGCTGGCTCTGGCGCAGAAGCGGGTCAAGTTCCAGGGGCTGCCCGCGCGCATCTGCTGGCTCGGATACGGCGAGCGGGCCAAGGCTGGGCTGATCTTCAACGAGCTCGTCGCGAGCGGGAAGGTGAAGGCGCCCATCGTGATCGGGCGCGACCACCTGGACTGCGGCAGCGTGGCGAGCCCGAACCGCGAGACGGAGGCGATGAAGGACGGCTCCGACGCCATCGCCGACTGGCCCATCCTCAACGCGCTGGTCAACGCCGTGAACGGCGCTTCCTGGGTCTCCTTCCACCACGGCGGTGGCGTGGGGATCGGCTACTCGCTCCATGCCGGGCAGGTGATCGTCGCCGACGGCACGCCGGCGGCAGCGAAGCGGCTGGAGCGCGTGCTGACCGGCGATCCCGCCATGGGCGTGCTGCGCCACGCGGACGCCGGATACGAGCTGGCGATCCAGGTCGCCCGCGAGCGCGGCGTGCAGATCCCGGGGGTAACGCGCTGATGCTGGTGGTGCGCAATGCGCGGGTCGCGACCATGACCGGACCGCAGAACGCGGACGGCGAGGCGCCGCTCGCGATCCTGGAGAACGGCTCGGTCGGCTTCGACGGCGATCGGATCGTGTTCGTGGGGCGCTCGGCCAGCGCGCCTCCCGGCGAGCGCTCCATCGACGCGGAAGGCGCCCTGCTCACGCCCGGGCTCGTCGATCCCCATACGCACCTGGTCTTCGCGGGCGACCGGTCGCAAGAGCATGCGCAGCGGCTGGCCGGAGCCACGTATCTGCAGATCGCGCAGTCCGGCGGGGGAATCCGCAGCACGGTCCAGGCCACGCGCGATGCCACCGACGAGGAGCTCCTCGCCGGCCTGCGCGAGCGCCTCTCCCGCCTGGTGCGCTCCGGGGTGACCACGGTCGAGGTGAAGACCGGCTACGGGCTGTCGGTCGAGCAGGAGCTGCGATTGCTGAAGATCGCGCGCGCCGCCGGCCGCGGCGCGGGTTGCGACGTGGCGGTGACGCTGCTCGCGCTGCACGCGGTTCCTCCCGCGCTCGATCGCGCCGAGTGGGTACGCCAGGTGGTGCAGCAGCTGACGCCGGAGGCGGCTCGGGAGGGCGCGCGCGGGTGCGATGCGTTCTTCGAGAAAGGCGCGTTCGACGCGCGCGAGTGCCGCGCGGCGCTGGAGGCCGGCGCGCAGGCCGGGCTGGTGCCGCATCTGCACGCGGATCAGCTCAGCGCCTCCGGCGGCGCCCAGCTCGCCGCGGAGCTCGAGTGCGCCAGCGCGGACCACCTCGAGCGGATCACCCAGCAGGGCATCGCGGCCCTGGCGCGCGCGGGGACGGCCGCCGTGCTCCTGCCGCTCGCGGCCTGGTTCTTGCGCGAGGCGCACCCCGCGCAGGCGCGGCCCTTGCTCGACGCGGGTGTCACGGTCGCGCTCGGCAGCAACATCAATCCGGGGAGCCAGCGGATCGAGAGCGTCTCGATGCTGCTCGCCGCCGGCTGCCTGATCTCAGGCCTCACGCCGGCCCAGGCGCTCTGGGCCTGCACCGCCGGAGCCGCCCGCGCGCTGCGGCTGGACGACCGGGGCGTGCTCAAGCGCGGAGCGCGGGCCGACCTGGTGCTGTTCGCCACGAAGGACCCGGCCCACCTGCCCTACCACGCAGGGGTCGAGCACGCCCGGCTGGTCGTGCACGGCGGCCAGATCGTCCACGACGCGCGGTCGGACACTCTCCACTGCAACTGAGACGATCGCCGGAATTTCGGGGACACCCTACGCAACCCAGCGTGCCAACGATGACCGAGCGCGTCAGGTTTGGCACGAGTTGCGTAGGGTGTCCCCGAAACCCTCTTCACTGCGG
>Ga0137394_10000956_pt1 | contig 20480 bp, 18 predicted proteins | sample czobulk116metaG_FD_108278 | JGI IMG/M metagenome (GOLD analysis project Ga0137394, IMG submission 108278) | Vadose zone soil microbial communities from Angelo Coast Range Reserve, California, USA - czobulk1.16 metaG | ecosystem: Environmental > Terrestrial > Soil > Vadose zone | place: USA...
CGCTCGAGCGGCAGTACGGAGACATCTTCGCCCGGTTTTCTTCCGACGTTTGAAGGACCGCATCCGAAGGGACACTGGGGATGTTCGGGAAATCTCCAATCGGCGCATTCCTCCGCTTCAACGAGTGGCTCTGGGATCGCATCCCGCCCTCCGCGACGGACTCGCAGCTGCTGCGGTCGTACGGGCTATGGGTCAACGCGCTGGTCCGGCGGGAGTCCTCCCGCGAGATGTCGCTGGGCACCTTCTTCCTGCGCAACCGCCCCGAGCTGCGGCTGATCGCGCGGCTGGCGGGCGCGAGGAACGGGCAGGCCCTGAACGTCGCCGTGCTCGGGGCCAGCAACGGGGCGGAGGTCTACTCCATCGTCTGGGCCATCCGCGCCTTCGAGCCTCTGGCGCGGCCGGCGGTCCACGCCGTCGACATCTCCCCGGAGGCGCTCGAGTCCGCCCGAGCCGGGACCTATTCGCTGACCGGGTCTGAAGTGGTGGGTGAGCCCATCTTCGAGCGGCTCTCCGAGCTGGAGATGGTGGACCTGTTCGACCGCCAACACGACCGGTTCCGGGTCAAGGACTGGATCAGCCAGGGGATCAGCTGGCACCTCGCCGACGCTTGCGACCCGCTCCTGCGCGACCTCCTCGGTCCCCAGGACATCGTGGTCGCCAACCGCTTCCTCTGCCACATGGCCCCGGCCAACGCAGAAAAATGCTTGCGGAGCATTGCGCGCCTCGTTGCTCCCGGGGGATACCTGTTCGTGTCGGGGGTCGATCTGGACGTGCGAACCAGGGTCGCCAATGAGCTCGGCTGGAAGCCGGTGCGCGAGCTGATGCAGGAGATGCACGAGGGCGATCCCTCCCTGCGCAGCGCCTGGCCCTGCAAGTACTGGGGCCTGGAGCCCTTCGACCGGAACCGCCTGGACTGGCAGATGCGCTACGCCTCCGCGTTCCAGCTGGGTTCGCAGATGGAAGCGAGCGCCGCCGTCAACGGGGCCGTCCGGTGATCTCGGTCGGCAAGCTGCTGGACGACGCCCGCGACGAGCACCTGGCGCTGCCCCGTGGCCTCGCGCTGCGCCTGCTGCGCGCCTCCATCCGCCTGGCTTCCAGCACGGGTGTGTCGCTGCGCCCGCGCCTGCTCCTGACGGACGAGCAGGAGGACCTGACGCTGGACCCGGGCGCCAATCCGGCGGACGAGGATCGGCGAGGCTATGCCGCTCCAGAGGTGAGCGCGGGGCTTGCGGCGCCGGAGGATCCGCAGGCGATGGTGTACACGGCGGGAGCGCTCGGCTACGAGCTCTTCACGTTGCGCGCCATCCCCGACCGATCCGTCCCCACCGCCGCGGGTTTGCCCGAGTGGCTCGCCGCCGTCCTGCGCAAGGCGCTCGCGCCGCGCCACCGGCGGTTCAAGAGCCTGGAGGAGATGGACGCGGAGCTGGGCTCCGCAGCGGCGGCGGCGGGCGAGGCGGAGAGCTTCGCACCTGCAGTAGCTCCGCGGGACACGAGTCTCGCATCTCCAGGCGACCTTGCGGAGCAGCTGCGCCTGTCCGAGGAGCGCGCGGCGGAGCTGGAGCGCACGCTCACCGCCCGGGACATCGCCGCCACGGAGAAGATCGCCGAGCTGCAGCTCACCATCGATGCGCTGCAGGAGCGCGTGCGCCTGCTCACGTTCATCGCCAACGCCACCGCCAAGGCCCCGCGCGCGCCGGATCCCGTGCGCTCGCCGTCTTCCGGGCGCCGCCGCCGGCCGCTGATCGCAGTGTCCACCATCGTGATGGTGGTCGCCGCGATTGCCGCCTCGGTGCTGGCCATCCGGGGAGACGGCCCGCCTCGGGAGGCGGTGCCCACACCTCCCGACTCGCAGCTCATCAAGAGCGCGCCGGAGCAGACTGGTCAGCGCTGAACGGCCCACCGGACCTGCCAACTGCGCCGTCGGCGCCAGGCGGGGTTCCATGTTATGGATCCCGCAGCCGGCTCGTCACACTGGCGACCGGGGGGAAAAAGCCGCTGAGGCGGCACCAGGGGCGTGAGGAGCGGTTCTGTGGCAACGAGCGGAATTCATTACGAAGTTCACCCAAGAACGCCGCCGCCGCCCCACCCTCCTCCGCACCACGCGTACGACCGGGCCCACGACGACCTGTTCGATTGGGCCAAGGTCCGCCGCTACGTCGTGTTCTCGCTGGGGTCCGTCCGGCGCCGGTTCGGCCTGTTCATGTCCGTCTCCAGCGTCATGCTGCTCCTGGCGGCGATCGCCCTCTGGGCCATGCCCAAGACTTACGAGGTCGAGAGCCGGCTGCTGGCGCAGAAGAATTCGGTCCTCGCGGTCCGGGCTGACGCCAGCCAGGCCACCGAGCCCACGCGCGCCGCGGCCGAGAACATCGTCCGCCACGACAACCTCCAGGCGCTGATCCGCCAGACCGATCTTCTCGCCGAGTGGCCGAAGCACCGCGCCCCCATCATGCGGCTGAAGGACTGGATCTCCCTCAAGATGGGGTCGACGCCCGACCCCAAGGAGCTGATGCAGGGTCTCACCGGGCTCCTCGAGAAGAACCTGACCGTGTGGACCACGCCCGAAGGGTCGGTGGTGATCCGGCTGCAGTGGCCCGACGACAAAGTGATGACCTACCGCCTGGTCGATGCCGCCCAGCAGAACTTCCTGGAGAATCGGCACATCGTCGAGGTCTCCACCATCGCGGAGCAGATCTCCATCCTCGAGGGGCACGCGGCGAATCAGAAGAAGGAGATCATGAAGCAGGTGGACCAGCTGCAGCAGCGATCCAGCAAGGAGGCGCGCCCGGTGCTGCGCGCGCCGGCTCTCAAGCCGATGGATCCCGACGTGGTGAACCTGAGGGTGATGCTGGACGCCAAGCGCCGCGCGCTGGCCGACCTGGAGGACTACCGGCGCAAGCACCTGGTGGAGCTGCAAACGCGGCTGGCCGAGCAGCGCGCCGTGTACTCCGAGTCGCACCCGTCGATCATCGACCTGGAGCAGAGCATCGACTCGCTGAAGCGGGACTCGCCGCAGGTCCTCGCGCTGCGGCAGGAGGAGACCGACCTGCGGCAGCGGCTGTCGCGCGAGTCGGACGGCGCCGACGACGGGACTGCGGGCGCCCTGGCGATCCCGGCCGAATTGTTCCGCTCGGATCGGCTGGGCGAGGACTCGGCGGTCGAGTACCAGCGCGCGCAGCTGCGGTTCGCGGTGCAGCAGTACGCGCACCTGCGCGAGCGCATCGACGCCGGCCGGATCGACCTCGACACCGCCCGCGCCGCCTTCAAGTACCGCTATTCGGTGGTGGTGCCCGCGCAGGTCCCGCGCGGGCCGATCAAGCCGAAGGCGCTGGTCGTGATCATGGCGGCCCTGATCGCCGGCCTCCTGCTCGCGCTTTTTGCCACTACGGCCGCCGACCTCCGCAGCGGCGTGGTGCTGGAGACCTGGCAGCTCCAGGATCTGCTGGGACCCGGCAAGGCGATCATCGAGGTGCGGACCCCTTGAGACAGGCCGGAGCAGCGGCGGCACTGGCGGTCCCGACATGAACAGCACCGCCCCGATTCGCAGCCGGAGCATCGCCGGCGTCGACCTGCTGGTGGCGGGCGCCGTGGCGGCGCTGGGCGTCCTCACCCTCGCGCTGATCCTGGTCGGCGACGGCAATCTCGGGCTCGCGGTCGCGCCGCTCGCGCTCTCGCTGCTGCTCCTGGTCACTGTGCGGGCGCCGCTGCGGCACTCGCTTCTGGTTCTGGGCTTCCTCTGCCTCACGCTGGAGAACCCCAGCGAAGCGTTCGCCGATCGGATCTGGTCCACGCCCCTCGCTCCATTGGGAGCGCTGCTGCTCGGGCACCTCAACCAGACCATCCCGGTGCCCGCCCTGATCTTCTCGGGGCTCGATCTGGCGCTCCTGCTCCTCACCGGCATCTGGGTGGTCCGGCGGATCAACGGCTCGCAGATCGACCTGCGCGGGCGCATCGCCGCGGCCCCGCCCCTCCAGACGGCCGCGCTCGTCTGCCTCGGCACCATCGCGCTGGTCTGGGCGGTCGGGATGGCGGGCGGAGGGTTCAGCTTCGGGAACTCGCTCTGGCAGATCTTCCGCGTCGTCTACCTGCCCTGCGTGTTCCTGCTCTACTGCGCCGGCGGCCGCGGCCCGGCGGACGCGCGCGCTCTCGGCATCGCGCTGCTACTCGCGGCCCTGCTGCGCGCCAGCCTCGCCATCTACATCCGGATGCTGTTCCCGGACACGACCGAGTTGGGCTACACCACCACCCACGCCGACTCGATGCTGTTCTCGGACGCGTTCCTGTTGGTGCTGGTGATCTTCTTCGAGCAGCCGATCCGCAAGAACCTGATCCTGGCCGCGGCGACGCTGCCGATCCTCACCTGGGGCATGGTCGCCAACAACCGGCGGCTCGCCTGGGTGGAGCTGGGCGTGGGCCTCCTGGTGATCTACTTCATCACCCCGATGACGCGGCTGAAGCGCAGGCTGGCGCAGGCCGTCGCGGTGACCATCCCGCTGACGCTGACGTACATCGCGGTGGGCTGGAGCAGGGGCTCCGGGATCTTCGCGCCGGTGCGCACGATCCGGTCGGTGATCGACTCCAAGTCCGACACCTCCACGCTCTGGCGCGACCTGGAGAACTACAACCTCTACTTCACGCTGCGAACGCATCCGCTGCTCGGCACCGGGTTCGGCCACGAATACATCGAGATGATCCACCTCCCGGACATCTCGTCCGGGTACTCGCTCTACCGGTACGCGCCGCACAATTCGATCATGGGCCTCTTCGCGTACTCGGGGTTCATCGGGTTCGCGGGGATGTGGCTGATCATCCCGCTCGGGATGTTCTTCGCCATCCGCTGCTACCGGTTCGCGACGCTCCCCCGCGATCGCGTGGCCGCGCTCACCACGGTGGGGGTCCTGGTCGCGTACGTGGTGCACTGCTACGGCGACATGGGTCTCGGGACCTTCACCTCGGTCTTCACCGTCGGCGCAGCGCTCGCGCTCATGGCCAAGCAGGCCGTGGTCACCGGCGCGTGGCCGCTGCGGCCGCCGCCGTCGCACGCCACGCCGCCGGCCGCCGGCGCGAGCTGAAGCCGCTATCTTCAGGATTCAAGCGATGCCGACGGATGGCGACGAGCTGTCGAGGAAGGACCTCCCGCCGGGGAGCGCGCTCCGCATCGTCGATCCGCACCTCCCCTCGGTGACGGTCGAGCTGCCGTCGAGCGGAAGCCGCGAGGCGCGGAGTCCAGAGACCCCGCAAAGATCGGTGGCCCTGCACCATCTGCGGCAAGTCTGGCTCCAGCTCCGTGGAGACTGGACCTGGCTGGCGGTCGTTCCGGGAGAGCCGGACCTGTCCACGGCGGACTTCGCGCACGCGCTCAGCCAGGTGGGGGCGGGCCTCTCCGCCGAGATGGTGGGCTTCGTGGAGGCGAGCGACGTCGATCTCGAAAGCGGCTCCTGGTTGATCGACAGGCTGGGCAACCCGCCAGGGGATCCGGCGCGCTCGCCGGCGCGGACCCTCGTCTCGCTGGCGAATCCAATCTCGAATCCGTTCGCGCTCCCCGTGACGAAGGCCGCCGACGGCGTCATCCTCTGCGTGAGGCGCGGACGGACTCCCCTCCCGTCGATCCGCGAGACGATCGAGGCGGTGGGTCCGGATCACGTCGTCTGCTCCGTACTGGTCGGGTAACCTGGGCCATGCAGCAGCTGCTCCAGGCCGGGATCGCCGGGATCTACACGGACGAGCTGTTGCCCTGAGCCAGCCGCGGCCGGGCAGTCCCTTCGCGCCGGACCTGCTCGGCCAGGTTCCTCAGGCGCTCCTCGCGCGCGAGCACGCCCTGCGGGGGCGACACCTCGACCGTGTCCAGGATCGTCTTCAGCCGGTGGATCCAGTCGTGCTTGAGCAGCGCGTTGGCGACGTTCTCGGTGCGGATCCGCTCCAGCCGCGCCGGATCCCGATCGAGCTCCGCGAGCCGCGCGACCATGTCCGGGGCATCGAAGGGCATCGGGATGACCGCGTCCGGCCAGTCGAAGCGCCGGCGGAAATCGTCGGTGTCCGGCGGGGCGCCAACCACCACCGCCCCGGCGGCGACGCCCTCGTAGAAGCGGCCGGCGATCTCGTCGCGCCCGCGGGTGAACTCCGGCTCGTTGGCGCGCGCACGGTTGGCGATGAAGTAGCGGCTCCGCTTGAGCAGATTCGCGAGCAGGAAGCGGTGCTCGGCGCCGTTGCTCACTCGGAAGGTGACCTGCTTCGCTGCCGGCTTGATGGTGTCGTAGTAGTAGAAGATCCGGCCTTGCCGCGCGGCCTCGAGCAGCCGCTCGTGCGTGACCTGGGAGCGGCGCCCGATGTTGCAGACGTCGATGGCCCGCGCCGGCAGATCGGGAAAGGGGCAGAACCGCAGGGTGTCGACGCCCTGCGGCAGGTAGCTGACAGGCCGCCCGATCATCTGGGACATCTTCTCGACCACGTGGCGCGAGTTGACGAACACATGATCGAACTCCGCGAGCAGCTCGAGCAGGTAGCCGGGGAGCAGATCGTCCCATGCCTCCGCGATGAAGCAGGCGGCTTTGCGGCAGCGCTTGCGCCAGTCGGGAATGCAGCTGAGCGCGAAGAGCTGGTGGGCATGGCTGAAGATGGGGAGGAAGAGGTCGTAGTCCTTCTCCAGCGGGTGGGTGGTGAGCCGCGGCGCGAGCGAGGCGGCCAGGCGCCGCGAGCCCGTCAGGTGGCGGACCAGCTTGTAGGCCTTCCGCGACAACTCCACGCCCCGCAGGCCGTCCGGGGCGGCCATGTCCACTCCGGCCGCCGAGGCGATCACGTCCTCGAACTCGTACTGCGCGCAGAAGGCAACCAGGTCGTCGACCTTGCGCAACGAGAGCAGGAGGAGATTGGAATCCCCCCGGGAGGTCCAGTGGACATGTCCGGAGCTCAGCATCGTCTACACAATCTCAGAACACCGCCTTGCGGCAGTAGAAGGCTTCGGCGAGCGCCTCGGGCGCCACGCACTCCATTCCCCGGATCCGCGCCACCGCGCGGAACAGGTCCGGCGCGAACCACTGCTTGCCGGCCTGGCTGGCGAAGTGGCGGGTCACGAGCGCGATCTTGCGCTCGAGCGTGGCGGCGGACAGCGGGGAGAAGAGATTCGGCGTGCCGAAGTCGCCGTCGAACTTCGGGATCTCGTACTCGAGGATCAAGTGGTTGCGCCAGGTGTTCCAGGTCAGGTCCGAGACCAGCCGGTGATCCTGGTGCAAGTCTTGCCGGTAGTGGGTGAGGATCAGATCCGGGACGAACTCTTTCTTGATCGCCTCGAACTCGTCCTTGATGGCGACGCCCGAGTAAGGCAGGTAGCCGTCCCGGTAGTCGCGGATCGTCACCGTCGATTTCGTGCCCTCGAGGAACGCGGCGGCGGAGGCGCGGGCCTCGGCCTCCCGCACCGCGTTGGAGGAGAAGACCACCCAGCGCACCTCCAGGTCGCTCCGATCGGCGGCCAGTCTCAAGACCGTCCCGCCGCAGCCGATCTCGATGTCGTCGGCGTGCGCGCCCAGGCAGAGGACCCGGCGCGCTCCCTGGAGGGACAGCGGCTGCATCAACGCACGGCAACCGGGGCGTGGCCGTTCTGGCCGTTCTTCCACACTTCCCAGGGCACCTGGCCGCGCGTGTACAGATCCTCGAGGAGCTGCTTCTCCTTGAAAGTGTCCATGCAGGCCCAGAACCCATCATACGGATAGGCGGCGAGCCGGCCGGCTTGCGCGAGCCGCTGGAACGGCTCCTGCACCAACTCCTCGCCCGGGCGCATCCAGTCGAACACCTCGCGCCGCATGACGAAGTAGCCGCCGTTGATGCGCATCCCCACGTCGCGCACGTGCTGGATGCTCGAGACTCGCCCGCCGTCCTGCACCTGGACGAGGTGGAACGTGGCGGTGGGGACCACCCCGACGAAGGAAGCGATCGCGTCCTGGCGCTGGAAGTGGTCGATCATCTTTGGCAGCGGCAGGTCCGAGAGTCCGTCGCTGTAGTTGGCGAGGAACATCTCGTCGTCCCGCACGAACGGCTGCACCGCCTTGAGACGCATGCCGATGTTGGAGGTGAGACCGGTGTCCACGAAGGTGATCTTCCAGTCGTGGATGTCGCTCGCCAGCAGCTCGACCTTCTTCCCGCCCTCGCTGATCACGAAATCGTTGGAGACGGTCTCGTCGTAGTCGAGGAAGTACCGCTTGATGGTCTCGCCCTTGTAGCCGAGGCAGAGGATGAAGTCCTTGTGGCCGAAGTGCGCGTAGTACCGCATCACGTGCCAGAGGATCGGCCGCGAGCCCACCGGCACCATCGGCTTCGGAATCGTCTCCGAGTAATCCCGGAGACGCATGCCCAGCCCACCGCAGAAGATGACGACCTTCACGACTTTCCCCCTTTTGACTTCAAACGCGCTGCTCGACCTGGCTGTGGCGCTCCGGCGCGGACGTCTGGAGATGCTCCTCCAGCCAGGTCTCGCCGCGGAAGTGCCGGTACTGCTCGGCCCGCAGTCGATCGGCGATCCGGCCCTCGGGCAGCTCGACGTCGTCGTAGGTGAGCACCTGGTCCTTGGCGATGGGTCGCCGCAGCTTGCAGCCCTCCACCAGGCCCTCGGGCAGGTAGCGGCCCGCGCTCATCTCCTCCGCGTTCACCGCCTCGCCGTAGGTCATGTACATGCCGTACTCGTCGAGGACTTCGCCGACGATGAGATCTCGCTTGGCCACCGCGCAGACCTCCACCACCGGGCCCCCCAGGGGCGGCGCGAGCTCGTCCTTGAAGAGGACGACGCGCGCGATGGACATCGGCGTCTCGAAGTGGACCAGGTGGTACGGGGTCCAGAACGGGTACAGCGGGCCCTCGCCCATCTTGTAGAGATTCAGGTAGTGGCGCTGCTTGGGATCCGGGTGCTCGGCCAGGACGAACACCTTGATCAGCGGCGGACCGACCGTATAGTCGACGATGCCGCCCAGCGCCCGGACCTCGTCCACGTCGTAGAGCTTCTGGATCTCCAGGATCGATCCCTCGTACTTGCGGCCGCGCGACATCCCGCGCGAGCGCACCTTGAAGCCGGTGGCGTTGGCGACGATCGTCTGCTCGAAGCTGATCTTCGATCCGTCGGCGAAGGACGTGACCATCGCGGGGTTCTGCGCCCACCGTTCCGCCCAGCCCTTCTGCGTGGTCGGGTTGCGGTAGGGATCCTGCAGGCCCTTGACGTTGCCGATCACGCGCGGCGTCAGCCCGAGCCCCTTGACCCAGCGGACCAGGTTCATCTGCACGCCCGGCTCGTCGCCGTCGCAGGCGGAGAGGATCTGGCCGTACTTCTTGCCGTGGACGCGGAGGATGGGCCCGATGGTCGCGTCCACCTCCGCGTTCATCAGCAGCACGGGCTTGTTGTTGCGGAAGGCCTCCAGGATCACCCGCGCGCCGAACTCCACCGACCCGGTGACGTCCACCACGATGTCGATGTCCGGGGAGCGGCAGATGGTGAACGGGTCCTCCGCCACCACCGGCAAGCCGCGGCGGACGCTCTCGTCGAGCTTGGCCTGCGACGCGGTGGTCAGGACCTGCTGGTGGCCCGCGTACTTGTAGACGCCCACCGCGCGCTCGGGGCGGCGGTTGTAGATGGCCGCCATCCGCATCCCCGGGACGCTGTTCTCGATCTGGTTCGTCAGCCCCTGCCCCATGAAGCCGGCGCCCACCATCCCCACGCGGATGGGCTTCCCCTGCTCCTGGCGCGCCTTGAGCGCGTTGTCGACGATGATCATGGTGATTTCTCCCTGCGGATTAGCGGTCGACCGCCATCCTCCGCTTCAACTCCGGCTCGATCTCGTCGAGCGTCTTCCAGGCGCTGTCCTTCGCGGAGACTTCTCCGATGGGCAGCGGCCACTCGAGGCCGAGGCGGCGATCGTCGAACGGCAGCCCGCCTTCGGTGTTCGGCGTGTAGAACTCGCCGACGTCGTAGCTGGTCTCGGTGCCGTCTTCCAGGACCTGATACCCGTGCGCGAAGCGCTCCGGCACGTAGAGCGCGCGGTGGTTGTCGGCGCTGAGCTCGACCGCGACGTGCTGCAAGTACGTCGGGCTCTCGGGACGCAGGTCCACGATGATGTCGTGGATGGCGCCGCGCGTGGCACGCACCAGCTTCGTCTCCGCCGCAGGCGGGAACTGGAAGTGCATGCCGCGCACGGTGCCTTTCTTGCGGTTGAACGCGATGTTGGCCTGCGCGATCACGGGCTTGAGCCCGTGCTGCTCGAACTCGCGCTGGCAGAAGACGCGGGCGAAGAACCCGCGGTTGTCCTCCCGGCGCTCGAGGTCGAGGATGTACGCGCCACGCAGCTTGGTCTCGGTGAAGATCATTCGGGCTCCCGTCAGGCCGCGGCCGTATCGGGGTTCCAGCGCAGGTCGTTGCGCAGGTGCCCCGAGCCGATCAGAAGCTTGATCTGGTCGATGCGGCGGTAGCGGGGACCTTCGAAGTCCTCCAGCTTGAGGCCGATGGCCTTGTACGCCTCGTAGAGCTGGTGCGCGCCCTTGCGCGCGTCCCACTGCGGGGTGAACTCCGGCAAGACGCGGGCGATCTTGGAGAAGTCGGCGCGGTAGTTGCGCTTGTCGGGACCGGCGTCGTCGGCGAAGGCGATCTCGCAGCCCGGCACGGTCTCCTTCACGATCTGGGCGATCTCCCGGATGCGGTAGTTCTGGTCGTTGCGGCCCACGTTGAACGCCTGGGCGTGGACCTTCTCACGCGGCGCCGAAAGCACGGTGAGGAACGCGCGGGTGATGTCCTCGATGTGCACAATCGGACGCCACGGCGTTCCGTCGCTCTTCAGCATCACCTTGCCCGAGGTGTAGGCCCAGGCGACCAGGTTGTTGAGCACGATGTCGAAGCGGAGCCGCGGCGAGACGCCGTACGCGGTGGCGCAGCGCAGGAACGTGGGCGTGAACGAGCCGTCCGCGAGCTTGATCACGTCGCGCTCGGTCAGGACCTTCGATTCCCCGTACGCGGTGACCGGGTTCAGCTCGGATTCCTCGTTGACCGGCGCGTCGCCCGCCGCGCCGTAGTTGCTGCACGAGGAGGCGAACACGTAGCGGCCGACGCCGGCCTCGCGCGCGAGCGCGGCCAGCCGGACGGAGGCCAGGTGGTTGATGTCGTAGGTGAGCTGGGGGTTGATGTCGCCCAGGGGATCGTTGGAGAGCGCGGCCAGGTGGACGACCGCGTCCATCCCTTTCAAATCGCTCGCATCCAGCGCCCGGACGTCCTTCTCGATCGTGCGGATCGACTCCTTCCAGGGCCCGAACGTGGAGCGCCTGTACAGATCTGTGTCCACACCGACCACCTCGTGGCCGGCAGCGACCATCATCGGCGCCATGACAGTCCCGATGTATCCTCTGCTGCCAGTGAGCAGGATCTTCATGTCCCCCCCGTAACGCCCACATTACACGATTACCGTGGTAAGGCCCAAAGGGAATCTGTAGGTGCAAGTATTCCTGGTCCCCGGAGGGTGCGGTATAGAGTGCGGCCGATGGCCCCGCCCAGGAAGTGGAACTCCTTGTCGTCCTTGATCCTTGCGGCCGTGCTCGGCTGCGCGAACCTCGGCCAGTACGTGTGGGCCGACTCGCTGCCCGAATCGCCCGGCAACCCGAGCGAGTTCCTCCTCGCTCCGGGCGACACGATCAACGTCCGCGTGTTCAACCAGGAGAGCATTTCCGGACGGACGAAGGTCCGCCCGGACGGGCGGGTGACGGTCCCCTTCCTGAACGACGTCCCGGCGGCGGGCCGGACGACCGAGGAGTTGGCGAAGGTCCTGCAGACCCAGCTCCGCGAGTACGTCAAGCAGGCCCTGGTGACGGTCTCGCTCGAAGAGCCGGCGCCCACGCAGCTTTCGGTCCTCGGCGAGGTGACGCGGCCGGGCGTCTATTCCATCGAGCGCACGAGCCAGGGCGTGCTGCGGGCGCTGGCGGCGGCGGGCGGGCTCACCGAGTTCGCGCACAAGGATCGGATCTTCGTGGTGCGCTCCGGAGCGCCCGGGCGCATCCGCTTCAGCTTCGACAGCCTCGCGACGCCGAACAGCAAGAGCGCGAAGTTCCGGCTCCAGAACGACGACGTCGTGGTCGTCCAGTAGCGCGGCGGTCGGGGGATGCCGGTCTTCGCCATCGCCATGCTCGCCTCGGGCTTCTTGCTCGACGGATCGCTCACGACCGAAGGGCGCGCCGGCAGCACGGTCCAGGGACAGACTCCGAACGCCGCGGCGGTCACGCTCGATCTGCAGGCGCGCTCGAACATGGAGGACGGGATCCTGCGGCTCGGGCTCACCCCGTCCGCGGTGTTCTCGGACGGCAGCCAATACTTCGCCCGCGGATTCGGACAGTGGGATCTCCGCCTGGACGGCACGTCGTGGCTGCGCCTGCGGCAGGGCCTGGGCTACGGCACCGTGGATCTCTCCCCGGTTGCTGCGGCCCCTATCCAGGCGCCGGGCACCATCGTGGTGCAGCCGCCCCCGGCCACGCGCTTCGTCTCGGTCGAGGAATCGAACAGCTCGATCGAGTTGGAGTGGGGCGAATCGCGCCGGCTGCGGATGAGCGGCTCGGCGGCCTGGTTGGTCGCGGGCGGGACCGACTCGTTTGCGCAGCAGGCGCTTCCGCTCGGCCGCGGCCCGCAGGCGCAGGCCGTCGTGCAGTGGGCGGCGAGCAAGCTCGACACGCTGCGGTTCGAGGCGAATGGGCGGGACACCCGCTACTCGAACGGCCTGCGCGCCACCGTCGCGAGCTTCACGGCGGGATGGCGCACGCAGCTCACCCGCAACACCAACCTCTCCTTCTCGGCTGGCCCGGGCTTCGGGCGCTCGAGGACGTCCGATCAGCCCGCCAGCGCGCAGCCTTACGCGGTCGCGACCGCCGACCTGAACTCGGTGGCCACGCGCGACCTGCTGGTCTCGATGGGCGTCTCGGTCGAGCCGCTCGGCGACGCCTTGAGCGGCGACGTGGTGGAGCGCAGCAGCGCCCGGGCCTCGCTGACCCTGGGACGGCCCGGGCACGTGTCAGTGACAGCGCGTGCGCTGGGAAGCCTCACGCTCACCTCCGGCTCGGGAACCCCGACCAGCCCGGAAGCCGGGGACAAGTTCCTGCAAGGCGAGTTGGGTGCGGCGCTGCCCGTGGACCAGAGCTCGAGCTTGTCTTTGGGAGTGCGGGGGGCATGGTTCAGCCGGCCCCTGCCGGGGCAGCCTCCTGGCCAGTGGGTGGCGTTCCTCACCTACGTGCTGCGACTTCCCCTCTTGAGGTAGCAAGATGGAGAAGCTGATCCTGCTCTCGATCGTTGCGGTCACCATCGTGGTGCCCGCGGTAGCCGCCACCGAGCCCAATCCGCGGCGGGCGTTGCGCAAGGCGCTCGCCTGGACGGTGATTGGCATCTTCGGCTACCTGATCTCCGTGATATTTATCTATCCCCGGCTGATCGGGTGAGGGCGGCCGGGCGAGACCTGTCGATGCCACGCAGCGGAAAGAAGGCCGGCGAGGATCCGCAGAGCGGATCGGAGGAGACCGCGCTGGTCCTGCACCCGCAGATCGCGCAGCGCGAGGATCTGCGCGAGCGCGAGCCCGCCTCGTTCCCCGGCGAGCCCGACTGGACCGCACAACCGGGCGGACCCGCGTACTACCGCAGCCTGCAGGCGGTCTGGAGGCAGCTCGGAGATCGCTGGTCGTCGGTGGTCATCATGCCCTCCGACCCGGACCAACCGGTGGTGGACATCGGGCGCGCCCTGGCCCAGCTCTGCGCGCGGCTCTCCGTCTACCCGGTCGAGTTCATCGACGCGAGCAACGTCGACCTCGACACTTCCTCGCGCCTGATCGCCCGCCTCGCCTCGTCCGCCGCCGAGCGCACCGCTCCCGCCAACGGCCAGTCCCAGGGCCCGGCGACATGGACCCCTCCGATGACCCGCTCGATCCTGGCGCTCGAGAGCTCTTTGCGTAACCCGCTGGCGATCCCGATCGCGATGGCGGCCGACGGCGTGGTGCTCTGCGTCCGCCGCGGGCGCGACCGGCTCTCGTCGGTGCGGGAAACGATGGAGGCGATCGGAGACAGGCTGATCTGCAGCGTGCTGGTGGACTAGGCCGCGCTGCCCGCCGGCGCGACCGCGGGCGCCGCCGCCGACGCCGGCTTCTCCGCCTCGAACAGCCGCTTCAGCGCGAGGAACCTCTTCTCGAACAGCTCGTAGCTGATCAAGGCGATCAGGAACGAGAGCCCCACCCCGATCACCGCCTGCGCGACGATGCCGCGCGAGTGGCCGCCGAGGAGCGCGCCCAGCCGGTCCTCGGCGTTCATCCGCAGCATGTGTTGCGAGAGGATGCCGTGGTAGACGTACAAACCGTAGCTGTACTTGCCGAAGGTGCGCAGCCAGCGAGCGTTGAAGGCGCGCGCCACCAGGTCCTGGCCGGGGTCGCGCAGGCTCATCACCGTCAGGGCGCCGAAGAAGAGCGCGAACAGCGTGGTCCGCAGCGGGTGCAGGATGGACAGGCCGGTCTGCGTGAGCGCGCACCACGCGGAGACCGCCAGCGTGATCCCGCCGATCGCCAGCGCTGCCCGGCCGCCGCGGCCCAGCAAGAGCGCCAAGCCTCCCTCGCGGCGCGCGAGGCAGGCGAGCAGTGCGCCGACGCAGAGGGTGTCCACCCGGCAGGGAGTGAGCACCGAGATGGACAGCTCGCTCACGCCGGCCAGCGAGAGCGCGATGCGCAGCGCGAGCGCCGCGCCGATCACCCAGAGGCAGATCCGCTCCAGCGTCTCGCGCCGGAAGCTGAACACGACCAGCGGCCAGAGCAGGTAGAAGTGCTCCTCGATGGCCAGCGACCAGAAGTGGCTGACGTAGGTCAGCGCCCACGAGGCCTTGGCAGCGAGGAAGAAGTTGGCGGTGTACGTCCAGAGCCACGCCTGGTGCCGCCGGGCCTCTTCGAGGGCCGGCGGGACGGTGGTGACGGCCGGGATCACCAGGAACAGGATCGCCAGCACGAAGTAGTAGAGCGGGAAGATGCGCAGCGTCCGGCGGGCGTAGAAGTTGCGGAAGTAGCGCGGCGCGCCCTTGGAGTCGAGCAGAAGTCCGGTGATCAGGAACCCGGAGAGGACGAAGAAGAGGTCCACGCCGAGCACGCCGTAGTTGCCGAGCTTGACGGCGATCCGCTCGCCCCAGGTGATCGGCGTGGCGTTGCCCACGAAGTGGACCGCCAGCACCAGGAGGATCGCGAGGCCGCGGACTCCGTCCAGTCCAGGCTGGTGGCCGCCGACGCGGACCGGTCGCGCATTCCCGCCCATGCGGAAAAGTTTACTCCCGATGCGTCGATGGGCTCAACTCGGATCGCGGCGGCCGCCCTTTCGCCATCCAGCGGGCGAAATGGACCCCGTAGAGCGTGGAGGACTGCCAATCCACGGAGATCTCGTTGGTGGACCAGCTGTCGTTGTCCGTGTACCGGCCCTCCACCGGAGTGCTGCCGGACCGGGGAAACGCCGGATCTCCCCAGTAGCCCCAGATCGGAATGGGCCAGGCGTCCGGGATGGAGATGTCCGTCCTCTCCGGATAGATGTTCGGGCCCCCCGCGACCATCCCCGGGAAGCAGAAGGGGTCGGCGCGCAACGCCGCCAGCCACTGGTGGAAGGCGCGTTGGCGCCCGCGCGTCACGCCCGGCAGCCCGCTGACGAACGCCATCTGCATGTAGTTGCGGCCGAACAGGTAGTGCACGTTCGCCAGCGCCTGCTCGCAGTCGCGGTTGGCCCTGGCGGGGTCCTCCAGGCACATTCTCACGCTGTAGGAACCGGTCCGGGTGAACCCCGCGCCGATCATGCCCCAATGGCTGCGCGCCGCGAGCTGGAACGGGTGCTTGTCGCCGTCCGCCAGCGCCCGGTCGGCGTGCATCCGCAGCCGCTCGCGGATCTTCCGCTTCCGCTCCGCATCCCCGGCGGCGCTGCGCAGGTAGATCTGCGCGGCGAATCCGTTGACGTGGTTGTAGCTCGGGTCGTAGTCCAGCTCGACGTATTGGTCCTCGAAGTCGTCGCGGAAGCGCGCCTCGCCGGTCCCGAGCAGCATTCCGGCGGCGGCGAACATGCGCACGTGCCGGCCGAGTTCGACGTTGCCGTCCACGTTGTACGTCGGGCAGGTGGTGCCGTCGGTGTCCTCGGTCCAGTGCTCCTTGAGCCAGGCGTAGCCCGTCCGCGCGGCCTTCAGGCAGCGCTCCGCGAAGCCGGGATCGTAGCGGCGGAAGATGCTGGCGGCGTAGGCGAGGTTTCCCGCGGCGCGCGCGGTGGCGAACGTCCCCAGCTCCCCGTTCTTGTAGGGAGGCACGTTGTCCGGCGTGTTCCTGCCGTACGACCGGTATCGATCCTGACAGGTGGTGTTGCGGAAGGCGCCCGACGCGTCCTGCACCGAGAGCAGCCACTCGATCCCCCAGCGCGCCTCGTCGAGGAGATCGGGGACGCCGTTCCCCGATTCCGGGATGTTGGTGTCGTCGGCCGTCGGAGCGAAGTCGCTCCAGGTCTCCAGCATCCAGAAGATCGCCGTGTTGAGGGAGATGCTGTAGACGCTGAAGTCGCCGGCGTCGTGCCAGCCTCCCCGGACGCCGGGTGGCGCCTTGTCCGCGTCGCTCGGATGCACCCAGGGACCCTCGGCGTGCGCCCGGTCGATGGCGGTGAACGCGCGCTGGTAATAGAACCACCGCTGGATCGCGCGCACCGGAGCGTCGAACACATCTGGCCGGATGTCGAAGGGAAAGCTGGCCGCCCCGCCGTCCGTGACCACGCGGTACCGGCCGGTCCGGTTCAGCGCCGAGAAGTCGCCGACGAAAACCGTCCGGATCGGCCCCAGGATGTCCGTCTGGATCGACTGCACCGCCGCACCGCCCTCGAAGGCGACGGTGCCGTCGGCCTCGCTCACCACGCGGAACCGCTCGAACTTCTGCGGGGCCGTGAACCGCTTCGCCATCGCGGAACCGTAGCCCACCTGCGAGAGCGCCAGGTGCGCGAACGGCGGCTGGTCGACGCGCTCCGCGAATCGGGATCGGCTGTTCCACCAGGCGAGCCCCCGCTTCAGCGATCGCTTGGTGGGTCCGGACAGCCACGCGCCGAGGACGAGGCCGACGATGCCGGTGACCAGCATGGTGAGGACCATCCGCTTCATCGGCGACGCCTCGCAGGATCTCCTTCAACTCCAGGGGACACGAATCGCGGCTCCGCCGCTCATCATGTCCCCTACCCTGTCACGCCACGGAATCTGGATCGAGTCCGACGATGGTGGCACGATCGAGGGCTGCGGAACACGCTCGGAGGCCTGGAAACGTTGCGGAAGAAGTCTGGCGTCCTGCTGGCCCTGCTGATCGCGTGCCGCTCCACCCCTCCGCCCGCCTACCCGGGAAGCCTCGTCGAGCTCACCGTGCGGATCTCGCCTCCGGGCACTCCGGTCGGCAGGGTGACCGCCTCGATCGACGGCTCGTCCGCGACGGCGTTGCGGCATGCGGCCTCGGCCGGCGAGTGGTCCGGCGCGCTCGCCGTCGGTCCCGGCACCCACTCCGTGCGGATCGAGGCGTTGAATCCCCATTCCGCGCACCTGGGCGAAACCTCTTTGTCGGTCACGACGGCGCGCGGAGAAGCCGCCCTGGTCGATGCGACCGTGGCCGCTCCACGAACTGCCGGGACCGTGGAAACGCCGGCGGTGTCCCTGCTGATCGCGCCGCGCAACTCGGTCGTGCAGGGCGAGGCGATCTCGCTCGAAGGCCGCGCCGCGGGAGGCGCGGCCGGATTCAACTGGAGCATGGAGCCTGCGGGCTGCGGATCCTTCGCCCAGCCTGCCGCAGCAACCACCTTGTGGACTGCCATCGCCGCGGGACCTTGCACGGTGACGCTCTCTACCGGCGGCCAGACCGACCGCCGCAGCCTCCGCCTGGTGGTGCGGTCGCGCGGAGATCCCGGCCAGTACCCGTTGCGGGCCGCTCCCGGCGGCCGCTACCTGATCGACGCGCGCGGCAAACCGTTCCTGATCAAGGGAGAGACGGCTTGGCTCCTGCTGGCGAACCTGACGCTGGCGGAGGAGGAGCGGTACCTCGCGGACCGGGCCGCCAAGGGGTTCAACCTGGTCGAGATCATGTTGACCAACCATGACTACACCTCGGCGCCGAATCCGCCGCCCCCCGCGAATCGCGCCGGAGAGCAGCCCTTCCTCAGGCCGGGAGACTTCTCCAAGCCGAACGACGCGTACTTCGATCGGGCGGTGGCGTTCGTCGATCGGGCGGCCGCGCACGGAATCGCCGTGCTGATCGCGCCCAACTACCTGGGATTCGACGGCGGGCGCGAGGGCTGGTGGAAGGAGCTCTCCGATCCCGTCAACACCCGCGCCGTCTGCGCCGGATTCGGCCGGTACGTCGGCGCGCGGTTCAAGGACCGCAAGAACGTGCTCTGGCTCGCGGGCGGCGACTTCGCGCCTCCGCCCGGGTCAGAGGGAGAAGCCCGACACTGGGAGATCCTCAACGGCATCCGCGAGGCGGGTGCCGCGCAGCCGTGGACCGGCCACTGGAACCTCGACCACCGCGGCGGGATCTCGACCGACCAGCCCCGCTTCCGCGATGCCATGGCGCTGAACGGCGTCTACCAGTACGCCCAGACGTACCGGTTCGCGCTCCGCGCCTACGACGTGCAGCCGCCACGTCCGGTGTTCCTGCTCGAGAGCAACTACGAGCACGAGCATCCCCGCGGCGACACGCAGCCGTTCCGCAAGGCCTGGTGGTGGACCATGCTGTCGGGAGGCACCGGCGTGCTGTGGAGCAACGCCTTCCTCTGGCTCTGCGAATCCGCGCGCGGCACGTACGCGATCGACTACGGCGACGTGGACCACGCGGTCTCGTCCTGGGCCGCCGAGCTCGAATCGCCCGGCACGAAGGAGATGATCCACCTGCACGCGCTCTTCGAGGGCCTGCCCTGGCACCGCCTGGTGCCGGCCGGCGCGGCGTCCGGAAGTCCCGAGCTCGTCCTGCGCGGCCGGGGAGGAGGGCTGTTGCACATCGCCGCGGCCGCGACGCCCGAAGGGGATCTCCTCGTCCTCTACGTTCCGCCCGCGGGCACCGGCTCGCGCAGCTTCGAGGTCGATCTCTCGAGGATGGGAGGAGCCGTCCGCGCCCGCTGGTACGACCCCAGCACGGGCGGCTCCATTCCGGTACCGGGAACCGTGGGCAGCGCGGGTCCCTACGGCTTCGACACCCCAGGCGTCAATGGCTCGGGAGCCAACGACTGGGTGCTGATCGTCGAAGCCGCCGGGCGCCGCAAGTGACGCGCGTCAGGGCTGCACGAACGGAGTCCCCGCGTCGTACCGCGCCTTGGCCGGAAGCGTGTACAGCTTGGTCGTTCCGGCCGGGTCGACCCAGGGCCAGGTGTATCCGCTGCCCGCGTCGAAGAACGCGGGCCTGCCGGGCAGGTACAGAGAGGCCGGGAGGGTGTGGTCCAGGATCGTGGGGTCCCAGGCGACCTGGTTGGTGAGGTAGTCGAAGTTGCCGTGCCGCAGCGTGGTCGTCGCGGTGACCGGATCATGAGGCTGCGGGCTCGCGTCGTCCCAGCCCAGCAGCCAGACCGACGGCGTACCCATCGCGCCTCTGCCGACGCCGTCGAAGACGAACCCGCCCATCTGTCCCTGCGCGCCCAGCACGTTGCCAACGAAGCTCATCCAGTAGGTGTAAGCGGTCGCCCCGATACAGCGCCTCGGGCCGTCGCCTGTGCGGACACTGTCGTCCGCCAGATCGCCGGTGTGCGGATTGGTGAAGGGCTTGCGGACTCCCCTCAGGTGGTTGCGGAACACCGTGTGGTAGATGGAGTTGCCGTGGGTGTGGTCGGAGTCCCAGTTGAAGCCGTAGTTCCCCTCGAACAGCACGTGATGCGGGCCCACCATGTGTGAGGCGTTGAGGCCGATCTCGATCCAGCCCTCGATGGTGTTGATGTACCCGTCGTCGACGTAGTTGTAGCCGAACACCGAGCCCGCTCCGGCGCAGCGCGCGACCATCACCTTGTTCGCCATGATCGAGATGTTGTTCTCGAACAGCGCCTCGGCCGTCCCGTTCGCGAGGCTGATCGCGTAGCCCGCGCCTCCCGGCTGGGCCCATGCCGCGTCGTGGATGTAGGAATCGCGGACCTCCACCCGGAACGACCGGTCCACGGCCACTCCCTCGCCGTGCCAGAGGGTGATCTCGACCGCCTTCGCCCAGGAATAGGCGGCGTTCTCGAAGCGGATGGCTCCGTCAGAACCGCCGATTATCTTGAGGTTCTCCACGCCCGCGTTCTTCACGTGGACGTCGCCTCCGGTGCTCCGGGTGAGCTGGGCCTGGTGCGAGGTCCGGTAGTCGATGTGCAAGGGCGTGCTGAAGGTGACGACGCTGCCCGAGACGCTCACGATCTCCTTCCACTCCGCGGTCACGCGGTCGCGCCGGGAGAACCAGCTCGCCGCGTTACCGCCCGTCGGTGTCGTCGCGGTCAACGGATCGTCGCCGCCGAA
>Ga0137394_10000957_pt1 | contig 20476 bp, 18 predicted proteins | sample czobulk116metaG_FD_108278 | JGI IMG/M metagenome (GOLD analysis project Ga0137394, IMG submission 108278) | Vadose zone soil microbial communities from Angelo Coast Range Reserve, California, USA - czobulk1.16 metaG | ecosystem: Environmental > Terrestrial > Soil > Vadose zone | place: USA...
CGGCCGGATGTAGACGTAACCGGCCGGGCCAGCCATCATCAGGCCCTCGAGCATCGCGATGACGGCCTCGTCGTCGGGCCATCCGCCCGTGAGCTTGTTGGCCTTCTCGATGGCGGTCTTCAGCATGTACGTCGCCATGTACCCGCCCTCGGCCTGGAAGTTCGGGTACTCGGTGAAGCGGGCGTGGTACTTCTCGACGAAGGTCTTGTTGAGCGGCCACTTGTCCCCGCCCGGGTACGTGAAGTGGTAGTTCGAGTGCACGCCGGCCAGGACGCCCTCGGGGTGGTCCTTGCCGAGCGCGTGCGGCGCGACGCCGAAGGCGATCGTGCTGGCGAACTTCGCCTTCTGGAACATGCCGTACCGGAGCGCCTGCTTGTACATGGCGACGTAGTCGCCGCCCCACACCGAGGACACGATCAGGTCGGGCTTGGCCGCGATCGCCTTCGTGATGTGCGAGGCGAAGTCGGTCGTGCCGAGCTTGGGCCAGCCTTCCGACACCACTTCGGACTGCGGCACCAGCTTCTTCATGACGATCTTCACGTGGTCGAAGGCGTTCCGGCCGTACGAGTAATCCGGATGGATGTGGGCGACCCGTTTGGTCTTGGGCCAGGTCTGGGCGATGCCCAGCGCGCAGGTCACGCCGTCGGCCGACTGCATGTTGGTGATGCGGAAGATGTAGTGCGGGTTCGGCACGGCCTTGTCGAACAGGAAGTCCGTGCAGCCGTCAACGAAGATCGTGAGCAGCTTCAGCTCCTCGGCGACGGGACCGAGCGCCGGAGTGTTGCCGCTCGAGGTGATGCCGCAGAAGAAGTCGATGTTCTCGGAGAGCTTCAGGCGCCTGAGCTCCTTGACGTTCGCGTCGGTGCCGGCGTTCTCGTCGGCCTTGAGGATCTCGATCTTCCGCTTGCCCAGGAGCCCGCCCGTCGCGTTGATCTCCTCGGCCGCCAGCAGCTGGCCCTTGTACATGGGCTCGCCGAGCACGGCCGCCGGCCCGGTGAAGAACGTCATGTGGCCGATCCGGTAGGGCTTGTCGGGGATGGTGCCCTTCGGCTTGTCCTGCGCGTGAGCCACGCCGACGACCGGAAGGGTCGCGCCGGCCGATGCGAGCGCGGCGCCGACGCTGACGCCGAGAGTGTTCAGAAAGTCCCGCCGATTCACTTCGCCTGCCATGGTGGATCCCTCCATTGGGTGGACGCCTCTCGAGTGGGCGTGGTGCTTCACGGAGTGAGCCTGTCGCTCCTTCGCGCAAATGTCAAGGAACGCAGGTGTGGCCCGTCCTCCTTCGAGCCTATAATTCGAGCCTATAATCAGTGGCCGGCGGATTCTGTTCCCGGCTTGACACGATGGTGACGGGATTGGCCCGAGCGGTGACGACGGCGCTGCGAGGCATCAGTGCCGCCGTGCGGGCGCGCCCCGTCACGGTGCTGGGGGTCGTCGGCGCGGTCTTCGCCCTCCACGTGTTTCTGCCGCCGCTGGTCCTGGCGGTGGCCCGCAAGCCGTGGACCTACTTCGCGTTCAACCCGTGGCTCGCCCGGCTGCCGGAATACCTGGTCTCCAGCACGCCGCTCGGGCAGAAGCTAGACTTTCTCTCCCGCGTCGCGCTCTTCTGGTTCACGGCGGACGGCCCGTACGGGTTCCCGGAGTGGGGCTTTGCCGTGGACACGATGGACCTCGCGCGCTTCCTGGCGATGTCGCTCCTGGTGGGCGCCTACTTCGCGCTCGTGCTCTATCGCCGCGAGCAGGAGCGGCTGGCCGGCTGGCGGGCCGGCACGAGCCGCGCCGGCGGAATCGTCGGGGCGTTCGCGGGAGTGCTCGGGCTCTCGACCGGCCCGTGCAGCGTGGTGGGCTGCGGCGCGCCGGTGCTCCCCGTCGTCGGCCTCGTCTTCGCCGGGCTCTCGAGCGGCACGCTCGCCCTGCTCTCCGGCGCGTCGCGCGTCCTGAGCGCGGTCGTCCTCGTCGCGCTCACGCTCGTCGTCGCCGGGCTGGGCCGGCAGGCCGGCCAACGAGGGGCCGATCACCCGAGGAGCGGAAGGAACAACACGCCATGCTCTGGAAGGTCTTGCCAATCTCCGGGATGCGCGCCTGCCAATTCATCAGCCTCTGCCGACGGTACTTCCCGCCCGGGATGACCCACGTCGGAAGCCCCAGCGCGGTCGCGTCGTCGTGTGGCTCGACCGCCGTGCACGCACGATACGGCCCGGCCGGGGGCTGGAACGTCCCGTAGAACTTTCTGCCCTTCAAGCTCGGAAAGTGGGCCTCCAGTCGATCGAAGGCGTCCGCCGCGCCGGCGAGACCGGTGGACGACTCGACGTACATCACCGGCATCTCCGCGAGCATCACGTGCTGGCTCAGGACCATCGTGCCCCTCGGGAGGGCCCTTCGGAGAGCCCTCCCTCGGTCTGGCCTTGGGAACTTCTCGTTCAGGACTTTCGCGACGTCTTCGAAAAGAAGGTCCCGACCAGCGGCCGTAGCTCGCGCTTGCCGCAGTCGGGACAGGCCGGGTTGCCCGTCTGGCGCTCGTGCATCGACAGGGTCAGCGAGACTTCCTTCTGGCACTTGTCACAGAAGAACTCGTAGAGAGGCATGGCCTTCCTCCTCCCGACGTGACAGGTGGACTGATAGGTCAGCTCAGGTTGACGACGACCGATTTCACCTCCGTGTATTCTGCGATCCCCTCGTGGCCACCCTCGCGCCCGAGGCCCGATTCCTTGAAGCCGCCGAACGGGATCTCGTGGGTGTAGCCGGTGGCGTCGTTGGCCCCGACGAGCCCGTACTCGAGCTGCTCGGCCACGCGGACGAGCCGGGTCATGTCGCGCGTGTAGAAATAGGCCGCCAGCCCGTACGTGGTCGCGTTGGCGCGCCGGATCACCTCTTCCTCCGTGTCGAAGACGAGGATCGGCGCCGCCGGGCCGAAGATCTCCTCCTGCGCGATGGCCATGTCGTCGGTCACGTCGAGCAGCACCGCCGGCGCGTAGAAAAATCCCTTGGCGTACGAATTGCCGTTCAGGTAGCGGCCGCCCGCCACGAGCTTGGCGCCGTGCTTGACCGCGTCCTCGACCAGCGAGTGGACCTTCGCGCGCGTCTCCTCGTTGATCAGCGGACCGATCTGGGCACCCGGCTCGAAGCCCGGGGCGACCTTCAGCCGCTCGACCGCCTCGACGAACGCCGGAACGAAGCGATCGGCGATCCCGCGCTGGACGTAGATCCGGTTCGCGCAGATGCACGACTGGCCGCCGACGCGCAGGAACTTCATCGCCACCGCGCCGTCGAGCGCCGCCTTGAAGTCCGCGTCGTCGAACACGATGAAGGGCGCGTTGCCGCCGAGCTCGAACGAGAGGCGCGTGACGTGCTTGGCGGCGGATTCCATGATCCCCTTGCCCACGTCGGTCGAGCCGGTGAAGCCGATCTTGCGGATCAGCGGGTGCGTGAGCAGCTCGGCGCCGACGAGCCGCGAGCGGTTGGTCGTGAGCACGTTGAACACGCCCGGTGGCAGCCCGGCGACCTCGGTGATGCGCGCGATCGCGAGCGCGGTCAGCGGCGTGGCCGAGGCCGGCTTGAGCACGACGGTGCAGCCGGCGGCCAGGGCCGGCGCGATCTTGCGCGTGACCATCGTCGCCGGGAAGTTCCACGGCGTCACCGCGGCCACGGGCCCGATCGGCTGGCGCATCACCCAGTACCGCTTCCCGGGCTGGGGCGACGGGATCAACTCGCCGCTCACCCGGCGGGCCTCCTCGGCGAACCAGCCGAAGTAGCCGAGCGAGAACTGGACTTCCTTCTTCGCTTCCTCGAACGGCTTGCCGTTCTCGAGGGTCACGAGCCGGGCCAGCTCGTCCCGCCGCTCCTGCATCAGCTCCTGGACCTTGAGAAGGAGGCTGCCGCGGTCCTTGGGCGCCCGCGTCGACCACTCCCGGAACGCCGCGTGCGCGGCGGTGACCGCGCGCTGGATCTCCGGCCCGGCGCCGTTCGCGACCCTGGCGACGACCGTGCCGTCGGCGGGGTTCGTGACATCGAAGGTGGCTCCGCCATCGGCGAATATCCACTCGCCGTTGATGTACATGCGCTCGACGTCTGCCATGCGTGATCCCTCCGCGAGGTGGGCGTTCGTCGCTCGACTTCGCGAGGCGAGAGCCTACGCCAGCAGGAGACCACGCGCTAGACGCGCCGCGGCATGAGCGGAGAGGACGCACGGCGCGCGCCGCGGGGTGACGCGCGCGCTAAGTCGTCGAGAGGTGAGCCACGAGCCAGCGCGCGGTGCGCAGGAGCTGCGCGTCCCGGTGGCGCGCGCCGACCAGCTGGACACCGAGCGGGAGGCCGTTGGCGCCCTGCATCAGCGGAACGTTGAGCGCCGGCATTCCGCAGAGCGTCCACAGCGCGCAGAAGGCCGGATCTCCCGTCGACTCGAGGCCCTTGGGGGCGGTGCCGAAAGCGGGGAGCGTCAGGATCGCGTCGAAGCGCTGCTCGAACAGCTCGACCAGGCTCGCGTTGAGCTCGGGGATGCGGCCGAGCGCGCGGAGATAGTCGACCGCGCGGACGTCGCGGCCGGCTTCGATCCTCGAACGCAGCGCCGGCGACAGCTTGTCGCGCCCTTTGTCCCACTCTCGGCGGAGATTGATCGCGATCTCCGCGCCCCCGATGGCCCGCTGCCACTCGAGCACTTCTTCGGCCGGCGTGACGAGCTCGATTTCCTCGACGCGATCGCCGAGTTGCTCGACCAGCTCGCCGAAGGCCTCGCGGGCGTCCGCGTCGACGCGGTCCCAGAGCGACGTCTTCACGAACGCGAACATGGGCGTCAGCGGCGGCTCCGCGGCGGCCACCTCACGGTACGGGACGCGGGCGCGCGGGCGCGAGTCCGGGTCGCGCTCGTCGTGAGCCGCGAGCACTTCGAGGAGCAGGGCGATGTCCTCGACCGACCGCGCGAACAGGCCGACGTGATCGAGCGTGCGCGAAAGCTGGAACATGCCGTGACGCGGGACCAGCCCGTGCGTCGGCTTGAAGCCGTAGACCCCGCAGTACGACGCCGGCCGGATCGTCGAGCCGGTGGTCTGGCTGCCGAGCGCCAGCGGCGCCATGCCCGCCGCGACCGCCGCCGCCGACCCGCTCGAGGACCCGCCCGGCGTGTGCGCGGGATCGTGGGGATTGCGCGTCTTCCCCGGCGTGCGGGTCGCGAACTCGGTCGTCACCGTCTTGCCCATGATGACGGCGCCCGCGGCTCGCAGCAGCGACACGACCGACGCGTCGCGAGACGGTGTACGCCCGGCGTGCAGCACCGAGCCGTTCTCGGTCGGCATGTCCGCGGTGTCGATGATGTCCTTGAGGCCCACCGGCACGCCGTGCAGCGCCCCGATGGGTTGCCCGGACATCCGATACTCGTCGGCCGCGCGCGCCTGACCAAGCGCGTACTCGGGATCGAGAAACATCCACGCCTGCACCTGCGCGTCGACTTCACGCACCCGCGCCAGACACGCCTGCACAAACTCAACCGACGTGACAACCCCCTCGCGGATCATCCGCGCCGCCTCCCCCGCCCCCACCTCATGCCAATTCTTCAAATCCATCGCGCCCCACAAGTTACCACGAGCCTTCGATCAACCACCCTCGCCCTCCGCACCCACCTCCGAGCTCCCGCTTAATCGCTTTCGAGCGCGGGCTTCGCCCGCGCAATCCGGGTCTGGGGGGAGGCAGGCGAGAGCGGGCCGTCAGGCCCGCTGCGCCGTCGGAAGGGGGGCAAAGCCCCCCTCCGAGTTACTTGCCGTAGAGGAACTCGGGCAGCCAGAGGGTCATCCCCGGCCAGATGTACATGAAGACGAGGCAGATGCAGACGATGATCATGTACGGCATCATGCCGGCGAAGATCTGGTTCAGCGTCACGTGCTTTGGCGAGACCCCCTTCAGATAGAAGGCCGACATCGCGACCGGCGGCGACAGGAACGCCGCCTGCAGATTCACGGCGACCATGGTGCCGAAGAGGATCGGGTCGACGTTGAAGTGGGTCAGCAAGGGAATGAAGATCGGGCAGAAGATCACGATGATCTCGGTCCACTCGAGCGGCCAGCCGAGCAGGAAGATGATCACCTGCGCCGTGAGCTGGAAGCCCAGCGGCGACAGGTTCATCGACAGCACCCACCGCTCGATCAGTCCCTGCCCGCCGTGCAACGCGAACACCGCGGAGAACAGCGCCGAGCCGACGAAGAGCCAGCACACCATCGCCGTCGTCTTCGCCGTGAGGAACGTCGACTCCTTCAAGTTGCGCCTGAGCTCCGGCGAGGTCCTGAGATACCAGAGCCCCGGCGCGACGGTGCCCAGGAGCGTCCCGCCGATCGAGCCCGCCACGAGCAGCGACGCGAGGTCCTCACCCTCGTACCACCCGAGCGCGATACCGATGATCAGGCCGACCAGGCTCCACCACAGGACCGGGCGTAGATAGCGCGCCATCACCGCGAGGTACAGCGCCCCGAGTGCGCCGATCGCGGCCGATTCGGTCGCGGTGCAGATGCCGAACAGGATCACCGCCAGCACGATGACGGTGAGCACGCCGAGCGGGACCACCGACGCGCACAGCTCCTTCAAGATCTCGAGCTGCTCGCCGTCCATTCGCCAGAAGTAGACGAGGAGCAGGAGGATGGCGACGCCGGCGAGGCCCCAGAACCAGGCGTAGAAGTGCGCGGGAATCTTGCCCGTGGCCGACGTCGTCCGTTCGGCGAACGAGGTCACTTCCTGGGGCGGCCCATCCGGGTTGGCGGCGCTGTCGGTGTCCGTCGCCTCTCCGGCCAGGCCCACTTCCCGCGGCTTGTCGTCGGCCGGCGCCGGTGCCACGGTCGGCGCCGCCGCGACCGCGGCGGGCTTGGGCGGCGCGGTCGCCGTCGCGACCGCCTCCGGCGCGTTGTAGATGACGACGTACCACCACGTCGCGCCGAACGTTCCGATCGTCAGGAGCACCGGCACCGACACGACGAGCAGGCTCTTGGCGATGACGCCGTAGCCCGCCGGGCGGCCGTCCTCGGCCCGGGCGCCCCGCACCGCACTGGGTCGGAAGGCAGCGGCGATGAGCCCCGGCACGACGCTCCCGACCCGGCGTCCCTGGAGTCGCTGGAGATACTCCGGCACGGCGACGCGGTACTGATCGGGCGGGAGCCTGGGCGCGATCTTCGGGTTGATGATCGCCCAGCCGAGGATGTAGACGAGATAGAGGAAGGTGAGAAAGAAGCCCGGCAGCATCGCGGCGGCGTAGAGCTTGACGATGGACTGTCCCGCCACCGCCGCGTAGACGATCAGCATGACCGACGGCGGGATGAGGATACCGAGCGTCCCGCCCGCCGTGATCGCCCCGGACGCCAGCTTCACGTCGTAGCCCGCGTTCAGCATCGGCCGCATCGCGATCACGCCCATGAGGACGACGACGGCCCCGACGATACCGGAGGCGATACCCCAGAACGCGCATACGAGGAGCGTGGTCACCGCCAGCGACGCCGGGACGCGCCGGAACGCCAGCTGCACGCTGTGGAACATGCGGTCGACCAGCGCCGCCCGCTCCATGATGTAGCCCATGAACACGAACAGCGGGATCGACAAGAGCGTGTCGTTCGTCATCACGCCGTACGTTCGCTGCACGATCAGGTCGAAGGCCCGGTTCTGCCACCAGTGCTGGACCGGGTCCCAGAACGCGATGTAGCCGAAGATCATCCCGAGGCCCATCAGGGTGAACGCGGTCGGAAAGCCCATCATGATCGCCACCACGATGAGGCCGAGCATGGTGAGGCCGAGGTAGGGATCGCTCACGGCGTCCGGCTCTGGCGCTCGGTCTCGTCCACCACGGTGCGGTGACGGGCCGCTTCGTCGATCGCGTGCGCGCCTTCCATCGCCGCGCGCCGTGACTCCTCGTCCACGAACTCGCTGCGCGCGAGCTGCGTCTCGATGACGTCGATCTCCTCGACGTCTTCGAGGCGTGGCGGCCAGACGCCGGTGCGCAGACACGCGATGCAGCGGACGATCTCACCCAGCCCCTGGAGCATGACCAGCGCGCCGGCGAGGGGGATCACGGTCTTGAAGTGGTAGACGGGCGGGCCTTCGGCGGTCACCGTCGAGTGCTCACCGATCCGCCAGGAGAGCGCCGCGTAGTCGTAGCCCGCATAGATCAGCCCCAGGATGCCCGGAATGAAGAACAGGAAATAAAGGATCAGATCGAGCGCCGCCTGGCCGCGCGGCTTCAGGTAGATGTAGACGAAGTCGGCGCGCACGTGGCCCCCCGCCGCGAGGGTGTAGGCGCCGCACATCATGAACAGCGTGCCGTACAGCATGCTGTTGAAGTCGAAGATCCACGCGGTCGGCGCGTTGAGGATGTAGCGCTTGAAGACCTCGATGGAGACGACGAACGTCAGGGCCATGATCAGCCACGCGGAGGCCTTACCGGTCCAGTAGCTGACCAGATCGACGGTGCGAATCAGGCGCCGAGAGTCCATCAGGGAGCGAAAAAGGCCAGCCACCCGGCGAACGCCGGATGGCTGGTCGGCTGGGGTTCGGTCACGAGCACCTAGCTCTTCTTGGGCACCGGCTTGCCGAAGTAGTGGTTGTAGGCCATGCGCCGGCTGACGTTGGTGTCGAGGTCCCACTTCACCGCGCGGGCGGCAAACGCCTTCTGCGACTCCAGGATTTCCTTGAACATCGGGTTGTCCGTCGACTTCTTGTCCGCGACGGTGTCGTAGATCTCGAGCTGCTTCTGGAGGACGGAGGCCGGCGTGATGAAGAACCTGACCTTGTCCTTGGCCTGCAGCTCGATGTAGTCCTTCGAGTAGCGGTCGACGGACTTCCACGACATGTCGGCCGAGGCGGCTTCCACCGCGTTCTCGATGATGGCCTTCATCTTGTCGGGCAGCGCGTCGAACTTCGTCTTGTTGAACGTGATCTCGAGCTGCTCGGCGTTCTGGTGATAGCTCTGCAGCATGCAGATCTTCGACACGTCGGCGAAGCCGAGGATGCGGTCGGACGTCGCGTTGTTGAACTCGGCGGCGTCGATGAGCCCGCGGTCCAGGGCCGGAACGATCTCGCCGCCGGGCAGCGCGTTGACCGCCGCGCCCATGCCCTGGAAGACGTCGATCGAGATGCCGACGGTGCGGAACTTGAGGCCCTTGAAGTCGTCGGCCTTCGTGATCTGCTTCTTGTACCAGCCGAGCGGCTGGGTCGCCATCGGCCCGTACGGGAACGACACGACGTTGGCGCCGATGGACGCATAGAGCTTGTTGAGAAGCTGCTTGCCGCCGCCGTACTTGTGCCAGGACAGCAGCATGTTGGCGTCCATGCCGAAGGCCGGTCCCGAGCCCCACAGCGCGAGCGCGGTCTGCTTGCCGTAGTGGTACACGAGCACGCCGTGGCCGCCGTCGAGTGTCCCCTTCGACACGGCGTCGAGCAGGCCGAAGGCCGGCACGACGGCGCCCGCCGGCAGCACCTCGATCTTGAGGTCGCCGCCCGTCATGTCGTTGACCTTCTTGGCGTAGTCGAGCGCGTACTCGTGGAAGATGTCCCTCTGCGGCCAGGTGCTCTGCCAGCGCATCGTGATCGGGCCTTGAGCCTTGGCGACCATCGGAAAGCCGAGCGTCGCCGCGCCCGTTGCCGCCAGAGCCGCACCCCTGAGGAACTTCCGGCGTGGGGTCTCGGTGATCGTTTGCGGATCGTTCATAGAGCACCTCCTCCGAATCGATGGCTTGGAGTGCACGGCCGTAGCCGGTGAATCATCCGGGGACGGGACACAAGAGCGCTGCGTGGTCGGACCACCGCCCCCAAGCTATGCGAGCCGTGCGCGACCTGTCAACAAAGAAGCGCCCGTCAGGAGCCCGGCGCCTTCAGGACCAGGGGTAGACGGCTGCCGCCCCGCCGGACCGTCAGCCGCAGCGCCATCTCGAGGCTCGCGTCGGCCAGCGCCTCACGGAGCGCCTCGCGCGTCGCCACCTCCTGATCGTTGACCTGGAGGATCACGTCACCCGCCTCGAGCCCCGCCCGCTCCGCCGAGCTCTTTCGCACGACCACGGAGATCGCGAGGACGGTGGACCCGCCGGGTTCGGCCTCCCGCACGACAAAACCGAACTCCGCCCCGATCCGTTCCCCGAGCACCGGACGCGGCATCGCCGCGAGGCGGACGTCCAGGCGCCGCCGGCCCTCGGCCCGGAGCACCGTCAACCGCACGTCCCGCCCGGGCCCCGACGAGGCGATGAGGCGTTGCAGGACCCGCGTCTCGGTCACGGGGCGCTCTTCGAAGGCCACGACCAGGTCGCCGTTCTTGAGCCCCGCCGTCTCGGCCGGGGTCCCCTCCATCACCTCGACGATGAACACCCCGAAGCCCTCACGCATCCCGTGCCGCGAGGAGATCTCGTCCATTTCCTGCTCGGACAGATCGCGGATGCGCACCCCCAGCCACGCCCATTGCGCCGCGTCCACCGCCGACGCCACGGCGGCGAGCGCCAGGAGCACGACGACGAGCGCGCCCCTCACTCGCGACCCCGACGGAGCTCGTTCACGAGCTGCTCGAGCGCCAGGCCGAGGCGCTCGAGGCGGCGCGAGACGTCGAGCGTCTCGAGCAGCTCCTGGCGGAGCCCGGCGTCGGGCACCACCGCCGCGGCGATGCGGTCGGCGATCACGCCGGGCAGCTGGCCCGACGCCAGTGCGGTGTCCAGCAGATCGGGCGGACGGTCGAGTGCCCGCAGCAGGCGGCCGCACGCGTCACGAATGCGGGCCAGCGCCGCCGCCGCGTCCGTCGTCGGCGCAACCTCGTCGAGCGGCTGGGCGGTGACGATCCGGTAGAGGGTGTCGCTCGGCCGCTCGCTCTCGATCCGGACGCGCCACTCGCCCTTCACGAGGATGTTGTAGCGGCCCGTGGCCAGCCGCTCCCAGCTCACGATCTCGCCGGCCCCTGCCACCGCGTGCACCGCCGGCTTGCCGGCGTAGCTCGCCTCGAAGCCGGGCTTGAGCTTCACGACCGCGAGTCGCCGGTCGCGCGCCAGCGCGTCCGTCACCATCGCGCGGTAGCGGGCCTCGAAGACGTGCAGCGGCAACAGCGTGTGCGGGAAGAACGTCACATCGGGCAGCGGGAAGATGGGCAGGGTCAACGGCGGCACGGCGGCGCGGTCCCCTCGGGCTCGATCAGCCGATCTTCGGCAGCGGCCGGAGCGCGGCGAGCTCCTCCAGACGCAGCCGCACGGCCGCGGCCAGCTCACGGAAGGTGCGCGCCTGCGTCGAGTCGGGTTCGCGAAGCGTGATCGGGGTCCCCTCGTCGCCGGCGAGCCGGGTCGCCGGATCGAGCGGGACCTGCGCCAGCAGCGGCACGCCGTACTCGTCGGCGAGCCGCCGCCCGCCGCCTTCACCGAAGATCGGGTAACGCGCGCCGGTGTCCGGCGCCACGAAGTAGCTCATGTTCTCGACGACGCCGAGGATCGGCACGTTGAGCTTCTGGAACATCCCGATCGCCTTGCGCACGTCGAGCAGCGCGACCTCCTGCGGGGTCGTCACCATCACGACGCCGGACAGCGGGATGACCTGCGAGAGCGAGATCTGCGCGTCGCCGGTCCCGGGCGGCATGTCGAAGACGAGGTAGTCCAGGGCGCCCCACATGACGTCCTTCAGCATCTGCTGGATGAAGGAGTGGATCATGGGGCCGCGCCAGACGAGCGGCTCCCGGTCGTTCACGAGCAGCCCGATCGACATCATCTTCATGCCGTGCGCCTCGACCGGGATGATCCGGTTCTCGAACATCCCCGGGCGCCCGCGCGAGCCCAGCATGAGCGGGATGTCGGGGCCGTACACGTCGGAGTCGATGATGCCGACCGCGGCGCCCGACTGGCGCAGGGCCACCGCGAGGTTCACGGTGACCGTCGACTTGCCGACGCCCCCCTTGCCCGACGACACCGCGATCGTCCGCTTCACCTCGGGGATGAGCTCCTCGGACTTGGACGGGCCGTGCGAGTGGGCGTGAGGCGCCGCCGGCGCGGCCTGCGCGGGCTGCCCGCCACCCATCTTGACCTGCACCTTCGACACGCCAGGGACGCGGCCCACCGCTCGCGAGGCCATGCTGTGCATGGTGGCCTTCGAGGCCGGCGACTGAGTCGTGAAGGCGAGGGTGAAGCTGACCTGCGATTCGGCGATGGCCAGGTCGCGGATGAGACCGAGCGAGACGATATCCTTTTGCGCTTCCGGATCCTTGACCCCTCGCAGCGCATCGAGCACGGCGTCCTGAGTGACCATATGGGCGACTATACAGGAGCGCGGGACGCTTTCAACGGGCTCGCCCGGATCCCCGCTATCTATGCGCGGAACCTTGCATTCTCACCACTGACCTGCTACAAAAAGCGGGTGATCTCTCCGGACGAATTCCGCCAGACCCTCGGCCATTTCGCCTCCGGCGTCACCGTCATCACGGTCTGCGACGGCGACGGTCGACCGACCGGTCTCACGGCGAGTGCCTTCACCTCGGTCTCGCTCGAGCCGCCGCTCATCCTCGTGTGCGTGGACCACAAGGCACAGAGCTATCCGGCGCTGGCCGCGGGCAAGATGTTCGCCGTCAACATCCTGTGCCACGACCAGGAGGCCGTGTCGCGCCGGTTCGCGACCACGAAGATCGAGAACAAGTTCGACGGCGTGCCGTTCACGCTGAGCCCGCTCGGCCTGCCGCTCCTTCACAACGCCCTCGCCCAGCTCGAGTGCGCAACCGTCAACGTCCACCTCGAAGGCGACCACACGATCTTCGTCGGGCGGGTGGAACGCGCTCAATTGGGCGCGGGGGTGCCGCTGGTCTACTTCCGCGGCCGGTACGACCGCCTGTCCGGGGAGACTCCGTGACGTTCATCCCGCTGTCGCGCCCGCCGGTCGACGACGACATCAAGCGGGCGGTGCTGGCCGCCATCGATTCGCGCCAGTACGTTCTGGGCCCGCAGTGCCGCCAGCTCGAGGCCGAGCTGGCGAGTGCCACCGGCGTGAAGCACGCCGTGCTGACCAGCTCGGCCACCGCCGCGCTCTGGCTCGGGCTTCGCGCGCTCGGCGTCAAGGCGGGCGACGAGATCCTGGTGCCGTCGCACACGGCGTTTCCCACCGTCGAGGCGATCTGCCTGGCGGAGGCAACGCCCGTGTTCGTGGACGCGGACGAGTTCTACACGCTGGATGCCGGCGACGCCGAGGCGAAGGCGACGCCCCGGACGGTCGGCGTCGTGCCGGTCCACCTGTACGGCCAGCCGGCGGACCTGACGGCGGTCCAGGAGCTCGCCTCACGCCTGGGCCTCTGGCTCCTCGAGGACTGCGCGCAGGCGCAGGGGGCCGAGTGGAACGGGCGCCGAGTCGGCAGCTTCGGCCGCGCCGCCGTCTTCTCCTTCTATCCGTCGAAGAACCTGCCCGGCATGGGCGACGGCGGCGCCGTTCTCACCGGCGACGATGAGATCGCCGCCCGCTGCCGCCGGCTGCGGGACCACGGCCGACTCGACAAGAACGTGCACGCCGAGCTCGGCTTCAACCTGCGCTTCAACGAGCTGCAGGCGTCCGCGCTGCGCGTGCTGCTGCCGCGGCTCGACGCGATGAACGACCGCCGGCGCGCCCTCGCGCTCCGGTACGCGCGCGGGCTCGCGGGCCTGCCGCTCGTCCTGCCCGAGGTGCGCGCGCACGCGCGCCACGTGTACCACCTCTTCGTGGTGCGCACGCCCCGCCGCGCCGAGCTGGCCGCGTACCTCAAGGCTCGGGGGATCCAGACCGGGATCCACTATCCGGTCCCGACGCATCGCCAGCCCGCGGTCGAGCACTTCGCGCCGCCGCCGCTCCCGCGGACGGAGCGGCTCGTCGACGAGATCCTCACGCTGCCGATGTCGGCCGACCACACGGACGAGGAGATCGAGCGGGTGGTCGCCGCGGTGCGCGCGTTCTTCGACGCCTGATGCCCCTGCAGATCCTTCAGCTGTACCCGAAAGCGGATTACTTCACCGGCGCGGCGATGCAGCTGCGCGACCTCGCGATCGGTCTCGCGGCCCGCGGCCACGCCGTCACCGTGGCGACGCCGCCGAGCCAGATCTGGGCCGAGCGGCTGGGCGCGGCCGGCGTCGGGCACGTCGCGATTCCCATGCGGCGCGCGTGGGACATCCGCGCGGCGTGGCGCATCGCGGCGGTGATCCGCGCCCGCGACATCCAGGTGGCGCACGCGCACAAGGGGCGCGCCCGTACCCTGGCGCTGCTGGCGGGGCTCCTGGGGACGCGCCCGCGGCTCGTCCTGAATCGCGGCGTCAGCTTCCGGGTCCCCCGGTCGCGCCGCCTCGGCTACACGAGTCGGCGCGTGCACGCGATCGTCGCGGTCTGCGAGTCGATCAAGCGCGACCTCGTCGCCACCGGCGTGGCGGCGGACAAGATCGAGGTGATCTACTCCGGGACCGACGTCGAGCGGTTCCATCCCGGCCTCGACGGCGGCGCGATCCGGCGCGAGCTCGGCCTCACCGCCGAGCACTTCCTGATCACCCAGATCGGCGTGCGCTCCTGGCGAGGCTGGCGCGACGTTCTCGAGGCCATGAGCCGGGTCGCGGCGTTCGCGCCGCGCGCGCGCCTGCTCTTCGTCGGGGCACCGCCGCCGCGCGTCGCCGAGGTCGCCGATCGCGCGCGCCAGCGCTGGCTCGGCGACCGGGTGCTCGTCCTGGGCCACCGCGAGGACGTCCCGCAGATCCTGGCCGCCTCCGACGTGGTGGTCGACGCCTCGTACGCGGGCGCCGGGCTGACCGGCTCGATCCGCGAGGCGCTGGCCTGCGAGCGCCCCGTCGTCGCCACGGCGCTGGCCGGCATGCCCGAGCTCGTGAGCGACGGCGAGACCGGCCTGCTCGTGCCCCCGCGCGATCCCGACGCGCTCGCCGCCGCCCTCCAGCGCGTGCTCGAGAACCCGACGTGGGCCCAGGCGATGGCGCGCGCGGGACGCAAGCGCGTGGACGCCCATTTCTCGCTCCGCGCCAAGCTCGACGCGACCGAGGCGCTCTACCGGCGACTGCTCGAGAAGCCGGCGTGAGCCTCCCGACCGCGCTCTACCGGCGCCTGATCGGCTATCTCAGGCCGCACGTGCCGACGCTGCTCACCGGCTCCGCGCTCGCGATCGTGGTCGCCGCGATGGAAGGCGCGATCGCGTGGCTCGTGAAGCCCGCCATGGACGAGGTCTTCATCCGTCGCGACGTGGCGATGCTGAAGCTCATCCCGCCGCTGTTCCTCGGCGTGTACGTATGCAAGGGGCTGGCCCGCTACGGCCAGTCCTACCTGATGGCGGCGGTCGGCGAGCGTGTGATCGCGACGCTCCGCCGGGACCTCTACACGCACATCCAGCAGATGCCGCTGTCGTTCTTCACGAGCCGCCATACGGCCGAGCTGATGTCGCGCGTCGTGACCGACGTGAACCGGCTGGCGCGCCTGTCCTCGACCGTCCTGGTGATGACGATCAGGCAGATCGTGATGATCGTGGCGCTCGCCGCGGTCATGTTCGCGCGGGACTGGCGGCTGGCCCTGATCGCGCTCGTGGTCTTCCCCTTCGTCGGGGTGGCGGTGCGCGCCATCGGCCGCCGGCTGTACCGCATCAACAAGCGGTCGCAGCAGAAGGTCGCCGAGTTGAACGTGCTCCTGCACGAGGTGTTCTCGGGGACGAAGATCGTCAAGGCCTTCGGCCGCGAGGCGCACGAGGTGGAGCGCTTCGATCATGTCAACCGCGGCCTGCTCGCCCTCTCGCTGAAGGACCACCGGACCGACGAGGCCACCGACCCCCTCATGGAGATCCTGGCCGCCTTCGGCATCATGGGCGCCCTCTGGTACGGCGGCCACCAGGTCATCGCCGGGGCGATCACGCCCGGCGATTTCTTCTCGTTCACGGCCGCGGTCGCTCTGCTCTACGGACCGGTCCGGCAGCTCTCCCGGATCGTCAACACGGTGCAGCAGTCGACCTCGTCGGTCGAGCGCGTCTTCGAGATCCTCGACCTGCCGCCCGCGATCGCCGATCGCCGGGACGCCGTCGCGCTCGAGGCGTTCCGACACGCGCTCGCGTTCGAGCAGGTCAGCTTCCGGCACACGGACTCCGAGGAGCTCACGCTCCGCGATATCGCCCTGACCGTCGCCCGGGGCGAGGTCGTCGCGTTCGTGGGCATGAGCGGCGCCGGCAAGTCCACCCTCATGGACCTGCTGCCGCGCTTCCACGACGTGAGCGCCGGGCGGATCACGCTGGACGGCCACGACCTGCGCGACGTCACCCAGGCCTCGCTCCGTGCCCTGATCGGGATCGTCACGCAGGAGACGTTCCTCTTCAGCGACTCGATCCTCTACAACATCGCGTACGGGCGGCCGGGCGCGCCCTTCGAGGACATCGTCCGCGCCGCTCGTCAGGCGCACGCCGAGGAGTTCATCGCCGGCTGTCCCAAAGGCTACGAGACCCTCGTGGGCGAGCGGGGCGTGCGGCTCTCGGGCGGCCAGCGCCAGCGCATCGCGATCGCGCGCGCGTTCTTGAAGAATCCGCCGATCCTCATCCTCGACGAGGCGACCTCGGATCTGGACGCCGAGAGCGAGTTCATGATCCAGCAGGCGCTCGCCGAGCTGATGCGGGGACGGACAGTCCTGGTCATCGCGCACCGCCTCGCGACGGTGCGCAACGCCGACCGCATCGTGGTCGTACACGAAGGCCGCATCGCGGAGGTCGGACGCCACGACGAGCTGCTGGCGCGCGACGGGCTCTATCGCCGACTCTACGCGCTCCAGATGGAAGGAGTCACCAGTTGAGCACCATCGTCGGTAACGGCACGTACACGTACGAAGTCGATGACGACTGGGCCAAGCTTCCGGCCGACTGGGCGATGCCCGCGGCGGCCGTGACGGTCGACTCGCGCGATCGCGTCTACTGCTTCAACCGCACGCCCGATCACCCGATCGTCGTCTTCGACCGCGAGGGGAACTACCTTTCGTCCTGGGGCGCCGGGCTCTTCGCCTTTCCCCACACGATCCGTGCCGACGAGCACGACAACCTCTGGATCGTGGACCGCGATCACGGGCAGATGCTGCTCTACACCAGCGCCGGAACGCTGCTCCGGACGATCGGCACCCGCGGCCATCGCTCGGACACCGGCGTGGACCCCAAGGATTTCAACTCGAGCGCCTACCGGAACGTCACGCACGGCGGCGGCCCCTTCAACCTGCCGACGGACATCGCGCTGACGCCGGCCGGCGAGATGTTCATGACCGACGGCTACGGCAACGCCCGGGTGCACAAGTTCGCCGCCGACGGCACCTATCTCTTTTCGTGGGGCGAGCCGGGCACGGGTCCGGGGCAGTTCAACCTGCCGCACGGGGTGTGGATCGACCGGCGCGGGCGCGTCCTGGTGTGCGACCGGGAGAACGACCGCGTGCAGGTGTTCGACCAGGCGGGCAAGTTCCTCCACGTCTGGCCCGGCAAGCTCATCGGTCCGGCGGCCTTCTACGTGGACGCCGACGACATCGTCTACATCCCCGAGCACAACGGCGGGCTGGTCAGCGTCCTGACTCTCGACGGCGAGCGGCTGGCCCAGTGGGGCGATCCGAGCTTCCGCTCGTGCCACGGCATCTGGGGCGACTCGCGGGGCGATCTCTACGTCGTGCGGCCGGGCGCCTGGGGGCGTCCCCGCCGCGTCGTGAAGTACACGCGCCTGCGGTGACATGAGGGGCCACCAGCCCAGTCGGTCCCGAAGAATCCGGTTAACGCTCCGCATAACCCGCGGCAGGCGACCGCGGACGGCGGGCCGCGGTCGGTCTGACTGCCGACGGGTTCATGCGGGAGTTGTCCCGCTCGCTGTTGCTTCGAGCCGGGCTACGTAGACCGGGGATATATACCGGACGTTGCGAGGCCCGCGGTCGACGACCGGCTCCGTGAAGTACTAGCGTTCGCGGAAGCGGTTGACGATCGGCGGGCGCCAGTCGCGCCCGAAGGCGCGGGGCGTGATCTTGACGCCGATCGGGGCCTGGCGCCGCTTGTACTCGTTGGTGTCCACCATCGAGACGACGCGGCGCACCGTGTCGGCCGGGAACCCGCGGGCGATGAGGTCGTTCACGCCCCGGTCCTCTTCGACGTACCCCGCGAGAATGCGGTCGAGCTCGGCGTAGGGCGGCAGCGTGTCCTGGTCGGTCTGATCGGGGCGCAGCTCGGCCGACGGCGCCCGCGTGAACACGGTCTCCGGAATGATCGCCCGGCCGGCGCGCGCGTTGACGTGGCGCGCGACGTCGTAGACGAGCATCTTCGGGACGTCCTTGATGACCGCGAAGCCGCCGGCCATGTCGCCGTAGAGCGTCGTGTAGCCGACGCTGTACTCGCTCTTGTTGCCCGTCGTGAGCACGAGCCAGCCGAACTTGTTCGAGAGCGCCATGAGGAGGTTGCCCCGGATGCGGGCCTGGACGTTCTCCTCGGTGACGTCCTCCTTCATCCCCTTGAACGCCTTCGCCAGCGATCGCTTGTACGCGTTGAGGAGCGGCGTGATCGGAATCGTGAGGAACTCGATGCCGAGGTGCTTGGCCAGCCGCTGCGCATCGCGCCGCGTTCCCGTCGACGAGTACGCGGACGGCATCCCGACGCCCGCCACGTTCTCCCGGCCGAGCGCCTCGACCGCGACCGCGGCGACCAGCGACGAGTCGATCCCGCCCGAGAGGCCGATCACGACGCGCTTGAACCCGTTCTTCCGCACGTAGTCGCGCGTCCCGAGGACCAGCGCCCCGAACACCTCCTCGACCTGCGAGAGCGTTGCCACCTCGCGGAGCGGCAGCGGGGGCGCGTCGGGCGCCGGGAGCGCCGGCAGCGAGATGCGGGTCGCCGCCTCCCGAACCCTGAGCTTCTCCTTGCGCCGCCGCGAGTCGTGCAGCCGCGCCCGGAAGACGGCTTCGAGGTCGAGGTCGGCGACGACCAGGTCTTCCTCGAACATCCGCCCGCGCGCGACGCACTCGCCGTGCTCGTTGACGATCATGCTCGCGCCGTCGAACACCAGCTCGTCCTGACCGCCCACCATATTGACGTAGGCCACGCACACGAGGTCGTCGACCGCGCGGGTCGAGACCATCTGCTCGCGGAAGCGCGCCTTGCCGGCGTGGTACGGCGAGCCGTTGATGTTGACGACGAGCTCGGCGCCGGCGAGCGCCTGCGTCGTCGTCGGCCCCGCCGGATACCAGATGTCCTCGCACACGTTGACCGCGAAGGTCGTGTCGCCCACCACGAAGACGGGCGCCTCGGTCCCGGCCTGGAAGTAGCGGTTCTCGTCGAAGACGCCGTAGTTCGGCAGGTACTGCTTGTGGTACACGCCGGCGCGGGTCCCGTCGTGCAGCACCGCGGCGGCGTTGAAGATGTCGTCGTTCTTGTCGACGAAGCCGACCACCACCGACAGCCCGCGCGAGGCGCGCGTCACCTCGTCGAGCGCGCGAAGATTGGCCTCGATGAAGGCCGGCTTGAAGAGAAGGTCCTCGGGCGGATAGCCGGTGATCGCGAGCTCGGGGAAGGCCACCAGCGAGCACCCGAGCGCGCGCGCCCGTTCGATCCCGTCCACGATCATGCGCACGTTGCGATCGAAATCGCCGACCGTGGGATTGATCTGGCCCAGGGCGACGCGGAACCGTTTCATGGGCCCCTATTGTACCCGGGTGGGGGCCCTCCTGATATCATCGGATCCGATGCCCGCGAAGATTCCGTGGCTCCCGTCGACGCTCCCGCCCGACGCCCGTCCCGAGCGCTGTCCCAAGTGCGGACGTCTCGCCCTGATTCCCTGGACCCTACGCCGCGACGACCGGACGAAGGTCGTCCTGCGGACCTGGGTCTGCACCGAGTGTCAGTCGACCGAGGAGCGACCGGAGCCCGAGTAGCGCCTCGCCGTTGCCGCCCTCGCCGAGGCGTCCGAAGCGGTCGAGCGAGATGACGTAGCAGTCCACTTCACCGAAGTGAGCGTACGTGCCGGTGTAGTGGGTCATGCCGACCGCGACCGGGTCGATGCCGAAGCGCTCCACCGCCGCGCCCGTGAACAGGACGTACGTCGTGGGCTCGACGTCGTTCTTGAGGAACCGGTGCGCGAGGATGATGTCCGGGCCCGCGACGCGGGATCGACCACGCACGACCTGCCGCAAGAAGCTCCCGTGATGGACGATCAGCTTGAGGCTGAGCCCGAGCACGCCCCGGCAGGCCCGGCAGGCGCAGCTCGTGTCCAGCGAGATCTCGCGTCGCCGCTCGCCGAAGGCGGCGAAGGCGCGGCCGAACGCCTCGAGGAGCCGACGGTCCGCCCCCTGGGCATCGTCGGGGCCCAGCGCGAACACCGCGTCGCCCTCCAGCTCCTGGAGCTCGAGCGGCGGCGAGAGCGCCTCCATGACTCCGGCCAGCAGCACACCCGTCACCTGCGCCCCGTGCTCGAGCTCCGTGGCGGTGACGAACGCCGTGAACCCCGAAATATCCGCCAGGACGAGGAATCCGGACTCGGGTCGATCTGTGTTGGGCATCGTTTTCAGCCTCCAC
>Ga0137394_10000958_pt1 | contig 20473 bp, 36 predicted proteins | sample czobulk116metaG_FD_108278 | JGI IMG/M metagenome (GOLD analysis project Ga0137394, IMG submission 108278) | Vadose zone soil microbial communities from Angelo Coast Range Reserve, California, USA - czobulk1.16 metaG | ecosystem: Environmental > Terrestrial > Soil > Vadose zone | place: USA...
CGAGGTCATAGAGTATATCTTTTGCTGTTTTGCTCATGATTATCCTTTCTTCTTATTTAGGCCGAGGGCCTCCAAACCATTCTTGTAACAGTCTTTATGTTGAAAATGAAACCTCATTAATACACTACTCATATGAGTTTCGTTGAGGCATGTATACTCAAGCACAGCTCCACATTTGCATGTTTCTCGAATTGTCATGTTTTATCCTTTTCTGTGTTAGGGGTGAGTTGGTGGGCTTTGAGTTCCTGCCAGGCCTTATCGTGTTCCGTGTAGATTAGCTGTTTTACATTGCCGAAAGTATTATCGGCCTCCGCCTTTAGGATAGACAGAACATGTAGGCGTATTTGCAGGCGGGCTTCTTGTACTTCAGCTTCATGGGATAGGTGGTAGGAGGTGAAGAGTCGCATAACTTCCTTTGTGGCCTCTATGGTTGTGATTGGATAGCCGTAACCCTTTGCTCGATCAATAAGTTTTGCTATAGCCTCTTTCAGCTCTTCGTCAGGTGTTTCTTGGACCATCACTCGCCCTCCTCTAGAACCGCGTGACAATGCGGACAAATCCAGTAGTCACCTTCGGTGTTCTTGTCACCGTCAAATTGTTTATGGCATTCGCCGCAGGTTAGTTTGCTCATATATCCTCCTTTGCCCCTAGGGGCGGCTAAACTCTTTGTATGCGCGCCATCTGCCTATCCAGCGCGTGTTTGTGACAATTGGGTCGTTGTAGTCCCACCGCGACCTATACTCAATAAGATGCAATGTGCCAAAGAACTTCGTTTTAATTAAGGTACCCGTTACTGTATCGCCGAACGCGAACCGGTATTGATAACTGTCTCCGATCTGAAAGTCTAGTTTGCTCATCTCGCTTCTCTCCTTCTGTGGGTTAGGGGGTTAAGAGGACTCTTCTGGTTTGTCTACATCCATGGGGGAGTCCTCGGTTTAAAAGTCGCCGTCTGCTACTTGCAGTACTTTAAGACCGTTTGAGCGCCACATACTGACGACGCGGTTGCGATCATCGAGTACGAAGTGCACTTTATACTTGTCTTTAATGTGGGTGTCGTAGATTTCTTGCTTAACTATGGAGTCCTCACGTTTGTCACCGGCAGGGCGCATGAACAAAAAGTCAAAAAGTACATCGTTGTCGTGGAGCCATTTGTGCGTGACTTGACTGTAAGTATCGTCTCGACCTGAGCAAACTACTATCGCGTGGTCTGACCGGTAACGATTAAGGATGTCTCGCACTACTTCGTCTATGGTATCTTCGTGGTACTTAGTCGGGTCGTAGGGGCTGCGGCTATTCATGTGTGCCAAAGTCCCATCAACGTCAACTATGATTGCGGTAGGCATCATATACGAACTCCTCTATCCATTTAATATCAGGCTTTAACTTAGGCGCATTTCTCCAGGCCGCCGTGACATTTGCCTGGAGTATTTGAAACCATTCCGTAGCCTCTGGTAAATAATTATCGTCCCATCCCGCCTTAAGCTTCAATAGGAACTCACGTAAGTTGCTGTCCGTTACCTGACAGGGGAATACACCAGTACGCAAAAACTCGTCGCATTGCCATAGCACCCGGCAATAGGCTATAGCAAATTTGCTAGTACGCTTTTGGTCTTTTACACCAATATCGTCAAAGAGCTGCATCTTGTTCAGTTGATTGGAGGCATAACCCCGGCTCGCCATTACAAACCTATCGGTGTCGATGAACTTTTGCCAGTTCTGACGCATTTCCTCAGCGACGGGGCTCGTTTCCACGACCTCGTTACTAAAGAAAACCTCCAGTATGGTCGCGTTGCCGTGCGTAGCCTGCTTGCAAAAGTCAGCCAGCTCGTAGCTAGTGTCATCTATGTCGGCTTCGATCCATGAGGTATTTTTGAGCGTCTTAAAAGGGCTCAGTACTTCTTTAAGGTCGTACATGTGGATGCCGCGATAATCGTAATCCGACCGTTCGTTGTGCAGGCCATGCAGCCGTGAACCGACTAAAACTTTTGTGATGACTTTCATCTTTTCCTCCTTACGGTCTTACCAGCCGACCTTTTTTACGTTGCTCGGTAAATCAGCGAACAGGGTCTGGATGTACTCTTTGGTGTAGCCCGCAATGCCTGTACCGACCGGTGTTAATAGGAATGTCAGTTCCGGGTGTGCTCGAACGCAACGGTAGAACGTTTGTACAATCGCCAGCATTTCCACGTGGCTGTACTGTTCCATATTTTCGTTGAGAGTAGGGAAGGCATAACACATCCCCGTCAAGCCTTCTCCGACTCCCCATTCGGCTCCAAACTGTTCGTGGGCTTGTTTGGCAGCGCCTCCGGCATGACTCCCGCAGATATTACTGCCGAAAACAAAGCGCTGGTTTTCTTCGAGCTCGGTGATCATGCGTACCATTCCTCTCGTGGTACTTCACGCAATACCTTCAACTGGCTAGTTCGTACTTTACCGTCGCAATCTTTAGAGACCACGATTTTATCTACCGGCACTTCACACTCCAGGATCGCCAGATCATTCCAGCTTGCGCCAAAGTCGCGGGCCCAGCTCTTGTGTGAAACATGTAGACCTTGGCGGCAGGAGCTCTCCTGACTCGGGTCACACTTTATTTCTATCTTTTTACCGATCTCATATTTGAACGACCTATCGTAGTCTGAATGGTAGGTGTCACCATCCTTATGTACAGCTTTGTACAGTACTGCCTTTTTGCGCTTCACCTCTACGGGGTAGAGTTTGGCGTAGTGCTCAAAGATTGGGTCAAAGTCTGGTGTGATCTTTAGGTACGAATTCTTGTTCACGACAATGTTGATCTTTTTCTGGTCAGACTTGCGAACACTGATCACATTGTAGCCAGCACAGACAATCTCTTTAGCGGAGCGAGCCGTGACGATGGCCTCGCCGAATAACTTAGCGACCGTCGATTCCCAAAGCACAGCGTGGCTTGATTCCCAAAGCACAGCGTGGCTCGATTCCCAAAGCACAGCGTGGCTTGATTCCCAAAGCACAGCGTGGCTCGATCCCCGAAGCTCAGCGTGGCTCGATTCCCGAAGCTCAGCGTGGCTCGATCCCCAAAGCTCAGCGTGGCTCGATTCCCGAAGCTCAGCGTGGCTTGATCCCCGAAGCTCAGCGTGGCTTGATTCCCAAAGCACAGCGTGGCTCGATCCCCGAAGCTCAGCGTGGCTCGATTCCCGAAGCTCAGCGTGGCTCGATTCCCAAAGCACAGCGTGGCTTGATTCCCGAAGCACAGCGTGGCTTGATTCCCGAAGCTCAGCGTGGCTTGATTCCCAAAGCTCAGCGTGGCTTGATTCCCGAAGCCTTACCCACGCTTCGCCCCGTACAATAACGCGGGCATCTTCAAAAGCGATGCTGAGCTCAAGTGGGCTATACTGCTCGCCACCTTCGATGTAGATGGTACCCTCGAAGTCAGGTTTGAGCTTGTCCAGCTGTTTCTGGGTCTTAATAATTACTTCTTTACTCATGATTTTCCTTTCTTAGTGTGGTTACCTTAAAACGATCTGTAGACCTTTCTTTAAACTCTTCTAGATCAAGGCTACCCTTAGCAAAATTGCAGGGCCCGCAGCATGGGGCTAGGTTTGTTGGATCTAGTCTTAGCTCAGGGTGTCGGCTCCTACTTTTAATATGGTCAAGCGTTATCGTGTCTCGCGTGAGGTACGTCCCGCAGATGTAGCAGTAGTAGAACCCGGCATGGTCAGGCTTGTTATCCCGCAGCCACTGGGTACGGGCGCTGCGCCACTGAAGGCTCACCTTTCCAGACTTAAGCTTTTTTCTGGTGAGTTCTTCTTGCCTGGGGTTGTCGGGACATTGCCACGATAGGTGCGCTTTACTGCCACACGTCGAGCAAGGTTTTGAGTCTAGCCGTGGCTTAAATAAGCACTTCCACGAAGAGTGTGTAGTCTCCCCGCAATATTTGCAGGGTTTAACTTTTGTTTGCATCTCACTTTTTCACCTTGCCTAAGGTCCAAGTACGAGCCACTCTAGCCATCTTCCGTCTGACATCAGTGCCAAAGTCAAAAGTACGTACCCAAAGACTGCGAAAATAATAATGAGCCAACCTATCCGCCCGCGTCTCTTTCGCAAGGAAGGCCGATAGTACTTTGCGCTCATAACGTGTAGCAATTCGGTCACGTTTATCTCCCTCCTTTTTATCTAACACTTTTTCTCTCCAGGGATCGCTCTTGGGCGTAATATCCTACGGGTTTGCTAGGGGGTAAGTCCCACCCCAGCGCCCTTAGTCGATTAACCCGTGTATTTGCGGTCTGCGTGGCGATACCCAACTTGCGGCCCACTGCGGCATAGTTTTCTGTCTGTTTCCACACCTCAGCTATAGCCTCGTCTGTCGCTTTACGTTCTCTCATAGCAATGCAAGTTGCCTTTCTCGCTTTACGGCCCTCTTTGGGGCTAATACTATCCGTGGGGCTTTGTGCCCCTTGTAGGTGAACATGAACAATCCTTCCCCAATTCGGGAGGTCACAATCTTATGGCCCTCTCTGCGCAGTTCGTGCAGTCTGGCTCCGTAGCGAAAGCAAATGCGGTTTAGCTCCGCGTTAGTGACTTGCCCTTCTTCTTTAAGAACTCTCAAAATGCGAGCGGTCTGTGTTTCTTTATTCATCTAATCCTCCAATGGGTACACGGTCAGTTGAGCCCTCGGCCGTGTTTTATCCCATTCTTTACGAGCGCTGTACTCCCGGATTTGCCGGTCGTTAAACAGCACCCCTGCCTTTTGCAGGCAATCAAATACCAACTCAGGGCTTAAGTCCGAACGTTTAGAGCGATACCAGATCGTCACCTCTATTCCGACATCACCCCCGATCGGGTTACGATTCTTAAGAGCGTGCCTGATCTGAATAAGTGCGTCCCGCTCAAACTCTAGCGCAGCTTGAGACTTTATGAATCTCCCACCTGCAACTGCGCGGCGGGAGTTCGCCTTACTCTGGCATGCTCCAAGAATGGTGCATTCAAATATGCCTCGCACTTTAGCCCTCCAGGAATTCGGGGGGCATTTCTTGCGACTCAAACGGATCGTGCAGCTCCTCTTTTGGAGGGAGATACTTGATCTCATAGTCCTTGTACGTAGTACCTTGCTTGGACTTAGCTTCGCCTAGCGCCTTAATCTTCACCATCGAACGCAGAGGAATCTCCTCAAACCGTCCGTTAATCACCGTACTGCCCCACACCCCAACTTCAGAACCATCGTCTTTCTTCAGGACGTACACATTAGAATTGTGTGCGCCTACATTAGACTTCATGCGAACGTAGCGTCCGACTAACTCGGTCTGCTCATCCCAAGATGCACTCTGGCCGGTTGTAATCCATTCATCGTTTTTCGTATTTTGTTCTGACATAACTTCTCCTAATATTTCCATTCAGTTAAATCTACTTTGCTTTTAGCCCATTCCACGCTACAAGGCTCGTCCTTGTAAAAGTAAGGATTATACGCCTCACGAGCGAGGAACCCGCCTTCGTGATTTGCGCAAGTGCATTTTGGAAGCGTCTTAGCCTTCCAGTAACCGTTAAGTGTGCTCCAATATTGTGCGACTTCCTTTCCTAGCTCTGGCGACCACATAAGTTGTTGCTCGGACATTCTCAGATCGTCTTTACTGATCCTCAAGATACGAGCTTCGACTAGTCCAGGAGCATGCACCGTCTCAAACTTGTTAGGCCCTTTTCGTATCATGTACATATACGTACCTAGCTGCATTTTGTGATAGAAACTCATCGGGCGATCTTTCTGATAGCTAAATGCTCGGCTGTTTTGGGTTTTGTAGTCGTAGAGAATGAGACTTTTCTTTCCCGGTAGCAGTTCTCGCGAGTCGCTTGGGTCTATCATCTCTAACATGTTTTGACGCGGTACTAATAGTACTAGGTCGTCAATATGCCCGCGCACCATCAAGCCTTCGTCCTGTAGCTCAATCTCCTGCGCAATGGACAATCCGGCGTTCTTAGTGATCCGTTGCATCCACTCGTGGAATATATGACCCACCTCAAACACTCGCTGCTTGCGGGCGTCTTCTTTAACGTTAGGCACCTTCAAGCGGTCGAATATGTTTCGACGCATGCAGTAACCCGCGCTAGAGGCTGACCAATATCGTCCATAATCGCGCTCTTCTTGAGCTTTCTTAAGTAAGAACGCATCTACTGCCGGGCGTATACCCGTGCTAAAAAGGTCACTCACGGCTGATTCTCCGCAATATCTGCTTTCTTCCTGCGTAGGTAAGTTGCTACCCCTTCAAGCTGCGCTAACGCGAAGCTCAGGCCGAACTTATTGTCCATGTCTACATCCAGGTCTTTAATCTCCTGCCGGAATTCCAACAGCACTTTATCCAAGCGCTCGCTGGTTGCTAAGATTGCAAAATGTTCGTTCCTCATGCCACACCTCCCGGGTTAAACTCCAGTGCAAACGCGGTGTCACGCGCATCCTGAATGTGATAGTTCAACCCTTCCAGATCGTTTGTGCTCAGGTCAGCCTGTAGAACCTTCCCGATCACAGTTCCTTCAAAATAATCTATATAGAACGCTGCTTCTTCAAGCAGGTTCGTATTAATTAGGCTTGACATAGATACCCTCCAGTTCTTGCCTTATATTTATTTGTTGTTCCTCAAGGAACGGATTATCCCCCATCCTTCCTTCTTTCCGAGCTTACCCAGCTCAAAGAAGAGACCTGACCTTAGCCACCTATTGGGTCTCTCGTTTGAGGGGGTAAGCTAGCTCAGTAAATCGTTGTGTAATTGAGCTACTATCTGGTAAATCTTTCTCGCTTCTTCGATAGTCCTGATTTCGCCATTGTGATAGTTGTAGCCAAGCCGGTGACTTACATACGCGTAGGCCTGGCCTCGCTTGATCTTCTTACTTTTCCATAATGGATCAAGTAGGGCGTGTATCTTCTTGCGCGCTTCCAAGATCTCTCTAGTAGCAATTACGCCGAGCGGTTTTGTTGGGTTATCTGTCTTGTGATGACAACCGACATAGTTCCCGCAGGTATCGCACTTCCAGAAAGGAAGGTCGCATAAGTCTGGCCTATGCGGGTAGCGCTCTTTGCCGTCCGTAAGGCGAGCTTCTACATCTTGCTCGCAGCCCGTGCAGTAGATTTGCATACCGGCCTCCTTCCTATAATTGGAGTAGGATTAGTTTAGTGTTTGCTTTAGCGTTCTGGCGGCCCCTGTGGTTGGTTGGAGTCGGGGGAAGCCGCTGTGCTAACCTGTTCTTGGCTCATCGCTGGCGGCGAAGTTTGTTAGTTAGTCCAAGTGGCGGCTTTAACGCCCCACATTTGAGCAGTTTGTAGCTCAGTGATTGCAACCGCAGCCATGCGCTTAACCTCGGGATTCGGGTTAGCTTCGCGTAGATTATTGAGCGTGTCAATAACTGCTGCGCATTCTTTTTTGATCTGGCTGACTGCGTCGTTGTTGCTGGGGTTAAACCTCAGGCCAACGGCCTTTTCCCCAAAAGTCAGTTCTCGTTCATTCTTTGCTTCGTCCATATTTGCTCCTTATCTGCCGCCAGCGAAAAGCTAATAACTCTCCGTCCAGTCGCAGTTATCATTTTGACACTCCCATATTTCGTAGTTGCCAAGCGTCTCTGAGGGCTTAAATACCAGCTTCATATCATGCTCCCGGCCACAATCAGGGTGTTCGCCGTTGTACGGGCAAGCCGTGTCAATCAGGTCTTGTGGGAGTTTGTGCCAAAACGGCGCGCACGCTTCTTCGCAGTAGGCGCAAAAGCCGCCACGGTTCAGGTATTGCAGCTCAACCGCCCTGTCCCAAGCCCGCATAGTCTTCACGTCGGTTATCGACTTGGTTAAGTCAGATTGCTCGCCACCACCGACCTCTCTAATCCGCCTAGGCATATCTCTCATCATGTGCTCTCTTCCTCCTCTAAGGTTATGTGTTAGTAAAACGGGTTACACTCTGACTTTCTTTTGCAGACGTGTTTCTCACCGCTGCCATCCATCGAATAGTAGGTTTGTTTAGGGTTAGACCCATCTAGTCTGGCTTCGCACTTATCACAGTAATACTCAACCTTCTGAGGACGTATGACCTTAATGACGGCCTTCTGTACAATTTTTCTCATACATTCCTCCATTCAGGGGTTAGTTAGTTTCTTTACGACATACACGACACTTAAACCTGGGCAGAATGCCTCCGATACGATCCCATGCGTGAAGACCTAGCCTGCACAGTAAAGGCCGGCTCTTCCACGCTTCCACGTCCTTTAAGTGTTCGTTGAATCGTTGAATTTCGGGGGTAGGTCTGTGCCCTCTTGACTCAAGTTCGGCAATAAAATTGTCCAAGTTTGCCATATCATCCTCCAGGGTTATTTAGTTAGATCTGATCTGTAAGTCAGTATCGCGTCGTAAAGCGAGTCTAGCTCAGCTTCCCTGATCCATATCAGGTTTTCGCGGCTAGGGAATTGTGCCCCGATGTACACGATAGATGATCCTTCCCACTGTTTGCGAAAGAGCTTAACTGCGGGCGGTTCTGGAAGCTTCGGCTGGACTGGTCGTACTAAAAAGCTTCCCTCCTGCTGCGGGTTGTCTTTAGGCTTAAACGGCACAAGCTCGTATTCTTTACCGTCCTGGTCTTTTAGAATCTTAGCCATATGGCCTCCTCTTAATTAAAGTTATTTACCTTGAAAACAGATGGCCCGCCTACACTGGTAGAACCCAGTTGCGCTCTTGCTAGCTAGCAGACGGGTCAGCTATCTTCAACTCCTCTATTAATGGTGTAAGAGCACATGGTGCTAGCGGCGAGGTGATGGATTCCCCAATTACGGCTTAAATGTCTGCCAAGATACCAAGCTTGGCGGGTTTATCTGTCCTCGACCCCTTTGCTTGTCCGTACGAACTGGTAACGCCTTATCCGTAGTGGTCTCACCTAGATACCCGTTTACCGAAGCAACTCGGTTATAGGCAGGCCTTGCTTATTCACCGCCAGCACTACTGTGCTCTTACATTGTTCAAGAACGGATAGCGATTAGCGAGACAGCACAGATTGTTTGTCTCTCCGGTACTGGTAATTACTCCAGCCTGACGAAGTGTGCCTGTCTGCTCAAGTGCATGCTTTCGTACCTTAGCGGCCACAAGACTCACTAACCGCTGAACCGTTCTTGAACATGCGCTAGACAAAAAGCCTAACAACCTTGTCGTACGCAATGTACGACGCTAACCCAAAGGTAGACAAACCGAGTAGCCCGACACGATGCCGGTACGCTACATGCATTAAAATCCTTGTCGTGGGCATCTCTGAGATAACTCGGATGCCTGATTTTGTTGGTTTGCTTAGCTCTTTTGAGTCTTCGTACTTTGGTTGGTTTTTTACTAACATAGTAAAATCCTTTCTTGTTTAAGTTTTTGTGTTTTCTAATCTGTTAAAGTGTGGTTGCCGCCAATTCCACTCTGCTCACCGCAGGTTCAGGTGGTCGGTCTTAGGTTCTTATCGCTTATATCGGGGTTGCCAGCTACAATGCTCGCTACATAGTTTTGCTTACGCCAGGTGGGCAAGTTATGTGCGATGCACGCTCATGCCCTAGCACTTGATTTCCTGAATACGTCGGCCCGGATTGTTACTGACAATCCCGATATAAGTTTTTAAGGTGTGCTTAATACACCGTTTGTGACGGTAGTAAGCTAGTTGGTGCTCCACAGCACCGTATAAGTCTTCTAAGCTACGTGGGCGATGCCTGCTTTTTCGGTAATATGACCGTTGGCTCGCTTTCGCTTAGATGCCCCGGGGAGGGCGGCCGGTGATTTAACCTATCGGCCTACGATCGTCTTGTCGTAGCCCCATTTGGTGAAACCATTCTGTCTAATTAAGTGGCTTGTGGTATCATGGATGCATGATTTACAGATGTAATGTAACCTTCTACATGAAGGGCGACATTTCGGAGGTAACCTCTTGATTACTGTACTGGACTTGTCGTGTTAATGGTCGCGTAACCTACTGGTTATGTTAAATCTATACTAGCAAATTGTATTAACAGTGTCAATGCAAACTTAGATCGCGGTCTGGCATTGCGCGAGCACCATCTTAGCTTTTTCATCTATAATATGAGTATAAATCTGGGTTGTGGATATATCGGCGTGCCCCATGAAATGCTGGATGTAGCGTATGTCCGCACCACCCTGCAATAGGTCTGTAGCAAAGGAGTGCCTGAGTATTCTTGGGCTGACTGGCCGATCAATGCCCGCTTCCTTCTTTACGGCCTTCACAATGCTCTGGATAGTATGCACTGATATGCGGCATCTCTTCTTTGTAACAATAAGTGGCTGGAGCTTGTCATCCCGACTAGCAAAATAATCGTGTAGCCTTTTTAGCGTGGGCTCGTTCAGGGGTACCTCGCGCTCTTTGTCGCCCTTTCCGTGCGCCACGAAGAACACGTTACCTCTGATATCCCGCCTATTTGCATCGGCTAGTTCGCTCACACGTAAGCCAGCGGAGAATAATAATGCAATGATAAGCTCATCTCTGAGGCTTTGCGCACATACCAGCATTCGCCTACACTCGTCAGGAGTTATATACTCTGGTAATCGTTTAGGCAGTTTATTCAACTGAATAAGATCTAGATCGAAGTTAGTAATATGCCGCTTGTTCGTGAACTTAAGAACGCCCCTTAGCTTCGATTTGTAACCTCGCATTGTCCCTGGAGTGAATCCTTGGCACTTCATATACTCGCTCCATCTACGAATGTCCGCAAGACACAATGTTTCAACAGGTTTGTTATTCACGGCTTTTTGGAATGCCTTGCTGGCTTGAAGGTAGTTATCTTCCGTCCTTAAACTGTGCCCATTTTCACGACTATAGTCGCTAATAAAGAGGTCAAATGCCTCTGATACTCTCACCTAGACGCTCCTCCCACCAATCTTTAAGTTTGGCCTTAACCCCCCTCCCTTGACAACATGATTTAATTCATTTCTAATCTCTGCCCTGTACTATAGCAATAGACGTTACATCAAGAACTCCCGACTATCCCACTATATTGCACATAGTACAAACATCGTGGACGCCTGCGGTACGATGTCTATTTCAGACATTAGAAACTCTCCCTGTCCTGGTGGAACAAGAAACCCCCATGAAGGGCTTGACAAGCTAGTTTAGAAAAAACAAAACCCGCCATTTCTGACGGGCCTAGCCACGACTGCCAGACCCTTTACAGGGCCACGGCATGACGATCGTGTGGGTATAGTAACAAATTAGTTATGAAAAGTCAAGGTGGGACAATCCCCTAGGAGTGCGTCTAACATTCAGGCTGCCCTTCGGCCGCTTTTCGGGAATTGCCCCAATATCGGTCGAAGGTGGAGATACCTGAATATGTTAGACGATCTTTATCTTAGCACATCACTTTAGGTCTTTGAACCTAAATAGATGATGACAATTATTACACTCTACAATTGCGCCGGGTTTTGTTTTTTCGTCGTAGTATACGGCGTCAATCCCGCAGTCTGGGCAGTTCTTGACCATTGGTTCCTCCTGAATTGTTAGACCTTCTGAATATACCAAAAAAGCGCCCCGGATATCCCAGGACGCTCTTAAAGTTAATAAGGATTAACGAGATTGCTTGTAACGCCTCCATACAAGTAGCCCAGTTAGTGCTGCTATCCCTATTAGGATGAAGTAGAACATAGTTCCCCCATACTAAAAGGCCGGTCTTCCGCTGTATAGGCTAACGCGATTTCTCGCGAGAGAAGGCCGACCTTTTTATTTAGCCTATACGTGAGGAATTATATCAGGACAGTATTAATTATTTATTAGATACCTGTCGCACACCAACCGCAGCAGCTAGAGCAACTACCACTTGATACCACTCAACTACACTTACATGGAAGGCAGGATCTAGGTTAGTGGGGGCGATTACAAACAGCAATACACCCAATGGAGCAGTGAGAGCCATCCAGAATTTGTTGTACTTGGTAAAGTTTTTCATATGATCTCCTTAATCAAATAAATCATCAACAGCGTCACCGACGCCTTCAATAACGCTACCAACACCATCTGCAACACCGCCTACAATGTCGCCTAGTGCGTCAAATAAACCCATACTATCCTCCTTTAACTTACAAGCTTCTTAATCGCGTCCAGCTTAGCCTGAAGCGCATCAGGCTGCTGAACTGATTTGAATCTCGTCTCGCCGCCATTGTTCCAAAATGTCTCAATGGCGAGTCCTGCGCTCTTTAGGTAGGCTGGGTTGTTTAACTCTTCTGTTGTTGGGTCACGACCCAGCATTGCTTTAATAAGCCGGTCGAGTTGTCCGGGTGTTAGGGGCATATCTTCCTCCTTTAGGAATTTATCTACGTCAACATATTGACCGTTAATCAGTAGCTCGTCGTGCAGATGGGCTCCGCCTTCGGTACCAACTTTGCCTTGAGCATCCACCACGTAGCCCGTGAAGCCAGATAACCCGATGGGCTGGCCTTCTGTCACTTGCTGGCCATTTTGTACGTCTACGCGATTTAAATGGCATACACGACGAGAGTAAGCGCCATCCGTAATCCAAACTTCGTTGCCTCGGCCAATTTTAGCTGTGGATAGAAATACTTTTACCGTTCCAGACATTCCGGCCACTACCGGAATGTTTGCAGGGAGACCGTAATCTGTCCCAGGGTGTTTGTTACCAGGATAGTTAGAGTATTCTGGCCCGTAGACTCCGAAGGGGCGGGTTACAGGGTAGGAACCATCGAATGAGTAGCGCATTATCTATTCACCTCTCGCTTATTGCCACGATACAACACAAAGCCAGTAACTCCGTTTACTAACGGCGCAGCTCTATTCGACCAAAACGTCAGATTATCTAGCCAGCCAGTGCTCTTTCCTTCTAAGACGACATGCAGCAGACGTACGAAGCTTGTGGCGTACAGAAGAGCAAGCGCCACCGCACCGCCAAATAGAACGTATTTAGTAAATTGTGTACGGGGATCGTCCTTAATAAAAAGGTCATTTAGTTGTCGATTAATCACCCACATAATCATGGCAAGCCCTATTACCTGCGGAATAAGACCAAACATTTCTTTCATCTCTTCCCTCTTATCGCCCGGTATACTAGCGCTCCAGTACCGTTAGAGATCATCTTGGTAATTGTCTGGATATTTTCTACCGCTACCAAGACTTCTTGATGCATTTCCCGCTTCATGGCTCTGATCCGACGTTCACGTTCTTTATCATTCATGGCCACCCCGCGTCTTAAGGTTAAGGATAGCTTGGGCTACACTGTTGAACTCTCGCACTGGTTCAATAATGGCATCCCGACTTTCCTTCATATCCTGTAAACGACTATCTTTCTCAACCTGAAGGTCTTTATTGAGTTGCTTGTTATCGTTGTATAGTTTCAGAACAAATGGGATGAAGAATGCTCCAATGAGTGTCGCACCGAGACCGAATTGGAGAAGAGAGTCAAGCATGCTACTCCTTACGTTTGACTTACCAAGTGACCGTCAAAGTAACACTTGTCTGCACCAACACCCATCGTACTTCCAGCGCCACCAGCAAAGTACACTTCTACGTAATCACTTACCGCTAACTGCAAGAGAGCGCCTACATGACTATAAGTACCGTTAGCCGCCGTCTCGGCTCCGCTCCCCCTCTTAGCCACTGAGCCATTCTTAAACAAGAATGCGAAGATTGGCGTGGCTCCTGCCGCAGTATTCCCAGCTAGCGCCGAAAAGTAATAAAAACCTGCTACTGGCGCGGTATAACGATAGTTTGTGGTGCTGTCAAAGTTGCTATTCGTATCAAGAGATTCAGTATCAAATTGAATCTTCGTAGCCGAGGAGCTACTAGTTTGTGCAGCGTTACGATAGACACTGAATTTATATGGATTAGCTACAATCAGGTTAGAGGCCATCCCCGTTCGAGCACGGATGTCTGTAATATTACCATTTGTAATAGAACTTGCTCCATTCGCAACGGTAACCACAGCTATAGGGTAACTGTATGTAGGAGGCGTCCCATCGTCCGTAGTGGCGCTGGATGATCGAGAGGTCACCAGAGTAGTCACATTATCCCCCGCTACGTTCGGAGTAGCAGCGTTTGCCGCATTCACTGATAGGTAAACCCAGTCGTACTTGGTAGAACCACTAGCGTTAGCGGCAATAGTCACATTAGCTGACGCATTATTATAAACACGCATCGTTTGAGTAGCTTGTCCGCTAGGGGTTGCCTGTACGTAGCCGACTCCTGCAGAAACCGCTACAGTCATATTCGGGCTTCCCTGTGCATTCACTGCCAGGGCACCAGTCATAGGAGCAACCCCAGACGTATTAGTAATTACGCCGACAACACCTTCGCTAATGAAGTCTGTGACTAAATAGTTCGCCTCTTCAGAAGTCGTTTGGTGATTGTTTGATCCCCCAGTTAAAACGCTTGTGTATATAGACATTGCCCTACCTCTGCAATCATAGTATCACACTTGTTCGTGTTTTGTTCGTTGCTAATTCGCTGTCTCTTGTAAGATGTAATATCTAACTGTTGCAGAGGTAGTTATGGCGTTACCTGATAGCGTAAATCTAATATTCGTACCATTCGTCTCCATAATTACATATGCGCCTATTACCCGAACTGCGTTACTAATGCCACTGGTACCCGTCATAGTATAGTGCGGTAGCGGCACCGTACGTGTCCCAAATGTAGCGTCTGTGACTGTGCCGAAAGCAATTGCTAGCGGAGTACCACTAAGACCGTGGGCAACGTCTACTACTGTCGCAGGATTGCCAGGAGAGCTTGTTCCAAGATCAACGACATCAGTAGCCATTATTTTAAACACGTTATTTGCACTGTTGAATATCAGTTGGCTATTATTAGCTACTAGAACGTTAAAACCATCCTTTGCTATCTTAACAACATAGTCTCCGTTACCGTCTCTACCGAATAAAGCCTTAAAGTTCATGCCGTCGTGCACAATTATCTGATCGTCTTTTTCGACAACACGTGGAGTCGCTATAGCATCCTCCGAGCGATACGCAATTCCATCTGTAGCGTGGGCTTTTGTAGCACCCGAACTCAAACCATCATCCGCGTTTAGCGACGGTGTGGCACGGTTATCACCTTGTTTATCAGTATCCATTAATGTCATATTTCCTCCTTATGATCCTACGTCTTCCGGCCGCGGGGCGTTTGTCTGAACAGTTGTCATCTCGCGGCCCGTATTGTGTAAGTTGACCGTTATTCCCACTACCCTTCTGAGTTCGTTATAGTTTATGGCCCCGTCTGTGACTTTGGCCGTTACCAGATCACCGATGTCGTATTGGCCCAAAGGATAGGCTTTCTCGGTCAACACAAAGTTATGCGGCGAGTACTCTGGCCTACTTGTAAGACGCAACTGCTCGGTCATGCGAGCGTTAAGCGCGTTTCTGTCCTTCACGTCGGCGAAAACAGCAGAGCCCTGCAACAACCCAAACTCTTCCAAAGAGACGCTATCGCTATTGTTCGCATGAAGTATGAGCCCGTTAGGGTCAGTGGCGATTCCGTAAAGGTCATTGGTCATACGGCTTCCGAGTCGCGGGATATCATAATCTGCCATATTTCCCTGAGTACCATGTACAAAACTAATTCCTGGATTCTTATTACCAAGAAACTTCTTAAACTCGAATCCAAGGCTAGGTGTAAACCTGAAATCTGCTCCAGCGTAAATGCCAAAAGCTTTTAAGACATACAAGACGCTCTGGTAATCAAATTGGAGCACTACATCACTTGAGAAGTTCCAAGCACCAGTAAGTGGTGTCCCGGCAACAGTGGCAAAGTTCTTGGGATAGTCGGGGTTCTCTATGGTACTAAGAACTAGACTATTCAGAATATGATTACTGCCAAATGCTGCTTTAGCTTCAGTAACAAGATCTGTTACGGCAGTCGCCATTGTCCCGCTAGAAAATATACGATAGTGCAGTCCAATGTTCTCGCTTGGTGCCGTTCCACCGTAACTTACCGCGCTAGTCCGCTTCACAAGCACACGACTAAGATAAAATTCGTATTCTGCGCCCTTAACTTCAAGGTAGTTATGCGTTCTGTGAGGGTTATCTACAATTGCACCCTGCCACACGTAAGAATCGCCGCGTTTTATTCGTATATGATACTTATGCGGTACTAGAATGTCTCCGAATTGTGTAAAAATAGGATCTTGTGGCCGCAACCTAAACAAACAACTACCAAAATCACTCAATTCTTTTGAGTAGCGAAGAACTGTCCCCTGTTTGTTTATAGGGTATAAAGCGCGCGCCTCAGCGATCTTGTTAAGGCTGCGGTCTAGTATTTCTACCGTTGTCCGTGTGTGCATTCTACCCCTTTACGCGCCTCAGCCTTGGATTACGTTGTTTTGCCGCAGGGCTGGCGCGATGTGTACCTGCCGCAAGTATGGCTTTAGCTCGTTCCATAGAAACGCCTTGCTTGCGGGCAATACTCGCTGCAACCTTTTTAAATCCTGGATGATTACTCGCCATCTTTTCTCCTTTTTACGACAGAGGGTACCCATCGTAGTAACTTAGTTGTAGGTAGGAACCTGATCCAATGGAAGATCCAGTCAACTGTAGGTCATTACCACCAGTCCGAATCTTAAAATAAGTAGACCCTGATGTGACGTTGCTTAAAACTGACACACCGTCCACTTCCACACTCAACGAGTCTTTATCATAGTTAATCCGCAAGAAGTTGCTTGTTGAAGCAAGGTTAGTGTTTACCTGTATAAACTCGCCGGTAGTTGTATTAGTGACTTTCGGTGAGTTAACAGGGCCACGCACCACAATACTTAGCGGATAAATTGATAGATCGCCTGCATTATTCGCGTTGCTTGAAACAGAGTAAGTCGAGGCACCGTAAATAATCGGATACGAGAACGGATAAATCGCGGTCCCCAAGCTTGTAGTAGGGTTTGAGCCAGATGTATCAGCGATTTTAACAGTTACTCCAAAGATAGTCGGATCTTTGATTTTACAGATTAAGCGGAAAGGTTGCACCAGCCCTTTACGTGTATCTTCTACAATCTGTACGTACATTACCTTTACAAATACCTGCTTTTGCCCGCTAAAGTCTGTCCAAGTATAAGGTACGTAGCCGTCGTCAGAGAGGTTGTCGTTTTGTGATAAGTCCAGGCTCGCCACTTTCCGGAGTGTGCGTAACCCGCTATCGTATTCTGCCTCACTGCCAGGGTACATTATGCCGTCAATAACATAAGCGTACTGGCCAAGAAGTGTCTCAAAGTCAGATATCCCGTTCTCAAAAGGGACGGGTATGTCTAACTCTCGTATCTGCCTGCGTTGCGGGGCTCGACTTATTAAGCGGTAAAGAGGAGTCGTTCCGTAGTTATTGAACGTAATACGATTTGCTGTCGTTCCAATATACCCCGTATCGTAAATCGCCATCTTTTACTCCTTAAGCATTCTCAAAAGATCTCGGTAAGCGCTGGCGATACTGCGCGACTTTCCGTTCTAATTCACGTTTAACTGCCACAATTTCATTCACGCTAGTATCATTCTTAAGGAAGCTAAGAGCCTTTTTGACACCAAGCATGTTTAAACAGTGAAGTTGAGCAAGGTTAAGCACATACTCTTGTACGTTCTTCTCGGTAATTGTACTTGAAGCCGTATATTTACTTTTTCCTTTAAGATACAAAGTGTAGCCGTCAGGGATAGTGTTATTAGTTGGTGGTTTAAACTGGATATTTGAGCCAACTACCTCCCAAAACAAACTGTTTATCCTCTCTGGTTCTATGTCTGTTGTATTACTGCGCCTGATATATATATCTTGTATGACGCTTATAGTAGCCGGACGAGCGTACTGAAAAGTGTTTACATGGAAAATGAGCGAACTATCCCAAACTTGAGAAACTACAGATTCATCGTTAAAAGCCTCATTTAGCGCTTCACTTTTTTCGTCAGTAGTAAACGTAAAATTATTAGTATCACCGAGTCTAAGGTTTAATGTAGTCTTGAGCGCCGTATAATCCATAGTAGAATCATAGCATTTATTACGAACAAATAGCGAACTAACTAACGTTCAGTGCTCTTGCTACTTCCACCCAGTTTGTGCCATCATAACGAGCCTTGATAAGGTCCACAGCTGCTACTCCGGTAGAGAGCGTGAGCGTACCACCAGCCTTTTTAAAATTGGCGGGCCAAGTAACTGTCCGGCTACCTGTACCATCCTGGATAAGTTCTAGTGTTAGCTCATCACCTTCATTAATACCAGCGGTAAGAGTCACCGTGATATTTCCGGTCAACGTCGCAGCAACATGGCTACCGTTGGCCCGATTAAATGTCGTAGCGCCCGTAACGCTACCTTGAGAATAGTAACAATCCGGATTAGCGCCCATGTTGTTGCGTATCGTGAGGTTGGCTACGCTGGCCATAGTGAAGTTTGATTTAAGGAAACCGCCCGTCTTGTTGCCACGGACATTGTTATTCGATATATCGATATTCGAGTGTCCCGTACCACTTGAAAGGATAATGCCATAGCGCTGAGTCGGAGTGCCTTGGTCGTCATAACACCTGTTGCCGGTAATGCGGATATCACTAAATGAGATATTCGATCCATCTAAACGGATTCCGTCAGAGTTAGCGGTAATCTTAGAGTTGTTGAATACGAAGTTATTCGTGATATTCAGGTCAGTAATATTCGGCTGGCTTGCTGCACCGAAAATCATAATGCCGTGCTTGCCATTATCTCTTACAATGTTATTGACGATATTGCCTTTAAAACCTCGACAGTAAATGCCCTCAACCGTACCATCCCTAACAGTGTTTCCTTCTATTGAGAAGTTAGTAGAGTCGTTTTCAATCAAGATACCATAGCTAGTAGCTTCAATAACCGAGTTACCTTTAATAAGGATATTATCTGGGTTGTGGCTAACAAACTTGATGCAACGGATACCGTTATTCGTCGGGCTATAGATCTGATTTCCTATGACACTGACATTGTCGCAACCAGATATCGAAAAGCCCGTGTAGTCGTTAATCGAGATATTGTTAGAGAAAATATACATTTTTTCTGTAGTAGTAACTAGTTCAAGATCTTCTGTAAGATAAGCCGAGTTTGCAATATTCTCCGTGATACAGTTGGTGACGATGAAACTCTCGTTAGTATTACCGCCCGTTCCAATACCTACTCCATTTGAACCCTGGGATTGCCCGGCCGTTCCACAGTTCTTGATATAACAGTGATCAATCCATACCCGGTCTAGATTATCTATGCCTAAGCCCGATGCTGGCGTGTTGTGAATGTATAAATTCTGAAACATGCAAAGCTGAAGGTAATTGCCCTCGATACCTTTGCGGCCTATAGCGTATGGGCTCGTCGGCATAGCTGAACCATCTATTTCTAAGTCAGATACAATAACATTAACAAGTTGACTACCGATAACGTTACTGGTATCTCCTAATACTGCACTTGAGCCTAAAGTCGCTGTAGCAGTAAGTTTTGTCTGGAACATACCATTACCGCGAATATGCACATTATTCTTAAGCTTAATGTTAGAGTTAACAAAGTATTCTTTACCCTGAAGCCAGACTTCCCCGCCTCCAGCAGTAGACAGAGTGTTAATAGCGTTCTGAATAGCAGTAACGTCTGAGCTAGCTGAGCCTGTAGGTGTCACCGTAAGTTTTTGATCGTTATTAATACCACCATAAAAATAGGCAGGCTGCATAGTTCTGAGCCCGACAACACCAACTCTAGATACATATTGTTCTAGAAGATCGTAAGGGTCAACAGTAGCCATACGACTACCTATACGACACTGTAATATCCGGAGGCGTTCCGCCAGCAGTCACAATGGTTAATCCGGTGCCAAACTTTATGTCGTATGTAAACGAAGTAGTTGATAGGGTGGTATCGATAACAGCTATGACCGTCCCTGATCCAGCCGTGTTGTCGTAGACAGTCGCGGTGTTAGTCACGCCCTTAGTATTGATTACGATGCTTCTAAGAATCCCCGCGCTCCCCTTAACGACAGTAGTGGCGTTGGTCGTGATGTGGTTGTAGCTATTCTCAGGCGATACCTGTAGAATACCCGTGCCTACTGAACTGGTCCTAAGGCGATCAAAAGTAGTGCCGTTAAAGCCGTAAGCCAATGCCGCAGTCTCAAATCGACTGCCTACGCTCCCTGCCGCAACAGCATCTACGTTTGATACTACAACCGATATGGGCGTCGTCGAGTTGTTCACCATCAATGTGACAAGTTGGCCCCCTCGCGTCCCTAGCTGGAGATCTCCTCGTTGGCCGTTAGTAAGTGTTGGTAAGGTCGTATTATTAACGCCGCCCACCTTAACTGGATTACCTGCGTCCGTGGTGCCCGATGCAACATTGCCCACAACTAAGTTATTGCCCTTGGTATCTGTAGCCTTACCAATATAGTCACCATCTTGAGCTAAAACAGTTTGAGCCTCGTTGGCGAGTCCAAGATCAAATACACCTACATCTCCAGAACTATGGGCCCCATCTTCTGCTTTGCCAAGATTAGTCGCTCCAGTACCCGGTGTAACACTTGTGATGGACGAAGAGCCCCC
>Ga0137394_10000959_pt1 | contig 20459 bp, 13 predicted proteins | sample czobulk116metaG_FD_108278 | JGI IMG/M metagenome (GOLD analysis project Ga0137394, IMG submission 108278) | Vadose zone soil microbial communities from Angelo Coast Range Reserve, California, USA - czobulk1.16 metaG | ecosystem: Environmental > Terrestrial > Soil > Vadose zone | place: USA...
GTCCAGGCCTTGATCGTACCCCCTTGCGATCCGGAAAAGCTCGCAGCGGCAATGCTCCGTATGGCGACCGAAGCTGGCCTCGGACAAAAAATGGGCGAGGCAGCCTTTGAAAAGGGCGCCGCGCGCAATACCTGGCAGGACTACGGCGATCGCTTGCTGACGGAATACTCCGACCGTCTGGCCCGGAAACGGAGTTCTCAGAAGCCTTTGTGAAAATCGCGATACTTACCACGGACAACCGTGAGGATGTTCGTGAGTACAGCAAACCCGAGCCCTGGTTCGGCGCCGCGCCTGAGGCCCTATTGCAGGGATTTGAAAATTTTCCAGAACACCAGATCCACGTCCTCTCTTGTCTTCAGCGACCGGTAAAGTCTCCAGCGACGATAGGACCGAGCATTTCGTATCACGGTCTGCATGTTCCGAAGTTCGGCTGGCTGCGAACGGGTTATCAAGGTTGTGTTCGCGCGGTTCGGAAACAATTAAGGGACATAAAGCCGGACATCGTTCATGGCCAGGGCACGGAGCGGGATTGCGCCATCAGCACTGTATTTTCTGGATTTCCCAACGTGGTTACGATTCATGGCAATATGGCGGAGCTGGCTCGGCTTTTCCGCAAACCAGTTGGAAGCTATGGCTGGCTCGCGGCCCGTTTGGAAGACCTCACGCTAAAACGGACCGGCGGGGTATTTTGTAATTCGGAATATACTGAGAACCTCGTGCGCCCCCGCCAGATCCGAACGTGGAGGGTGCCCAATCCGTTGCGCAGGCAATTTTTCGTTCCGCCCGGCCCCTCTCTTGCCTCAGGCAGGTGCACGGTTGTGAATGTTGGCGTAATCAGCCCTCGCAAAAGGCAACTCGAATTACTCCAGCACTTGGCCGCACTTCATACACGGGGTCTGGATTTTGAAGCGCAATTCATCGGACGCGCGGACGAGAATGATCCTTATTGTGTCGCATTTCTCAAAGCCATTCAGCAAGCCACGGCCAAGGGCTACGCCCGCTATTTGGGTTCGAAATCGACCGAAGAACTGATCGCGATCTTTGACGCCTCGCACGCGCTGATCCACTTCCCTTCTGAAGAAGCCTTCGGCCTTGTTGTAGCCGAGGGCCTGGCACGAGGGATCAAATTTTTTGGGTCAGCCGTGGGAGGTATCAAGGAGATCGCTGCTGGTGTTGCCTGCGCCGAGCTGTTTGATGTGCCAGACTGGGCTGGCCTGATGGCAGCGTTCACCCGTTGGCTCTCCGGAGGGCATTTACGAGTTCCGCAAGCACGGACCTTGATGGAGTCACGCTACCATCCGCGTACGATTGCTGGGCGACATTTGGAAATTTACGCCGAAGTTCTAGGCTTGAGACAAGTTTGAGGCAGTCGGTGAGCGAGTTCCGCACAATGATTCGTAAAGAGATTTCAACTGCCCGGCTACTTCTATCCATCTTTTCGGCCGCCCTGGAGGCTTCAGGTTTGGAGCTTGCGCGTAAAATGTCTGCAGTGGCCCCGACATCTTTTTAGCCGAACCGACGGGACAGTAACTTGCTTCTTCACCGAAGACGCTCCGCGCCCAGGGCAGATCACTGAGAAGAAGAGGGCAGCCGCAGGCAGCGGCTTCCAGCGCTGACAGGCTCAGACTCTCCCAGGCGCTCAGTAAGACAAACCCTCGGGCTTGTCGATAGACCCCCGCCAGCTTCTGACGATCGTTGATCGCCCCTTCATAACGGACCAGATCTGGATGCTGGTTGGCGAACGACAGGAACCGCCGGGCGTAAGGGTCCGATTCGGCATAGGGCTTACCCACGATCCAGACCGGTGTTTGTGCTAGGACAGAGGCCTGGGCCAGTTCCAAAACGCGCTTTCTTTCGGTAATTGTCGCGGTGCAAACCAGCCACTCGAGGCGTTTGGTTGGATGCTTCTCCAAAAAAATGTCTTCAACACCGTTTGAGACCACATGGACGCGATCAGGCGGCGCGCGAAACATTCGAATCATCAATTCGGCTTCCCAGGGGGTCAGGGCCAGGCAGGCATCAGCCCGCCGGAATGAATCCCAGCCCATGCGAACCGTGAAAGAACCTGGTAAAGCCCTTTGGGCCGTTTCCATGAATGATTTCTGCGCCAGGCGAATCAGGCGCGCCCTCGATCCTAATTCCGTCAAAAGCTCGGCTAAGACAACCTTAATGCCCTTTTTCTGAGCCAGTTCCACGTATGCAGCGCTTGGCCGTCCAAAGTAGTGGATGATATCTGCAGAATGTTGATCATCCCACCATTTGAGATACTCTGTTTGGACCCCGATAGAATCGAGCGCAGCTTTGGTTTGTTCGATTTGGATTTGGAAACCGCCATGTGCTAAAAAAAAGGGGTTGGGATGATCGAACAAAACTTTCATGCAAAGGTCAAAAACTGACCCGTGCGTAGAATCTGCCGGACGGTGGGCTTAAACTCTAGTTTTTTTTGGCTAAACCATTGGCGCTCAATCGACGATACATGTTTTGTTTCTAACAGCGAAGGCATTAAGATCCGAGACGGCTGCATGCATTACGACGAAATTTTTGATTTAATCTAATAACCTGTGAATACCTTTGCGCTACCGCGCACTCTCATCATCTTTGCGGTGGTCATCCCCGTCGCCCTGGTTTTGGGCTATGTTCTGGCTAGTCCTGAGGAGTTGACCAGCATTGCCGTTGTCGGTCTCGTCTTACTCGTTTTGTGCATCCCGCTTTTGTTGAAGTGGCACTATCCCATCTTACTGTTTAGCTGGAATGCTGGTTTGATCATTTTCCTTTTACCCGGGCAACCGGGCTTGTGGATGCTGATGGCTGGAGTCAGTCTGGGACTGACGATTCTCGCCTATCTTCTGAACAAACAATCCGGATTTCAAATTCTTCCCTCAATCACTTTTCCACTGATGTTCCTGGTGCTGGTGGTTCTCGTTACGGGCAAGCTCACCGGCGGTATTGGACTGCGGTCTCTCGGTGGAGAGTCCTTTGGCGGAAAGAAGCTGGTTTTTATTTTTGCCGCAATCGTCGGGTATTTTGCGATCAGTGGCCGGCGGATTTTTCCTCACAACATCGGTCGATATACCGGTCTTTATTTTCTTTCAGCGTTGACCACCGCATTGCCCAACTTGATTTACATGGCCGGACCTGGGTTATGGTGGCTCTTTATGTTCTTTCCGTCCGACATGGCGATGAGTCAGGCGATGGACGATTTTGCATCGGTCGCCGGATCAGTGACCTTTTCGCGTCTTTCGGGTTTGGCATTTGCTGGCTTCGGGGTCTACTCGTTCATGCTGATGCGCTATGGAATTAGTGGTATCTTGCAATTGAACCGATGGTGGCGTCCTCTCCTCTTCCTCGTAGTCGTCTCGCTCAGCACGCTGGGCGGTTTCCGTTCCGTACTTGTCATGTTCGCCCTGACGTTTATGGTGCAGTTTTATTTTGAAGGGCTGTTCCGGACGCGGTTCCTTCTTGTGCTTATTTTGGGGGTAGTCCTGGGTGGATCCTTCCTCGTAATGTTTGCGGAGAGACTTCCTTTGTCAGTGCAACGCAGCCTGAGCATTTTGCCAATCAAAATTGATCCAGTGGCGCGGTATAATGCCGAGGCATCCGTCGAATGGCGGGTGGAAATGTGGAAAGTTCTGCTTCCCCAGGTCCCCCAGTACCTTATTTTAGGAAAGGGTTATGCGATTGATCCGACGGATATGTACCTGGTCGGCGAATCGGTTAGGCGCGGGCTGGCCAAAGATTACGAGGTTTCCTTATTGGCTGGGGATTACCACAATGGACCCTTGTCTGTGATCATTCCGTTTGGAATCTTTGGCATGGCTGCATTTATTTGGCTCTTGGCAGCGGGCGTGCGGGTCCTTTATCGCAATTATCGTTTCAGTGATCCCGCCTTACAAAAGGTCAATACTTTCTTGCTCTCCTATTTCGTCGGGCGCTCGGTATTTTTCTTTGTTGGCTTCGGCTCGCTTCATTCAGATCTTTCCCTCTTCCTGGGAACACTGGGCTTGAGCGTCGCGCTGAATGGAGTTCGAAATGAGAGATCGGCGCCGGTTGCAGTGCCGGCGCAAGCTGAAATGCTGCCTGCGCCCGTGCCATCCTGAAGTTTTGCCTAATTCACATTGATCAGACCTATGATGCGGCCAGGCTACTAATTTCATGCAATTCGCGGACCGCTTGCAATTTTCAATTGTTACGCCCAGTTTTCGCAGCTCGCTATGGCTAAGGCTTTGCATCGCTTCGGTTGCTGATCAGGGAATGCAACTCGAACACATCGTTCAGGATGCTGGATCTGACGATGGTACTCTTGACTGGCTCCCTAACGACAGTCGCGTGAAAGCTTACATCGAAAAAGATTCCGGGATGTACGACGCCATCAATCGCGGATTGGGGCGGGCCAAGGGAGATATCATCGGTCAGCTCAATTGTGATGAGCAATATCTCCCGGGAGCCCTTGAGGTGGCTTGGCGATTTTTTGAAGATCATCCAGACATCGAAATCGTCTTTGGAGATATGATCGTGGTAGGAACGAGGGGAGAGTTCCTCTGTTCACGGAAAGTTCAGCTACCCACGACTTACTATACCCGCTCTACTGGAGTGCTCTCTACTTATACTTGCGCCACCTTTTATCGCCGTTCGGTGCTTTCGAAGTACAACTTGTGGTTCGATCCTCATTACAGAATTGCGGGTGACGGTGAATGGATAATCCGCGCCTTGGAGAATAGAATTCCAATGGGGCTTCTTCGGAAACGAATTTCCACCTTCACACTGACCGGCAACAATTTGATGCTCGAAGAGCCGGTCCGGCGCGAGCGCCAGGCGCTTCAACGAGGAGCTCCTGTCTGGCTCCGAGCGATGAGGCCTCTTTTCATCGCACAGCATCGAATGCAACGTCTTCTCAATGGCGCTTATCATGACGTCCCTTTCACCTATTCGATCTACACAACAGGAAATCCGACCACGCGTCATGAATTTGAGGTCACCAGGCCCACACACAGATGGCCAGCTTGATTCGATCCATGCGAAATCAGCCGGGAATGTCTGCCCCTTGATCTTGATCTCCGATGAAACAGGCGAAGAAACTGGTTGCAGCTCGGGGCAGCTTGGAGGTTTCGGTCCATTCAGCCCAGAACCTCCTCTACAGCAGCTAGAACTTCTTCGACCGTTATTCGGTTCATGAACGTGCGGCCCGAGAAAGTATTTTGATCGACAGGCTGGCAGAGGACAAAGTCTGGATCGGCTTGATGCGCGATCGTGCGACTGCGAGAATTGCTTGGCACCCAGAGAGGTAGTTTCCCCTGACCAAAAAGTGCGACGGTTGGAATTCCGAGGGCGTCTGCCAAATGCATTGGACCTGAATCCAGCGTTACTACGACAGCACATTCGTTGAGCGCGGCAGCCCAGCTTTCGATAGAATAGCATTCTTTCAAAGGAACCGACGTTTGCAATTGTTGCTCCGCTTGCTTGGTTTGGCCGGGCCCGCATAAGCCCACGACTTCGATTTTCTTTCCTTGAAGGTCGTTTATGAGTTCTTGCCATTTGTCGGCGGTCCACAATTTTCCCGCCCAGGGAGCGACCGGGATTAAGCCGACGCGTTGATTGCTTCGTTTTTGTCTGACAGTGAGATGCTCAAACGATGGGCTCCTGATGTGCTCGAGCGTTGAATCTGGAGCCAATGCTGCAAAGAACTTAAGGTTCAGTTGCCAACGATGCAAAGTGTGGTCGAATGGAATTAATTGCGCCGTTCCAGGAGTGACTTTCAGATTGGATCCAAGATAATTCTCCAGGCTTATCACTCGACTGCAGCCCGCAAGCCATAAGAGAGCGACACTTCGGATATCCCCCCGAGTATCCAGCCCCACCGCCCCACTGGCCCAACTCCGCAACGCCTTCAAACACCTGCGAAAGTTGCTGGATCTATACTCTTTGAAAAAATACTTTTTGTTTTCGTCGTACGTTACCCACGGTAATTCGGAATCGATCCACGTCAGTTGTTGATCTTCCGGGTAAAGACGTTTCCATTCTCTTTTTCCGCAGATTGCAATCTGGTAGCCGTCTCCTTTCAAGGCTCGTACCAGCGGCTCAAAAGAAATGATATCTCCAAGCCCAAATGGCTCAAGGATGAGCACTTTCTTCGTTTCAGTGCTCCGCTGGAAGAGATTTCCCAGGCGCAATGCAATCACTGCCAGACCGAGAAGATGTCCGACGAACCTTTTCTTTATGCCGAAGTGGATTAGGTCGCGACGAATAGGCGCAGCATTAGACGGCATGATGTTTCAATCACCAGCACTCTATGTTTGCTCCGCCAAAGCTCAATTGCAAACTGGCCATCTCTGGAGCTTTTCGAAGTTGCTCACACCTTCCCCGGCATCGAGCGAGCGGTGATGACTTCGGAGAGGAGGCCCAGGGCTTCGGCGCGGGCGATGGCGCCTATTAGGCGGAATTCGTTCTGGTTGTTGACTACTGGGACGTTGCGGACTTCGCTGGCTAGGAGGGTTGGGAGGACGGAGGGGAGTTTTTGCGTCGGGGTCAGGCATGGCGGTGGGGGACGCATCAGGTCGAAGGCGATGACGCTGCTGAGTTCTTCGCCGGCGTTGAGGTACTCTTTCATGTCATGCAGGGCTACCATACCGATGAGTCTTTGCCTGGCGTCGACTACGGGCAGGTAGTTGTTCGAGCAGGTCAGGAAGCGTTCGGCGATTTCCTGGAAGGGAGTGTTCTCGCGCAAGGGCGAGGTCGGTTCGCGCATGAGGTCGGCGACGGTCATTTCCGTGGCGGCGCCGATGTGCTGGCTTTCGCGTTCGAGTTCGACGCCCTTGCGGCGAAGCGGCTCAGTGTAGATCGATTCGGTATGGAAGCTCCGCGCTACGAGTGTGGAGACCGCGCAGGCCAACATCAGCGGCGGCATGATCGAGTAGTTCAGCGACAGCTCGAACACCATGATCATCGCCAGCAGCGGCGAATGGGTAGTGGCTGCGAGCATGCTTCCCATTCCTACCAGCGCGAAAGCGCCGGTGGGCAGTGAGGTGCCAATATCCGGCAAATGCAGCAATGTGCCGAAAAAGCTCCCCAAGCCCGCCCCCATGAAGAGCGTTGGTGTGAAAACGCCGCCCACTGTTCCCGAACCGACAGTCGAGGTGGTGGCCACAAATTTTGCCGCCACCAGCCCGAGAATAAAGAGGAGCGTTTTGCCTACTTCATTCGGTGCGACAATATGGTGCAGCAACCGGTTGGTGGCCGAGTAGCCATTGCCATAGACCTCGGGGTAAATCACGGCAATCGCGCCGACGATCAATCCCGCCAGAGCGAGCCGCACATACAACGGCGCCGGAATTTTCGCATAGAGCTTTTCGGCGACACGCAATCCTTTAAGAAATGCCGCGCCCAAAACTCCCGAGAGCACCCCCAGCAGCAGGAACCACGGTAACTGCGTCAGGCTCGTAAAATCGAACCGTGGCACTTCATACCACTGGTTAATTCCGAAAAATCCTCGCGAAATGATGGAGGCGATCACCGACGAAATCAGCAGCGGCGCGAAAAGGTTCATGGAAAAATTCCCCAAAACGATCTGCGCGGCGAAGACCGCCCCCGCGATCGGCGCGTTACAACCCGCAGCGATACCGGCTGCGGCCCCGCACGCCACCAGTAAGCGCAGCCGATAAGGAGGCCATTTCGCCCACTGACCGAGTTTGGAGGACACAGTCGACGACATCTGGATGATGAGACCTTCTCGGCCGATGGACGCTCCGGTGCTGATGCTGATCAAGGATGACGCCGCGCTTACCAGCGCTGTTCGCAGCGGCAGACGCCCGTCTCCCGCCACGACGACTTCCAGCAGATTGCTCAAGCCGGGATTGCCGATGAGGCGCAGTCCCCAGAAAAGCGCCAGGCCCGCGAAAAGCCCTCCGAGCGCCGGCACGAGCAATCGTTGCCACGGCGGCAGGGTTTCGGCGATGGCGAGGATGTCCCCTGTCTGTCCGAGCGCAATCCACTGGATGAGCCGGTTGCAACCCCAGTAAATCCAATTGGTCAGTCCCCCAACGACTCCCACGCCGGCGGCGAGCAGCAAATGAAATGCTTCCTCGCTGAAGCGCAGCCGGTCGCGAATCAGCAGCGCTCGCTGCCAATGACGCCGGAAAAAGCTCTGTGTGGTGGAAACGATGCTCCCCCAGGTTGTCGTCCAACCCGCCATGGCTACAAACTAGCAGCACACCATCGTGTTCTCCAGTGGAGAGTTTTCCCCAAAAACTCGCGCGCAAGGACTTTTCTCTTTTTTCCAGCCAGTCTCCTTCTTAGTGTCTGCCCGATGGCCGCGTTGGAATTGTTCAGAAACCGCAAACCGAGCGGAGTTCCCGGACGGCTCTTTGGCTCCGTTTTTCTTTTCTTCTTCCTCGGAATGGGCCTTCTCTTTGCATCGTTTATCGGACGCGAAGTCATGCAGCGCGTCAAAACCTACCGCTGGCCGGCCGTTCCATGCACGATTCGCTCCAGCAGCGTGTTTACAGACAGTTCTTCCGAAAATCCCTATCGTTTCGCCGTTCGTTACGAGTATCAGGTCGGTGGCCAGAAATACCAGTCAGAGCGCGCAGCCTTGAGCGATGTGCGTTCGGGGGATTACAGCAAAGCTTTGCGCCTGGTGGAGAAATTTCCAGCCGGCAGTCAGGCGATCTGTTATGCCAATCCAAATAATCCCAACGAAGCCATCCTGCAGCGCAGCTCTCTTTGGTTCGCTCTGTTGCTCGTGTTCCCGCTCCCCTTCATCCTCATTGGTGGCGGGGGAATTGCCGCAATGTGGTCGAAGCCACGTGCAAATCCTGTGCAGGCCCTTTCCACACAAGCCAAGCCACGGACAAATGCGGGTTGCGTTGCGCTCTTTTTCTCCATTTTCCTGCTAGCGGGACTGGCTTGCCTGATCGTCTTTTTTGTCCGGCCCATGTTGAAGGTCCAGCAGGCGCGGTCCTGGCCCGCCATTCCTTGCACGGTTATCTCCAGCCAACTGCGCAGCGATCGTGGAGACGACGGCACCACCTACAGCGTCGACATCCTTTACCGCTACACCGTCAACGGAAAGGAGTATAAGGCCAATCGCTACTCATTCCTCGGCAGTTCCTCCAGCGGGACCGATCGCAAAGCGGCCATCGTGGCGCGTCACCGCCCCGGCACTCAGGCGATCTGCTATGTCAACCCGAATAGCCCGTCGGAGGCTGTGCTCGAAAGAAACATGACTCTCGATATGTGGTTCGGCCTCATCCCGGCAATCTTCGTAGCCGTGGGCGTCGCCGGCCTGGTTCACTCCTTCCGCCTGCGGCGCCGTGCGAATTTTTCCGTCCCACGCATGGCTTCCGCACTGCGAAGAGAATCGCCAAAAGGGTCAGAGCGATTCCAAACTGCCGACATTAGCGGCCCTGTCGTGCTCAAGCCGCGCGCCTCACCGTTGGCGAAGTTCGTGGGGGCGCTTTTTATCGCCCTTTTTTGGAATGGCATCATTTCGGTATTTCTCGTGCAGGTGATTCATGGCTGGCAGCGCGGGCGCGCCGAATGGTTTCTGGCTATTTTCCTGATTCCGTTCGTCCTGGTCGGACTGGGACTGCTCGTTTTTGTTGCTTACACTTTTCTGGCGCTATTTAGCCCGAGGGTCAGATTGACCGCGACCGCCTCTTCGGTTCTTCCAGGCGCCGCTATTCAACTCACCTGGGCCACCGCAGGGCAGGTGCGCAAGGTCCGCTCGCTTCGTGTTTATCTGGAGGGCCGGGAAGAAGCCACCTATACTCGCGGCACGCGCAGCACCACTGACACAGTCGCCTTTGCCACCATTCCCATTGCGGAGGTGAACGACCCTTCCCGCATTGCCGCAGGCGCCGCGGAGCTAACCATCCCCGTGGACGCTATCCATTCATTCAAGAGCGAGCACAACAAAATCGTCTGGGCCTTGTTCGTCAAGGCTGACGTCCTCCACATGCCGGACGTCAAAGATGAATTCGAAATCAACGTCCTGCCCCAACCGGTGGCGCCACCCATCAAGCCGTGAACTCGCTTACAATTACAACTCAGCAGCAGGGCAGCTCATTCCGCCCTGGCGAGCAACTCAACGGGACGGTCTCCTGGAAGATCGAGGCTCAGCCCAAATCCGCCCAGGTTCGCCTCTTCTGGTACACAGGAGGGAAGGGGACCCGCGATGTGGAGATCGTCGACTCGATTATTTTCCAAACCCCCAAGGAAAGCGACGAACGCTCGTTTTCTTTCAAGCTTCCTGACGCCCCTTATAGTTTCTCCGGTAAACTTATTTCCCTGATCTGGGCCATAGAACTGATCCTCGAACCCGGCGGCCATGCCGAACGCCTCCAGATCATTGTTTCGCCGACGGGCGAGGAGATTCTTCTCAGGGACCCGGCAAACGCTCTTTCGGTCCTATGATCCTCCCGCGCGAAAATCCATTCCGGAGCGCTTGCATCTCGAACGCTTCCTACCACTTTCCCGACGATCTGTCCTGCGATTCGCTGCTTGCCCGATTGCGCGCTCTCGGAAACCGCGGCGCGCTGGTGGGACCCGAAGGTTCTGGCAAGACCACGCTCCTCGAACATCTGGCGTCCAAACTGAAGGAATTGGGGCGCCGTCCGGTTTTGCTGGGCCTCTCTTGCCGCTCGGACCCTATCCCAGCCCTTCCTGCAAACCGCGACTTTCTACTCCTCGACAGCGCCGAACGTTTTGGCTTTTGGGAATGGCGGCGCTTCAAGTGGCAAACTCGCACGATTGGAGGCCTGATCATCACCAGTCACCGGCCTGGCCTGCTGCCCACCCTTTTCGAATGTCGTACGAGTCCCGAACTTTTCGCGAACATCGTTCATGATTTGTTGCGCCGATCGTTACTGGCGCAACCTTCACCGCCCGACTTGTCCGAACTCTTCGCGGCTCATGGCGGCAACATCCGGAATGCCTTGCGTGAACTCTACGACCGCTTTGCTTGCCTTAGTCCTGTGACCGAAAGGCATTCGTGCTTCCAGCATTAGGCCTTCCTTTAGTCATTCGGGTCTTCGTCATTCGATATTTTTGAAGAATTGTTCAAAAAGCGCGCCTTTTTGCCCGTAGCCATAGATAAGATAGCAATAAGGACGAAAAATTATGTCGTGCCGAAGATCGTTCATCGTTCTCGCAAATGTCCTCGGCGGGTTCGCTGCCATCGGGCTCCACGCGGCACCCTGTCCCACTTTCCTTACGGCTTCTGATGCGGGCTACTACTACTCTGCGTATTCGCAGGCTGGTCGCGGCCCAGGAATAGGTTTCATCGCAGGCGCCAGCGGCACCACTGAATATCGCCAATTCCTGGCTTTCGATATCCCGGCCGCGCTGACAAACCTCCTCTCCACCGAGCTCTGGATTTCGCGCCTTTACGTGAGTACGCGAGACGCTGCTGAAACCTACGAACTTCACGAAGTCACCAACTCACTTCTGAACCTCCGTAACTACGAATTCCCGGCACAAACGGTTTTCGACGACCTCGGAGATGGAGCGTTGTACGGCAGCAAACAAGTTAGCTCGTTGGACCAGAACCAAACGCTGGTCGTCCCTTTGAACAGCGCTTTCGTGGCGAACTTGCTCTCCTCCGCGGGAAAGCAATTAATCCTCGGTGGCAGCATTCCAACTCTCAATGCCGATGACAGCGATTCTGAATACCTCGCTGCCTCCTCTTCGGATCTGACGTTATTTCGCCTCGCCCTGAGGTTTGCTGATTCGGGAGGTCCGCTGCAAATCCTCGACCAGCCAATGGGCGGAAATCTCCTCGATGGCCAGGAATGGCGCTTGCGTGTCATCGCCTGCGGCACAGATCCTATTTCCTATCAATGGCGGCACAATGGCACGGACATTCCCGATGCTACCAATTCGGTCTTGCGCTTTGAATCGGCGCGCTCCAGCGATGCCGGGGCCTACACAGTCGCCCTCACTGATCCTAACGGCACAATCACCAGCAACCCAGTGACCATTTCTGTCGACGCTTTGCGCGTTCAAGGCGGCTTTTCGCTCACTACGCCGGAAGGCTCTGACTTTACCCTTTCGGTCTACGTCGAAAGCGCTCATCCGGTTTTTTATCAATGGTATCATAATGGCGCTGCCCTTGCCGGCGCCGATTCAGCCGCGTTGCGCATTTTTAATTCCACCACCGGAGATGCCGGCACTTATTTTGTCGCCGTCACCAACGTAGCCGGTTCGGCAACCAGCGGGGTCTATTACGTGCAAATCCAGTCCATCCCAACCTATTTCAACGTCCCCTTGCAAAACCTGACCGCTGCTGAAGGCGCTACGATCAATCTCAGAGCCGATGCATATGGCGCTCCGCCGCCGGCGTATTATTGGTTCTTTAATGGCGCGCCGCTCAATGTGCCCCTCGCAGCGCAACTGTCTCTTATCAACGTTATCACCAACGACGCCGGCATTTACCGGGTAGTGGCCAGCAACTATCTCGCCTCCGTGACCAATGAAGCCAGACTCACCGTCTCGCCAGCCGGACCACTCGACCATTGGACCCTTCGCAACCCGTTCCCCCAGCCGAACGATTTGCACGACATCGCCTTCGTCAATGGACTGTTCCTCGCCGTCGGCATCAACGGCGCGCTCCTCACTTCGACCAATGGTCAAGACTGGTCCCTCCAGCAAAGTCGCACCGTGAACGAACTGCGCGCCGCGACCTATGGCGCCGGTCAATTTGTTGTGGTTGGAAACCAGGTGATCCTTACCTCCGCCGACGGCATTCATTGGCGCAATTTCTATCCTGGCAACTACGATCTCGCAGCCGTGACCTATGGCAACGGCCAGTTTGTTGCCGCCAATCGTTTCGGCACGCAGAACTTCCTCGTTTCCAGCAACGCCGTGGATTGGCGTCCGATCAGCCTCGGCTACTACTCGTATCTTAACGGGGTGACCTTCGGCGACGGCCTCTTTGCCGCAGCAGGCTTGAGCGACACTCTCGTTGCCTTCACCTCTACCAATGGCGTTGATTGGGCCACCCAAAGGCTGGGTACTTTCGGCCAGCCCGAAGCCGTTCGCTACGCCGGTGGCCGCTTCCTTCTGGTGGGATCCTCAGGCACAGTTTTCACTTCCAACGACGGTTCCCAATGGATCAAACGCAACCCCGGAACAACCCTTCGTCTCGTCGACGTCGACTATGGTAACGGCGCTTACGTGGCCGTGGGCGTTCGCGGAACAATTGCGCGCACCAGCGACCTCATTCACTGGTCGGTCTTTAACGCCGGCACTCCTGACCGCCTTGAAGGCGTCGTCTTCGCCCAAAACAAGTTCACCGCCGTGGGGGAAAGCGGCACCACGCTGATCGCTCCAAACGGAACCTCTTGGATGGGCCAGGGACGCGGTACACACCTCGATCTGGACGGCATCACGACTGGCCCGGGCGGCGTCGTCATGGCCGTCGGAAAAAATGGAACCGTCGTAACCACCACCAATGGTATTGACCTCAACATCTTCGACGCCGGCGTTACCAACGACCTCCACGGCGTCGCCTTTGTCCCATATTCCGAGTCGGCCGCTGGCGGTTCCCCCGGCAAGATTGGACGTTATGTCGCCGTCGGCGACGACGGAATCATCATTACTTCCGATGACGGCTTCACCTGGATACGCCAAACATCTCCGACGAACACGGCCCTCAAAGCCGTTACCTATGGTCGCGGCCTCTTTGTCGTCGTCGGTGCGCTCCGCACAATTCTTACCTCCAGCAATGCTGTTGCCTGGAATGCCGAACCCACTCCCACCTTTTCGCTGGACCTCAATGACGTCGCCTACGGAAACGGAATGTTCGTCGTCGCCGGCGATGGTGGTTACAACCGCGCTTCCCTCATCTCCGCTGACGGCCATAACTGGACAATGAAATCGATCTCCGTCGGTCGTAATATGCGCGGTCTTAGCTTTGCCAAGGGCTCATTCGGTTTGATCGGAAATGACGGCTACGCATTCTTCTCGACTGGTGGCGATTGGCTCTCTCGCAACACTGGCATCTTGAGCGACGGCGACAACCTGCGTGGGATCACGTACGCCAACGGGATTTGGATCATTGTCGGCAACAACGGCATTATTCTCACCTCGCCGGACACATTCAACTGGACCCGCCGTTTCTCGCCCGTCTATGTGAACCTCCATGGCGTCCGATACCTTCCGAACGGCACTTTTCTGGCCATCGGCAACGCAGGTACGATTCTTCAATCCGATCGCTTTGCACCGCTGCTTGAGGGCGCCCGCATGCCCGGCGGCTACCAACTTACCATCCATCCCGGCATCGGCGACAGCCTGCGCATCCAGAAGTCAACCACGCTGTCGAACTGGACCGACATCACCGCCATCACGAACCCAACCAAACCCACCATCTTCCTCGACACTGCCGCCACGAACAGAGCGGCCTTCTACCGCGCCGTCTCCCCGTAGCAATCGATGGTAGGTAACGACTAATAGAAAGTTGTAGTATGGAAAGAAATGACGTTTTCGTCTGCCGATTCCGCAGCCCTGCCTCGCCGAGCCTTGAATCCAATCACCGTAGACCCCTAATTCGCCCTGCGTTCGCCCGGCAGATGGGTATCCTCTGCCTTCTTTGGCTGGTGGCGTTTACCTTGCGCGCTGACACCTGCCCAACCCTCATCACGGCTTCAGACAGCGGGGCGTACGACTCTTCCTTTTTCTCCCGCACCTATGGCCGGTCTTTTTTCACCGGCGAAGATCCTTACGGGGAATATCGCAGTTTCTTTATTTTTGATGTTCCTTCCCTGACGCAAACGGTTGTCTCGGCTGAGCTTTGGCTTTCCAAAGTAACCTTGCGTTCAGTGGATAACTCAGAACTCCTCGAATTGGCCGAGGTCACCAATACCGTTGCCGCAGTCCAGCAATCCGGCGTTTCTCAGCCCGCTGTCTTTGCCGATCTGGCGGATGGCGCCTATTATGGAAGCCATCTCTTCACCCCGTCGGACAATTATCAAACGGTGGTCATTCCTTTGAACAGCGATTTTATCTCGCGACTTCTTTCCTCCAGCGGCGGAAAAATTATCCTGGGCGGCCACATCTCCACCCTCAATTCCCAGCAGGGCGACTACGAATTGCTGTCGGTGACTGCATCCAATGCTCCCTACGCTGCCCAACTCGCGATTACGTTCCCCGAATCTGGATCACTTCACGTGTTGAGCCAGCCCGACGGCGGCGCTTTTCTAGATGGCCAGGACTGGACCATGCGCGCTTTCGTCTGTGGCGCCGATCCTATCGCCTATCAATGGCGTCGCAATGATACCAATCTTGCCGGGGCCACCGATTCGTTTCTGCACTTTGCGCCGTTCACTTTAAGTGACGCCGGTAACTACACGCTGGTCGCCAGTAATTCTCAGGGCGTAATCACGAGCGCCGTGGCTGTTGTCTCGGTGGACGCATTTCGCGTTGGTTCAGCCCCGATTCCACAGAACATCATCGCAGGGCACCCGTTCAGTTTGCAGGTCCAGGTCCAAAGCATCCGTCCACTCTTTTATCAATGGTATCACGACGGCAATCTCATCGCTGGAGCGAATGGATCCAGGTACGACGTGGGTTATGCCACCACCAATGACTCTGGCAACTATTCCGTCGTGCTGAGCAACTCAGTCGCTGCGACCAATCTGCAGGCGAGTATCTATGTCTATCCGCAATATCCGTATTTTTTCCTGCCTTTGCGCGACCAATCGGTTCCGGAAGGCGCCACCGCCGCGTTCGTGGCGTGGGCCGACGGCGGTCCTCCTCCGAACTATTACTGGTTTTTCAATGGCAATCCACTCAGCGTCCCCGACAGCCCGGTATTAACCCTGGTCAACGTGACTACCAACGACCAGGGCCATTACTGGGTCATAGCCAGCAATTACACCGGCTGGGCCAGCAACGGAGCCTGGCTTGCCGTGGCGCCAGCCGGTCCCGTTGATCGTTGGACCGTGCGCAATCCTCTTCCCCAGCCCAATGATTTGATCGATCTCTGTTACGGCAATGGCCTCTACGTGGCCGTCGGCATGAACGGCGCTGTACTCGCTTCTACCAACGGTCAGGACTGGCGCCTTCAGCAAAGTCACACTGCCGAACACCTTCGCGGCGTCGCTTATGGTTCGGGCCGATTTGTCGCTGTGGGTGACAACGTGATCCTTTCCTCCACTAATGGCAGTGACTGGCGCAAGACTTACCCCGGTCTCATTCAACTGATCGGCGTCACGTTCGGCAATGGCCTCTTTGTGGCCGCGAGCCAGTATTCCTATCCTAATTTTCTCGTCTCGAGCAATGGCCTTGATTGGATCGCGAGCGGGACCACAGGCTATTCACTCGCTGCGGTCACCTTTAGCGACGGCTTATTTGTGGCCGCCGGATACAGTAGCGGCTCAGGAATTCTAACCTCCACTAACGCCATGGATTGGACTTTCCAATCCCTGGGCATCTACGCCAGGTTGGACGCGGTCCGCTATGCCGGCGGACGCTTTGTTCTCGTTGGCGACGCCGGCACGCTCTACACTTCCAACGACGGCTCTCAATGGATCAAACGCAACACAGGCGCAACGCGCGGGCTTCTGAATGTCGACTACGGGAATGGGACCTACGTGGTCGTTGGCGTCCGTGGCATTATCTACAAATCTTCCGATCTACTGCATTGGACCGCGGTTAATTCCGGCACACCAGATCGGCTCGAAGCCCTGGTCTTCGCCCAAAATAAGTTCACCGCCGTTGGGGAAAGTGGCACCACGTTGATTTCCGCGGATGGAAGCACCTGGCTCAAGCAGGGCATCGGCACTCGCCTGGACCTGGATGGAATCACTACCGGAGAGGGCGGTCTCGTCATGGCCGTCGGTAAAGGCGGAACCGTTATTACGACCACCAACGGCACGAACTTGACTATGACCACCGCTGGAATCACCAACGAACTCCATGGCGTCACCTTCGCGACCTGGCGTGACTCGGTAAATTCACCCTCTTCGTTCCAAACCATCAAACGCTATGTGGCCGTGGGCGATAGCGGCGTGATCATCACCTCGGACAATGGCGTCGATTGGGTGCAACGTTATTCATCCACAAACACGAGCCTCAAAGGAGTCACCTATGGCAAAGGGCTCTTTGTGGCCGTCGGCTCCAATGGCGCCATTCTCACTTCCAGCAATGCCATCGACTGGACCCGCGAACTTTCTCCCGCTCAATTAGGCGACTTCAATGACCTCGCCTATGGGAATGGCGTTTTTGTCGGCGCCACCGACAAGGCTTATGGCTGGAACGGCATCATTTCACGAGATGGCCATCATTGGGTGCAGGGATGGCTCGAACCGGGCGTCAATATGCGCGGCGTCACCTTCGCCCAGGGGCGGTTCGGCATTGTCGGTAATGACGGAGTAGTCCTCTTCTCAAGTGACGGAACCAACTGGCAGCGATCCTATACACCCACGGACAAAAACGGCGATAACCTGCGCGGCATCACCTATGCCAATGGCGTGTGGTGCATTGTCGGCAACAACGGCATTATCCTTACATCGACTAACGGCGAGAGTTTCTCGTGGAGGCGTGCCGCCTCGCCAGTGATCATGAACCTCCATGGCGTGCGCTACCTTCAGAACGGCACATTGCTCGCCATCGGCAATGCCGGCACCGTCCTCCAATCCGACCGCTTTGCCACCCTTCTCGAGGGTGCCCGCGCGCCTGGCGGCTACCAACTCACCATCCATCCCGGCATGGGCAACACCCTCCGCCTCCAAAAATCGACCACCCTCTCGAACTGGACCGACCTCACCACCCTGACCAACCCACCCAACCCCACCGCTTTCCTCGACAGCTCCGTCACCAACGCCGCCGCGTTTTACCGCGCCGTCTCGCCGTAGCCCTTGCCCGCCGTGGCCGATGCCTGTAAACCATGCCGGATATGCCAGCGCATCTATCCCCTTGCGTCGCCGTTGCCGCCTTTGTCCTGCTGAAAGGACATCAAATGGACAAATGAGTAGACAAAACTCGGTTCCTGCCGCGTCTTTGTTGCAGAGCCATGCCGACCGCTGCTGATCTCGAACAGACTTACGATGATCACGCCCAGTCCTTGTTCGCTTTTTTGCTAAACCTTACCCGCAACGAGGATGATACCCACGACGTTCTCCAGGAGCTGTTCTGTAAACTGGCAGCGCGACCTGAGCTGCTGAATGGATTGAAAGAGCCTCGCGCCTTCCTGGTCCGGCTCGCGCACAACCTGGCCATCGATCTCATGCGCCGGCGAGGCACTCGCGACAAATATCATGAGCACTTTGGTCGTGATCAACTCCAGATCTTCGAAACGACCAGCGACCCCGACGAGAACGCATTTCGCAACGCTTTGGCAGTTGCGCTGGTAGAGTTACCAACCGAGCAGCGCGCAGTTGTCCATCTAAAGCTTTGGGAGGGATGGACCTTCGAAGCCATCGCCGAGGCCCTGCAAATCCCGCTCAATACCGCCGGCAGCCGGTATCGTTATGGCTTAGACAAACTGCGCGAGCGCCTGCGTCCTCTTTACGACGAAATCAAATGAACGAATTTGAATCCCAACTAAAGAAACAGTCGATCCGGCAAATCCCTTCGCACTGGCGGAAGCAGATCCTGGCTGAGGCTCAACGGCACGCAGTTTCGGAGACAGCGTCAGCGAAGCCGGTCTCGTTCTGGCGCGAGCTCCTTTGGCCTTGTCCGCAAGTTTGGGCTGGTTTCGCGGCTGCCTGGCTACTCGTGCTCTTCCTCAATCTGTCCGTCGAGCCATCGCCAGCAGAATCGATGGCCGCAGCGAAGCCACCCTTGGAAAATGTCGATGGGTATGCCCAGCGCCAACGTTTGCTGGTCGAATTGCTCGGTGACGGCCGCCCTGCTGCGACCGTGCCCGCATTCGTGCCGCGCCGGCGCAGTGAAGCTCTTCACGAGACAGTTACCGTTTAGTTCCGCACCAAAGTCTATGGACAATACGAATTCTTCTTCGAGTGGCAGGGCGACTTTCCGCCGCCTGGTGGTGTGGATCCTGCGGCTCGCGATCTTTTTCGTTGTTTGCGCCGTTACTTTAGTCGCCCTGTTCTATGCGGTGGAGAATTGGCGAGGCTCGCGGGGTCTTGCCAGTTACAAAAAGAGTTGGGAATCCAAAGGCGAAAATTTTGATTGGCGCGCGGTCGTCCCTGCGGCGGTTCCCGACGAGCGAAATCTCGCGATGAGCCCTTTGTTCAAGCCCCTGTTGGATTATGAGCGAGTCAATGGGCAGGTTGAATGGCGCAGCTCGTCCGATGAGGTCAAAGAATTCAAAATGGTGGAGAAAGGACCTCGACTGAGCGGGGTCGAGAGCCCGAAACTTATCGATCTGACAGCTTGGGGCAGCTTCCTTTCCGGCGACAATTTTCCGACACAGAGTGGCGGAGAAAAGCCAGCGGCTCAGGTCCTGGCTGGTTTGAAGCGTTTCGACCGCCAATTCAAAGAACTCCAGCAGGCTATCGTCGCCCGGCCCGAATCGCGCTGGCCAGTTCATTATGAGGAGAATTTCGCGGCGCTCTTGCCGCAGCTTGCGGTGGTTAAAGATATCGTCGCGGCCTGCGCGGTGCGCGCCGCTGCCCACCTGGAACTTGGCCAAACCAACGAGGCCTTCGAAGACGTGAAGATGGCTTTGGCCGTTACTGAGTCTATCAAGTCCGACCCCCTCTTGATTACGCACGTGGTCCGATTGGCGATGATGACGTTTTGCGTGCAAGCCGTTCGCGAAGGATTAGCGCGCGATCGTTGGAGCGATGAGCAGCTTCTCTATTTTCAGGAGCGCTTTGGAAAAATGAACCTGCTCGCGGAATTCAAGCAAGGCATGCGCGGCGAGCGCGGTTTTTCCCTTGAAGCCGTCGAAATGACGCGCACGGGGCGGCTCGGCGCCGAGTTTTGGGTCGGCCCCGGTTCGGCATGTCCGGTTTGGGCCAAGCGCCCGATCTTGCGTTTGGCGCCAAAGGGATGGTTTTTTCAGAACGAGCTTGGCATCCTGAAATTTCACCAGGAATACAGCCTGGCCACAGTGGACGAAAATGCTCAGCGTGTCTATTACCAGCGGATTGCCGATTCGGAACGCGCGTTGACCAACTCAGCGCGCCCTTACAACGTGCTGGTGCATATGCTGGTGCCCGCGGTCTCTTCGGCGCTATCCAGAAGCGCGCGGGGGCAGACCACCGTTGCCCAGGCTTCCATTGCCTGCGCGCTGGAGCGCTATCATCGTGTGCACAAACAATACCCGGGCAAGCTTGAAGAGCTTTCTTCCCGACTCATGACGGAGATTCCGCACGATGTAATCGATGGTAATCCGATGCGTTATCGTCGTGAGAGCGATCGGGCCTATGTTCTTTACGCGGTCGGGTGGAACGGCACGGATGACGGCGGTGTGGTGGGGACCAATGGAAAGTCCAAGCGCACGGACTTTAACCAGGGAGATTGGGTTTGGCGCATGCCGCAGCTTGCCGTAGCGGAAA
>Ga0137394_10000961_pt1 | contig 20459 bp, 17 predicted proteins | sample czobulk116metaG_FD_108278 | JGI IMG/M metagenome (GOLD analysis project Ga0137394, IMG submission 108278) | Vadose zone soil microbial communities from Angelo Coast Range Reserve, California, USA - czobulk1.16 metaG | ecosystem: Environmental > Terrestrial > Soil > Vadose zone | place: USA...
AGCCTGCACATCGGCCACGCGCTCACGACCGCCATCCAGGATGCACTCGTTCGTTGGTGAGTAGAGCCAGGGAACGCTGGTCCTTCTCTGACTCCCTGCAGGTACCGCATGTCGGGGAAGACAACATTATTTGCCCCCGGGTTTGATCACGCAGGAATTTCGACGCAATCCGTCGTCGAAAAGAGGTTGTTCAAATCATCGGGCAGGACGCGTCATGATCTGGGTCGCACGAAGTTCCTTGAGACCGTGATGGACTGGAAAAACGAGTGCGATGCCATCTCCTACCGATGGAGTGACCCTAAATCTGTTCTGTACAGGTACCAAGAACGCATTACAAACCAGCTTCATAGACTTGGCGGCAGCTACGACTGGTCTCGTGTTGCCTTTACCATGAATCCCGTAAGTTGACGTTTCGAACTCGATTCTTCATACCCACCTCTGTTCCTTTCTTAGCAACTTTCAAAAGCTGTGGTTGAGACCTTCTGTCGTCTACACGAGGAAGGGATCATATACCGCGCGAATCGCCTTGTCAATTGGTGTGTCCGTCTCAACACCACACTTTCGAACCTTGAGGTGGGTGCTTCCATGGTACTGCCAGGAATGCTTCTTAGCAGGCTGTTGTTCAGGTCGACCAAAAACAGCTTGAGAAGCGAACATTTTTGAGCGTGCCGGGCTATGACCCCAAAGAAAAGTTCGAGTTTGGTGTCATCACGTCTTTCGCGTACCCCATAGAGAATTCGGGTTTGACAAATTCGTATATGAATGTTTTCATGTACTGATATGACACCATCGGCGTAGATGAAATGATCATAGTGGCGACCACGCGTCCAGAGACTATGCTCGGGGACACTGCTATCGCTGTGCACCCTAGCGATGACCGTTATAAAGTGAATAATCTATTTCCCTTGCCCGGATACAGTGGCAACTGACTTGGCACTACAGCACCTTCATGGCAAGTTTGCCGTCCATCCCTTCGTGGATCGTCGTATTCCGATAGTGACGGACGACATTGTCGTTGACATGTCCTTCGGAACGGGTGCCGTGAAGATCACTCCCGCCCACGATCCTAACGATTACGACGTCGGCGTGCGACACAAGCTTGACTTCATAAACATTCTGAATGATGACGGCACTTTTAATGGAAACGCTGGACCTCATTTCCAGGTGTGTACCTCGCTGCGGATAACTCTAGAGAGTCCTGATCAGAGTCTGCCGCAGGGAATGAAGCGTTTCCACGCGCGCGTGGAGGTCGTGAAGAGGCTGAAGGAGCTGGGCTTATACATCGAGGCCAAAGACAACCCCATGCAAATTCCTATGTGCAGGTGCGCAGGTCATCTTCGCCACGGTGTAAAACCAACGTTCATACAGTAAGTCTGGCGACATCATCGAGCCCATTCTCAAGCCCCAGTGGTGGGTGGACTGCAAGCCCCTTGCTGAGGAAGCCATCAAGGTGAGTTCGTTTTCACTACCTTTTCAAGGTATCAAAGAGGCGCATTCTTCACAGCGCACAAGAGCTGGCGAGCTCCATGTAGCGCCAAAGCAATCCGAAGGCGACTGGTTCCGATGGCTGGAGAACATTCAAGACTGGTGTATTTCGCGTCAGCTCTGGTGGGGCCATCGCTGTCCGGCGTACTTCGTTCGTATTGAGGGCCAGGAGCAAGACGTAAGATATTTCGCCTACTCTATTTACTGTGCTATAAGCCTGCTACAGAGTTCGGATGGCAAGTATTGGGTCGTGGGTCGTGACCTGGAAGAGGCCACAGAACGGGCAAAGAAACTTGCAGGCAGCTCAAACTTCACGATAGAGCAGGATGAAGATGTCCTTGACACGTGGTTCTCTTCTGGTCTCTGGCCTTTCTCCATCCTTGGCTGGCCCGACAAGGTAAACGGATGATTTGTAACCTTTGCTTAACTTACGCTATGCTCTCCACAGACCCCAGACTTTGAGAAGTTCTACCCTACTACCATGCTCGAGACGGGATGGGATATCCTATTCTTCTGGGTAGCGCGTATGGTAATGCTCGGTATACGACTGACCGGAAAGGTGCCTTTCAATGAAGTGTATTGCCACGCGATGATTCGCGACGCACATGGTCGCAAGATGTCGAAATCCCTTGGGAATGTCATTGACCCTCTCGACGTCATTCGGGGTCTAACCCTGGAGAAGCTTCATGAAAAACTATACGAAGGCAACCTTGACGCGGCGGAAATAGAGAAGGCCAAGTCAGGTCAGAAGAAGGATTTCCCGAAAGGCATCCCACAGTGCGGTACCGATGCGTTGCGTTTCGCACTCTGCGCCTACAGTGGTGGAGGTAACTCGCCTTGTGTACCCCGCCCGGTGCAATGACTAAATAAAAGATTCCAGGGCGTGACATCAATCTCGAAATCTTGCGTGTGGAAGGCTACCGCAAGTTTTGCAACAAGGTCTTCAACGCGACTAAATTTGCCATGTTAAAACTTGACGAGTCTTTCAGACCCGAACCGACACCGAAGGTCTGTTTTCATCTTGAACCCACTATACCATCTGACTCCCTGGTCTGTTAACAGCCCACAGGAAACGAGAGTCTCGTCGAGCAGTGGATCCTGCACAAACTCAACATCGCTGCCACGGAGATCCACAAGCAACTCAGCGAACGCAATTTTATGGCGGCAACCAATGCGGTGTACAACTTCTGGCTCTACGAGCTTTGTGACGTATATATTGTGCGCCTTCTCTTCTGGTTTTCGGACTAGCTGGGTTGACAGCGGTGCGAAACAGGAAGCCATGAAGCCCATGACAGACCCCTCTGCCCCAGCAAAGACCCGCATCTCGGCCCAGCAGACGCTCTACACGTGTCTAGACCATGGTCTACGGCTGCTACATCCTTTTATGCCCTTCGTGACGGAGGAGTTATGGCAACGCCTCTCCAGGCGGCCAAACGATGCGACACCGTCAATTATGGTGTCAAGTTACCCTACATATGTACGTCATCCAAATGCATGATTTGAGCATACATCCCCGAACGCTTTGCAGGAGGAGGAATTTGCGTTTGAAGAGGCGGAAAACCAATTCGACTTGCTCTTCAACACAATTCGGGCGGGTCGCTCGCTCGCGGCGTCTTATAATCTACAGTCGGATATTCAGAGTACGTCTGGACGGCGGTCAAGGCTTGCCCCTTTCTGATCACCGTGTACAGTCTTCCTTCACATACAGGACGATAATGAAGCAGCCCTCTTCGAGTCTCAGAAAGATGTCATCACCACGCTTACTAAAGGCTGCAAATCCGTGAAAGTTGCGTGCAACGTCAGCGAGATCCCGCAGGGATGTGGGTCAGCTGTTATCACATCCACAATCAGCGTACATATCATCGTGCGCGTAAGTCCCCCTCCTATCCCGCCTGGGCCTATTCTCTACGCTGATGAACTTCCGAATTCAGGGCTTGGTTGACCTAGATGCCGAGATCGCCAAGTGTGAAAAGAAACTTCTGCTCGCACGATTGAACTTGGACAAGGTTAGAAAGGTAGAAGCGCAACCGGATTATGCTGAGACTGTCCCTGAGAATGTGCGGATCATAAACGAAGACAGGGTACGTTCTACTGCCAGCGTTTTCCAATTATTTCCTCTAACTGATGTACCGCAGAGGAAAACTTTAGAGGCCGAGGTTTCTACCCTGGAATCCTCAAAGGAGATGTTCGCGAAATTGAAATAGACATGTGTATTCTGACTATATGGGACGATCTTAATATTTCTACAGGATACGAAACTCGGCGGGTCATGACGCCCGTCACGGATGTGAGACTTGTGGCGTACATTTATTCTGTACTCGGCTAGTACTGTAACAAAGAGTGAACCGTGGGCTATCTTCTGAATGGCGCCCGGGCCAAACCCATTCAAGTTTTTTCAGTCGCGCGTTTCTCATACAATGGTGCGATTGAGTTCTGTGATGGGGACGCGACTTTGAGCGCCCATTGCCCCTCACCGGCCTCACCTCTCAAATGCATCTCCTTACTCTACTGACTTGTCTGACGCTGTCTCCGTGTTTCCTGCATGGTTACTCACGATCAACTCGGCTGCCGCCTCGTGGAGCGCTCGCTCCGCATCTGGTCCTCCGCAGATTTGATCCCGTCGTCCAGGGTGTGCTGTCATTAAACCCATCAATCATTTCTGAAACGTCCCCACGGACGCGACAAATATTGGAAGTGCACACTTTCAGATCAAAGGACCCCTCGGCTCGACAGAGATCCCATAGCTCCACACAATCAGCAGTTGCGCTCCGCCGTGGCCGATGGCGATTACTATCAAGACAGTGGCTAGCAGCTCAGCCATGGGAACTGTTCACTAGCTGTCGGTAGCAAGTCAAGGACCTCTCACGGGTCACCGATCCAGACCGAGGTTTTCGGCAACGCGAGAAAAACGCGCAGAATCTAGAAAAAATGATGTGAACAGAAACTTGAAATGGGGCGAGACATCTCTCATCCGACTACAGTTGTAGGTTTGTGGGTGGCCCTCGATGTGCCAGTGTCACCGGACCTACCAACCTCATCCGGATGATACTGTCCCACCGTCATCATGGGCCGTTCGAATTCCGGGCCACAGCGTCATAAATTGTGATCATACAGTGAGTGGCCCATACCGTACGATCGAGACCTGTAATTCGGCTGACACATTGACAAGCAACCATCCATAGAGCGTCGGATCCATCCGTGGCCGGGTCATACGATATTATTTTCTACACGAAACATCCAGTTGGTCCGAGTCGTTCGTGCGCTTCCACCGGGGTTTTGCGAGGTTTTTGGATGGGTGTTGACGAGACAGATCATAGCGCTCCGCGAAATCCTTCTAACCCCCTGGCGCATGATTCCTAGCGCTTGGGAGTTGGAAAACTGAGCCACCCATGGCTGTACAGTAAGTCCTGTATGGATGTATGCTCAGACGGACTAGTGCTGAGGGCAGGTGAAGATTTGTTTGTCCTCCCCTCCGCCATTGACCACGCGGAAAAAGAACGGACGAATCCATTTTGCGTGGGTGTGGTCGAGATCATGCGGTACACAGAGCACGCACAACCAGCTCTCACAATCTCGTTTTAAGTTCATCAAGCGAATGCACGACCATATTATTCCCGTTCTGGTCATATTTCGCGCTCTTAATAAAATAATAATAATGACGTTATCGTTATCCACCACCTTATCATTTTCAATCATAACGTTAGTCATCACAAATAACTCCAATAATTCCTGTCTTCTTCCTTTTTCCCCAACCAACTCAATTCTGCGTCATATTTGCGACAGGCTTGCTTTGCAAAAAAAACAGCGTTGGCGCAAAAGAAAAAATACGTTGCACTCACTACGGTAGTTGGATGTGCGATGGCCGCAAGCGTGGTTGGGTGTTCGGCGATATAGGACAATTTTAGAAAGTACGAGAAACACGTGGATTTGAAAATGGCCCTTCTAGAAACTGAGCTCGATCTGTAATGAGGACGGGCAGGCCTAGTCTCGTCCACTTGGCTACGTATGCGAATACAGTAGACGGGTTCGGCCATCGCCATCGCGGTTTCGGGCCTACTTGTAAAGGGTAGATTCATCGTTGTCAATGCGCGCGTATAGATGTGGCGCCACCGAGCGAAAAACGCGAAAATTTCGAGTCTCAAAGACGCGAGCGCACTGCCATGGCACCGGCACATTGTCGTCGCACGGATCCATGTACGGCACATTGCGCTAGAAGAGCATGCCATCCATGACACCAACGACGGTCCAAGAGAGATTTTGAAAGGCTGCGTATGCTGTCTGCACTGGTTTACAGTACATGTGCAAATGAAACAGTGGGTTGAGTTGTTAATAGTTATTTCCCGACTCGGATTTTAAATTCGATCTCGTTTACACGTGCGCGTGCAACATGAGAAAAAAACCTGGTAGAAGAGGAAGAGAGAGCAAGCAGTGCAGCGTGCGCGATAGGCAATCAAATGAAAGATGGCCACCACATCCAGTGATGATCATAAGCTCCTGTTTCACTTCACAGGGTCCAGAACTTACCGACAGCTGGCTAGAAGTTCCAGATTGCCATGGGCACTCCTTCCTTAGATCTTCTGACTCCCATCATATGTCTATTAGCCTCAAACCGTCATTTCTCCGAATCCTCCCAGCCATCACAACCCACGACCACGAGTCCACGACCCGTGACCGACTTCGATGTGCCAGAATTCGGAATGCTCGGTCCGACTCGGGGGCATTATACGGGTCATATGACGAAACGGTTTGAATTGAATTGACAGTGATGCGCCATAAGATGATGCGGAACTGAACTGATAAGCCTGACACTAAGAACTCGGTGGCTTGACGCAGAACCCGGGGAGAATGCTTTGGCGGCGCTCGGTGGCACTGGGCGTTCGTGCCAGTATTATTTTTACTCTTCTGACGCCTAGGCTGTGGTCCTGTGGAATGGCACCGAGCCTTCCGGGTGTAAAAAGAGAGAGATTAGACCCCCGAAAAGACAAATGGATACAGTAGAAGGGTGGGTTGACGTGGTGGGGGAACGCCCAGGGCAGATTTATGTGCGCAGATTCATTACTGTGGATCAGGCCAGGTTCGAAAAACTTCGGGCCCGACAGTCTGTGCGGCGGCGGCACTCATTGACACGTCGCTCTGTACGTACTGCGACTTGCACCAGTACTCGTACTGGTGGCACCTGCTGCGTAGTATACCGTACGGTCAGCGCGGGCACTGTGGGGGGTTTCGATCTTTCCTTTCTTCTCTTTTTTTTTTTTTTGGCTCCACACACTTCTTCTTCACCCCCATCGGGACCCTTCCAATAGATCGTGCAGAGAAGAGTGGGCAGTTACCTGTAGTGTGTGTTTTGAACCTATCGCGAGCCTCACGCAGCTTGGGGAACTTGAAGGTTGCAGGTCGTTGCGGGTGAGAAAAACAAGTCGTTCGCAGGGACGTGTTCCATTCGAATTTGGTGCCTAGCCCAGAGTTCAGTTAGCCCACCACGTCGAAGAAGGGGAGAAAAAGTCAAATACACGCGCACGACTCGGACGTATCATATCACATCATATCATATCATATCATATATCATATGCACAATCCGTACTAGCAGCTGCATGTGTTTTGTTTTTTTCCTCGCAATGGCCGGACGGACCCGCTCGATGAACGCCGTCAAGCAAACGTTTTCCAAAGTTTGAAACGTTCAGTTATCTCGGGAAAATAAGTTCTTGCCGTATTACTGTATGGCCTTGCATGATTGCAGTCAATCAGTCCAGTGCATACCGTTTGTGCGTGTGTGCGTGCGTGGTTGTGCGCGTGCCTCGCTATCGATCGCGCTCTACCCCCGATCGTGGGAGTCTGTCCAGCCCATCGTTTCTCACTGGTTCGCGCTTCGCCCCTTCTGGCCTTCGCCTTCGCTAAACTTATTACGGTGACGTAACCGCTGTAGTGCCCACTGTAGAGTTGGGCAATGGGCACTTCAAGTCTTGATCATCATCTACGTAGGTGGCACCAAGAAGAGGGGAATCATATTTCTGCTTTCTGTTGTTATTTTTTTTCGGCGCGGAGGTCGCAGCAAGTATAACTAACTAACTGTACTGCTAGGAAGAGGGGGGAGGGAGGGCGTATGCGGTGAGTAAGGACAACAATGGCAGTAACACATGTTACAGGGGTCAACAATAAGAATATAAAACACGCAGCGAATCCAAATGAAGGGGTAACGAGGATACGATGGAATCAGAGAGCTTACAAAAGAAAGTTAAATGGAAAAGAACGAAGGGGGATATCTTTTTTTGTTCGGCCGGGGGGACAATTGTGAGGTCGGTGAAGAAGGGGGAGGGGCGACGCAACAGATCAGGCAGGGGTAAGTATATGGAGGATTGTACCTGGGAAGCGAAAGAGCAAAGAGAGCGCATAACATAAACCCGGAGGGAAAAAAAAAGTAGACGGCGGAGACATAGACCCGAGCATGCACGAATCCCAACAAGCAATCGGATGACAGGAATCGAAGATATAAGAGGTATTATCACAGCCCGAAGCCATGATCAAGTAAAGGTCCAACAGGAAAAGGCGCGGCGAGCACTCCATGAGAGACTCAGACCCTCATCCCAAGTGCAGAGGCGGCGTGGGGAGAAGAGACCGCGAGCCTAACTTGCTCGGCGCGCTCCCGGCGAGATTCTGCCGTGCCGTAACTGCGTGGAGCGCTTGCATTGGAGCTGGGGCTGGACCCTGGTGAGGCGTACGCGGTCGCGACCCCGGGTCCACCTGTGCCGACACCTGAGACTGCCCGTAAGGGAGGTGACGCAGAGGCGGCTCCGCCATGCCGAAGTACGGCGGATGTGGGAACGAGGTTGCCGAAAACGGGTGTGCGCTGCTGTTGCTGGAACTGCTGCTGCTGTTGTTGGTAAACTCGTCCTGCGACGCGTGGGCTTGTGCTTGCGACTGAGCTTCCGCGCGGGCTTGTGCTTGCGCTTGCGCCTGAGCCTGAGCCTGAGCCTGAGCTTGGGCTTGGGCTTGAAAGGCCTGGATTTCCTGCTGCCTGCTGAATTCCTGTACGAACTGGCGATTGGTGCCGGTACGGCTGTTCGTACGCAGTGGGGGCATCGGCGATTGCGAGTGCAGCGAGGCTCGTTGAGGCTGTATTTGGACGCGAAGTTGACCCTGTGCCTGGGGCGCCCTGGAATGCTGAAAGTGGTAAAAATGGTCGGGCTGAGGGATCTGCATCTGTGTCATTGCAGAGCTCCATGACTGAGAGCCTGCGAGATTGAGGTCGAGATTCCGAGCCGCCTGCGGAGGAGCCGAGCCGTTCGCGGTCATCATCGTCGATTCCAGAGAATGGTCGCTTCCGTGAGACGAGAGACTGGTCGGCGAGTGCCGGTGGGTGGAAAGAAAATGGCGAGTCGTATCCACCGCCGACTGAGGAGTCAACGGAGTCGGCGGGGGCGCCATATCCTGACGATGACCTGGCCAACTCTGAGGGTCCGTAGGGGTATGCTGCTGTGGATAATACCACTCCAGATCCTCCACCGATACCGCCGAAGGATTGTTGGGAGGCGTAGTACGAGGCGGGAGCTGTGCCTGGACGTGTAGCGGTGGACGGTCTAGCCGGGACGATGCCTGGGCCTGATGGAAGGTGAAAAACGGATTGTGCGGGGACGGGACCCCATTGGGATGGGGGGAGAGATGAGGAGACGACAGCTGAGAGTGGTGGGAGGGTTCGAGGATGCGAGTCTGCAGATTCGCGAGATGCAGTGGGCGGACGGCTGCTGCTTGAGCTGGGTCTGACATCTGCAGGGCGGGTTGCGGACCATGAATGGGTGGATGGGAGATCGGGGACACCGAGTTCGACGAATGACTCTCCTGAGGCGAGAAAGGACTGGCCGGGGTGGGGTTGGTGTGTTGATGGGGATGAGGATGGAGTGCCGGCGGACGGAGCGGTTGAGGATGTAGGTGAAGTTGGGGATGCGACGGGGGGGGCACGAAAGGACTGGCCGGGGTCACGAAAGGAATGACTACTGGCTTGACGAGAATGGGAGCGATCTGCGTCTTGGACGTACCAGGTACGAGAAGGAGCGGAGGGGTGGTGTGGGTGGTGGTAAAGGAGATCTGTTTCCCCTTCGTAGCCGGTGGTGGTGCCGGGACGATGAGAGATCAAGGAGAGGCTCGGTTGCACGTCTTCCTGCTTGACACCACCCGGACCGCCGCCGCCGCCATTACCACCACCGCCGGCAGAGCTTGGTTGGTGCTGCTGTTGTTGCGGCTGTTGCAAGTGGTGAGGGCCAGTAGCGTCGCCCGGTGAATCCGAGACGGTATCGGATGACAACGAGACGGTAAGAGGTTGAGGGTGCTGAGCACCGCGCTTGCCGCGATGCTGGGTGGCCTTGTTGGCGGCGGCCATGGTCGCATGCAACGAAGAGAGCTCGCGCATCATACGCTCGTTGGCGTCTTGCTTGTCTGCGTGAACGGTCTGCGCATGCTGACGAAGATTGTCGAGGCGCGAGAACTGCTTTCCGCAATGACAAGTGAATGGACGTTCGCCGGTATGCTTCCTGCACGAGGTGGTCGTGGATGGATGGAAGGAAGGACGAACGGAGGATGGTAAGCCAGGGACGGGACGAGGAACGAACGGAGGGAGGGCAAGGAACACGGACCTAATGTGCCTGGCCAGGTGTTCGCTCCTGCTAAAAACCATGCGACAATCGCCATACCCACGACATTGGAACGTTTTTGCCGGCGCGGGACGATAGCGCCTGTTCATACCAGTGCCATTTTGCTGCTGAGGCTGGGACTGGATGGTGTTGTTTTGTGGGAGGACGAGGGTGGTGGCGATGTCTCTGTGAGGGGGATCCGAGGCGGTGTCCATGAGTAACGGTACGCACGGGGGAGAGAGGCGAAGGGAAGGGGTAAACGGAGCCCTTTAGAGAGAATCAAAATCGTCTATAAGCATTTTCGTGCCTTATCTTTTCTTATTTATTTATTATCCCGGGCCACGCCCTCGGGCTCTCCACCGTTCCTGATCCGATTTTTCCTTGCTCTTATCCTCATTAGGACTAATGCCCTCTCCGCCAAACCAAACCTTAGTCTCATTCATCCACCGCCCCACTCTTCCCCCCTTGGCCCTACGCCGACTCATCATCCCATCACCTCTTCCTCACCCCACTCTCCCTGCAGATCCCGATTCTCACCCTACCCTCTTCCCGTTCCTGATCCCTACCTCCGCCCTATTCCCCACGTGTTCTTTCCTCCACCGTCCTACCACTCACTGCACAGCACGTACTGTACTAATAAACTTTGTTGCGGAGTATAAATCCTCTTTTTTTTAACCTTCATTCATTGAAAAAACTCTGGCCTCACAACACTCCAGTCCAGGCGCGTTCCGCTTCTCACGGAGAACGTCAGCCATTGCCCGCAAACTCTCCAAACATGAACTCTTCTGATCACGCACCCGCCGTGGCCCCCTTCCAATGCGGTCGGGTCGGACCAGAGTGAGACCGACATTTTTATCTCCGTCTGCCATGTCCAAGACTTCTTCATTTCTTCCTCTTCCTCTGCGGATCCGGGGTCACAACAGTAAAGTTAAATCCCCTTACCAGAAGCCGCCTGTGTATGTAACAGGGGCGCTGCCCACACAATATAAATGTTCGCCCAGAGCCAGCCCATGACAATTGACAATTGCGAACCCCCCCCGCGCTCTCACATTCCGTTACGGCAAATTACAGCAAGGTACCCAAAAAATACTGGTTTTGCTTACGTATATAGGCCGTCCGGTTCCAGAATACGGCTTCCTCAGTGGACGACGCCCCCCTTCAAAAAAAAGAACCAGAAGGAATTCCTTCTCGCCTAGCGCCTCTGGCCTGATGCCCGGTTTCGCCACTCGTAAGATGAGCGCGCGACCATCTGACCGATTCAGCTCCCGAATCCCCCATCAATCAATTCCTTGTGTAGCCGCCAAAAAGAGAAATCGTTTCTTGTCCTCAGCTCGACGGAACTCTTCTGCTGAACAAACCATCATCGCATTAGTGCTGGTGGCGTTCCCTTCGCTCCACTATCTTTTCCGACTTTTTTTTTGTTTCACAACTTATCATCCAATAATCCTGCTCCCTCTTGCCCCACTCTGAACCTACGGGATGCACACGGCGCGACGGGGGAAGCCTTGGATGACCGCAGCGGGACTGCTCCGTCCCCATCAATACTCATCAATCCATTCTACGCCCGGTGTTTTAATCTTTTTCGAGTTTTTCGCCAACTGAGCTATCTTTACTGCAACGCGTACGAATCTGGTGCCCGCTCCGCTCCTTCTCTGCCCGGCTCCCCCATTCTTCTCTCACGTGCCCGTTGCGGCCGGCCGATGTTACTGTACGGTACACGCACGCTGATCGACGCGAATCATTTCCGATCGGCGATATACGGGCCAGACGGCGACATCTGTCTATCCTCTGTCTCACAGTTAACTTGTTCTGCAAACACATAAATTCAGAAAATAAAATAAAATAAAATAAAATAAACACTTTTTTTTATCCGCCTTGCCGCTAACTTGGCGGGATTTTTAGTTTACAGAGAGGCTTCTCGCATCGCTCGCGTACCTTTACATACACACTCTCATTCCGTTCCCCACCCGGGACTTTTTTTTTTGTTCTCACACGCAGACATGATATACCCAACACAAACTGCCTATTGACTGGGATGTACAGAGCGTAAACCAACAAACTTTCTGGACGGTTGCGCGCCCATCCGATAAAGCGAGCGGAAAAAAAGACAATTGTGAATGAATGGCACGACTCGGATAACTCACTACCGTCGTCGGGAGACAGTTTCAGGGACTCGGCGCTTATGATACGATTCGATCCAGACAGGTCGAGTAACACTTCGCCGTTCTTCGTCGCCCACATATCTGAGGTCTCGCCTCGTCTATCGTAGTCTTGGTTGTCCTTCAGGCTCCCTGCCTACCATCCCACTCGCCACTTGCATTTTCACTAGCCCGCACCGGAGCCTGTGCGGACTTTATCGAAGGGGGCGAATAGTGGCGCGCTCTGCTCATATCTGTACGACTGTTTCTGCGGCTGTACGTTATACTTACCCAATAGCACGTAATCAACTATGATCCCTCACGAAAATCAAAAAAAAAAATCAAAACACAACAACGAGACAGATGCGAACACCAAAAATATTGAAATGAAATGAAACATCAATACTACAGTAGTGCGATGCTACGACACCGCATGATGTGATATGTCGCGAGGAAACCCAAACATCTCCCCCGTTCATTGGTAAAACTTTACGAGTCGTTTCATCGATGCGTGCGGACTGTGCTATTGTAAGGAAACTACCTCATGACGCTGATGGATTCGTGCGTGGCAGCGCGACACGAATGATGGGCATTGATGGTTGCAGGCCTACATACATACATCGCCTTCGTCCGTGCATATACAGTAGCACTTAGACACGAGGAATGAAAACGAATGTATGGACGTGCCAGTGGACCCGTGAGAGTCAGCCACACTGTATCGCCTTGCGAACGCCACACGAAAAGAAGGATGGGAAGACGAGAAGCGGGGGGCGCGAGTCGGTCGCTGGCCGAGCTCGGTTCAAATGAGAGTATGCTTTGCTGCTGTTGCTGTACTGTATTGCCAGGGTTGAGGGGGTTGTGGTCGATGGGTAGTTATCGGAGCACGATCGATGATCAATGACGATCGTCAAGAAAAGAGGTGATTGCGGACACAGGTAAAAAAAAAAGGAAATATCGATCGCGTGCCATTCCAGATCGTGTTCAGAACCAATTTGCGAACAAAAGGTGAGGATAAGCGATTAAGACGGAAAGCGTGAAAAAGAGAGGTAAGGGAGAGGCGAGAATTACACTGAGAGGCCGCTTTCGAACCGGTCGCCTGCAGTTGGATCGGGGAACTAAGCAGACAGGGATGACGGGCCAGTCGGTCGATGCCCCGACTCGGAGCACGGTAAGCACGTCCCCAGACTTTCGAGGCCCGTGGCATCCACGCTAGCCCGTAACATTGGCTGACCCACCCCCAGACAGCTAGCGAAACACCGTAACCCACTCACATTCTTCCAACCCCTCCCCCCCATTGTACACTGGCCTCGATGCCACGCCGGGGGCACGTTACCCGGCCTAGCCCAGCCCACCTTCCGACAGTCACCCGCGCGGCGGCGTGGCCGGGGGCAGCCGCGAGAGGACGTTCCTACCGCACGACGTTCTCCATCTCAAGCAGCGCCGCAAACGCCTCTGTCTGCTGACGCGCACCCCCACCCCCACCGGGGCCGTCCCGCGCGAACCGCTGACAAGCGTCGACGCGCCACCCGTCGCCGAGCTTCGGCAGCATATGCGCATGCACCCAGTCCCACTCGCGGGCGACGGCCGCGCCCGCCGCGTCTGGGTCCGGATACGTCGCTTGCTCGCGGCGCCGCGAGAGGTACGGCTGGAAGGCGCGCGTTATCGCGAGCCATTCGGGATCGTACGACAGCGTGACCGCCCCCGCGTCCGTCGCGGGAGACTGAGCGCTCTCTTGCGGCGCGGGGATGTCTAACACCTTTGTGTATAGGGGGAGGGTTAGTTTGGTGTCACCAACGGCAGAGAGGGACGAACGACTCGCCTCGAGGAATTGGCGGCGAGGGAGACACTTGTCTAGGGCGAGGAACTTTGTTTCGCGTGGTGGCGGTGGTGGAGGCTCCACTGTCTCGATCTCGTCCTCGAGCGTGATCTCGTCTGGGTTTTGCGGTGCGATTGCGATGGGTGATTCACTCGGCACCGTCGTGGCAGGTCCGCCGCCACTCTGGGCATCAAGCTTACCCTGGCCTTCCACCTCCTCGTCGCTGATCGTGATTTCATCAGGGTTATTGCCTGCTTGAGGTGGAGGTGGAGGTCCCGATGATGACGACGACGACGGTTGCTCTCGCCCCACCCCAGGTGGACTCGGATCGTGCCGCAGGCGAGCCTCGAAGCGCGTGTGCAGGTGTGCGGCGAACCACCACGTCGGCTGGAGGTTACGCAGGAGGCTCATCAGTGGCGGCGAGCCTAGCTGGCTTGACCTGATATCATCACGGAGGAATGGTTTGCGCCGTAGCAGGTCATTAAGGTCCCCGTGCTGCTCGATACCGCTCGGCCAGTCGTGAGAGAGAAAAACGTCTGGCGACGAGAGCTAGATGCGAGATACCGTCAACCGACGATTTTCTCACCGCTAGGGTCGCTCACCAATGAGAGGCGGCGAACATTGTATTCACGAATGTGATATATGCTCCTCATTGTCGAGTTATCATACGGCTGGCTTTCAAAGTGGCCTACGCCGTGATCGCATTAGAATCAATTACCCAAAGCTAGATACATCCGTTGAGAGGCGCACCGCGATGATAATCATGTTGTTTGAAAATGCCCGATGCACCTGCGATTCGGATCCCATTCACTTGGACGCAACCAGCGTGACCAAGAAAGTAGATATTTGGAGCGAGCCAACCTCCATGATAACTTTTGGAAACCTCAAGTTAATTACGGGCGTTTCGCATACAGGCACGGCGGCGGCGCCAGATCTTACAGTTCCCACAGATGGTTGGACGCTTCGTGATTCCCACCGATGACCACAGTCAATATAGGTGCCGCTGCCTGGCCCGTATAATACCTTTGAGAACGAAAGCTTACTTTTGACGGCTGCTCTCAAGGAGGACAAACGAAATGCTTACTTGTGAAAGTCGCCCATTCTCTTGTACTTTTGTGGCACGGCCATTGTTCGGAGGTCATGGTCATCGCGAATGGCCTCAAAATCCCCGCATATCAGGAGCAGATCTACTTTGTACTTTTTTTGGGACTCTAGCCTTTGAATGTGGCCGTAAATTGCGTCAAGCTCGCCATGACAGCAGCCTTCAACGGCAACCTAAAGCGTAGCCGATGAGTGTCATGCTGGCATGAACCCTCTCTCATGAGTCGAACCTTCATTTTTGTTCTTCTTGAATTTCGCCCAGAGCGGTTGATTGTTGAAGACAAGATTGGAATAGGGCCTTTACAACAATCCCTGCATGACAAAGACATCATCTCGGCTAGTTCCGGGTCAATACATTAACAATGCATCCAACCACTCTCAGTCTCTTGTCGCTGCTGTTGGAAATTTCGCGCCATTTTCCCTTCCGTTCTTCTCTGTCATGTTACCAAAGTTCTGTCGCTGATGCGGAGCCGAAACGTTCCTCTGGGCTGAGATCCCCCAATCACGGTCCCTGGCTCTCCCCGACAACACTTGATCCAATCAGCTGATTCGTAGATTATCTTCGAATTTCCGAGACAGAACCTATTACACAACCCCATATCCAAATTCCCTCGAGGATTCCACCGTTGGCCAGAATTGTAATCCTGTTGCCGCCCGAGAGCACGCTATCCGAAATTTCCCCAATTTCCTTCTTTTCCCACGTCTTGTGGTTTCCTGATTTGCTATCCGTGGAGTTTCTCCTCTCTGTCCAACTCTCCGCTCGGGCAGTCCTGGCCTCTCAGTTTTGAGGACGACCTATTCCCATCCCCCCAAAACCTACAGTACATAATTCCGTAAACTTTGCTCGCAGGTAGGGCGTGCGCAAAAATTCTTTTAATTTTACTTTCTTGGGTTGCTTTTTTGTGTTTCGCTTGGGAGTTGGGACGTATCTAAATGTGGCGCAGCTCCCACACACGTCCGGCGGCGTCCCTCTATTGGTGGACGAAGTTTCCAGACGCCGAAGTTGTACTGTAGTGCTGTAATACGTCAACAAGCAACCGAACGTGTTTGGAAAACTCCACAAGCGATCGCGTCGGTGTCAGTGCGCAAACCCACAGTTTCTTTCTCCGTATTCTTCCTTTGCATTTCCGATACTTATTGTACCCGTAGGCCGTAGGACCAGCGAAACGCTCGAAATTTCCTTAGGATCAGCCAGTTTAATTCATCCGGAGATTCGCTACTGTACTCGTCAATGGTCGACGGGGTCTCGAAGCTTGAACATTTATGAGGACAGCTCCGGGCGCCACGTATCACAATAATCCCCAGCTTGAGTACATCCGAAATTCGGCCTCCGTTGGCTTTTTTGTTTATTCACTTCGGATTACTACAGGATTTGGCGCCAATGCGGGGCGCTATGCCGTGATACAGCACTTGTACTGTGCTGTACTGTGCGAACTCTGACAGTACAGTGCGTGCTTCTCGCCCTCCATTCATCGCAACCCCGCCATCCCTCTTAAGTCGGCACCCCCGATGCATCGCATCGCCATACGGTACAGTAAGGGCGCGTTCCCAACCCGCCTTGCTTCGTGCCCCTTTCTCAGTGATGATAATATTTGGCTTCTGGTGTTGTCCGCGTCGTCGGTACCCTGCGACCCCATTTAGTTGGGTGTGGCTTTTGACGCTCGCCTAAACTCTCTATGGTCGCTTCCCGTATCTCCCCCCTTCTCTGTCGCGTGCAAAGTGGATCGTCCGCGAGATCCAGTACGGCTATCACAGTCAGCCCCATGGCCGTCTACGAGAATTGGGATCGACGGCTTGGCGTCTGATGCCGAGGACCTACGAGGCTACGGGTACTAGTGCTGCGTACTGTACCGTACTGTATACAGTATACGCTTGCACCTTTGCCCGTAAAAACTCGGGGCATGCGCAATCAATGATCATCTTGCGCCCTCCTTCCCTACCCTTTCGACCTTCCCTGCTCGCCAACTCTATTGCCTCGTTCCGCGTACCCGGCCTATCCACCATTGCAGGACCCCACTGCGCCCTCGGGGACAAATGCAGCCGGCGTGATTGCGCCTCTGGAAAAGAAGGACTCGCTTAGACTTGGACCCCGCCGGGAGGGCTGGCTTCCAGTACTTGTTCCAGGCTCGCCGTTCAGGGCTAGTGGCTACGGCTGATCAAGAACAAATGAGCGCCACCTCAGGCCTATCAAAGGAAAATGATTACCGTACATACGCCCAGTGCGGAGGTGCGTTGGGTGCAAAACGCCACTGAAAGTCCACCTGCCTGCTCGCTATTACTCCCCATTCCTTTTTTGACCCCTCGAATGATGGAACGCCTTCTCATTCTTGTGTACCAAATCCCCGTTCTGATCGATCTGAGGGTGTCTGAGAGGAGGTAATTCACGCCGACGACCCTGCAAGACCCTACGAGACCCTACTTGTTGCTCAGGCTACGCCAGTACCCAATCTGGGGTTTTACATCAGCGATAGCGATGGGACCTTGTAGCAGGCCTGGCCCCTCCATCATGACATCCTTCCACCGATCAAAGATCCAGGGAAGGCATTTGATACCTGAGAAGGAAGTAAGCAAGAAGAGAAGGCCGACTTCTTCCTTCATCGTTGCATGGAACTGCCGGGACCTGGCTGGCCTCCATAGGTTCGATTCTCCAACCCACAAACACATACGTTCTGTACCGTCACCCCACCTGCTCGGTTTCTTAAAGAAAACTCAACTCCTGCGACACGCGCTCACACACGCCGATCGCAGCGGCTACGGCGCGCACCCTGTGAAACCAGTCAGTCACCCCACCCTCTCCGATTTCGTCCGTTCACCCTTCGGAATAGGAATCGGAGGCAAGTTCCTTTTTCTTATCATGCTTTTTTTGGTTTTTTGTCTACCGGCAACATCACGTCATTCTCACGTCGACAACCGCTGATTCGCGGGGACTCTGCGCCCATCTGTTCCACCATTAGGGAAATGCGAATGACAATGGGGTTTTCCGCGTCTCGATTGTGTGATTTGCCGTACAACACGTTGGCGCCATCGTACAGTCAGTACTAGAGCTTATAGTGTGCGGTAATATAGTACCCGTGCGTCATTGATAGGCGACCCAAGACATTCGTTACGGCAAGGACATTGATCCGTAAACCACGCCGTCACATCTCGTCCAATAGCGAAAGCAGGTCACCGTACCTGGATGCTGTGCGCTCAGCTAATAATCAGATCGTGATGGGAAGGCGGAACGAAACCGCTTTGTAAACTGATGTTCCTATCGTACATGTTTCTTTGACACTACATTCAAGGCACCGAGGAAAACTCCCCAATTGAACCAACGACGAAGACAACAACATCACCGGAGGAAGGAAACCATTGTGTACTTATACAGAGAAGAGACGAACGCTAATGGGTGCCCAAGGGAGAGAAAACCCAAAAAGACTTGCTACGGAGACGGGAAAATGATGCACGGATAAATTGAGATCTCGACCGGGCCACGCACGCATAAGCCTGGCAAACGCGCAGGTGCGGGAGACAGACAAAAACAACGAATGCTACAGAGGTGTGGGGAAATGAGTGTAGTGGACGGTAGAACTTGAGTTGATGGAATCGTGTAGTCTCGACTGGGGGAGGGGAGAGAGGATCGCGCGAATGGTCCGGCAAAGTTCGGGAGACAAGTGCGTGAAACTGCGGAAGTAGTGTGTGAGTGTATGTCTGAGTGTTATACGGTGCTTCTGTCATCATGAGATGGAGGGTAGTGAGGCGGTGGTCAGATATGAATGTGCGGATCCAGCGTGGTAGAGAAGCCACTGGCCTCAATCAAGTCCAGCACGCGCACAAGGGGGGAGTATAGGAGTGGCCGAGAAGAAAGAGGGGGAAATTTGAATAAAAAAGGATAAAAGAGACGTGCAAAAGGTAAAAGAGGGTGAGAGAAAGGGGTAGTGAAGGAAACGCAAGCGAGTACAGCACTCATCACTTGGTCGTGTTCCGCCTCCACGGCAGTCGGTTCTTCAGGCCGAAAAAGCCCGTCGGGACATTCAGCGGCGACAGCGGCGCATCACCCTCGCCTACGCCGGCCACCATCTTTCCCGGCACGCCGTACGCCACAGCCTGCAGTGGCGACGCGGGGTACTCGATGCCAGCCGGCACAGGCGCGGCTTCATACGTGCGGGCCGGGCCATGCGCAGCACGGCGCCGCGGTTCACCGGACCTAGCCGCCGCCGGTGCACCCGAGAGCGGCGCGAAGTCGGGGGATATGCCCGCGAGCTCAGGCAGAGGCGTCAGCGGACGGTCCTCCTGTTGTTGATACTGGAATGGGGGCGGCGGCTGCGGCTTGTTGCGCAGGTGAAAGCTCTCCATAGGTGGCATGGGCAGATGACGCTCGGCGTGCTCGGGGCTGAGGAGATCCGGCCGGCGGTGCGTCTTGTTATCTGAGGAAGGTGAGGAGTCCTCCCCTGACTAGAGGTCGAGGAGGATGGGTCAGGTTAAGAGGTGGTGGGTAGAGGAAAAAGACCTGCGCACGGGTGGCTCGACGGAGATGCCGATGCTCGATTGCGTATGAGAGCGCTTTCGCCGGTTTGTCGTTGGTACCGCGTGTAAGGGTGCATAGTCCTCATGGTCTTGCAACGGAGGTATGTATGCGCCGTCAGCTGAAGGGACCATATACGGCTGCTGCGATTGTGTCGAGAACTGTGCAGCAGCTTGGTTTAATGGCGCGGGAATAACGATGTTTCGTGGGCGTGGCGGGCCCCGGGAAGGTCGTTTCTGGAGCGAATGATGATTAGCAATGAAGAGCTGGGCATACACGCACACTTACCCCGTGTGCGCGCCGCCGCTGCAATGACGGATCCGGGGCAATCGGCTGGCGGGGGATAAGTTCTGTTTGGACGTCGATGTACTCCAGTTCATCTTCCTCAGCAGGGGGAGGCATGTTTGACGGCTTTCGCGATTGCTCAACAGGAGCGAGGAGGTCAAACTCGGAAAAATGTGTCGAAGCGTTGGAAACAATCTGGGCAACACGCTGCGGAGGCAGGTAGGGTCCATTGCTGACTGGGACAAGGTCTGGCGGTGGAGGGGGTGGAAGTGGTGCGGAGGCGTGGTCGCGAGCCCTGCTCGGGGGATACAGATCGGGAGGCGGGGGTGTGCCTGCATATACGAGATCGCGGTTCCGAGAAGCTTTAGGGGTTCGCACAGCGGGCCCGAGATCCGGAGGAGGCGGTGTCGCATACGCGTAATCAGGGCTGCGCCTGTTACCGGGACTTGGAGAAGGGGAACGCGAAAGGATTGGAGGCGGAGGAACGATTGCAGGACTGCCATCCTCTG
>Ga0137394_10000962_pt1 | contig 20458 bp, 25 predicted proteins | sample czobulk116metaG_FD_108278 | JGI IMG/M metagenome (GOLD analysis project Ga0137394, IMG submission 108278) | Vadose zone soil microbial communities from Angelo Coast Range Reserve, California, USA - czobulk1.16 metaG | ecosystem: Environmental > Terrestrial > Soil > Vadose zone | place: USA...
CTCAGCTTGCGTTTCAAAACTCACTGAAAGCGTCCGAATTTCTTGACCCAAAGGCATGGGCGACATCTGGTGGTATGTAGGGTATCATACTGTAACTAGGCACCGTGATTGCATAGCTTACTAGGAGGACAATCACACATTCACAGTTTCACACTCGCCAGTCGTTTACTCACTGCGCGCCATCTTAATGAGAAACCTCAGGGTCGCGCGCCGGAGCACTCTCCGAGTCAGTGTACCTCACATCCTACCCTTCTCGCACCTCCCCTTTTTCATCACACCTATCGTCTTTCCCTCGCGTCTCTGGCCCATCGAAAGCCGATCATTGCCATGCAGTCCTTTGACTCCTTTCCTATGTTTACCCCTACCATACATGTTTCGGACGTCATTATGGACATTATGCCGTGTCTCAGGTCTCAGGCAAGCAGACCGTTGCAAGCGTGAAGGTGATCGCTTGGATCGCTCCTTTTTACTGAGAGGAGTGATCACAATTGCACGGCACCCGGGCCCAGGTGTAGAACTCAAACAGGTGGGCAATAATGACTTACAGTTGTCTTGGTTTGCCCACTGTCACAGGACGTCCGAAACACCCATTGAACGAAATGACGTCTGTGGATTACCAGTTACTGGCCAAGGGCACTTGAGCTCCCGTCGAGCACGTGCTTTCTGCTTTCAAGTTGACAATGGGCGGCTCCAAGTCCAAGCGCTCAGCAAAACGCTGCCCTGGCCCTTGCACGCCGTTGGAGATTCTGGGTCCTGAGGGCATTAGAATCACAATAAAAGACAACGCCGCCATGGCCGTGGGAGCACATGAACGAAATGTCTTGTGCCGAGGCCCGAGCGTGCTCATGAGCCCAGAGCCATTGTGGGCGATAAATCACAAAAGGCATGTACGTACTACTTGTCTCATATTCATATAACAATGGCAAAGGTACTAGTAAAGGCCAATGCGCCTCTCCGGATCGTTCTCAAGGTATTGAGTGTTGCCATATAGGCATGCCTACGTGATTCATCGCACGACCAATCATTCTCTGCAGCAAGGAATTCAATTGCAGCGGTCAGGCCCACTGAAGTGTGTTGTGAATTATATGCTTCGTCTATGAGAACTGGCAGGTCGCTCAAGAAAGCGCATTATGGCACAGTAACTATATCTCCTTAAGCTAGCCAATTTAAGATAATGGCCATCGTGTAAAGTAATATTTATGGACAAAAAATCTGTTTATTATGCCAGCGAGTGAGGCCATGTTCGTCCTGAGCACAGATCGATGTAGTGGCTTGTCTCACTGTTGCTTGGGCTGGTCGTCGGCCTCGGACGTGCATCGACAGGGACCTGGGCCATCGATGCAAACAGGCGACGCAGAGGGAATATAAAACGCCGTGGTAGAAGGCATACTCCCACATCATCATATTCCGTCCTATACTGCCCTCTCCAGGGAGACCGCGTCAATCACTCAGAAGCCCAGTGACATCCAGCACCAACAACAATGAGTCGGAGGTACAATGTCATGTCCACCACCTGTGGTTCCGAGGTGGGTTATTCTTGTCGCCCGCGTGACAGCTTTCACAGAGCTAAGTTGTGACTCTTCGATCGCCGAATTCAGTCTACAGTACTCAGTGGAGAACAACCCCAGAATATTACGAGAGGCCTGCGGTCATTGGGGCCAATTCACTGGCACAATCTCGCGTAACATTGAACGACCGGAAACCACCAGCAGCAGATAAACTCCCGGATTGGCGGCGTTGGCAACCCAAGAGCGAATACCCAACAAACCAATAACAGCCAGAACCAGCGTCAAGGCAGGGCAATGCGTCAACAACAGCCGAGCAGAGGTGCGTAGTATTCTTGTCTCAAGCATAATGCCGACGGTGCTAACCTACGATATTTGAAGCCACCACAACCAATCCACGAGAGTAGGAGAAAGGCTTTGGAATGCCATGAACGCAAGAGTTGGGAACCCGAACGCTCAGCCAATAGATCCAAGACTAGTAGTGCAGGCGGTAGGGCCAATTCAAGGCGTATTTCCCTCGGTGTCAACAAGAAATCAGCCACAACAGACTGAAGAACTTGAAGGTAAAGGATGCATTAACCCTACCTCTCGCAGCACCGAAAACTGACCCCGGGGCATACAGATTCCAGCCTCAGGCCATGAACATGGTGCGGACACGGCAAATATTTTCTAAATACCTTGGAACTTTGGAGATGACCGAAAAGCACTTTCTCTTGGTAATACAATACAGCTCATAATGGTGCCGAGGACATACGGGATTAACACGGTAGCTTGCCTCTCGTTCGCGAGTCGGCGAGTCTCGGACTCGGATGTGTAGGGTAGTAACTGAGGTTCATACGTAATCACACACGCGTAATTGGGGTTGTGCCTTATGTCAGCCCTTTTTCTCTGCTTATTCAAGCCCTTGAATCCAATCGTCTCTTGAGTTTTCAATAGGTCCTGTATGGGTTTATGGTCTAGTCTCTGGCGTTGAGTACAAACATCTCGAGCGTAACGGCTAACATTAAACATTCTCGTAATGGATCGAATCGAGGAAGTCAAAGGAAGACGGTGCAATGTATGGTCAGGCCGTCGTCTCGTGGTTCAGAACGCGATGCAGCCGAGGCGATCGCCATCATCGCCACCGCTCGCTTGGTATGTCACCGGTCTCCGCCACCCAGTTACTAACTAGGTCGTCGCCGTTGCGTTGAAACGACAGCCAGGTGGGGATCGCTACAAGCGAGAAGGATGACGGCATCGACCATTCGACGACAGTAGTCTGCTCCGTAAGCCACCACTGGCAAGGCAAGTAGTCAACGATATCATCTGAGCAAATGACTAAATTTAATTGACACATTGTTTGAAGATCCTCTGCGCGCTTACCACTCCCTATAACCCTGGTTTGCGTGTCAAGCTGACTGGGTCGACGGTCGTACCCAAGTTGATGACTGCACAACGGATGGTCAACAAAGGCGCTCGCATTCAACTTGAGGCTGATCCGTATTCAGGCCTGCTCGGAAAACCGACTTCGCGATCGTGCTCGTTGCGTCCGTGAGAATTGACCTGCACTCAGCTAGTCATCGACGTGGCGCTTTTGCCTCATATTTGTGAGACCCAAAGTCCGTATAAGCGTCGTGGCGGTGCTATCCTTTTGTTCTTTACGGGCGCTTGCACATTTAAGTTCTACGGACTTGTATGGCTTGCAGCGACGAACGAACCAACAGGTCACAGCGGCATCGGCGAGACAATAAGTTGGACTAGCGAAACTTGTGAACTAACATATCCATATCGACATAAATGCGTGGTGTTCATGCAAACGAGCGGCTCACCAAATGGCCCTGGCCCTGATTACTAGATCAATCAATCATCATCTTACTGTACGTCCCATACGAGACATAATGCAATACAGTAATGTGCAGGACCGGAACGTGGTACGAGAAACGTAAATCAGAGTTTTTTTCAAACTGGCTCAGTGCGTTTCAGTGAATCGGTAGGATGTTTGAGGCTACAGTATGTCTAGAAGGAATGGGGTGGTTTCTTAATCGCCAAGAGGCCCCCGATGCTGACCATGATGTATTGATGCACGTATTGTAGACCGATCGCACGGGGCTCGGCCATTATCGCATCCAGGGCAGTTCCGTAGTTGGCCAGGAAGTATGAGCGAAACATAGAGAATGTCAATAGAGCTCTGATATCCCTCAGGCGCACTGAGGGATACGAGATTCGACGTAAAAACGCCTTGAAAGGAGTCGGGAGTGATTTGATTTCTCCTCTTTCAAACGGTACGTTGACGGACGCGGGACGGGCCCGGGTGGGGCCGGTTGGATGAGCACATAGACGCTTGGAGCCACTTAGTATCCGGACAAAAATATGTCGCTTATGGATACGAGGTGGACCAAACTACGGAGCAGGGTGAGGCCAACAGTGATGGTACTCCATCTCAGTATCGAGCCCTAAGGTTTTAAAAGGGATTGCATCCTGTCCCAGTCGAAGCAACTCAATACTAGCTCCCGGTCAGTGCAGAACTCCATATACTTCAACAGTCACGATGTCGTCAACTACCACCGGTAAGTTTTGCTGGTCGAGGCTCTTTTCGTCGTAACTGAAGGAATCAGAGGGCAATAATTCTGGAGATGAGCTGTGGAGCATAGCGTTCTCGAATGTCGGACGGGCATGCGGCAAACCAATGAAAGAGGAGGAGATCGTCGAAGCGATACAAGCCATCAGCGGCCCAAAGAGTACGTGGCAAGCAACCCCAGAGATCTCCTCAAAGTAATAAGCACCCTAGTTGGAAACGGCGTGGCGGATACCAGCCATGCTCTCCAGTCCCAACTGTATATGAATCCACCTTCGGCTAAGCAGCAGGAGGGCTCTGAGCAACAGTACGATTTCGTACCATATGATCCTCAGGAGGCCTATCGTGATGCCACCGACAAGGACATCATAACCAGTGGCACGGACAGCATGGTAGGGGGTCCGTCGCCATATCCAACCAAGTCCTGTGGGATACCTGGCAGGCGCGGGCACCTTGTTCCTGGATCAAGCCGACCTTGGAGAGTGAACAAACAATCCTAGATCTCCTTTAGGAACAGGTGCAGCGTGACTCGTGGATGCGTGGGTTGACAACGTTGACTAGTTGACTAGCCCATATGGAGTCATGCGGAATCAGGGAGAATCAGGGAGATAACACCGGTAGGAAGCGGAAAAGTACCCGGACTTCCCCGACTACAGAAGCTTTTCCTTTCGTATTTGCATTCTCATCTACCTAGGACACTTTAGACGTTTCAATGGACACCGGACGTTATCATACTTGCCTTATAATTGGTCATTATTTGTATAATAATTGTTGACTCGTGCGACCGGAGAGGGAATTCACCGAGAGTGGAAAGAACAATAAGTAAATCGTTTACGAAAAGGGCGTGCCGAGTGTTTCGTGGCCCGATTCGCCACGTAGGTGAAGAACCACCGGGTCGAGGGAGATGGCAGTCGAAGTTGAATTCGAGATAGATGCGGGAAGTGTCATAAAGAGAAGTCTGGGGTTGGCCTTGTATCGCCTGAGGTATGTATGTTTCAAAAACTCAGTGGTCGTTTATACGGGGGGAGTTGACAGTGGCGTGCGTAGAGAGACCCATGGGAAGCATGGAGAGCTTCATCTCGACCAGCTATATATAAGCTATTGCCAGCGCCAGGGGATCAAAGTGAGTCATACTTTATGGTATGAAGAAGTCAGACCGCTGCCCCGTTCGCTGGCTGAGTGTGGGTCGGTGGAGTGGTTCAAGGTCCCGAGCCAGTGGCAGAAAAGGGACGAGACAATAGTGTGAGTAACGATTGCGAAAAGCGGCCGCACGCGTATCGTCGACGTATGCTATATGCTCAGTTGACTCATCTGCGTGATGAACTGAGACTCCGAGGCCGGGGGTCCGCTCCGAATCAGCGCCACGAGCGAGTGGACGCGCAATGGGAGGGTGCGAAAAGGGAATGTCCGTTATCATCTCTCTTGTCTTCAAAGACTCGAAGCTTCAATGACTGGCGGGTTTAAAGCAGTTTCTACCCCAATAAAAAAGGGGATGAGATTGGGCAGCTGTGCGGAGCGGAGTTTCGGTCGCAACCACCGACCGTCAGGGAGACAACACAGTCATTTGAGTGCGAGAGGTCTTCGCATATTAATTCGTTGACATCATGTTGATTCATGGTCATAAGTGGTTTTCTGCGTCGGGTCTGCGCCAGCACGATGGAAGCAAAAAAGCAACGATGACTGACGACGAAGCGCCGCTTCAAACCAGTCATCCACGTGGCCAGTGTTGCATCCGTCCGCCCCTTACTGACGGTGACGGGAGGAAATAGGAAAGGTTTGGCCTCACGGGCGCGAACGACGAGTCGCACAAGGTGCGGTGCTCTTTGCCGGAGTGAATGAGCAGTCGAAGCTCGTTCATATAAACATGATTCCGATTGAAATCTTTCATTACCTTGGGCCACCAAAACTCCCCGTGGAAACCTTGGTGGGAACGAGCTCGAGGACACTACGGAGCCACTTGTCAGAATCCGTCAACCACCTTTTTCACTCTTTCGTCCGTCACTCATTTTGAAAACTACACCTTTACAATTTCAAGTATTTGCGAGCATGACGTAGTTGTTGTCCTTTTCTATCAGGCAAGCGAGCTTGTATCGGTTGCGTTTTGTAGAGAACGTTGTCGATAGTGGACCGAAATCATGACTCCTTCAAGTTTTAGGGTTGAAGTTATCCAAGCCTCCTGAGTGACCGTCGTTAGTATATGTGTCTAATTTCGGTTGGCCCGAAAAACTTTCTCCTAAACTAATCGACGATAACGCGATAATGACTGATGCATGGTTATACTGATAAACAGGATGCGATGCTGTCTCCACTGCACTGCACGGTGTCGGGGCTGTTTCGGGGTTCTTTCTCACGTTCGGCGCTTGCAAGTCACCATCATGCCTCGTGTACTGGCTGTGCTTCGAGCAGTTGGGCGACCCAAACCTTTCCTCATCTTCCTCCACGGCTTATACTTCTCCCACTTCCTCCACCAGTTCTCTCCCCATGTCTACAGCCAACCGAACGCCAGGCCCTTCGCGATCCAACGATAACTTTACCGCCATATTTCAAGCCGCCGCGAGCGAATATGCGACGGTCACGAGGAAACCTCTGGACTCCCATCCCTTTGCCACGCAGCTCGACAGCTGTGAGAGTCCCCAGGCCATCTCGTGCGTACTTCGAACGCAAGCGCTACGAGAGATTGATGACCTTCGTGGACCCGATGGTCCATATTCTTTTTACGTTCTCAGCGACGCTTGGAGAAGGGATCGGACTAGTGAATCATTTGATCCGTCCTATCTCATATGTCTGACCTCCGACATCTGGCTCTCAGCGATTCTCACCTGCGAAATCAATCTTTACGGGGATCGGTGTCCTTCTCGCGGTAGGTTTCTGCCCCAGTCCCTTGTTGCGCATACGTCTAATATTCAGACCCACAGGCGGCACGGGATGTCGTCGCGGATCATAACAGACTCATCCAGTCATTCGAACGGATTCATCTCTTTCTTCAACGTCTGAACAGTTATACGGGGATACCACTAACGAGAGAATTCACGGATTTGCTTGGGAAGATCATGGCACAGATTCTTTCTATCCTTGCACTTTCGACAAAGGCGATGACAGAGAGGCGCACGAGTGGGTTGATACATGGTCTATTCCCCCCCGGGGCCTTGGCTGATTATGCTCAGAAACATTTGTGAAGAGGTTGATTGGAAGGACTGACGTTGAGGATGCGCTTCTACGACTCGACTCACTTACGAAAGAGGAGAGTCTGATGGCGGTGGCGAAGAGTTTGGAGGTAACACATCATGTCGACGACAACGTGAAAGACATCAGGGTGCTCGTCGAAGACATCAATGAAAAAGTGCAGGTCATTGATAGGGTGAATCAAAATGTGAAGGCGGTCAAACAACGTACGCAATCGTTTCTTCGCACACGTACCGACCTTATTTCCTATCCTGTCTCGAAATAGGATCGGATGAGCAACAACGTGTGTTACTCCCCGACAGTACCATCGTTACCCATTCGAGCTGATACACCCACAGGGAATCAGATGCAAGAGAGACTTCGAACTCTCCTCCCGACTCTTCCATCAATCATAACCATGCATGCAAGACTCAGCATGATGGAACCGCAACATGGTTTATTCATGGCACCAAATTCCGAGAATTGAAGAACAACGGTTCATTGTTGTGGATTAATGGCAATTGTACGCTCATCCCACCCGCTCTGTGTGATTGCACACTGATTCCTTCTCCCATTCCACAGCCGGCGCTGGCAAAAGCATACTATGGTACGCGGTATCATCAACTGATTTCTGTGATACGCAATTCATGTTGTTGGTCAGTTCCGCCATTATCGAAGACATCAAGAACGTACAAGAAGAGACGTCGGCCTTGGTTGCGTATCATTACTTCGATTTCAAGGACGCCTCCAAGCGCCATGTTCATGGCTTGTTGGCGTCCCTTCTCTTCCAGCTCAGTAACGACTCGGATGACTGCCTGGATGTCCTTGATCAATTATTCATGGCATCTCGCAAGGGTTCTGAACAACCCAGTGATACCGCCCTCACGAAGTGTCTCAAAACCATGGTCGAACTCCTAGAACAACTTCCCATTTTCGTCATCATGGACGCCTTGGATGAATGTCCAAGTACCACTGGGACCCCATCCGCCCGTGATGAGGTCTTGAACTTTGTGGAGGATCTTGTTGGGTCACGCTATTCAAACCTGTTCTTTTGTATTACTAGTCGCCCCGAGCAAGACATACAGGCGGTTCTGAATCCCTTGACGCCTGCATCATGTTGCGTGGCCCTTCATGAGGAAAGCGGTCAAAAAGAGGATATCTGCCGTTATGTGCGCTCTTTTGTCAACACGGACAGAGCAATGCGTAGATGGAAAGATGAGGACAAGGAACTAGTTATCAACACGCTCTCAGAACGAGCCAGTGGCATGTGAGATACTCTGTTCCAGTCCCCAGGTATTATTGCTCATAGTTTCTGATAGGTTCCGCTGGGTGTATTGTCAGCTGGACGCTCTTCGTCGATGTTTCCCTTCGAGTAATCGGAGGACTTTGAACGAATTACCAATGACACTCGATGCGACGTACGAACGCGCTTTGGAAGCGATACCGAAGCAGAAAATGCAGCATGCATGTCGGCTGTTTCAATGCTTGGTCGTAGCTATTCGGCCGCTTCGCGTTGAAGAACTCGCGGAGATATTTGCGATCGAGTTTGACCAGGGCGGGACAGCTAATCTCATGGAATGCTGGCGCCCTGAAAACCCAGAAGAGGCCATCCTGTCCGCATGTTCCACGTTAATCGCTGTCATCGAGGTTCCCTTGCAGGGATCTCAAATCGTCCAATTTTCACATTTTTCAGTGAAGGAATTCTTGACTTCCGATCGCCTTCATAGGTCAGAAGACGTAAACCTTCGCCACTACCACATTCCCCTTGATGCCGCCCACTATATTCTCACGCAAGCATGCCTCACGGTCCTGCTACAGTTGGACGAAAACATTGACAAGAAGCGCCTCGCGACGTTTCCTCTGGCGTTGTACGCTGCTCAGCACTAGTTCGTTCATGCCACGTACGAGGGCGTGGCACCGCGAGTCCAAGACGCCATGGAACAACTATTCAACCCAAGCAAGCCATACCTTGTAGCGTGGACTTGGATACACAACGTGGATCCAGTTTCAGGTTGGAGATGGGTTCGAGAACTTGAGTCCATCGACCAACTCACAGATCACCCATCACTTCCCAAAGCAACTGCGTTGTACTACGCGGTGTCATGTGGACTTTGTGGGCCAGCCAAGTACCTCATCTCCACCCATGTTGAAAATGTCAATGCCAAGTGTGGTGATCAGGGAAGTCCGTTGCATGCGGCATCGGTCAATGGACACCTCGATTCTGTGTCTCTATTACTTGATTATGGAGCCGACGTGAATATCCTAAATGGAAGCAAGAGAACTCCCCTCTGCGCAGCGTATGGCAAACAACACGTGGAGGTCATGCAACTTCTGCTGGAACGTGGAGCAGTTCCGGACGTGCCATGGGATGGTAGCATCGGATTTCTAACCCATGCGGCATCGGGGGAAGGACACACTGAGGTGATACGCTTGCTTCTAGAACACAATGCCGACGTAGATGCCAGTGGCCCTTTCAACTATACGCCATTGCACTGGGCATCACTCCAGGGACACGCGGACGTTGCCCAGATCCTCCTGAAACATGGGGCCGACATCAACGCCATATGCGATGACGGAACTTCTTTGTTCCTTGCATCATTCTGGGGAAACCTCGAGGTCGCGCGACTACTGCTAGGACATGGAGCAGACGTGCACACTCGGGTACGAGGTTCAAAGACCCCATTCCAGGCGGCTACTTTTCGCGGACACACCGAAATTGCGCAGTTGTTGTTGGAGCATGGAGCGGATAAGGAATAAGGCGGCTGCGGCAAGCGCTGAAAATCATATCGTACTTGTACTCGCACTGTATCCTAGACTTCGCCCCAGATGTCCCATTTTGGTTTTGCGATTGCTATTCAGTTTTGTTACGAAGGCTACTGGATATGTTCGCGAGTGCTAGTGTGAGCATATGAGTCTCAGGCTCGACGTCATGAGAACGTATCCGTTCAATGTGAAGCGGGCAAGGGAAAAAGATGCAATCCTGAACCCCGAATTACTCTGGACCCTCGCTCAGTCTCTGTAATTAGGCTGAAAATCGAAGGCAAATATCAGCTGAACTAGCTAGGCTAAGCAGTTGCCTCAACACTACTGTAGTCGCACGGAGTACATTTCACCCTCCACAGCTAATTCCGAGTCCGTCCTTGTCAGTCTACCGTCTGAGAACATAAGGCAGACCAGTGCCATAAAGGGGGAAGAGATGAGCAAGCGAGGGCTAATCGGATGAGGGACGAGCCACACGAGTACAAGGAGAAGGGGATCAAAGGGGAAAGGGAGCGAGGTCTTCGTTCGAGATAAACACGGGTGGGCCTCAGTGGCCCTGAACCGGCGTCGAGACTTGGGGCCTGAGGAACGAAGGAGGCGAGAGACGAGGGATCACGCGAGGAGAATTCTGAGACGAACGCAGATTCAAGAGCCAAAATCGTAGTTTATATACATGCCAGAAAGGTGTACTCAACGAGAGACCGTACGAACGCATCAAATCTATGAGTAAGCACCAGACAGAGGGAACAAAGGGAAGCGATGACAAGTAGAAGCGAGGCCGGTGTGCGGTGCCGATCGAGGGGCGGTGCCGACGGCGTGGTGAAGATAGTTGATTGGCCCAAACTCTTCCGCATCTTCATCCACGACCTGTACTCCTACTTTTCTCTGCCCGTAATCCCCCCATGTCTACAACCAACCAAACAGCAGGCCCTTCGCGATCAAACGATAACTTTACAGCCATATTCCAAGTTGCCTTGAACGAGTACGAGACGGTCACAGGAAAACCAATACCCACCCACCCATTCGCCACGCAACTGGAAAATTGTGACACTCCCCAGGCCGTCTCGAGCGTATTGCGAACGCAGGCTCAAATCTCCAGCAAATCTCGCAAGAGCGATGAGAGATTGATGGCCTGCTTGGATCCGACAATCCATATTCTTTTTACGTTCTCAGCGACGCTTGGAGAAGGGATCGGACTAGTAAGTCGTTTGATCCGTCCCATATTGTCGTCCTCCGACATCTGGCTCTCAGCCATTTTCACCCGCGAAAACCATATTCACCGGAGTCGCTGTCCTTCTCGCGGTAAGCCTCTACCCCAAGTCTCTTGTCGCACATTTGTCTAATATTGAAACCTGTAGGCAGCAAGGGATGTTGTTGCGGATCACAACAAACTCATGCACCTCTTCGAACGGATTCACTTCTTTCTCCAACGTCTGAACAGTTATACGCGGATATCACTGACAAGAGAATTCACGGAGTTGCTTGGGAAGATCATGGCACAGATCCTTTCCATCCTTGCACTTTCAACAAGGGTGGTCACAGAGAGGCGAATGAGTGAGTTGGTACATGATCTATGTCCCTCCCTGGCTGACTATGGTACAGAAAAACTCCTCAAGAGGCTGATGGGAAGGACTGAGGTTGAGGACGCCCTCCTACGGCTCGACTCACTTACGAAAGAGGAGAGTCTGATGGCGGTGGCGAAGAATTTGGACGTTACACATCATATCGATGACAACGTGAAAGACATCAAGGTACTCGCCGGAGACATCGATGAAAAAGTGCATTGGGTCGATCAAAATATGAAAGCGGCCAAAGAACGTACGCAACCGTTTCTGTTTCCCTTCACCACGTACCAACCCTATTTTCTATCGTGTCTAAAAACAGGAACCGAAGAACAAAACCGTATGTCACTCGAAGGTATCATCTCTGAGTGTCCATGCTGACATGCCCATAGGGTGCGAGATGCAAGAGAAACTTCGAACGTGGCTCTCGCCTCCCGACCCATCTATCAATCATCAAAACGCACGCAAGACTCGGCACGAAGGAACCGCAACGTGGTTTATTCAAGGCACTAAATTCCGAGAATGGAAGAACAACGGTTCTTTGTTATGGATTTATGGCAATCGTACGCTCATCCCACCCGCTCTGCGTGATAGCACACTGATTCCTTCTCCCATTCCACAGCTGGTGCGGGCAAAAGCATACTTTGGTACGCGGCATTATCAACTGATTTCTGTGATGCGCAATTCATGTTGTTGATCAGCTCCGCCATTATCGAAGATATCAAGACAGCGCGAGAAGAGACGTCGTCCTTGGTCGCGTATCATTACTTCGACTTCAAGGATGCCTCCAAGCGCCATGTCCGTGGCTCGTTGGCGTCCCTTCTCTTCCAACTTAGCCATGACTCTGATTGCTGCCGGGATATCCTTTATCAATTGTACAAGACGTGCCGCAACGGTTCCGAACGTCCCAGCGAGGCCGATCTTGCGGATTGTCTCAAAACCATCCTCAAACTCCCAGGACAGCTTCCCATTTTCGTGATCATGGATGCTTTGGACGAATGTCCGAATACCACTGGTACTCCATCCGCCCGCGATGAAGTGTTGCAATTTATGAGAAACCTTGTCGGGTCAAACCATTCAAATCTGTTCCTTTGTGTCACTAGCCGCCCGGAGCAAGACATACTGTCTGTCCTGAACCCTCTGACGTCTGCATCATCTTGCGTTGCCCTTCACGAGGAAAGTGGTCAAAGAGAGGATATCAATCGCTACGTACGCTCTTTCGTCCACACAGATAGCGCAATGCGGAGATGGAGAGAAAGGGACAAGGAACTTGTTATCAGCACGCTCACAGAGCGTGCCAGCGGCATGTGAGACACCTGTGTTACAATACCTAGTCATTGTAGCTCATAGCCTGTGATAGGTTCCGCTGGGTATATTGCCAGCTGGACACGCTACGTCGATGCTTCCCTTCGAGCATTCGGAAAACTCTAAACGACTTGCCTCCGACGTTGGGTGAGACATACGAACGGACGTTACAGGAAATCCCTAAAGAGAAAAAACAGCATGCGCACCGGCTCTTTCAATGCTTGGTCGCAGCTATTCGGCCACTTCGTGCTGAAGAACTTGCGGAGATATTCGCAGTCGACTTTGATCAAGATGGGGCAGCTAATTTTGTGGAGACCTGGCGACCTGAAATTCCGGAAGAAGCTATTCTTTCCGCATGTTCTACTTTGATCGCCGTTATCAATGATAACGACGGTCGAAAAGTCGTCCAATTCTCTCACTTTTCAGTGAAGGAATTCTTGACTTCTGGTCGCCTCCGGACGTCCGAGGTCGTAAACCTTCGCGACTACCACATTCCCTTTGATGCCGCCCAGACTATTCTTGCGCGAGCATGCCTTACGGTGCTGCTGCAGCTGGACGAAAAGACCAACAGGAAGCGCCTCGCGACGTTTCCTCTGCTGTTGTATGCTGCTCGGCAGTGGTTCGTTCATGCCAAGTACGAGGGCGTGGCGCCGCGAATCCAAGACGCCATGGAACAGCTATTCGACCCAAGCAAGCCATACCTTGCAGCGTGGGTTTGGATACACGACGTGGATCAGGAGCGGTTTAGGTTTCGAGAATCCACCGAAGATCACCCATCACCTCCCAAAGCAACTGCGTTGTACTACGCGGCATCATGTGGACTTTGTGGGCCAGCCAAGTACCTCATCTCCACCCATGGTGAAGATGTCAATGCCAAGTGTGGTTATCACGGAAGTCCGTTGCACGCGGCATCGAGAAACGGACATGTCGATGCTGTGACTCTATTACTTGATTCTGGGGCCAACGTGAATATGACAAATGAAGACAAGGGAACTCCCCTACGCGCCGCATATGTTGGTCGACATCTGGAGGCCATGCGGCTTCTTCTGGAGCGTGGAGCAGTTGTGGACGTGCCATACGATTGGATCGGATCTCTAGCTCATAGGGTATCGTACGATAGACAAGCTGACGTACTGCGCTTGCTTCTACAGCACAGTGTTGATGTAAATGTCACTGGCTACTTAAACTATACGCCGTTGCACTGGGCATCAGTCGAGGGACACGTGGACGTTGCGCAGATCCTCCTGGAACACGGGGCAGAAACCAATGCTGTATCTTCAATTGGAACATCTTTGCACTATGCATCGATGACTGGAAGACTCGAGATCGTGCGGTTACTGCTTGAACACGGAGCGGACGCGCATATTCGAGCACCAGGTCGCAAGACCCCTTTCGAGGAGGCTACAGATCTGGGACACACCCAAATTGCGCAGCTGTTGCTGGAGTATGGAGCAGATAAAGAATAGGGTGGCTGAGCAAGGGCTGACAATAGAGTACTTGTACTTATCCATCCAAGCTGCAACGGGAAAGTGAAAATAGAACCCCTCACTCATTTCGACTACGAATTGGATCTCTTATCCACCAGTCTCTGAAAATCGACGGAAAATAATGGCTGAATCAGCTAGCCCTCAGTCATACGGAGCACATTTCACCCTTTGCAGCAGATCGAATCCTCCGTCGGCCCTACCACTAGCATATGGTATCATAGCAACGTCAGACACGACCACCAGCTACCAGTGCGCGCAACGCAACGTTCATACTTCGTCCCCAAGTCAGTCCTCAAAGACCGAGTTGGCGCTCTACGCGCCCTGTCACGCAATTTCGGTGTAGTTGAGAAGGACGAGCGAGACATGGCCGTCGACGACATCCCAATCGGAAATGTGAGCCGAGGTTGCTTGGTCGAAAGAACCCCTCTTTATTGCGTGTACACTAAGGGGAAAAACACATCATGCATGTGGACCCAGGACATTGATGGGATTGGAAGGTACAGGGCGCTCCCGGGGATGAGGCGGAGTCGCGCTAGAGCACAGCTCGTGCCTCGCGCTGGAGTGTAGGACGCCGAGGAGGGCTCATTTACATGCTTTATGATTTTATCTTATCGCGCAGAGTACACAAGATAACTTTAGTCATGTGCCTGGGGCAGCGCCAATCGAATACCACTCCCATTTCATATTAACGCACGAACCCCGCTTGTCTCAGGGGGCGCGTGCGCCTTTACCCTCGCGACGGCCATGTTGGCCACAATAACTTCCGCGCGATCACTTTACAGCTCAATATCTCTTCATGTTCATAACTCCACAGTTTTATCTGGTTAGTAGCATAAAATGTGCGATGTGCACGTCAATGGAAGTTGTCTGCTCATCCAAGCCCCCCCTTGTGTGCCCTGTAAACGCCCGCCGCCCGCTCTCGCCGCCCCCTTTCCCGCTCGCGTAGTCGCGCTCTACCTCGCCACCGCTACCCGCTGCGCTACTCGTTCAAATCTTATTAGACATCGTGTCGACCGTGAGTTCGGTGCTAGACAGTGAGAAGCTGGTAAGACATGGGGAATGATAGCAAGTCGGCGCGGGACGGAGGAAAGAAAGAAATTACAAAGGTAGGCAATGAGGTCCATAAGGGGCGGTGCCGGTGACAGACTTAGGCTCGGCATCCCGTGCGGGACTGCCATCTATCGGCGGGAAACGGTACATACGCTACCAGTTGATGTCACGGCCTCAGGCTGGTCCGCACTCCGGACACGTGACGGTGCGCCGTGTGTGTGTTTGCAGCGAAGAGGGTGGCTGGGATGGCGGTTGAAAGGAGTATGTGACGATTCCGACACGGTTGGCTCTTCAAGTTGACAATCGCCTCTGATGTCAGCTACGTCACCGTCAGTTTGGTGATTGTCACTGGCAGGAATAAGTTCGTAGTGATTGGATGGAAGCGCCTGAAGGGACTCCAGGACGTGGATTGACAACTGCAGCGTCATGCTGAACCGAAAACAAGGGACGTCATGTTGATCGCCAGTGTTGCAACTGGCTGCGTGTCCCAGAAAGAAGTATTATGCCGCATTGTACTGTCAATGGGAAACGAGACGTCGAAGATTTTCAATCTGTCTTCGCTGAGTAGCCGAGCGTGAGGCAGCTTCAGGTGAGGCGTGGTTCCCAAAGCCGGAGGGACTCTTTCTCACGCTCGTCCTTGCGTTTCTCACCGTCACTATCACCTGAATCGCCGTGTATTAGTATTCGCTGTGCTCGTTCAACTTAGTCGACTCGATCCATCCACGACCTGTACTCCTCCCACGTCTACTCTGTCACTGCTCTCCTCATGTCTACAGCCAACCAGACCCCAGGTCCTTCGCGATCGAACGATAACTTTACAGCCATATTTCAAGCTGCTTCGAGCGAGTACGAGACAGTCACAGGAAAATCTCTAGACACCCACCCATTCGCCAAGCAGCTCGACAACTGCGACAGTCCACAGGCCTTCTCGAGCGTATTTCGAACGCAAGCCCAGTCTTTCAGCAAATCTCGCAAGAGCGACGATAAATTGATGGAGTGGTTGGATCCGGTAGTCCATATCCTTTTTACGTTTTCAGCAACTCTCGGCGAAGGAATCGGACTGGTAAGGCATCTTATCCATTTTGTATCGTCGGTGTGTGAGACCTGGCTCTCAGCCATTTTCACCCGCGAAAACCATATTCACCGGGGTCGCTGTCCTTCTCTCGGTAAGTGTCTAACCCAGGTCTCTTGTCGCACCTATGCCTGATATTGAAACCCACAGGCAGCAAGGAATGTTGTTGCGGACCACAACAAACTCATGCATCTCTTCGAACGGATTCACCTCTTCCTCCAACGTCTGAACAGTTATACGCGGATATCACTGACAAGAGAATTCACGGAGTTGCTTGGGAAGATCATGGCGCAGGTCCTTTCCATCATTGCACTTTCAACAAAGCTGATCACAGAGAGGCGAATGAGTGAGTTGGTACATGATCTATGTCCATCCCTGGCTGACTATGGTTCAGAAAAATTTCTCAAGAGGCTGATGGGAAGGACTGACGTTGAGGATGCGCTTCTACGACTCGACGCACTTACGAAAGAGGAGAGTCTGATGGCGGTAGCGAAGAATTTGGAGGTTACATATCATGTCGATGGCAATGTAAAAGATATCAAGGTGCTCGCCGAAGACATCGATGAAAAGGTGCAGGTCATTGATAGGGTAGATCAAAATCTGAAAGCAGTCAAAGAGCGTACGCGATCATTTCTGTCTATCTTCTCACACATACCGACCTTATTTCCCGTCCCGAAATAGGAACGGATGAGCAACAACGTGTGTTACTCCTCGACGGTACCATCGTCGTCCATTCGAGCTGATACACCCGCAGGGAATCAGATGCAAGAGGATTTGCGAACATGGCTCTCTCCTCCAGACTCTTCCATCAATCATAATCATGCATGCAAGACTCATCATGATGGGACCGCAACATGGTTTATTCATAGCACCAAATTCCGAGAATGGAAGAACAACGGTTCTTTGTTGTGGATTAATGGCAATCGTACGCTCGTCCCACTCGCTCTGCGTGATTGCACACTGATTCCTTCTCCCATTCCACAGCCGGCGCTGGAAAAAGCATACTTTGGTACGCGGTACCATCAACATTCGTGTGATACGCAATTCATGTCGTTGATTAGCTCCGCCATTATTGGAGACATCAAGAACGTACAAGAAGAGACGTCGGTCTTGGTCGTGTACCATTACTTCGATTTCAAGGATGCCTCCAAGCGCCATGTTCGTGGCTTGTTGGCGTCCCTTCTCTCCCAACTCAGTGACAACTCTGATCACTGCCTGGATACTCTTTGTCACTTGTACAAGACGTGCTGCGACGGTAACGAACAACCCAGTGATTCTGCCCTCGCAAAATGTCTCAAAACCATGATCGGATTCCCAGGACAACTACCCATTTTCGTCATCATGGATGCTTTGGATGAATGCCCAAATACAACTGGAATACCGACCGCCCGTGAAGAGGTATTGGACTTTGTGGAGGACCTTATTGGGTCACGCTATTCAAACTTGTTCATTTGTATTACTAGTCGACCAGAGCAAGACATACAGATAGTCCTAAATCCCCTGACATCTGCATCATGCCGCGTGGCCCTTCACGAGGAAATCGGTCAAAGGGAGGACATCCGCCATTATGTGCGCTCTTTTGTCCACACAGACAGAGCAATGCGGAGATGGAAAGAAGAGGACAAGGAACTTGTTATCGAAACGCTCACGGAACGAGCCAGCGGCATGTGAGATCCCTATGTCACAAGCAGATGCTCTATTATGGCTCATAGCTTTTGATAGGTTCCGCTGGGTATATTGCCAGCTGGATGCGATACGTCAATGTTTTCCTTCCAGCATTCGGGGGATCATGAATGAATTGCCGCCGACACTAGATGAGACGTACGAACGGGCGTTAGAAGGGATACCGAAACAGAAAAGGCTGCATGGATGTCGATTGTTTCAATGCTTGGTCGCCGCTATTCGACCGCTTTGCGTTGAAGAACTCGCGGAGATACTTGCGATCGAGTTTGACCAAGGCGGGACAGCTAATTTTATGGAAGCCTGGCGCCCCGAAAACCCGGAAGAGGCCATACTTTCCGCATGTTCCACTTTAATCGCTATCATCGACGACGAGGGATCTCAAATCGTCCAATTTTCACATTTTTCAGTCAAGGAATTTTTGACTTCCGATCGCCTTCATAGGTCAGAAGACGTAAACCTTCGCAACTACTACATTCCCCTTGATGCTGCCCACACTATTCTCGCGCGATCATGCCTCACGGTGCTGCTGCAGTTGGACGAAAATGTCAACAAGAAGCGCCTCGCAACATTTCCTCTGGTGTTGTATGCTGCTGAGCACTGGTTCGTCCATGCCAAGTACGAGGGGGTGGCACCGCGAGTCCAAGACGCCATGGCACAACTATTCAACCCACGCAAACCATACCTTGGAGCGTGGGTTTGGATACACGACGTGGATCAGGAGCGGTTTAGGTTTCGAGGATCCACTGAAGATCAAGATCACCCATCACCTCCCAAAGCAACTGCGTTGTACTACGCGGTGTCATGTGGACTTTGTGGGCCAGCCAAGTACCTCATCTCCACCCATGGCGAAGATGTCAATGCCGAGTGCGGTTATCACGGGAGTCCGTTACATGCGGCATCGAGAAACGGACATCTCGATGCTATGACTCTATTACTTGATTCTGGAGCCAACGTGAATATGACAAATGAATACGAGAGAACTCCCCTAGGCGCCGCATATTATGGTCGACATCTGGAGGCAATGCGGCTTCTTCTGGAGCGTGGAGCAGTTGTGGACTTGCCGTACGATTGGAATGGATCCCTAGTCCATAGGACATCGTTGGATGGACAAGCTGAGGTACTACGCTTGCTTCTACAGCACGGTGTTGACATAAATGGGACTGCAAAGCCTCGCCACTTTACCCCACTACACTGGGCATCATATTGGGGGCACATTGACGTCGCGCAGATCCTCCTGGAACACGGGGCAGAAATCAATGCCGTATCATCAAACGGAACATCTTTGTACTCTGCATCGATTGCTGGAAGACTTGAGATCGTGCGATTACTGCTCGAACACGGAGCGGACGCGCATATCCGGGCACCAGGTCGCAAGACCCCTTTCGAGGAGGCTACAGATCTAGGACACACTCAAATTGCGCAGTTGTTGTTAGAGTATGGAGCGGATAAAGAATAAGTTGCGGCAGGCGCTGACAATGGAGTAATTGTACTTGTACTGTACATCATTCAGGATGCCCCATCTTGATTTTTGTATTCAGTGTTTGTGAAGGTTACTTGATATGAAATGATTATCCATCCAAGCTGCGACGGGGAAGTGAAAATAGAATCCCTCACTCATCTCAACTGCGAATTGGATCTCTTATCCATCAGTCTCTGAAAATCGACGGAAAATAATGGCTGAATCAGCTAGCCCTCAGTCAAACGGAGCACATTTCACCCCAGTGCAACAGATTGAATCCTCCGTCAGCCTACCATACGGTATCATAGCAACATCAAACACAACCACCAGCTGCCAGTGCGCGCAACGAAAGGTTCATCTCCAAGTCAGTCCTCAAAGGCCGAGTTGGCGCTCTATCTGCCCTGTCGCGCAATTTGGGTACAGTTGAGAAGGAAGATGGAAACATGGCAGTCGACGACATCCCAATCGGAAATGTGAGCTGAGGTTGCTTGGTCGAAAGAACCCCTCTTTATCGTGTTTGCTGTAAGGTAATCAGCGTCGCTGCGCTCGTACAGCACTCGCACAACGGGGGAATCGGTGACACCGACACGATCCCCGCGAAAACCTCATCTCCCGAGCTCCCTCGTCAAAGTTCCATTCGTGCCAAGTCTCGCCCTCTGTCAGTACCACGTTCAGCTCGCCCGATCGCCTGCATCGCACCCTCGCCTTGCGACTTTCATTTCCCTTGGTTCCCATTCGCTCCGTCCTCCTTGCCATTCGTCCTGTCAAGTCCCCACTCCGATGTATCGCCCTGCACGGCCTCGACTGCCTCGGGCACAATATCAAAAGCTTCAAAACTCGTCGACGTGGTCTCACCCTC
>Ga0137394_10000963_pt1 | contig 20451 bp, 21 predicted proteins | sample czobulk116metaG_FD_108278 | JGI IMG/M metagenome (GOLD analysis project Ga0137394, IMG submission 108278) | Vadose zone soil microbial communities from Angelo Coast Range Reserve, California, USA - czobulk1.16 metaG | ecosystem: Environmental > Terrestrial > Soil > Vadose zone | place: USA...
CTGAGTTGATCTGGCTCGCAACTTGCCCCAGTGCCTAAACTGAGCGACTACTGCCCGTCCTGGCTAGCGCGCGGGCGCGGCCTTGAGGGTGCGCGTCAGGAAGTCCTCGAGGCGACGTGAGGCATCGGCGGCGGCCGCAGGGTCGTAGGCGACGGTGACGCCGAAGGTGCCGGGCGTGAAGGGCTGCTCGATGTCCCTGAGCACGTCCTTCTTCTGACCGACGACGTCGAAGTAGTGATAGGCGCCCGGGTACTCGACGAGCGTCACCTCTGCGCCCCGCGCCTTCATGGCCGCGGCCATCTCCCGGCAATACTGAGGCGGCGTCCAGTTGTCGGCCCCCCCGATCAGCAGGAGCAGGGGACGGATGACCAGCTCCTTCGCGTAGTCCCGGCATCCCCCCGGGTACATCGCGATGGCGGCGGCGTAGCCCGCGCGCGGCAGGGTGACGCCGCGCGCGCGCGCCCGCTCGAGCGTCGGCCCGTTGATGACGGACATCGCGAACAGGCCGCCCTGGGACCATCCGAAGGAGGCCACGCGGTCGGGAAGGACGAAGGGCTGCGTCTGAAGGTAGCGGAGCGCGCCGATCGCGTCGTCGAAGCGCGCGGTGCTCGGACCGCTCTCTCCCCCGCCCTTGCAGTCGGCGGGCTCTTTGCGTGGGCCGAAGCTGTCCACGACCAGAGCGACGTAGCCTCGCTCGCGGAGCCAGCGCGCCCAGGTCTCGGTTTGCCGGACGACGCCCTGGCAGCCGTGGAGCAGCACGAGAGCAGGGAAGGGGCCGCCCCCGTCCGGCTTGTAGAGTTTCCCCTCGATGCGCTGGGGCGCGCCGGGGGTGGCATTGTCGAATGAGATTTTCCCGGCGCACCCGGCCGCGGCGGCCGCCGCCAGAATGACGACGAGGGCGAGTGGGCGGCCGCTCATGCGCGGGAGTATAGCGCAGTCCGGAAACCCCTCGCGCGCGCCCTGCGGTACAATCACCATCATCGTGGAGGGCGGCCGACGTCTGACCGACCTTGGATCTGCCCGCGTATAGAAAGACCATCGAGGAGATCTCGTCCATGACTTCCCAGGCTGCCGCCTGACCACATGGCTGAGCCGGAGTGGCAGACGGAGGCCCGCGAGCAGTTCGAGCAGGGCTATCAGGCCCAGATGGCGGGCCGGCTCGAGGACGCCCTGGAGTGCTACCGTCGCTCCCTCGCCATCCAGGAGACGGCCGAGGCCCACACCTTTCTCGGCTGGGCCATGGCGCACCAGGGCAAGCACGAGGAGGCCATCGAGGAGTGCAAGCGCGCCATCGCCGTGGATCCGAGCTTCGGCAATCCCTACAATGACATCGGGTCGTATCTCATCGCCCTCGGCCGCGACGAGGAGGCCATTGCCTGGCTCGAGCGGGCCAAGCGGGCGCCGCGCTACGAGCCGCGGCATTTCCCCTACGTCAACCTCGCCACCGTCTACGCGCGGCGCCACAAGGTGCATGAGGCCATCCGGGAGCTTCAGCACGCCCTCGCCATCGAGCCCCGCCACGTGGGCGCGCGCCGCGAGCTGCATCGCCTGATCGGCCTTCTCAATTGAGCGGGCTCCCCCTGCCCTTCTACGACAACCGACTCCTCTTCGGCCACGCCGCCCGGCCCGGGCTCCTCGCCTTCGAGGCGGGCGAGGATACCGTCAAGATCTGGTCGCGCGAGGGCGACGAGACGCGTGTCCTGGAGGAGCCGTTCCGCCCCTTCCTGCTCCTCGCGGACGCGGATCTCCTGAAGGACTTCAAGGGCGACGCCGTGGTCACCCCGCTGGACGGCGCCGGCACGTATCGCTGGCTGGCCGAGCTCGGCTCGTGGAGCCAGGGCCTCAAGGCGCGCGACCACAGCCAGAAGGTCTCCCAGCGTGCCCCCGGCGCTCCCGACGCGCCGTATCGCTTCCTCCCGGATCCCGCGCAGCAGTTCCTGCTCAGGAGCGGCTGCACCTCCTTCCTGGGGATGGGGTTCGAGGGCCTGCGCCGCATGGCCGTGGACATCGAGGTGACCACCGCCCCCGGCTTCGAGTTCCCGAACGCCGCGCGGGAGTCCGATCGGATCATCGCCATCGCCATCGCCGAGTCGACGGGCTTCACCACGGTGCTTTCGGGCGCCCTCATGGACGAGGCGAACCTCCTGCGCGAATGCACCCGGATCATCCGGGAGCGCGATCCCGACGTGATCGAGGGGCACAACATCTTCCGCTTCGATCTCGAGTACATCGAGGCGCGGGCGCGGCGCCACAAGGTGGCCCTGGCCTGGGGACGCGACGGCTCCACCCTCGGCAGCTATCCCTCGCGCATGCAGATCGCCGAGCGGACCATCGGCTACCGGCGCTACCGGATCCGCGGCCGGCACATCGTCGACACCTGGATCCTCGCCCAGCTCTACGACGTGGGCGCGCGCGACCTCGAGTCCTATGGTCTCAAGGACGTGGCGCGCCACTTCGGCATCGCGGCCCCGGACCGCACCTATCTGCCCCCGGAGGACATCCCGCGTATCTTTCGCGAGGAGCCCGCGCGGCTCATGGCCTACGCGCGAGACGACGTGCTCGAGACCCTCGGGCTCTCCGCCATCCTTTCCCCGCCCTACTTCGTCCAGGCCCAGTCCCTGCCCCTCAGTTATGAGGCAGTGGTCCTGCGGGGCAACGCGACGAAGATCGATGCCCTGCTCATGCGGGAGTACCTGCACCGCGGCCGTGCCGTGCCGTCGCCGTCGGCGGGGCGGGCAGTGGCGGGCGGGCACACGGCCATGCTCCTGACCGGCGTGGCCAAGGGCGTGCTCCACGTGGACGTCACGTCGCTCTATCCGTCGCTCATGCTCACGCAGGAGATAGCCCCGGGCGGCGATGCCCTCGGCGTCTTCCCCACTCTCCTCCGCGATCTCCGCGAGTTCCGGGTGGCGGCCAAGCGCCTCGCCCGCGAGGCCGCCGCCCCCGCCGAGCGGATCCTGGCGGGGGCGCTCCAGCAGACCTTCAAGATCCTCATCAACTCCTTCTACGGCTACCTCGCGTTCTCCCAGGGACACTGGAACGACTACGACGCCGCCAACCGCGTGACGGGCGAAGGCCGCGCTCTCGTCCAGGGTCTCGTCGCCCGGCTGGGCGAGCTGGGGGCCGCCGTCATCGAGGTGGACACCGACGGCATCTACTTCGTGCCGCCCGCGGGAGGCGACGAAGCCGCGCTCGTGGCCGCCCTCGAGACCGTGCTGCCCCCGGGGATACAGCTCGAGCTCGACGGCCGGTACGACGCGATGTTCTCGTACAAGATGAAGAACTACGTGCTCCTGGATGCCCGCGGCAAGCTCCTCGTCAAGGGCTCGGGCCTGCGCTCGCGCGGCATCGAGCTCTTTCAGCGGCGGTGGATGGAGGAGATGTTCCGTCTGCTTCTCACGGGCCAGGCCGCGGACATCCCGGCTCTCCATCAGCGGTGGCGGGCGGATTTCCAGGCTCATCGCGTGCCCGTTCGTCACTTCATGAAGACGGAGACGCTCCAGGAATCGCCCGCGGGCTACCAGGACAAAGTTCGCGAGGGCAAGCGGAATCCCTCCGCGGCGTACGAGCTCGCCCTCCGCTCGCAGCGCCCCTATCAGCCCGGTGACCAGGTTTCGTACTACGTCACCGGCACCGGCGCGCGCGTCACGGTCAACGAGGCCGCCAAGCTGGCGGTATCGTGGGATGAGGCGGCCCCGGATGAGAACACGGCGTACTATCTCGCCAAGCTCGACGACCTCTACGACAAGTTCCGTGCCCTCATCGAGCAGGACGGCCTGCGCCCGGCCGGCGAGACCGAAGCGCCGCCCGAGACACCGCAAGCGGTGCTCGAGTTCTAGCCCCCGCCGGCTACCACCTCAGCTCGAGCTGCTGTTTCCGGGCCGGCCGCTCCGCCGCGATCCGGTCGTCGCGGCTTCGTCCGGGGAACTTTGCCTCCAGCGCGAGCCGCCCCGCCATCGCTCCGATGCGCACCCGATATGCCGACTCCGCGGAGGCCCCGCCCGCGTAGAGCTCGCGATACCGCGCGAGAAGACCCGGGAACTCCCGACCGATGAACTCCAGGAAGAAGCCGTGGGTCTCGCCCCGCAGGAAGAGCACGTTCCAGATCGCCTCGCGTGCTCCCGCCTTCCGCGCGGCCCGGAACAGCGCCTCCAGCTCCGCTTCGCCATCCGTGAGGTAGGGCAGCACGGGCATGGCGAAGAGCCGGGTGGGGACATCCGCCGCCGTCAGCTCGGTCATGGCCGCCAGGCGGAGATCGGGGCGCGGGGCCCGGGGCTCGATGCGCCGAAGCAGCGCCGCGTCCGTCGAGGCGATCGAGACATTGACCATGAGCTCGCCCGACGCGGCGATCTCGCGGAGCAGCTCGAGGTCTCCCGTCACGGCGGGCGACTTGGTCGTGATGCCCACACGGAGCCCCGGCACTCGTCGGATGGCCTCGAGCACGCTCCGCGTGACGCCGAAGCGCCCTTCCGCCGGCTGATAGGGATCCGTGGCCGTGCCGATGGCCACTTCCTCGCCGCTCTCCCGTGCCTTGCGCAGGCGGGCCACGAGCCGGCCGTCATCGGCCTGCTTGACGTAGATGCGCTGCTCGAACTCCTCCGGATCGGCATGACCCAGATAGCCGTGGGTGGGGCGGGCGTAGCAATACCGGCAGCCGAACTCGCAGCCCCGATAGGGATTGACCGTCCACCCGAATGGCATCTGCGCATCCGTCAAGCGGTTGACCAGCTCGCGCTCTCAAGGGTTCGGAACTCCAGGCGCCTTCGCTGATCGACGATTGCGCCGATGCGCTTGACGAAGCCCGGGGCAGGCACACCTGGCTTGATCATCAGGCTCCTCACGTGTTGAGTATACTGGCTCACCGAAAAAGCCCCGAGGATTTCTCCCCGGGGCCTCTCCGCTACGTATCTATGTATCTAGCGCCGCCAGCCGCCACCGCCGCCTCCACCGCCGCCCCCACGCGGACCACCTGGACCGCCGCCGCGAGGCCCGCCGCCCCCGCCCGCACCGCGCTGCGGCTGGGGCCGCGCTTCGTCCACGACAAGGTTGCGATCGCGGAACAGGCGGCCATTGAGCATCTCGATGGCCTTCGCCGATTCCTCTTTGGTCGCCATTTCCACGAAGCCGAAGCCTCGCGGCCGACCCGTGAACTGGTCGGTGACGATCCGCACTGACTCGACCGTACCGGCTTGCTGGAAGAGCTCGCGGAGATCCTCTTCCGTTGCCTGGAAGGAGAGGTTGCCGACGAACAGCTTTGCAGGCATCACTGGCCTCCTGCCGCGATCAGGACCGAAGGTACACTCTCCCCGGCTCACCGGCGGCGCATGGGGATCGCTCCCCGTAAAACGCGTCCGCGCCACGAACCTGCGCTCCAGGCCCGTTTTGCGTGCGCATACCCTACTGATGCGCCCAGCGGGTGTCAAGGACAAGTTCGCATAGTCGAACGGGGGATGTTCTTTGTTTCACGAGCCCTTATGAGCTTGGCTGGCCGAAAATACCGGGATTGGCGCCCCTCCCGGCTAGAGGTAAACCCCCCGGCTGATGCCGCTGTCGATGGTGATCGCGACGCCGCTCAGGAAGGAGGCGCGCGCCGAGGCCAGGAAGCAGATGAGGTCGGCGCACTCCTCGGGCGTGGCAATGCGACCCAGGGGATAGCTCTTGTTCAGCTCGGCCAGATGGGTCTCGAGATCCTTGCCGGCCGCCTGCGCCTGCTGACGCTGGAGGGTGTCCCAGCGCTCCGTCTTCACCGGTCCCGGCGAGACAGCGGTGACGAGGATATTTGAGCGCGCGCCGAGATCGGCGAGGGCCTTGGTGAAATTGATGAGGGCGGCATTCGCGGTGCCGCCCATCATGTAGGTCGTGGCGGGATTGCGCGCCGCCGCCCCCACCACGTTGACGATGCGTCCCCCGCCCTGCTTCTGCATCACCGGGAAGATCGCCCGCGCCATGCGGATGTACCCCAGGAGCTTGAGGCTCCAGCCGCGCATCCACTCGTCGTCCGGAGTGGTCAGGAAGTCGCCTCCCTTGATCGCCCCGGCATTGTTGACCAGGATATCGAGCCGCCCGAGACGCGTGAGGGCCTCGGAGGCCGTTCGCTCCACGCCGGCCAGCTCGGAGAGATCGACGGCCAGCGTCTCCACCGTCTGTCCCGTCTCGCGCTTGATGGTGCCCGCGGCATCGCCGAGGGCATCCGCGCTCCGCGAGCAGATCATGACGCGCGCGCCTTCCGCGGCCATGGTTCTCGCCGTCGCGAGCCCTATGCCCTTGCTGCCTCCCGTGATGAGCGCCGTCTTGCCCTTGAGCTCGAGATCCATGGCTCGTGTACCTCTTTCTGGTGGTCAGTCGTACTGCGTGGCGTAGCGCGTGAGCATCTCTTCCCAGTTGGCCGCGGGCAGATTTTCCGCCCACTGTCGCCCGTCCGGGTCCCGGCCGAAATACTCGGTCATGTACACCTGCGCCTCGCGGCGGCTCTGGAACAGCCGCCACACGTGGGCGGCGCGCCCGCCGGGCCGCCGGAGATAGAAGACGGGATCCGCCGGCCCCTGCGGCTCGTACTGCGTGCGCTCCCCCAGCTGGTTCACGGTGATGCAGGCGGCGGCGATGCCGTGCGCGGACAGGACGCGGGTCTGGAGCGACTCCGCGTCCGGCAGGGACTCGAGGTCGGCCAGGCGCGGGCCATAGTAGACCGGCACCGCCGAGTCTTCCACCGCGAGCTTGGCGGGGAGGGGCGGCCCCGCCTCGTCCAGCAGCGCCTTGGAGCGCTCCCCCATCCAGAACGCGCCCCGGACGAAGAGATCCGGCCACGCCTCCACGAGCTGACCTCGGGCCATCTTGGGCCGGCGGCGGCCGATCTCCCCCTCGTCGGCGACCAGATAGAGCTTACTCATCGGACACGCGGACGGGGAAGCGGGGCACCTCGTTCCAGTCGAAGGCCGTGGGCGCCTCGTCCCCCAGGGCGTCGATGCGCGCCATGCAGCGCTGCAACGCCCGGCCGAAGGGATCGAGCGGCACCCCTTCGAGCTGACGCTCGAGCACCTTGCCGCAGCCGTCGTGGAGGAGAGAGAGGGCGCCGCTCACATTGCGATTGGCCAGATGCTGGAAGCCGACGGCGACCTGGATGAGCCCCTGCAGGGCGATACGCGCGCTTCCCTCGGCCCGCATCCAGTACGGCTCGAGCAGCTCGTGCACCTCGAAGTAGAGATGCGCGTGGAAGAGCAGCGCGGCGGAGACGAGCGCGGTGGCGAGCGGCGGATCGACGGGGTCGAAGGGGCGCCGGCGCAGCATCCGCCGGGCGCGCTCCGCGCGCTCGGCGAACTCGACCTCGTAGGCTTTCCACGCGCCCTTGAGGCGCCACACGCCCTCGCGATGCTCGAAGAGATCCGCGGGAAAGGCCTGGGGGATCGGCCGGGCGGTCGGGACGGCGCCGGACTCGACGCACACGGCCGCGACCACCTCGAGGGCCTGGCGCGCCTGCGGGTCGTGCAGCGCGTCCAGGATCAGATCGGCTAGGCGGTTCCGCAGCGGCAAGGGCAGCGCCATAGTCGGCGCGCGCGCCTACAGACGCTCGACGCGTGTGCCGGCGAGAAGATCGTGGAGCGCCCGCTTGTCGCGGCGCAGGCCGGCCATGATGAAACCGATGGAGAGGATGATCGCCGAGAGGTAGGTGGCGAAGTAGCGCCCTATCGACTGGCCCAGAGTCAAAGGGCCGCCATCCATGCGAACGACGCGGATCTGCATGAGCATCTTGCCGAAGGTCTGACCCCATTGGTAGTGGAACCCGATGAAGTAGCCGGCGCCGATGAGCCAGTTGAAGAGATGAGTGGCCGCGCCCACTGCTCTCCAGCCCCCGCCGCTCCCGACCATCCAGCCCACGCCCCAGAGGACCGCCTGGACCAGGACAAGAAAGAACCAGTCGATGATGTAGGCGACAAAGCGTATCCAGAATCCCGCCGCGCGGGCAGGCGCTTCCACGCGCGGCACATAGGAAGTGACGACCGGAGGCGCCGTATACGGTGCGGACGGAGGAGCGGGCCGTGAGAAGACCGAGCCGGGGGCAGGGGCCGCTGCCTCGAGGGTGGCGCCGCAGCGCGCGCAGTACTGAGCTTGCTCTCCCTGCCATCCGCACCGCGCGCATGTCACCGGCATCGCGGCGTATCGTAGCACAGGTGGCTCGTCGTGCTCTTTTCGCCCACGGTATAATGCGCGCATGATCTCGGTCCGCGACGCGCAGGCTCAGGTCTTGGCCCGGATCACCGCCATCGCGTCCCCCGAGATCGTTCCCCTCGCCGCCGCCCTCGGTCGCGTTCTCGCCGAAGACGTTCGCGCGGAGATGGACGTGCCCCCCACGGACAATTCCGCGGTGGACGGCTATGCCGTCGCCTCCTCCGATATTCCCGCGACGGGCACCCGCACCTTCGACGTGGCCGCGGAGCTGGCGGCAGGGGCGGTCTTCTCCGGCACGCTGCGCTCGGGTCAAACGCTGCGCATCATGACGGGAGCGCCCATGCCGGCCGGCGCCGACACCGTCTATCCCCAGGAAGTGGTCACGCGCGAGGGGGCGGCGCGCATCACGGTGGGCTCCATCGCGCCGGGAGCGAATCGGCGTCTGCGCGGCGAAGACGTCGGCGCCGGCCAGATCGTGCTCCCCGCGGGCGGCGTCCTGCGGCCCCAAGAGATCGGCGTGGCGGCCTCCCTTGGCTTGGCCCAGCTCTACGTCCGACAGAAGCCGCGCGTGGCCGTGCTCTCGACAGGCGACGAGGTCGCCGAGCCTGGATCGTCCCGCAAGCCGGGGCAGATCTACGACTCCAATCGATTCTCCCTGCGCGGTCTCCTCGAGGCGAGCGGCGCCGAGATGGTGGACGACGGCATCGTGCCGGACCAGTTCGACGAGCTGCAGGCGCGGCTCCTCCGGGCCTCCGAGCACGCGGACATCGTGCTGACCTCGGGCGGCGTGTCGGTCGGCGACCACGATCTCGTGAAGGCCGTCCTCCAGCAGGCAGGCGGCATCGATTTCTGGCAGGTGGCCATGCAGCCCGGGCGGCCGATGGCCGTGGGCAGCATCGGCCGCGCCCACTTCTTCGGCCTGCCGGGCAATCCCGTCGCCTCCATGCTCACCTTCCATCTCTTCGTGCGGCCCGCCCTCTGGAAGCTGGCCGGGCGGCGCGAGCTCTTCGTGACGCCCTTCCGCGCGGTGGCCACGGAGCGGATGAGCAAGAAGACGGGACGCCGCGAGTTCAAGCGCGGCATCCTCACCTTTGGCCCTGCCGGCTGGGAGGTCCGCACCACCGGACCGCAGGGCTCGGGCATCCTGACCTCGATGACGGCGGCCAACTGCTTCGTCGTGATCGAGGAGGAGCGCGGCGACGTGGCCGCGGGCGAGCCGGTCTGGGTCGAGCCCTTCACGCCCTGGTGAGCGAGCCCCTCATGCCTTCGGCAATCCGCACCGAGCTGATCGACGGCCTGAGGCCGCTCGTGGGCGATCTCGTCATGGGCTACGCGCGGAGGCTTCCGCATCTTGAGTACGCCGACATCCGTCTCGAGATCGGGGAGGGCAAGTACGCCTCGTCCGAGAACGGCTCGTCCAAGGGCTCGGGAGAAGACACGGCGCTGGCCTTCGGCATCCGGGTGCTCGCGGGAAACCGCTCGATCGCCCCGGGCTATTTCGGCCGCGGGCTGGGCGAGGCCGACCTGCCTCGCCTGGAGGCGGTGCTCAAGGAAGGACTGGAGGCGGCGTATCGGCGCGCCCTCGCCAATGCCGACGGGAAGGCCGAGACGCGCGGCAAGTTCGGGCCCCTGGGCGAATCCCTCGCCGATACGCGCCTGCATCCGATCCGCGTCTGCCAGGACACCGTCCCCGCCGTCTACGAGATCGACCCCCGCACGGTCGACCTGGGCGCCATGGTTCGCTTCACCGAGGAGATCTCGCGACGCATCAAGGCGACGGTGCCCGCCGTCGGCTTCAACTACGTCTCGACCATGACCCAGCTCTCGCGCGAGCTCTTCGCATCCTCCGAGGGCGCCCTCATCGACCAGGCCTTCGCGCTCACCCAGGGCATGGGCTACGTCGTCGCCAACGGCGCCGATAACAGCCAGGAGATCTACGACGTCGTCGGGCATCAGCGGGGCTGGGAGATCCTGGAGCGTGGCGTGGACGACCCTCTCATGGTCTTCCCTCCCTTCCCCGACTTCGCCCTCGCCCTGGCCCGCGAGGCGTCCGAGTTGGCGGGCGCCCCCCCGCTGCCCACCCTCGAGGACGAGGTGACCGTGGTCACGGATCCGCACTACAACACCCTCATCTCCCACGAGATCATCGGGCATCCCGTCGAGCTCGACCGCGGGCTCAAGATGGAGACGGCCTATGCGGGACGCTCGTGGCTGCTCAGGGGCCTCGACGACACCCAGGTCGGACGCCAGATCGCGTCCCCCCTCGTCTCCGCGTTCTCGGATCCTTCGCTCCCCGGCTACGGCCACTACAAGTACGACCACGAGGGCACGCCGGCCCGGCGCGTGGCCCACATCGAGAGGGGCATCTTCAAGGGCTTCATGAACAGCCGCCAGACGGCCGCGATCTTCGGCGGCGAGCCCAACGGTCACTGGAAGGCGACGGAAGCGCCGCTCGTCCCGCTCATCCGCATGTCCAATACGGTGCTCGACGGGGGCGACCGCGATCCCGCGGACATCATCAGGGAAGTCGATCACGGCTTCTATCTGGTCGGCCACAAGACGCCGTCCATCGCGGAGAGCCGCGAGAACTTCCGGATCTCCGCCCGGAAGGTCTACGAGATCCGCCACGGCCAGCTCGGCCGTCTCTATCGGGACGGCGGGATCATGGCGGACAGCCGCGACTACCTCATGAACGTGGACGCCGTGGGCCGCGACTTCCGCCTCTATCCCATCCCGAACTGCGGCAAGGGTCAGCCCATGCAGACCAAGAAGCTCGGCAACGGCGGGCCGACCATGCGCAGCCGGGCCATCATCACGGGCGGCCAGGGCTGATGCGACGTCTCCTCACGATCGCGCTGCTGGCCTCCGCGGTGGCGTGGGCGGCGCCGGCGCCCGCCGATGATCCCGAGGTGCCGGAGAAGTATCTCTCCGTCGACGAGGCCAAGGCCCTCGTGGACAAGCGACAGCCCGTCGTATTCATCGACGTGAGGGAGAAGCCGCAATACGAGGATCTCCACATCAGGGGCGCCGTCAACGTCCCCCTCGACGCCTTGCGGGGGCGCCTGCGCGATGTCCCCGGCAAGGATCTCCTCGTCCTCTACTGAGCTTGCCCGCATGCCCTGGCCCGTGCGGCCTACCGGACCCTCTATCAGGCGGGCTACCGCAACATGGTGATTCTCGACGAAGGCATTCCCGGGTGGACGGCGAAGGGGTATCCCACGGCCACGACGGCGGCCCGGCGCCCCTAGTGCCAGCTCTCTCCGAGCTTGCGCGCGCGGCGCGTGACGGTCTCGCCGTCCTGCGGGCCCAGCCCGGTGTGCGGGAGGTCGAGGTCTTCGTGTCCGAGAACCGGACGCTCCTGGCCCGGCTCAACTACACGTCGCACATTCCCTGCAACGGCGTGGAGGAGCCGAAGAGTGCCGAGATGTACGGCGTGGGCATCCAGGTCGCCTTCGACTCGCCCGAGGGCGTGCTCATCGGGTTCGGCTCCGAGCCCAGTGATCTCTCGACGGCCGGGATGCGCCGTGCCTTCGACAAGGCGCGCCAGGGCGCGGTGCGGGATCCCGAGTTCCGCTCCCTGCCTCGACCCGGAGGGGCGAAGCGCGAGCTCTTCGACTATCACGATCCCGCTCTCCTCGCCATCAGCGACGCCCAGCTCGTCGAGTCGGGGTGGAAGGTGCTGCAGGGCGGCCTCCGGGCCTTCCTCGCCTCCGGGAGCCTGGCCGACCTCGCGGGCTCGGAGGCCGAGCTTCGCGGGCTGGGATTGATCCTGGGCGGCGACGTCACCATCGTGCAGGAGTCCATGGCCATCGCGTCGAGCCACATGCCCGAGCCCCAGACCGATGTGTCCACGCCCATGATGGGCTTCGTGACGGCCATGGTGGAATCGCGCGAGGCCAAGGGCTCGGGCTGGTCCACGGGCACGCGGCTCGATCATTTCACCGACGAGGCGGGCGTGGAAGCGGCGCAGCGGGCCATCGAGGCCATCGGCGGCGAGCGCATTGCGTCGGGCGACTACACGGTGATCTTCGGCCGGCAGCCCGTGGCGGATCTCATGAACAACCTCGTGGTCCCCTCCTGCCAGGCCGGCTCCTTCTATGCTTCGAGCACGCCCTTTCTGGGCAAGCTCGGCAAGCCTGTCGCCTCGCCGCGGCTCTCCATCTACGACCACGGCGCCATGCCGGGCTTCATGGGCTCCAAGGGGATCACCTGCGAGGGGCTGCCCACGGGACGGACCGACCTGATCCGCGACGGCGTCCTCACGGGGGCGCTCACCAACTGGTACGACTCGCAGCGGCTGCTGCACGATCCCGGGCTCGTGGAGAAGCTGGGCGTGGACGCGGCGGCCGCCGCGCCCGCCCTGGTGGCCCGCAACGGCTTTCGCTACACGGGCGCGGGCGGGCGCGCCTTCGACACCCCCCCGGAGACCGCGGCCTCCAACGTCATCGTGGAGGGTAGCGACCCCGTGGCCCTCGAGGAGCTGATCAAGAGCGTGCGCGACGGGCTCTACATCGGCCGCATCTGGTACACCTACCCGATCAACGGGCTTCGCGCGGGAGACTTCACTTGCACCGTGGTGGGAGACTCCTTTACCATTCGCGACGGACGCATCGCGTCGCCCCTCAAGGCCAACAGCGTACGGATCAACGACAACATTACGAGGCTGCTCACGCACATCGCCGGCATCACCAAGGACCAGCGCGGTACCCTGGTGTGGGGCGTGGACGAAGTCGTGTACACGCCCGAGATCGCCGTCACCGGCGTTCGCGTCGATGCCATCGCCGGCTTCATGGAGGCAAGTGACTGATGGCCAATCTCGATCTCGCCAAGCTCGAATCGATCGCCCGCGACGGGCGCGTGCAGATCCTCCGCATGCTGACCCATTCGGGCTCGGGTCATCCCGGCGGCTCGCTCTCCGTCATCGACATCCTGACGGTGCTCTACTTCAGCCGCATGAAGTACGACGCCAAGAATCCGACCTGGGAGGACCGCGACCGGTTCGTCCTCTCCAAGGGCCACTGCGTGCCCGCCCAGTACTACTGCATGGCGCGGGCCGGCTTCTTCCCGGAGAGCCTCTTGCTCACGCTGCGCAAGCTCGGCAGCCCCCTCCAGGGTCATCCCGATCGCATGGCCCTGCCGGGCATCGAGGCGGCCACGGGCTCGCTCGGCCAGGGACTCTCGGTGGCGGCGGGCATGGCCCTCGGGCTCAAGCTGGCCGGCAAGAGCTCGCGCGTGTACTGCGTGCTGGGCGACGGTGAGAGCCAGGAGGGGCAGGTCTGGGAAAGCCTCATGTCTGGCCCCAAGCTCGGCGCCCCCGACCATCATCTGGACAACCTGTGCGTCATCCTCGACTACAACGGCATCCAGCTCGACAACTTCGTGAAGAAGATCCTCGACCTCGAGCCCATCGTCGACAAGGTCAAGAGCTTCGGCTGGCCCGTCCTCGACATCAACGGCCACGATCTGGCCCAGATCGACAAGGCCCTCGACCAGGCGGAGGCGACCAAGGGCGCGCCGACCTACATCGTGGCCCACACCGTCAAGGGCAAGGGCGTCTCCTTCATGGAGAACGACCCCGAGTGGCACGGCAAGGCCCCCAAGCCCAGCGAGGCCATCGAGGCCATCCGCGAAGTGGTCGGCGAGCCCGTTCCCGCGTCGGTGCAACCCATCCTCGACGAGCTGAAAGCTCTGGAGAAAAAGTGATGCCCGGCAAAGCCTCCCGCGCCGCGTTCGGAGAAGCGCTCGTCGACCTCGGGGCCAACGACGAGCGCATCGTGACGGTGGACGCCGACCTGTCGAAATCCACCATGACGGCCAAGTTCGCCAAGGCCTACCCGGGCCGTGCCTTCAATGTCGGCATCGCGGAGTCGGGGATGATCGGCCTCGCCGCGGGGCTGGCCCTGGCCGGGCGCGTTCCCTTCGCCTGCTCCTTTGCCTGCTTCGTGGTGGGGCGCTTCGAGACCATTCGCGTCTCCGTTGCCTACAGCAACGCCCCCGTCATCCTCGTGGGCACGCACGTGGGCGTGGCCATCGGTGAGGACGGGTACACGCAGATGGGGCTCGAGGACATGGCCTGCCTTCGCTCGCTCCCCAACATCCCTATCATCCAGCCCGCCGACGAGATCGAGACCAAGCAGGCCGTGGCCTACGCCGTCGAGCACCGCAACCCGCTCTACCTGCGGCTCACGCGCCAGAACCTCGAGGCCGTCCACGACGACAAGTACCAGTTCCGCTTCGGCAAGGCCGATCTCCTGCGCGCGGGCACCGACGTGTCCATCCTGGCCACCGGCGGCACGGTGTGGAATTCTCTGGAGGCGGCCAAGAGGCTCGCGGCGGACGGCGTCAACGCCGAGGTCATCAATGTCGCCACCGTCAAGCCGCTCGACGAGGAAGGCCTGCTCCTGTCCGCGGGCAAGACCGGTCGCGTGGTCACCGTCGAGGACCATTCCATCCACGGCGGCCTCGGCAGCGCGGTGAGCGACCTCCTGAGCGAGGTCATGCCCACGCCGGTCAAGCGCCTCGGCGTGAACGGCTTCGGCGAGTCCGGCGACGCCAAGGGGCTCTACGCCAAGCACGGCCTCGACCCCGACGGCATCGCCAAGAGCGTGCTGAAGTTCCTGAACCGCTAGCAGGGCGGAGCTCGCCAATCCACACGCTGGTGGCCGTCACGTTGCGTGCTGCGCGGACGTGCGCCCTCCACCATTTCGGAGGCATCCATGATCGAGATGACGCTCGAGATCGCGGAGAAGGCCCTGCGCGCCGCGCAGGGTAAGGCCAAGGCCCTGGGCTCGCCCATGAGCGTGACCATCGTCGACGAGGCGGGCCACCTCGTGCTCGCGGCCCGCGGCGACGGCACGGGCTTCTTCAGCACGGACACGTCGCGGGCCAAGGCCGTGGCGGCGGCCGCGTTCAAGCGCCCGAATTCGGAGCTGGCCCCGTTAGTAGCCAAAGGCGGGTTCTGGGCGATCGTCCCGACGGTCCTGCATGGACAGATCCTGCCGACGCTCGGGGGTGCGCCCATCGTCCGCGGCGGGAGGGTGATCGGCGGCATCGGCTGCGGCGGCGGCACCGCCGAGCACGACCAGGAATGCGCCGACGCCGGAGCGGCCGCCGCGGGCTAGTCGCGGGCCCTGAAGGGGCCAAGGTGCGGCCCCTGCCCCCCGATCATCAGCACACGCCTCGGTGGTGACTAGCCGCCGGCCATGGCGCCCACGACGAGGAAAGGCTCGGCGCCGAGCGCGACCGCGTCGGGCAGCGGGGCGTCCGGCGGCTCGTGGGACAGATCCTCCTCGCAGGCGAAGAACCTCACGAAGGCTCGGCGCTGCTGGGTGACCTGGTCGCGGATCGTCCCGCGCAGTATCGGATAGCAGTCCTCCAGTGCGTCGAGGACCGAGCGCTGCGTCACCTGACCGTCGACGGCAAGCTTCACCTCGCCGTCGACGCGCGCCAGCGTCCGCAGATGGGCCGGAAGCACGACGCGGATCATGGCAGCGTCTGGACCTCGACGGACACCACGGACGGGAGATCCCGCACGATGGGCGCCCAGCTGTCCCCGGCGTCGGGCGATGCGTACACCTGGCCGCCGGTGGTCCCGAAGTACACGCCGCAGGGATCGAGCGAGTCGACCGCCATCGCGTCGCGCAGCACGTTGACGTAGCAGTGGCTCTGCGGCAGACCCTTGGTGAGCGCCTCCCACTCGTGCCCGCCCGTCCGGCTGCGGTACACGCGCAGCTTTCCGTCGGGCACGTAGTGCTCCGAGTCGCTCTTGATGGGGACGACGTAGACGGTGTCGGGCTCGTGGGCGTGCACGTCGATGGGGAACCCGAAGTCTGTCGGCAGGTTCCCGCTGACCTCTCGCCACGACTCGCCCGCGTCGTCGCTGCGCATGACGTCCCAGTGCTTCTGCATGAAGAGCACGCCCGGACGCGAGCGGTGCATCGCGATGCGGTGAACGCAGTGCCCGACCTCGGCCGTCGGATCGGGAATCTGCTCGGAGCGCAGCCCGCGGTTGATCGGCCGCCACGTCTTGCCCGCATCGTCGGAGCGGAACACCCCCGCCGCCGAGATGGCGATGAAGATCCGCCCGGGATGGCTCGGATCCAGCAGGATGGTGTGCAGGCACATCCCCCCCGCCCCCGGCTGCCAGAGCGGCGCGGACTTGTGCGTTCGCAGGCCGGCCAGCTCCTGCCAGCTCTGCCCGCCGTCGCTCGAGCGGTACAGGGCCGCGTCCTGGATCCCCGCGTAGACCGTGTCGGGATCGTCCAGGGAGGGCTCCAGATGCCAGACCCGCGCGAACTCGAAAGGCCGCGGCGTGCCGTCGTACCACAGATGCGTGCCGGGCTCGCCCTCGTAGACGAACTTGTTCCCCACCGCCTCCCACGTCTTCCCCCCATCATTGGAGCGCTGGATCAGCTGCCCGTGCCAGCTTGTGTGCTGCGCGGCATACAGCCGATTGGGGTCGGCGGGAGAACCCTTGAGGTGGTAGATCTCCCATCCTGCAAAGTGGGGACCACTGATGTCCCACTGTTCGCGCTTGGCGTCCGACGTCATGACGAACGCGCCCTTGCGTGTACCCACCAGTACCCGTACCCGGCTCATCCGGTACTCCTTTCTGAGTTTCGTGCCGATCGTCGCCGGCAGCACATGGGCTTCGCCTCTCGCCCTATAGTCGAACGGGCGGGCCCGAGATCGACATGCCGGAGGAAGAAAGTCCGGGGCCGGTCTGGGCTCCCGGAACGATTATCTGGCGGGCAAGGCCTTGCCGCCACAACTCGACAGAAGGCGGTGAGATCGCGGAGCTAAACGCGAAGTGCTGTTGAGATTCCTGAACCGGTAGTCGCGAGCCCTGAGCCCAGCGGAGCGTCTCAGCGGCCGACCAGCCTCCGCGGCTCCCACTGGTGGCTCCGGTGCGCCATCACGTCGCCCGGACGGGCGAACAGCTTGATCAAGACGAGGCCTGCGACGAAGCCCCCGGTGTGCGCCCAGAAGGCCACCCCACCCTGCTCCCGGGAGAGGAGCCCGAACAGGCCGCTCACGAACTGGATGGCTGCCCAGTAGAGGAGCATCGTCCAGGCCGGCAGGGCGATCGATGTGACGAAGAAGCCGAGGATCAGCAGCGCGAACACGCGCACGCGCGGGTACAGGACCAGGTAGCCGCCCATGACACCGCTGATGGCGCCCGAGGCGCCCACCATCGGGATGCCGGACGCCGGGCTGACGAACACCTGGAGGAGGGCCGCCGCGACACCGCAGGTCAGGTAGAAGATCGCGTAGTGGACATGGCCCATCGAATCTTCGATGTTGTCGCCGAAGACCCACAGAAACCACATGTTGCCGATCAGGTGCATCCAGGAGCCGTGCAGGAACATGGACGTGAAGATGTGGGAGATCTGCCGGCCGGGGTCGGTGAGGCAGACCAGGCCCTCGCCCATGGGGAATCGCGTGCCGGGCGGCAGCATGCCGGTCAGCTCGCCGGGGATCAGCCCGAGGTCGCAGACCGCCCGCGCCACCGCCACCGACGCGCCGGCCCCCTCCACGAGCAGCCAGACGAGGACGTTCAGGATGATGATGACGATATTGACGAAGGGCGTGCGCTGAGTTTCGTTCTCGTCGCGATACGGGAACATCGCGAGCACAGCATACCGCGCTCGGAGGGCCTACGGGGGTTGGACCCCCTGCGTGCTTCGGGCGATGTCCGGGGCTTCTCTCACGAGCCCTGAGCCCGACGGCACTCGGGCATGACTTTCTCGGCGATGGCCACCATGAGCGAAGTGATGCGCGCCAGCTCGCCGGAGTTCAAGGCCAGCACGATGTGCTCCACGCCCGCGCGCTGGTAGGCTCGGATGCCGGCGATCATCGCCTGGACGTCCTCGCCGACGAGACGCGTGCGGCTCGCCGCTCGCGGGCTCGACGCCCGGCCACCCACTTCCACTTCCACCCGGATGGACATCGCCAGGGCCTCCGGGTCGCGGCCCGCCGCGGCGGCGAGCTTCCGCACTTCCTCGCGTCCCCCGGCGAACTCGTCGGGAGACATGCCGCTGGGATGCCATCCGTCACCCATCGTGGCGGCGCGGCGCAACGCCCCCGGACTCGACCCGCCGACCCACAGGGGGATTGCCGGGTTCTGCGCGGGCTTGGGGGCGAACTTGAAGCCGCTCAGGTTCCAGCGCTCGCTCTTGTAGTGGGGATCAGGGCTGGTCCACAGCTCTCGCATGATGGCCATGCTCTCGTTCGTGAGGGCACCGCGCTGCCTGAACGGCACCCCCAGCGACTCGAACTCCTCCGTCATCGCCCCGACGCCCACGCCGAGGATCACCCGGCCGCCCGACATCTGGTCCAGGCTCGCGGCGTACTTCGCGAGCTCGACGGGATTGTGGTAGGGCAGGACGAGCACGGAGGTGCCCAGCGAGACACGGCGCGTGGTCGCCGCCAGGTACGAGAGCGTGGCCAGCGGGTGATAGTACGGCTTGTCATCGAGGCGTTCCCGGATGTAGCCGCTGTTCAGCAGATGGTCCATGACCCAGACGGAGTCGTAGCCCAGCGCCTCGGCGAGTGGTCCCATGGCGAGGACCTGCCGCGGATCGGCAATTCCCCAGTTGTTCGGGATGGTCACGCCGAACCGGAGCACTAGCTCAGCACCTCGCGGAAGGAGCGGATCGCCTCGATGTGGGCATTGGGCGAGGTGAAGCCGGCGCGCATCGTATCCACCGCAAGGTGGCTGGCTCCCAGGGCACGCCACGCCTCGACGCGCCGGCGCCACTCGTCCTTGCCGAGCCCTTGAATGCTTATCCAGGGGTCGATGCCGAACTGCTTGCGATCGCGACCGGCCTCCGCCAGATAGCCCTGGAGCTGGTCGACGTAGCCCTTCATGCGATCGTCGGGCGGTCTGCCCGCGGGCATCCAGCCGTCCCCGATGCGCGCGGCCCGCCTGAGCACGGGCTCGGCGGCGCCGCCGAACCAGATCGGAATGGGCCGTCGGACGGGCAGCGGATTGATCCCGGCATTGTCGATGACGTGCTCCGGGGTCTTGTGGGTGACGAGCGGCTGGGTCCAGAGCTTGCGCAGCACCTCGACCTGCTCCTCGACGCGGCGGCCCCGCGTCCGGAAATCTTTTCCGAGCGCGTCGTACTCGACGTAGTTCCAGCCGATTCCGATCCCCAGGCGCAGGCGCCCACCGCTCAGGACGTCCACCTCCGCGGTCTGCTTGGCCACGAGGGCAGTCTGGCGCTGGGGCAGGATGAGGATGCCGGTGACCAGCTCGAGCCTCGCGGTGACCGCGGCGAGGAACCCGAAGAACACCATGGGCTCGTGAAAGGGATGCTCGTACGTGTACGGCCCCGTCAGCTTCGGCTCACGATTGGGATGCGCCCCGAGCACGTGGTCGTAGACGAGCAGGTAATCATACCCGAGCCCCTCGGCCGTCTGCGCGTAGTCCTTGATGGCCTGGACATCGTTGCCGAACTCTATCTGCGGGAACACGACCCCGTACTGCATGGTGAGTTCTCCTTTGCTAATGGCTCGGGTGACCCTCGGCGAAGGTCGCAGCGTCGGCGACATCCTATCACCGGACTGCGTGCTATCGTGGGGCCTCGAGGAGGATGCCATGGACAGGACGCTGATCGCCAACGCGATGATTCTCGACGGAAGTGGGGCGGCGCCGTTTGCCGGCGACGTGCTGGTGGAGGGCCAGCGCATCGCCTCCGTGCAGCGGGGCGGAGGCCTGCCACGGGGCGGCGCGCGCGTCATCGACGGCGCCGGCGCCACCCTGATGCCCGGGCTCGTGGAGCCGCACGGCCACGTCAGCTACCCCGACGCTGCCTCGAACGCGGCCTTCACGCGCCTGCCGCCCGAGGAGCACGTCCTCGTGACCATGCGGAACGCCCGGACCATGCTCGACTGCGGCTACACGAGCGTGCTGTCGGGGGCGGCGGCCAAGCCCCGGCTCGACATCGTGATCCGGAACGAGATCAACGCCGGCCGCATCCCCGGCCCACGCTACCTCGCCAACGGCCCGGAGATCACGGTCACCGGCGGGCTCGGCGACGAGAACGCCCTGCATCTCCCCCACCTCGAGATGCCGACCTTCGCCTGGGTCGCCGACGGCCCCGACGAGATCCGCAAGGCCTGCCGGCTGCTCGTCCGCGAGGGGACCGATCTGCTGAAGCTGAACGTCTCGGGCGACACGGGGCCGCGCAACAGCCGCTCCCAGCGCGCGGTGATGACCGACGCCGAGGTGGCGGCGGCCATGGAGATCGCCCGCGCCGCCGGGGTGCGCGTCTGCGCCCATGC
>Ga0137394_10000964_pt1 | contig 20436 bp, 10 predicted proteins | sample czobulk116metaG_FD_108278 | JGI IMG/M metagenome (GOLD analysis project Ga0137394, IMG submission 108278) | Vadose zone soil microbial communities from Angelo Coast Range Reserve, California, USA - czobulk1.16 metaG | ecosystem: Environmental > Terrestrial > Soil > Vadose zone | place: USA...
AATTTGAGCGAAGTGTATTGTTCCCCTTGAGAAGGAGGGGTGGACGCGCCATCAATAAAATGCTGCGAAGCTAGCGCTGATGGCGCGGACGGGGTGGTCAGGTTCGCGGAATATTTGCGAAGCATTCCTGAAACATTCATCGTTCCTGACCACCCCGTCTGCGCCGTTTCGGAACGGATTCTTTTTCTTTTAAGGCGCAGCCACCCCGCCTTTTCAGGGTCTTCCGGGTTTGTAGTGGGTCAATGTCAGGAAAAAGGTCCCCAGTACCGAATTGAATGCCCGTCAATACGTCATTTGATTGAGATAGCCGCCGTCGGCGCTGTGTAAAGTATGGGAAAGTCGAGAGTTCTTCATCGGGCTTTTCCAAGCTCCTGTTGAAACCCGCGTCATTGCAGGGTTTCAACAGGAGCGGCACTTTGCATAGCGCTTCCGACCGGGCTTTTCACCCACTACAAACCCGGAAACCCGGTAAAGGAGGGGTGGACGCGCTACCAATAAAATGCCGCGAAGCCTCCTTTGAAGGGCGCGGACTGGGTGGTCAGTTCGGCGAAACATTGCGTGTGAGCGACCACCCCGTCTGCGCCGCTTCGGAACGAATTCTTTTCTTACTGGCGCAGCCACCCCTCCTGTGCCAGGAGGGGAATAAAAATCACCGGGGCTGTGGAGGCGCCGTGGTGGAACGAACGATCAGCGTGTGCGGTAACGTAATCGACTCGGGCGGAGTCGCGCGTCCGCTCAGGATCTCCAGCAGCAACCGGACTGTGCCCTCTCCGATTGCGCGCATCGGCTGAGCTATCGTCGTTAGAGGCGGGTCGATACAACGTGCGAAGCGAATATCGTCAAATCCCATGACGGAAAGGTCATCGGGCACGCGCAGCACCCGCCGCTTCGCAGTCTGAATTACACCCATGGCCATTTCGTCATTGAAACAGAACATCGCCGTCGGCGGGTCGTGCGCTGCCAGCAAGCGCTCGGCTGCGACGGCGCCGGACTCGATCGAGAAGTCGCCCTGCACGACGGTACACGCGCCTTCGGCCCTCTGTTTTTTGGCCCGTGACCTTGCGCCCTGCAAACGATCGCGGCTGAGCGGACTCACGAGCGGGCCTGTGACCACGCCGATGCGCCGGTGTCCAAGACGATAAAGATGATCCATGGCTTCATAAGCCGCCTTCGCGTTGTCGATGTGAACGCTCGGCACGCCGAGGCGGGGACTGAACTCGCACCCGTTGACCACGGGCGCACATCGCGGCGCCATCGTACGCACCAGAGCCGCGACCTCCTTCGGAAGGCGATGGCCGAGGAAGATGAGACCGTCGGCTTCCCTGCGCTTCAACATTTGCGCGTAGCGCTCTTCACGCTTCACATCGTGCTGTGTATCGCCCACCAGTACCGAGTAGCCCTCGCGCAGGGCGGTGTCTTCTATACCCTGAATGATCAAAGAAAAAAAAGGATTCGAAATATCGGGGACCGTCACGAGCAGTTTGCCGGATCTCAACGTGCGCAAGTTCTTGGCGGCGGAGTTCGGCACATAACCGAGAAATTCCACGGCTCGCAGGACCTTTCGGCGCGTGTTCGGCGCCACCACATCGGGCCGGCTGAGTACGCGGGACACGGTTGCAGTGGAAACTCCGGCCCGCTTTGCAACTTCATAGATGTTGGGAACAGAACCTGCACGCATTCGCGCGCCATCATATCAACTATTGATACGAATGGGATCGACCGCGGGCTACATTGAGCTAATTCGGGGACAGACGTATAAATCCCCAATTACGAATCAAAGAACGATGAACCGTAATTGGGGATTTATACGTCTGTCCCCGAATTAGCTCAATGTAGCCCGCGTTCAATCCCATTTTTCTTGCTGGACTCGGGCAGCGGCTGCTAGCATTTGTAACCGTTTACATCCCCTGTGAAAACGATTGCAGTCAAATGCCCGAAAGGAGAAATACAATGACTTTCTCGCGACAGGCTTCTATTGCAATGCTGATCAGCGTTCTGATATCCGCGCTGGCCCCGGCCTCAGGAGCGCAGGTGACCACTGCCGATGTGGTCGGTAAAGTGACCGATGCCACCGGCGCGGTGGTGCCCGGCGCCATGGTCGCACTAACGAATCTCGGGACGAACATCGGCCGCACGGTCACCGCCGACGAACGGGGTGATTACGTGGTGAACCTGCTGCCGATCGGCCGTTATTCTGTGCGGGTCGAGGTGGCGGGCTTCAAGACGTTTACCGCCGAACTCACGCTGGTGGCCGGCGACCGCGCGCGAGTGGATGCGCGGATGGAGATCGGAACGACTTCCGAAACCGTGCAGATCACCGCGGAGCTGCCCGCTTTGCAGACCGACAGCTCTACGCTTGGCACGGCCATCACGGGCAAGCTGGTGCAGGACCTGCCATTGAACGGGCGCAACTACGTTCAGCTGGCGCAGCTGGTTCCCGGTGTCAGCCCCGGACCGCCCAATGGCCTGGCCACAGGGACGCGTCCGGACGACCGCCGTTTGAACTCATCGTACTCGGTGAATGGGCAGGATCCTGTTGCCAACAACAACATGATCGACGGCATGGACAACAACGAGCGCTTCATCGGCACCATCGGAGTACGGCCTTCCATCGATGCGATTCAGGAATTCAAGGTGCAGACCAATCTCTACAGCGCCGAAATCAGCCGCACATCGGGCGGGGTGATCAACATTCTGACCAAGTCGGGGACCAATGAATTCCACGGCTCGCTGTTTGAATTTCTCCGCAATGATCGACTCGACGCCAATGGCAACTACAACCTCACCGGCGGGACCCAGTTGCCCAAGCAGAAGTTCCGGCAGAACCAGTTTGGAGGGAGTGTGGGCGGGCCGATCATCAAGAATAAGACCTTCTTCTTTGGCGATTACGAAGGGCTGAAGATACGGCAGGGTATTCCGATCACGGCTGTTGTGCCGACCGCGAAGCAGCGTATCGGCGATTTTTCGGAGAATTGTTCGGCAGGCTTCAATACAAGCGGCATCTGCGCGAATGCGGCGCAACAACTCACTGTCGCGAACTCTGTTGGCGGCGTAGCCGCAGGCGCGGTGCCGTTCAACCGGCTGGATGTGGCGCCTTACAACGGCCTGCTGGATCCTCTCGCGCGAAAGATTGCGGCGTTGTATCCGTTGCCGAACGGCCCGGGTGTCAACGTCACCAACTTCGCTTCCTCTCCCGTGCGCCCGCAGGATGCCTCGACACTGGACGGGCGCATCGACCACCTGTTTTCCACCACCTGGAACCTCTTTGCAAGGTATTCTCTCAATGACATCACAACCGTTCAACCGACGGGCTTCCCGGATGTGAACGGCATCAATCCGGGCGGGCAGTTCAGTTTCGCGGGCCCAAATGCAACGCGGGCGCAGAATTTACAGCTCAATCTGGTCCACACGCTGCGGCCAAACCTGCTGCTCGAATTGAAGGCCGGTTTCTGGCGCGCGTCGATTCAATCGAGGACGGTGAATGATGGGAAGAATGTTTCCAATGACCTCGGTTTTCCATGCAACGCGATCAGTTGCGTGAACACCGGCGACACTCAGACCTATGGAGTGCCGCGCCTGGTGATTCAGAGTTTCGAGGGCCTCGGTGACGCCACCTTCGTACCCCTCCTGCAGTTCGACAACACATTTCAATACAGTGGAGCCGTCACCTGGACGCGCGGCGCGCACAACCTCAAATTCGGAGCGAATGTGATTCGGCGGCAGTTCTCGCTGGTCCAGAGCGCCACACCGCGAGGCCAGTTCACATTCAATGCCTCCACCGCCGCCGCGCCTGCCCCCCTCAATGTCGGCCTGGCCAATTTCATGGTCGGCGCGCCGGTGACAATCACCCGTCAGGCGAGCCTTTATAAGCCGGGCTATCGCTCGTGGGAGACAGGTTATTACTTGCAAGACGATTGGCGCGCGAACCGGTGGCTGACGCTCAATCTGGGTGTCCGATACGACGTCTATACACCCAAGACGGAGCAGTATGGGCGGCTGGCCAATTTTGATCCCGTGAATTCCGTCATCCTGGTTGCCGGAAAGAACAGCAGCGCCACCACAAACATCACCACGGATCATGGAAGCCTGGCGCCCCGCATGGGATTCGCCGCCAGCCTTGGGAATTCGATGGTGGTGCGCGGCGGTTTCGGATTGAGCTTCTTCCCAGGCGACTATACTTCTGCTGTTGCACTCAAGAATCCGCCGTTCACCAGTGCGCTGACGTGCGGTTCGTCCACGACCGGCAGTATGGTCAACACCGGTTGTCCGGCGGGCATCGGCACCTTGTCCCAGGGCGCTCCGGTACCTTTGGCGCCGGCCGATTTTCCGACCACGTCCGGTGGTGTGCTGGATCTGGCTCGGATTCCATCCAGCACCATCAATGCCGTCGATCTCAATTTCCAGACCAGCTACAACTATCAATTCAATCTGACCCTGGAGAAGCAGCTCGGCAACAACGTTGCGAGCGTCGGCTACATCGGCACCAGGGGACGGAACCTCCCGATGGGCCTGCCGGACATCAATCGAGCCCTCCCCACCGGAAACGCGACGCCGAGTCCACGGCCTTACGCCGCCTCTGCGCCAAGAGTGGCCACCATTGCCTATTTCACGACACAGGGCGAGGCTGCCTACAACGCGCTCCAATTGACTTTCAATCGCCGCTTCGCAGGAGGGTTCAGTATTACCTCCGGGTTCACATACGCGAACGGTAAGGACGATGTCACCGGCCTCGGCACGAGCACCGGAGGCTTCGGGAATCGAATCGGACCGTTGTCGCAGGCTGTCGCCAATGTGAGGGCGTACGACTGGGCCACGAGCGACTTCAACATCAAGTATCGCTGGTCGTTTGGCGGGAACTACGTACTGCCTTTCGGTAAATCGCTCACGGGTGTGCCCGCACTGGTGTTGAGCGGCTGGCAACTGAACAGCAGCGTGATCTGGCAGACCGGATTGCCGTTCACGGTTCGAGATCAGAATGCGGTGAGCGGTGTTATCGGTATCGGAGGCGGCGCCGAACGTCCAAACCGGGTGAACAGCAACATCAGGATGTCGAATCCGACGGTCGGCAGTGGCGGTCAGTGGCTGGATCCGGCGGCATTTGCGATGCCCGCGAATTTCGACCTGGGCAATGCGCCCCGCAACGTCGGGTATGGGCCGAACCAGAGCGTGGTGAATGCGTCACTCTTCAAGAGCTTCAAGATGACGGAGAGTGCCAGTCTTCAGTTTCGTACGGAAGTCTTTAACGTGGCGAATCATCCGATGTTCGGCAATCCAGTTGTGGATGTATTCGGCAATGCCAACTTCGGCAAGGTCACTCAAATGGCCGGAACGTATACTCCTCGCCAGATCCAGTTCGCGTTAAAGCTGCTGTTCTGAAATTCGAGCTACGGTTTACATCGAGGATGAAACCGATCGCATCAGTGCACCGAAAAGGAGGAGTACGATGACTTTGAGTTTCCCGCGACAAACCTGCATTGCCATGCTTCTCAGCTTTCTGATGTCCCTGGTTGCTCCGGCCTCACGAGCTCAGGTGACCACCGCCGATGTGGTCGGTAAAGTAATCGATGCGAGCGGAGCCGTGGTCCCCGGCGCCATGGTCACCGTGACCAATCTCGGAACGAATATCGCCCGCACCGTCATGGCCGACGAACGGGGTGATTATTTCGTAAACCTGCTGCCGATCGGCCGCTATTCGGTGCGCGTCGAGGTGGCGGGCTTCAAGGCATTCACCGTGAACGAGCTGACGCTGGTTGCCGGCGATCGCTCGCGCGTGGATGCGAGGATGGCCGTCGGAACGACTTCCGAGACCGTGCAGATCACCGCCGAAATGCCCGCTCTGCAAACCGACAGCTCCGCACTCGGCACTGCCATCACCGGCAAGCTGGTTCAGGACTTGCCGCTGAATGGCCGGAACTACATTCAGCTGGTGCAGCTGGTGCCGGGCGTCAGCCCCGGACCGGCGAACGGTCTTGCCACGGGCACGCGCCCGGACGATCGCCGCCTGAACGCATCCTATTCGGTGAACGGACAGGATACGGTCGTCAACAACAATATGATTGACGGCCTGGACAACAACGAGCGCTCTATCGGCACCGTCGTTGTCCGGCCTTCGATCGATGCCATCCAGGAGTTCAGGGCACAGACCAATCTATATAGCGCCGAGATCAGTCGCACTTCAGGAGGCGTCATCAACATCCTGACGAAATCAGGAACCAACGATTTTCATGGTTCGCTCTTCGAATTCGTGCGCAATGACAAATTTGATGCGAACGGCAACTACAATTTCACCGGTGGTCCGCAGTTGCCGAAACAGAAGTATCGTCAGAATCAGTTCGGTGGGAGCCTCGGCGGGCCAATCGCAAAAGATCACACTTTTTTCTTCGGGGATTATGAGGCGCTGAAGATCCGGCAGGGTATCAACCTCACGGCCACGATCCCGACGGCCAGGCAACGCATTGGCGATTTCTCCGAAAACTGCACGGCGGGCTTCACCAACGGCATTTGCGCGAATGCCGCGCAGCAGCTCACTGTCGTCAACCCGGTTGGCGGCATACCTGCCGGTCCTGTCCCGAACAATCGGCTGGATCAGGGAGGTTACGCAGGTTTGCGCGATCCGGTTGCTTTGAAATACGCCGCTCTTCTTCCGATACCGACAGGGCCCGGGATCAACACGACGAACTATGCGTCGTCGCCCGTTCGGCCGCAGGACGCCTCGACGTTCGACGGGCGTGTGGACCACCTTTTCAGCCCGGACTGGAATTTCTTCAGCCGGTACTCTTACAACGATGTCACGACTGTCCAACCAACCGGCTTCCCAAGTTCCGGCGGCACCAACCCCGGCGGCGGGTTTAACTTCGCCGGAGCAAACGCGACGCGGGCGCAGAACCTGCAGCTTAATCTGGTGCATGTGATGGGGCCCAGGCTGGTGCTCGAATTGAAAGCCGGGTACACACGTCTCGCCCTTCAGTCCAGGGCGGTGAATGACGGCAAGAATTCGGCAAACGATCTGGGCTTCACGTGCAACGCCACCAATTGCATCAACGCCGGCGACACGCAGACTTTCGGGTTGCCGCGCGTTGTCCTCCAGGGGTTCCAGGAACTGGGCGATGCATTCTTTGTGCCGCTGCTGGTTTTCAACAATACATTCCAGTACAACGGCGCCGTGACCTGGACGCGGAATGCGCACAACATCAAGTTTGGTGCAAGCTTGATACGCCGCCAGTTCACTACTGTCCAGAGCGCCCGGCCGCGAGGCGAGTTCACCTTCAATGCCTCCGTAGGCAATGCGCCGGCGCCACTGAATTTCGGTCTCGCCAATTTCATCATCGGAGCGCCGGTGACCATCATCCGTCAGGCGAGCCTCTATACTCCTGGCTATCGGACGTGGGAACCCGGATTCTATGTCCAGGACGACTGGCGGGCGACCAACTGGCTAACACTGAATCTGGGTGTCAGGTATGACGTTTTCACGTCGAAGACGGAACGCTACAACCGGCTTGCCAACTTTGACCCGGTAAACGTGACCGTGCTTGTTGCCGGGAAGAATTCAAACGCCACGACGGGTGTCAAAACCGACTATGGAAACATCGCGCCCCGCATCGGTTTTGCGGCCACATTGGACCAGGGCGCGGTGCTGCGTGGAGGTGTTGGTCTGAGCTATTTCCCGAGCGACTACGCGTCGCCATCGGCGCTCAAGAATTCTCCATTTACGAGCGCCCTGACGTGTGGGTCATCCACAACGAGCAGCCTGACCAATCCCAATTGCCCGCCGGGAACCGGCGCGTTTGCGCAGGGCGTTCCGAGACCGCTGGCCCCGAATGCTTACCCAACGAATTCCGACGGCACACTGGATTTGCGGCGGATCCCTCCTTCTACTTTCCTGGCTGTGGATTCGGACTTCAGGGCGAGTTACAACGTGCAGTTCAATCTCACTCTGGAGGAACAGTTCGGCAGCAACGTCGTGAGCGTCGGATACGTCGGCACCAAAGGACACGACTTGCCCATGGTGATTCCGGACATCAACCGCGCGCTGCCGACCGGGGGCGCGAACCCGAGTCCTCGTCCGTTTGCCACTTCGGCGCCGCAGTTGTCCACGATCGGCTGGTTCGCCACCCAGGGGAACGCCAGCTACAACGCGCTGCAACTGACGTTTAATCGCAGGTTCGCCGATGGTCTCAGCGTGACTTCAGGCTTTACATGGGCGCACGGCATCGACAACACCACCGCAAACGGCACGAGCACCGGAGGCTACGGAAACCTTATCGGCCCGTTCCAGCAGGCCATCGCCAATGTCAGGAGCTACGATCGCGGGACCAGCGATTTCAACATCAAGTACCGCTGGTCATTCGGCACGAACTACGAACTGCCCTTCGGCAAATCGCTCAGGGGCGCTGCCGCACAAGTACTCAGCGGCTGGCAACTCAATGCCTCCGCGACGTGGCAGACCGGGTTGCCGTTCACCGTTACGGACCAGACGGCTGTCAGCGGGGTCGTCGGCGTCGGCGGGAACGCCGAACGTCCGAATCGGCTGCGACAGGATATTCGTATGTCGAATCCGACGGTGGGGGTTACGGGTCAATTTCTGGATCCGACAGCTTTCGCATTGCCGGCGCCTGGCACGCTTGGCAACTCGACACGTAACGTCGGTTACGGACCAAATCAGAGCATGGTGAATGCGTCGCTTTTCAAAACCTTCAAGATGACGGAGAGAGCCAATCTTCAGTTCCGTACCGAGGTCTTCAACGTGGCAAATCATCCGATGTTCGGGAATCCGAACGTGAACCTCGGCAATGGCAACTTTGGCAAGATCTCGCAGCTGGCCGGGCCCTACACGCCCCGCCAGATCCAGTTCGCGCTGAAACTCCTGTTCTGAAGGTAGCAATCATTGCGGCGGTCATAGACCGCCGCTACAGTAATAGAGTCGATGAACAAGGTCATTCTATCGATTGCAGCCGTTGCTACGTTCCCGCTGCTCTTTCTCGCTCAGGGAAAAAAGCAGGAGTGGTCGGCGTATGGCGGGAACCCGGAGCAGACACGGTACTCGAGTCTCAAGCAAATCAATCGGACAAACGTTTCGCAACTCGCGGTCGCGTGGACTTACGACACGGGTGAGACGGGTGGTTTGCAAACCCAACCGATTATTGTGGACGGAGTCCTCTATGCGTATACGCCGACGCACAAGACGTTCGCCCTGGAAGCCGATACCGGAAAACACCTCTGGACGTTTGATTCGAAGATCGCGGGGCGGGGCCCGAACCGCGGTGTGATGTATTGGGCCGCCGGCAGTGACAAACGAGTGTTCGCTGCCGTGGACCAGTACGTCTATGCACTTGATGCACGGAATGGAACACCCATTTCGACGTTCGGCAACAACGGGCGCATCGATCTTCGCCTCGATCTCGGCCGCGATCCTCAGGGGCAATCTGTACGTCTCACGTCGCCCGGCGTGGTCTATAAGGATACGTTCATCATCGGAGGCCGCGTTGGAGAAGGGGTGCCTTCATCGCCCGGTTATATCCGGGCGTACGATGCGAGAACAGGAAAACTCCGGTGGACGTTCCATACGATTCCTCATCCCGGCGAAGCCGGCTACGAGACATGGTCGAAAGACTCATGGACCATCAACGGCGGAGCGAACAACTGGGCGGGAATGGCGCTCGACGAAAGACGCGGCATCGTTTACGTACCCACCGGTTCTGCCGCTGCGGACTTCTACGGCGCCAACCGGATGGGCGATAACCTTTTCGCGAATTCGCTCATCGCATTGAACGCCGAAACTGGCAAGCGGCTCTGGCATTTTCAGGTCGTGCGTCACGATCTGTGGGACCGTGATCTGCCGTCGCCTCCCAGCCTGGTCACGCTGCGGCAAAACGGCCAGACGATCGACGCGGTCGCGCAGACGACGAAGCACGGTTTCGTTTTTGTTTTTGACCGAACCACTGGGAAGCCGGTTTTTCCTGTCGAGTATCGGAAATTTCCGGCCAGTGATATGCCGCGTGAAATCGCCGCCGACATACAACCTGTTCCCATCAAGCCGAAGCCTTTTGCCCGCCAGCTCCTCACTGAAGACATGCTGACGACGCGCACGCCGGAAGCGCACGCGTGGGCTATCGAAGCGTTCAGGAAGCTCCGCAGCGCCGGGCAATTTGTACCTCTGGCCGCAGGCAAGGAGACGGTGATCTTTCCAGGCTTCGATGGCGGCGCCGAATGGGGCGGTTCCGCGGTCGACTCGGAGACCGGCCTGTTGTATGTCAATGCAAACGATCTCGCCTGGACAGGCGCTCTGGCGCCAAACGATGCCGGAGGATACCGGTTTACGGGCTATACAAGATTCCTCGACCCCGAGCGCTATCCGGCCATCGTGCCGCCATGGGGAACGCTGAGCGCGATCAACCTCAACACAGGCGAGTATGCCTGGCAGATCCCGCTCGGCGAATATCCTGAACTCGCGCAGACAGGAATCAGGAATACCGGCACCGAGAACTATGGCGGCCCGATCGTGACCGCAGGCGGCCTTGTATTCATAGCCGCTACCAACTTCGACAAGAAGTTTCGCGCTTTCGACAAAGCGAACGGACAGTTGCTGTGGGAAACCACATTGCCCTTCGCCGGAAACGCGACGCCTGCTACTTTCGAAGCTGACGGACGGCAGTTCGTCGTCATTGCCGCCGGCGGGGGCCAGGCTCGCCGCGCACCTTCCGGCGGTGTTTATGTTGCTTTTGCATTGCCTCGCGGCGCGGAGAAAAAAGATGAGTAAGAACCGGCTCGGGATTGGAATTATCGGAAGCGGCTTCAACGCCAGGTTTCACCTTCAGGCATTTGTCGGCGTTCGAGATGCAGACGTGCTTGGCCTGTGGAGCCCGAACGAGAAAAACGCGGCGGACGCGATAAGCCTGGCGCAGTCTCTCGGTGTGGGCGAACCCAGGCTGCACCGGTCCATCGCCGACATGGTCGCCGACCCGGCCATTGACGCCATCTGGCTTTGTGGTCCGAATCACACTCGCGTAGAAAACGTGGAAGAGATCGTGAGCACCATCGAGAGGGGTCGTGGAACCCTGAGCGGCCTTGCCTGCGAAAAGCCGCTTGCTCGAAATGTAGCCGAGGCGAAGCGGATTGTGGAATTAGTGCGGCGAGTCGGCTTGCGCCATGGATACCTCGAGAATCAACTCTTCGCCCCGTCGGTCCAAATCGGCCGCGACATCATCTGGAACAGAGGTGTGCCTGCCACTGGCCGTCCCTATCTTGCGCGGGCGGCCGAAGAACACAGCGGTCCGCACAAACCGTGGTTCTGGCGCGGCGACCTGCAAGGCGGCGGCGTGCTGAACGACATGATGTGCCACTCCGTCATGCTGGTTCGACATCTTCTGACATCGCCCGGCGCTTTGTATTCCTCTCTGCAACCCATCCGTGTTTGCGGACAGATCGCGAGCTTGAAATGGACCCGCCCGGAGTACGTCGAGCGCCTTGGGAAAACGATGGGTGACGGCGTAAATTACGGAACCCAGCCCGCGGAAGACTTCGCCAGCTTGATGATCGATTTCAAAACAGAAGACGGAATGCTTGCAATCGGAGAGGCGACAACGTCATGGAGTTTTGTGGGAGCCGGATTGCGCCTTTCGGCCGAATTGCTCGGCCCCGAGTACTCGATGTCATGGAACACCCTCGAGAGTGGATTGAAGCTGTTCTTCAGTCGTGAGGTGAAAGGAAAATCCGGCGAGGACCTCGTCGAAAAACAGAACGCGGAGATGGGACAGATGCCGGTGGTCGCCAATGAGGCTTCGGCCTATGGATATGAGGCGGAAGATCGCCACTTCGTCAAAGCGTTCCTGAAAAACGAAAAGCCCGCGCTGACTTTCGAAGACGGTCTGGAGGTTGTAACACTTCTGATGGCAGGGTATCTAAGCGCCGAACTGGGCCGGACCCTCGACTTTCCGCCTGCGGGACTCGATACATTTATTCCGGCCGTCGCTCAGGGCAACTGGAAGCCCAGCCGTTGGTAAGGAAAGTAAAAGGTTAGCCGCGGGAAAATGGGGTCGTAGCCCCATCTTTCCGCGGCCTTCTACTTTCCTCTAGAACGTGAGGCGTCCGACAATCTGGCCGGACCGAGGCTGCGATCCGAGACCGTTAACCCAATTGACATACCCATAACCGCCGGTCAACCGGCCCTGATTGTCTTTGGTCGGAGGCGCAATGGGATTGGCGCCCGTCAACGCCGTAAAGCCGCCGGTCTTGACCGCGATTGGACTCGACAGGAACAGACGATTGAACACGTTTTGGAATTCCGTCCGGACCTCAAACTTGACGTTCCGCTCACGGTTCACGAAAAAGATACGACCGACGCTGAACGCTTCTGAGGGCTGGCGCTGCCATCGGTAGTCGCTGAGGTATGGCGCAGTAGTTCCGAACTGGCCTGGGGCCGCATCGACCCACGCGTTCGGATTCAACACGAGATCCGTGGTCGGATCGATACAACGGCAGTTCGGATCTTTCAAGAACAGCGGCTGGCCGGAAACTCTGTTAAAGAACGTCGTCCCTCCACCCCAGTTCGCGGGATTGTTTGCAGGACCACGTCCCAATTGCGTCAGCAGGTTATTGTTTGAAGCGGGCACGCGAATCAACTCACCGGTCTGATAGCGAAGCACGGAGCCGATCGTCCAGTCGCGCACCACAGACGAAAATACCTTCGATGCAGCGCCGGCTCCGAAGTTGAATTCGGGAGTCGTGTAGTTGAACGCCGCGACCAGCATAAGCGGCCGGCTGAAAGCCGAAATCTGCTTGTTTTGCTTGTAATCAAAGGCGTCGTTGATGAGCACCGTGCCCGGCGTTAAGTAGGAAGTGTCGGCGCCTGTGCCCGACACCAATTCCTTCTGCCAGGTGAAGGCCACTTGCCCCGTCAGTCCACGCGAGAAGCGCTGGGTCGCTTTCGCCTGCAGCGAATCGTACCAGGTGTCGCCCAGCGGCGGTCCCAGGAACGGCGGAATGCCAACCCACTGCGGATGCGGGCGCAGAGCCTGGATCAGCGATTGATCCGGAGGGAATCCGGGATAGACATTGTTCGGATTCGCCAGGTTCGGGAATCGGGCAGTCACTTGTGGCGATCGAATGGGCAGGAGCAAAAGAGCGCGGTCGGCCGGATTCGTGATGTCGAGCCCGGACATTGCCCTCAGGCTCTCGGGCGTATGTGAATTGTAGTTTTCAGTAGCCAACAGCGGCGCAGTCCACCACACGCCGCGGTTTCCGACATAAGCTGCCTCCACCATCAGATTGTTCGTCATCTGATGCTGAAGGCCGATGCTCCAGTGCATTTGGCGAGGTGGACGTCCCGCATTGCGGTCGATCGAGATGAACGGCGATTGAGGCGGCCTCAAGCCGGGAGCGATTTCAAAGGGATACTTCTGCGTGAAGTCCGGAAAAGAGACGGTCGGATTGCCGAACCGGTTGCCCGCGGCGAATGGATTTCCATCCGACAAGAAGTATTTGTTCAGTCCATATCCGGGAACACCGAGGCTGTAGAAATCGGCCACGCTGGTCGAAAGGAAGGCGTTGTTCGGCGCAGTTCCGTATACCACGCCCGAACCCAGACGGAGCACAGTCTTGCCGCTGGAACCGATCTGATAAGCAAGGGCGAGCCGGGGCCCGAATGCATAGGGATAGTTGCGATTGAATTGGCAGTTACACGTCGCTTCGTATTTGACCGAGCCCGGCAAGTTTCCTACGAGCGGATTCGGGCCCTTGAAGTCGGCGCTTTGCATGCGCCCGTACTGCTCGCGAAGCAAAGTAACAAAGTCATAACGCAGACCGTATTCCAGCGTCAGCTTGCGAGTGACCTTCCAACTGTCTTGAATGTACGCCGCGAACGAATGGTTGCCCAGCCGCGAATTCGTAACCGGGGCCAGATTCATCGCTTGAGGAAAGCCCAGCAGGAAGCTGGCGTAACCGAAGCCCGTAGTGCCATTCAAGGCCTGGCCATCCTCCCATGGAATGCTGCTCTGCTGCGGCGAGAACGTGTAAACACCTGTGGCGCGCGAGTAATTCAATGTCGGAAAACCTTCGATCATCATTTCGGCGCCCATCTTATAACTGTGGTTACCCTTGACCCAGGTGAGGTTGGTGTTCGCGGTGGGTTTGATATCCTTCACATACTTGCGAGGAAAAGTCGACCCCATATTCAATCCGCCTGGGGCTGCAGAGCCGAAACCGCCTCTGACGGGACTGTACAAGCCGAGGATCGACGGGAATTCGTTGACGTAATAGTTCTTGGCCCAACCGAGCGTGCTTTGATCAAAGTCCTGAAGAAGACTCGGGTTCATCGTTTGGAAATAACCGAGACCCACATGCAGCACCATCGTCGGCGACATGGTCCGGTCGTAGTTCAGGCGCGTGGTGTAATTCACGTCATCCTGCGGAATGGCGCTGGTAAACGGCTGTGCAAAGCCATTGGCATTGGGCGATTGGGTGTGGGTCTTTTGAAAGTACCAGGACAGGTGGTTTCTCTCGTTGAAGTTGTGGTCGATCTTGAATGATGGAATCGTGGTGTGCCTGAAGTTGGAGTAGCCGGGTATCACGTAGTTGTTGATCAAATTGTCATTGGTCGGTAGTGGAATCATCGACTGAATTTTCAGAGCCACCGTATCCATCAGCGCCGCTGGAATGGTATTGCCCGGGAACTGATCCCGGACTATGGAACCATTCGGTGCGAGCCTTGTGGTTCTCGGGTCGTAAATCGCATTTCCCAACACCGGGCGTCCCAGCGGGTCAACAGCCGGCTGTCCCCCGAGAAGCAATGGTGGTAATTGCGCCGCGCTGAAATCGCCTCGACGGAAGGCCAGAGTCGGAACCGTTGCAATTCCAGTGTTGATGAATTGGGTTTCACGATACTGCTCGAAATTGAAGAAGAAGAAACTCTTGTTGTGGCCGTCGTAAAGCTTCCCCAACCAGATCGGGCCGCCGACGTTGAACCCATAGTCGTTTTTGCGCTGCCTGTTCCGGATGTGCTGTCCCGACCTCCCCGTGTCGCCCGTCGCCACTCTGTCGGTAAATGGGGTGCCGGCGTTCAGACCTTCGTTCACAAAGTAATCGAACACAGCCCCGTGATACTGATTCGTGCCGGACTTCATCGTGTAATTGAAATAGCCGCCACCGGCCTGACCGTATTCCGCAGCATAGTTGCTGGTCTGAACGGCAACTTCCTGGATTGCATCCACGCTTGCCTGAACGTTTTGATTGGTCTGCCGATACATGCCGTTGGTGGCATCCTGGCCTTCGATGCGGATAGAGTGTGTGCTGGAAGGCATTCCATTGACGCGGAGCTGGTTTTCGTTGGCAAAACTCGCGCCAGGCAACAGATTCAGAACCTGCAAAGGATTTCGGACATTTCCCAATGTCGTACCGACGGCGCCGGAAAGAGTGAGGACCGGAAGACTGTTGACCTGATCCGAGCTGATGTTGTGGCTGAGTTCGCCGCTCTCCGTCTTCAGTAACGGACTTGCCGCTTCAACAGTAACGGACTCGCCCGCGGCGCCTACCTCGAGTGTGACATCGATACGGAGCACCGTTGCTACAGAAACGATGATGCCGCTGCGGAGAAATCTCTTGAATCCGGGAAGCGTCGCCGAAAGTTCGTAAGTCCCGGCGGGTAACTGAGCCAGAGTGTAATTGCCCGTCTCTGACGATCCTGCCTGGTAGGTAGCCCCCGTCTGCACATTCTTCACTTCAATGGGCACGCCGGGAATCACGGCACCGGTCGCATCGGAAACCGTACCGGTAATAGTGCCGCGATCGGTTTGCGCGAACGCGGCTAGCGCAGAAAGAAACAAACAAGTGACAAGGGACAGGAAACGGAATCTCACGGCGTGCTCCTCCTCTCGCGGTCTCGAACATGCAAATTCAGGGGGTGATATTTTTTTCTGGGATGAACGGGTGCGACTTTATCGCCCCTCTAAGACGATTCGCAAATCAAAAAACGATCAAATGTTTGGAGGGTCCAGGCGGTTAAGAGCATTTAAGATGACGTGTTAGAATTGGAACGCTTTTCAACCACATTACCCTGCAGGAGACATACGCATGAACCGCAATGTGCTTTGGGTAACCATCATCGGCTTCATGACCATTGCCGGCGTCTTCGCTTTGGGGCAGGCGCCCTCGCAACGCGAGGCCCCGCCTGCAACCGAGCAACTCCGCCAGACCGTGTCGCGTCTCCGGGGCAATCGCATCGACACGCCCAACGACTGGGACAAGTTGACGCCACAGCAGAAGAAGTATGTCGAGAGCATTCTCAGCGGACCGCGCAGCGATATTAGTGGTCCTCTTGGGGTGATGATGGTCACTCCGGAACTCGGCGATCTCGTTCAGAAAGCCGTCACCTACGCGCGATTTGCCGGCCGCGAGGGATTCTCGAGCGTTCCGCCGAAGTTGAACGAACTCGCGATTCTCGTGGTCGCACGGCATTGGTCGGCCGAGTATGTGTGGAGCGCGCACCATACCGCTGCAGTGCGTTTCGGCCTTCCAGCCGAAGTCGTCGAAGGGATTCGCACTGGGAAACGGGCGGAGGCGATGGAGAGAGACGTCGAAGCCGTGTACAACTTCGCGACCGAATTCATCACGAAGCGGGACGTAACGAACACCACACTGCAAGCGGCGAGAAATGTCCTCGGCGGCGACCGCGGCGTGGTCGACCTGGTGGGCACGATGAGCCTCTACCAGATCTCGTCGATGATGGCAGCGCTTGACCAGACGCCGCTTCCGCCAGGAACGAAGCCCTACCTGCACTGATTCCACTGTAGCGGCGGTCTATGACCGCCGACAGTGCAGCACTCGCCGGATCGTCGGCGGTCATAGACCGCCGCTACAGTCGCAAGGCGCCGCTATTTGTAGAATTCAATCGACGCCTGGCGGAAAAACAGGAAGTTCGCCGGTGCGACCGAAATAGGCCCATTGATACCGAAGATCGCCACCTGGAACTTGTCGCCGGCCTTGACCGAATCGGCGAGCACGACACGATTAGGGATGTTGAAGCCCTGGATCGTGGCGGGGCTCGTGATGCCGGCGCGTCGCGGCATTTCGCCATTGATCCAGACTTCCGCGTAATCGTCGACGTACGCCGTGAGCACGGCCTTGGCGCCTGCAGTATCGAAATTTCCGATCTTTGCCGGTATGGTCAGGTTGGTGCGGAACCAGAAAAACGAAACTTTGCCTCCGCCGCGCCGGTCAGTGAGTCCCTTAGCGGCAATCGTCGGCCACGATGAATCATCGAAACCCGCCTCGCCGGCATGAGGAGAAATGTCATAGGACGTCTTGTAACCCGCCATCGCGTTCGGGAGCGCCGGGCCTTCGACGATCTTTGCCTCCATCGTCTTCCACCGAGCGTTGAACGCCGTGATACCGTCCTCCGTCATCAGATCAACCACATGCGACGGTACGAGAGCCGGCGGGATCTGCGGCGCAGGAGGCTGCGGCGCTTGATTCGCGGGGGGAGCGGCCGGCGCTTGAGCAATCGCAACGGTCGCAATCATTAAGGAAACAACAGCCAGTGCTGCGCAGGCAATCAGCCTGCGATCAGGATGTGCGTGCAGGGAATGCGAAGCACTCATGGGATTTTGTCCTCGAATGCCGTCAAGGATACGTCACTCATAAAGATATTCATAAGAATATTGACAATGTAGTCGCGGGCTTTAGCCAGCGTTGCATGTTGGGTATCAGGCCGTGATTGAGCGCGGCAGTGTGACGATCCGGCTGGCTGCGTTGCGGGGAAGGCAGATTGTGAAGCGAGTGCCGGAGACGGGTGTGGAATCCACGGAGACCTGGCCCTTATGCGCGCTCACGACCTGCTGCACGATATACAGGCCGAGGCCGAGACCGCTTGCTCCGTTGTGCTTCTCGGACGACGATCGAAACGGATCGAAAATGTGCGGAAGAACGGTCGCGGGAATCGTTCCCTTGTTTGCCACGGACAACTGCACGCGGTCCGGGTCACAGCCATCAATGGAAATGCGAACGGGCTCGCTGCGATCGCCATGGCTGAGCGCGTTTCCGATCAGGTTCGAGAGCGCCTGACAAATGCGGCTCTCGTCCCAGACTCCTTGAAGCTCTCCCGTTTGCTGAACTTCAATCCGAGCCGACGAGTCTGCAAGCTCGTGCTCGGCAATCACCTTGCCTGTGAGGTCCAGTATATTGGTCTGGACCGGCTCAACCGGCAGCGATCCGGCTAAACGGGCGCTGGAAAAGTCGAGCAGATCGGCAATCAGCTTCGTCATGCGTGCACCGCCGGAGTGGATGCGTTCGGCAGCCCACCGCACGCGCTCGTCGCTGGACTTCTTCAGGATCATCGCGCCACCGATGATCGTCTGCAGCGGATTGCGCAAGTCGTGCCCGATTGCGGCGGTCAGCATCTCATTCAGGTGAAGCTGCGCTGCGAGTTGCTGCTTCTGCCGGTGCAGTTGCACGAAGACCTCCACTTTGCTCCTCAGGATATGGGCCTCCACCGGTTTGTAGAGAAAATCCACGGCGCCCAGCGAATACCCTTCGAACAGCCGCTGCTGGTCGCGCGATGCGGCCGTAATGAACACAATAGGGATTTGCCGCGTTCGCTCCATGCCGCGGATCAGCTGTGCCAGCTCGAAACCATCCATCTCCGGCATCTGAATATCAAGAAGGGCGATCGCCACTTCGTGTACCAGCAGCAATTCAAGAGCTTCGCTTCCCGATCGTGCGGTGAGCAACTCGACATCAGGCGACTGCAGCAGGGCTTCGAGCATCGCAAGGTTGTCTTCTGTGTCATCTACCAATAGGACTTTTACGGAATTTCTCACCCGTATCTAACTACCATGCCGCACTACCGAGATTAAAGTGCAATTTCAGCAGGACTCAGGACCAGAGCGGAATTACAGGCTTTTAGCTCTGCGAAGAATCCGGATTTGCACCACGGTCATTCCTCGAAAAAGAATTTGCATAAAAGTCACTCGCCGGAACCCGAACATCCACGACTGAATATCCAAATCCCTCACGGAGTTTCTGGCGGATCTTCTGGCACTCGGATACGTTGGATACTTTTTCTTTGATGGGGACTTGAGGAAGCTCGAGGATTACCGCATGGAGATTCACAACCATGCTGATAACTACGGAGTACCCAGCAGATACGTGACTAATGTCCTTCTCAGCGTGAACTCGTTGATGTGAATTTCCCTCATAGGTCCCTTGACCCTGTCTTGAAGCGGGGCGTATAGTCCCTCCAAAAATCTTGTTCATTACGGAGGCATCAATGACCAGTTCCCGCCGCGACTTTCTGAAGCTCGGAGGCGTCGCGACTGCGTACGCTGCATTGGGGGCGTCCGCATTTGAAGCTGCCGAAGAACCGGCACTCGGTTTGATTTTTCCTCCGCTGAACTATCCGATCCCGCCGGATGCGAAGCTTCTCTATCCGACCGGAGTGCGATTTCTTGGTAACGGCGTCGGCCTGCCGGGCGGCATGACCCTCCAGGGCTACGAGGAAGCAATCCCGAGGGCGCTGCCCGCCGCTGAAGCGTTGGCGAAACAGGGAGCCAGGGCCATCTCCGTATTTGGTTCGTCGCTGACTTTCTATAAAGGCGCCAAGTTCAATGAGGAGTTGACGCAGAAGGTCACCAAGGCGACCGGTCTGCCGGCCACCACCCAGAGCAACGGACTCGTTGACGGCCTGCACGTGGCCAACGCACGCCGCGTGGCGGTGGCGACCGCCTATACAGACACGGTTACCGAACGCTTGAAGATCTTCCTCGAGGAACACGGTTTCCAGGTCACTTTCGCCAGGGGACTCGGCTACGAGCGAATACCGGAAGGCGCAGCAACACATGAAATCCTGTTCAAGTTAGGCGCTGATGTCTACGCCAATTCGAAGAAAGCGGATGCTCTCGTGATGTCCTGCGGAGCTTTGAGGACGCTCGATCTGATCGTGCCTCTCGAAAATCAAATCAAGGTTCCGGTGGTCACTTCAACGCCGCACGGCCTGATGAACGGCGTTCGCCTGCTCGGCATCAGTCCCCGGTCACAGGGCTTCGGCATGGTGCTGGCGAAGGCATAGCATCGATGATACACATTTGGATGAAGACGGTCACAATCATGGCCGTCTTCTTTTTTGTGGCGACGAGTGCGACGGCGCAAATATATACGCCGCCGCGAACCCGTGACGGTCATCCCGACTTGCAAGGCATATGGCAGGTTCGAAACACGGCAAACTGGGATGTCCAGCACCACACGGGAAGTTATAAAACTCCCGCAGGGCTCGGCGTGGTTGTGGACCCTGCGGACGGTACGATTCCCTACCAGCCCTCGGCGCTGGAAAAAAAGAAAGAAAACTTTGTAAGCCGGGAAACGGCCGATCCGTTGGAAAGATGTTACCTCGCCGGGGTTCCGCGCACGATGTATCTCCCGTACCCGCTTCAGATTCTTCAGACGGCTAAAGAG
>Ga0137394_10000965_pt1 | contig 20425 bp, 16 predicted proteins | sample czobulk116metaG_FD_108278 | JGI IMG/M metagenome (GOLD analysis project Ga0137394, IMG submission 108278) | Vadose zone soil microbial communities from Angelo Coast Range Reserve, California, USA - czobulk1.16 metaG | ecosystem: Environmental > Terrestrial > Soil > Vadose zone | place: USA...
ATGTCAGCTATAATCGCGGCTCGTGGAAACAATTCTCGATTCGATTCGCGTCGTGGAAATGACGGAGGCGCTCGCCGGACCGTATTGCGCCATGTTGCTCGGAGATTTTGGTGCGGACGTGATCAAGGTGGAGCGGCCCGGCGTTGGTGACCAGTCGCGCGGATGGGGTCCGCCTTTTGTCGGGAGCGAATCCACCTACTATCTTGCCGCGAATCGCAACAAGCGATCGATTACGCTGAACTACAATCATCCGAGCGGCGCGGAAGCGTTAGAAAGACTGCTTTCGACTGCCGATGTTTTCATCCATAACCAGCCATCTATGGAATCCCTCAAAAAGCGAAGGATTGATCCTGATACGCTCTCGGAGAAATATCCGCGGCTCATCCATTGCAGCATCACCGGGTACGGATTCACGGGCCCGAAAGCGGGCATGCCAGGTTACGACATTCTCGCGCAAGGGGAGGCCGGCGTGATGAGCTTCACGGGTGAGCCGGGCGGCGGGCCGATGCGTTATCCAATCGCGATTGCGGATATGACTTGCGGGTTGTATGCGACGATGGGGATTCTCGCGGCGCTTTTTGCGAGGGAAAAAACCGGGCGCGGACAGTTCATCGACATGGCCCTTTTCGATTCGCAACTGACGTGGCTGGCGAACGCGGGGAGCAGCTATCTAAACGCGAATGTGTCCCCCGGACGCTGGGGAAATGCGCATCCGAATATCGTGCCCTATGAGGCCTACCGCGGCGGCGACAACAAGTATTTTGTGATCGGAGTAGGAACAGAGGCGTTGTGGAAGAGATTCGTTCTGGCCATGAACATTCAAGACGACATTGGAAGAGATGAACGATTCGCCAGCAATGCGTTGAGAATCAAACACCGGGAAATCCTCGTGCCGCTGCTGCAAAATATCATTCAGCAAAAGCCGACGGCAAGGTGGCTGGAAGAATTCGGGGAGGCGGACATCCCTGCAGCGCCGATCAACACGATTCGAGAAGCATTTGAGGATGTGCAGACGCGCGCGCGGGGCTTGATTGTACAACTCGAACATCCGGCGATCGGCACGGCGAAGAGCATCGCCAATCCCATTCGGTTTTCGAACGCGCCGGTGAGCTATCGTTTGCCGCCGCCGTTGCTCGGGGAGCACACCGGCGAAATTCTCGAGAGCCTGGGCTATTCGGCCGAAGACGCGCGCACGATGGCAGCTGGCAGAGCGACCTAACCCGGGTCCTCCCGGAGTCAGCCGGGATAGTCACGGGGGCGGGGATCACAGGGGGTACACAGGCTCCATTCGCCTACGAGCCGGCGTAGAGCTGGAAGGGGGCCCAGTAGAAAGGGTTTTTGAAGACGGAGTCGGGGTCGGCGGAGTGAAGGAGCCTGAGTTTGGCGTCGCGGAGGGCTGTGGCGGGGTCTTTGCCCTGGAAGAGCTCGCGGTAGAAAACGTCCATTAACTGCGGCGTCGAAGCGTCGCTGACTTCCCAAAGCGCGCCAATGACGTTGTGCGCGCCGGCTCGCAAGAACGCCCAAGAGAGCCCCACGAGGCCTTCGCCGGAATAGGCGCGGGTGCCGGCTCCGTTGCAGGCGGAGATGGTCACGAGATTGGCGTTGAGGCGGTGCTGCACAATGTCACGGGCGTAAAGTTTATAGGAGTCGCCTTCCTGGCTGAGGATCACCGCGGATTCCAGCGGACGCGTGCGGCTGGCGGTGCCATGAGTAACGAAGTGGATATAGGAAAACTGCTCCGGATTGCTCTTGAGGAAGGCCGTGGGAGTGGCGCTGCCTCCTTCGAGGACTCTCGTTAGCGCTCCGGGGAAATATTTCCTGACTTGCTTCATTTCCTCGGCAGCGAGCGGAAGCGGGGCAAACAGAGGGTTGGGCGGCTTGCTGTCGCCGACGAGGAAAAGGCTTTTGTCTTTGGCAGGCGGCTGAGTAGCGGAGGCGGCTAGCATTGTGAGCGAACTGCCTGTGGTTAAGGTGACATCCTCGATCCAGAAGTGCGGCCGCGGATCTGGCACGATCAAGGTCTCAAAGTTCAGACCATACAGACTCTCAGACGGCAACAAGATGACCTGTGAGCCCGGAGGAATCAGCTTCTTGGCCGGCTCGATCAGCATCACGTATAGTTTCTTGCCTTCAACACTGCCGTCGTCTTGCGCGTCATGCATTCGCAAAACCGCTTTCCTATAGTTTCCAACAACAGGATCTATCTCAGATGCCGGAGGGAGCTTGAAATAACTAGTCTTCGCGGGAGTGATCACCCATAAATAGGAGTTGTTCTGCCCAATCCAGTAAAAAAGCAGCGAGGCATGCAACTTCCGTGCAATCTGCTGCGGAGGAACGCTCGGCGCAGGGTGGGAACGAGCTTCGGTTGTTGCCTCTAGTCCCTCCGCCAGCGTGCGTGCCCGGCTGATTTCCGCCTGGTTCAGAGCATCGTCGGGCCGGCCACGGCGAACTAGGAAGTCGATGTACTCGCCATAGACTGCAATCCCACTCGAAAGAAAACTCAGACGCAATTCATCACGATTAATAGATCGCCTCGCCGTTTCGATAGTATCGAGCGCTTTCTGATACTGCCGGTCGGCCTCGACAAGTCTTCCTTGATCGTCCAGCACCTTGGCCAGACCAGCCTCCGCGTCCCAGCGCAGCGGCATCTCCGCAGTGGAATCGGCAAGGACCCGATGGAAGAGTTCACTAGCTTCGCTGAAATGCCTCCCTCTGGTTGCGATGTGACCAGCCAAGACAAGCGAAGCCGATGTACCCAATTTGTCGAGGCCGGCTTCCTCCATCTTCAGCGCCTCTCGGTTGTATCGCTCTGCCTCCGCGAACTGACCTCTCCTCAGCAATACCTCCGTCAACGTATTCAGGCAGATTGTCGCTGTTTCCGCGTCCTTCAGTTCCCTAGCACGCTTGAGTGTGACCTGGGCCAGGTCCTCTGCGAGCGTGTATTGGTGAAGCGCCAGATAAGAGTTTGCAACGCCCGAGAACCAATAGGCGGAATATCCCTGCATTCCGCTGATCACAGAAGCCTGAGCACCCTGGCCATAGAAGTCGAGGGAAGCTTCGAAATCTCCCAATTCAAAATAGCTCCAGCCCATGTTGCCTAGTATCGTGGCGGTATTCCCCTTCATTTCCAACAACTGGGCGAGCTTGAGGGCAGCGAGATAAAGGTCCAGAGCTTCGTCCAAGTGATTCTGACTGGTCGTAAGACGGGCCAAGTCGGCGAGCGCATTCGCTTCTAGAATGGGCAACGAATTACGGCGAGCCAGGGCGAGAGCCTTCCGGTAATCGGCTTGCGCACTATCGTACTTTTTCTCATCTACCCGTAGAGCAGCCCGGGCAATCAGTAGTTGGCAAGCATAGAAGGGCACCAATGGTGCGGCGAGCCGCCCCGCCTCTTCGAAATCGCGTTCCGCATCCCCGAATTGCTGTTTATAGCGGTGCGCAATTCCTTGATAGCGTTTTCTCTCCTCGGGAATTTCTGTGGAAGCCAAAGCAGTGGGTGGCTCTGGCTCGAGAAGGGACAGCGCCTCATCTCCCTCAGAGCGCGAGAGCAAAATGCGCGCCTTGAGCATCCGGAAGCGCCATTCCCATTCTTTATTCCGAGCTCCGTAGCGGCGTAGAGCTCCATCGGCTTCGGTGAGCGTTGCATTAAATTCGCCGCGATCGACCTCACGCTTAATCGTGTCGTAGGCCGTTTCGGGAGATCGACAACCGATCGAACACAGAACGACCAGCGGCAGCAACAAAGTGAAACAGCACTTCAAGCACCAGAAGGCGGCACCGGCTTGCCGTTGGTGCTGGACTCGCTTACGGTGATGTCCGCAACGTGCGGCGAGCCGAGTTCGAGGCGAATCATTGTTAGAACTCGTCTTCCGTGCTCGGCGAACATTTCTGCGAGCGAGAATTTCCCAAAATTCGGCACACGAAAGATATGCTGGCGCGGGTCCACGCCCGGCAGGTCCGTTTCTATTCTCTCCACCAGCGAGCAAATTGCCACTCCGTCATCGATCACCGCTATTTTCCCGGAATCGTTGTCACTTGCAACCTTATTTCGCAAATGCTCAAACGTTTCAGAGTCGCTCAACAATTTGTGCCGGAGCGTGACTTTGAGCTCGTGGCCGAGAACCCGAAGATTGTGAAAATCGCTCCCAACGGCAACGATGTGACCTTCTCGTTTCCCACGTTTGTGGGTGGACGTGAGCCGCGACACGATGCGATCCGCGGTAACGACCTGCAGTATGCTCAAGTCTTCAATAATGCTGGTCGCGGTGGTAAGGACTGTCTCTTCGTCGACCCATCTGCCGCTCACCTGCGTGTGCGCCGTCCGGAAGGAAACAAAGTCCGAGTGAAAGTAGTGGTCCACGTTGGCTCTGGAGTGGCCGCCAATCGTCGGCAAAGATACTGAGGCTTGGGCCTCAATCAAGCTACGGCCCGGATGACGAAACTCTCCGCTTAAGGCGTGACCCTCGGCGTGGAAGTGGAAGGGGATGCGGGGCTTGGGGGACATAAAGACACCTCGAATGGCTAATTTGGGGTCCAACAATCTTTCATCTACGAGAGAAATTCAATAGCAAAGCTGAGACGCAGGACTTCGTCCTTGGCAGGCTGTCCCTTTGACCCTGGGTCAGCGGTGAAGACCAGCGTGTATTTGCCAGGCTTGACGAGACCTGCCGGAACAACCAGATTCAGCTCCTTGTTGGTGAACGATCCCGGGACGCGGACCTGAAGAACGGACCGGCCCGATTCGTCCTGAAGCTGGCAAACGTAAGCGTCAAAAGATGTCTTAGGGGTGAAGTCGAATTTGAGCGGAAGGCTCTCGTTGGGGCGGACAGAAAGCTTTACTTCTTCGCTGCCGCGCGTGACGGCCATTTTTGGCGCATGAGAAGAAACAAATAGCTGCGCCGCACCGGAAGAGGCCTCATCCCTGGCCTGAGGAATCGTGACGGTATTCTGATATGCGATAATCAGCAGCAGGGCCGCGAACGCCGGTATGGCCGTAAGGGGCTGGAACCAGCGCAGCCATCCGGCAAAGGCGGGAACGGGATCTGTCGCGGGCCGGTTGGCCTTCTCTTGCCGGAAGACTTCGCGCGTCGTGTCTGTAAAAGTAGCGAGCGCTTTCAGGTCGATGGCACATTCCGCGCAATCGAAATAGTGTTCCTCGTACTCCTCCCGCTGGACCTCGGAGAGTTCGCCGAGCACATACTTTACTGCCGCTTGCCGTTGTATTGCTTCGTTATGGTCCATATTCGTCGTCCGAAGGGTAGTGCAGGGGGGCACTCAAACGTTTCACTGTTTTCCGAGGCCAGTCGCCTGTTTGGCAATCCCCATTTGTCCTTTCTCATAGAGGGCCTTGAACTTATCTTTGGCGCGATGGACCAGTACCCTCAGGTATTCGCGATCGACCCCCAATTCCCCGCATACCATGTCCTTTTCCTTTTCTTCTAAGAAGATAGCGCGAAGAAGCGCGCGGTCCCGTTTTGGCATGGCGTCGAGGATCCGGCGCACTTGCTCCGCGGATTGTTTGGTGACGAGCATGCCCTCCAGATCCAATATTTTGTCCGGTATGTCCATGTGCGCGTCCTCCATCGGCTGGCTTTTGGCGGAAGATCGGTAGTACTCCAGTAAGACGTTGTTACAAATGGAGTTAACGAAAGCTCCGAAGCGCTCGGGCTGGCGCACACCGCGGTCTTTGCGCACGGCGGCAATGACTCGAATAAAAGTTTCCTGCCGCAAGTCTTCTACTCTGTCCGGCGGAATCCTCCTGGACCTGAGTTTGATGCGCAGAAGCTGCTCAAAATAAGCGACAAAATGTTGCTCGGTCGAAGGGTCTCCCTCCCGCAGTCGTTCCACATACACATTGCTAAAAGTGAAGAACTCCACGCTGGCCTCGGATTCTTGGGGGAGGAGTATAGCGTCGCACCCCTTTCGGGAGCAATGAGACTTATGATTCTCGAACATACCGTTGAAACGGAATCGCGGACAGATGCACTACTCGTTTGTAGGAACCCCCGTACGCTCGGGAGTCCTTATCCGTGGGGAACCTTCCCCGGTCCCCATGTGCCCCAGTAGGCGCATTCTGGCCTGCCCTGAACGGGCGAGGATGCGCCTCCCCTTCTTGCGAGGGTGGGCCAATTCATTGGAGGAACTTTGACAAGTCAGCTACATCACCGGAGGACGACAAGCAATGTCGCTTATCCATTCCGAGAGACGGCCGCGCTCGAACCGCCGACGACGACGGCGGGGAGATCCGGCGTCTCCCTTGTGACTGCTCTGAGTGTCGAATTTGTGGCCAAGCCCCAAGAAGCTCACCGAGTGAAAGCGGCGATTCCCGCCGCCGTTGCCGGGGCGCTCAAGGATGTAGCCGGATTCGCCGGATGCCTGGTGATGATTTCAGATCAGGAAGCGCGGCTGGTTACTGTCGTCACGCTCTGGGGTGGAGATGGCCGCGTCGAACGGTGCGCCGAAAACGTCCGCTGGGTACACGCGCTGCTAGCGCCCTATGTCGACCGCTGCTTGCGGGTGCAAACCATGGTCGCGCACGTGCCGCTGTTGCCGGTGGTTGGGCCGGAAACAACTGCCGCAGGTGAGTGTCCTGCGATCGAGGACCTTCTTTCGGAAGATGAAACCGTTTGCGTCGCGTAGCGCGTCTTATGTAGTGAAGAAAGATCCGAAGAAAAATTAGATCGGTCGTAGAGTTAAATCAATGGGCCGGGGTGGAATGGATACGATGCTTGGGATAGGAAACTGCCGGATGCGTTCTTGTGCGGGGGCCGCGATTACTACACTGGATCACCAGACTCTTTGCCTGAACCACTTCCTGCTGGGTTGTTATGAAAGGCTCGAGGGCCTTGATCCGCGGGGCCGCAAGTTCAGCGCTGAGCCCGTGGACGTGGCCTCCATGCGCGCTTTCGTCGAGGAATGCTCGCGAAAGGCTCTCGACGTCAGCCTGCAAAGCAAGAGCCTGAGCAATCTTCAGCGCGGACGCTTGCTGGATATTTTGCTCTGGGCAGGTGAACTGTTCCTCTTGTTGCGAGCCCCGCGCCTCACGCTCGCCCAATCGATAGCTTCCTCTGAAGATCAGCTTGAGGCCCGCGCCGCTTTGCGGAGTTTCTGAGTTTCGCAATTTTCCGATTCACTTTTTCTTCTTCGCGAATCACGAGAGTGCGCGCTGCTTCAACGGCAGAGGGTGCGCTGTTTAATCGTTGTCGGACGGGCGCACTGAGCCGCGGGCGCGGCCGAAGAGCCGAGCTACCCATTCAGCCCAAGGCGCGGCTTCGAACTCTGCCAGGTAGGAATACGCCACGGGCACCACCAGCAAGGTCAGCAGCAAACAAAGTGTCTGTCCGCCGATAATCGTTACCGCGATCGAGGCGCGCTGCTCTGAACCCGCACCGATTCCGATCGCCACCGGAATCAGCCCGGCGATGATGGAAAGCGTGGTCATCAGGATAGGCCGCAGGCGCACGCGATTCGCCTCCATGATGGCCTCTCCGACGGGCCTGCCTTCGGCGCGCAATCGATTGGTGTAATCCACTTGCAAGATGCCGTTCTTTTTCACGATGCCGAGAAGCAGGAACATTCCCAAGGCGCTCCACAGGCTCAGCGCGCGTCCGGTGATCCACAGCGAGAAGAGCGCGAACGGAATGCTCAGCGGAAGCGTCAGCATGATGATGAAGGGATAGGTGAAACTCTCAAACTGTGCCGCCAGGACCATGTACATGAAGATGGAGGCCAGCAGCATCGCTAGCAGGAGATTCCAGGTCGTCTCCTCCAGAACTTTCACTTGCCCTGAAAAGAGGTACGAATACCCGGCGGGCAGACCGACTTCCTTGATGGACTGCACGGTGTGCGCCGCGGCCAGGTCGAGCGGATAGCCGGCGGCAACGTTGGCGAAGACGCTGACTTGAAATTCACGGTTGTAGCGCTGAAGGGACGCGGGCCCGGCGCCGCGCCCGATGGTGGCGACATTTTCCAGGCGCACCTGTCCCAGTTTCGTTGAGGGCACCATCATGCGCGCCAGAACCTCGGGATTATCGCGCTGCTCGGGGAGCAATTGCATGGTGACCGGATACTGCTCCGAGCCTTCCTTGAACCGGGTAATCTCGTCTTCTCCGGAATAGAAGAGTCTAACGGCATCGCTGACGTCGGTCATGCGCACGCCGATATCTGCCGCCCGCTGCCGGTCCACCTTCACCTGAAGCTCGGGCGTGTTGAGGTTCAGGCTGGGGTTGACATCCACCAGGTCGGGATACTTCATCATTCGGCCGGCGGCCTGCTTGCTGAGTTCGGCAAGTTGCGTTAGCTCCGGCCCGCGAATTACCGCGGCGATGGGAAAATAGATTTCACCGCCCAGTACAGAAGGCAAGCGCACGTTGTAAGTCATGTTTCGGTAGCTGGCGAGGATTCCGCGAACGGCGGTGGCCATCTGCGTGTGGCTGCGGTTTCGCTCGGCGCGCGGCACCAGCACAATGAAAAGGTGCGCGTGATTCGTCGGTCCGTGCGTGAACGATTGGACGAGCGCCACCTCCGGCAAAGCAATCACACGCTCGGCAATTTCCTGCGCAAGCTTGGTGGTTTTCTCGAGCGAAGTGCCTTCGGGAAGCGTATAGGAACTCATCAGTTCGGATTGGTCGTCAGCGGGAATCCAGTCGCGTCCCACCAGGCGATAGAAACCGAAGGTGGAGAGAAATGTCGCCACGCAAATCAGCATGATCACGCGCCGGTGCGCCAGCGACCAGCGCAACATTCCCAGATAGATCACTTCCACCGAATGCAAGACTCCCTGGGAGTGTGCCTTCTTTTCGCCTCCGCCCAACTTGAGGAAGCGCGAGCTCATCATCGGCGTGAGCGTGAAGGCTACCAGCAGTGAAACAAGAATGGCCATCGCCATGGTCCACCCGAAAGAATTCACGTATTTCCGGGCGTAGCCGGTCATAAAGGCAATCGGCAGAAAAATGATCACCAGCGAGAGAGTCGTGGCCATCACTGCCAGCCCGATTTCCTTCGTGGCTTCGATCGCCGCATGAACGCGGTCTCTTCCCTTCTCTTCCATGAATCGAAAAATGTTTTCGAGGACAATGATGGCGTCGTCGATCACGATGCCCACGGCCAGCGTCAACGCCAGGAGGGTTATGTTGTTAAGCGAGAAGTCCATGCCCCGCATCAACGTGAACGTGGCAATGATCGAGGCCGGGATGGCCACGGCGGCAATCAAGACGGCACGCCAGTTCCGGATGAAGAGCCAGACTACCAGGCTCGCGAGAATACTCCCCAAAATCAGATGCTCGATCAGCGAATGGACGGAAGCCTTGATGAAATCGGAAATGTCGTGAACCACTTGGAGTTGAACGCCCGGAGGCATCTGCGCGCGCAAATCATCGACCTTGCTCCTCACGTCGTCCGCGACGCGTACGGTGTTGACGCCGGATTGGCGCAACACTTGAATGGCCACGACCTCCTGCCCCGGAAGACCCTTGCGAAATAGCGCGGACCACGTGCGCAGCTCCTCGGCGCCATCCTCGACTTTCGCCACATCGCGGACGCGCACCGGCGTGCCTCCGCGCGTACCGATTACGATCTCGCCGAATTGTTCCGCCGACGTGACGCGCCCCAGCGTGCGAAGCCCCAGTTCCTGAGGCCCGGTAATCATGCGCCCGCCCGGCGCTTCGATGTTTTCGCGCTGCAGAGCCGACCGCACGTCGAGGACAGTGAAGTTGTGAGAAGTGAGCTTCTGCGCATCCAGCAGAACTCGGATTTGCCGGCCTTGCCCTCCGTTGAGTTCGACGCTGCCTACGCCGTCCACCGTTTGAATGGCGCGACGCACCTGTTTGTCGGCGATCTCCGTCAACTCGCGGCGGCTCACGGGGCCGCTCACGAGGAGGGTCATGATGGGATCAGACTGCGGATCCTGCTTGGTGATGACCGGCGGAAGAGTGTCGCGCGGCAGCCGGTCAATGGCCCCAGCAACTTTTTCACGGATGTCCTGAGCAGCGCCCTCGATGTCGCGCTCGAGCACAAAAGTACAGGTGATATAGGCGAAGCCTTCGAAGGAATAGACGTTGATCTCATCGATGCCACTGACGGAGGAGATGGCATCCTCGAGCGGCAAGACGACACCGGTGACAACTTCTTCGGGAGTTGCCCCGGGCAGTCGTACTTCCACATTTACCGTGGCCGGATCGGCTTTGGGAAAAAGGTCAACGGCCAGGCCGCGGTAGGAAAACACCCCCAGCGTCACAAGGAATGCAATCAGCATCACTGTGAAGACGGGATACTTTACACAGGTTTCGGCCAGCTTCATCGGTTAATGCGCTTGCCTACCGCCCACTTTTCACTGCTGGCGCGTTCCCTTCGGATCGCTCTTGGACGGTAGCGCCGTCGTGCAAATCGCCGGAAATGGCCACGGCCACGCGGTCGCCCGGCTTTAGCCCCTCGGCAACTTCAAAACGGCGCCCATTTTCGTCTTCGGTCTGGCCGGCCGGGCGAATCTGGCGCTCCGAGACGCGATTGCCGTTCAGCAAAAACACTTTGTAAACGCCGTACCGGTAATTGACCGCGCGCTCGGGAAGAAAGATGGCTTTCTCTTCTTTCTCGCTGGGTATGGACGCCTGTACGAAGAAACCCGGCTTCAGCCGACCGTCCACATTGGTGATCAAAGCTTCTGCCTCAAAGGTGCGCGAATCCTGCGCCACCGCGGGATTGATCCGCGAAATCTTTCCTTGAAAAGTCTCACCCGGGAAAGCCTCCACATGCAGATCCACAATTTCTCCGCCCTTGACCCAGCCCGCCCACCGTTCCGGCACCGCCAGGCGTGCGCGCAAGCGGTCCGTCCTGACCAGCACCATCGCAGGACTTTGCACGCGCACGTATTCGCCGGGATGCACGTTCCGCGTCTTGATGGCGCCAGGAAATGGCGCACGAATGGCTGCGTCGGCGAGCTTTTTCTCAGCCAGTTTCTCACTGGCTTCGCTGGAAATGAGTAGCGCTTTCAGCCGATCAACCTCCTGCAGCGCAACCGTGTATGTCGCCTTGGTGCTCTGGAAGCGGCTTGCCGCTTCGTCAAGTTGCTGCTCGGAGATCAGATTGTCCTTGTACATTTGCTGCGCGCGGCCGTACTTGTGATCCGCGTCAAAGAGGTCGGCTTCGGCACGCTGCACGGAGGCAAGTTTCTTTGGATCGGACGGCGGCGGATCGTTCGGGCCGATCCCCAACTGCGCGCGCACCTGCGTCACCAGGCCGCGCTGGCGGTCCACTTCGAATTGCAGCTCCTGTGGATCGATGGTGATGAGCGCCTGACCTTCTTTGACATTGTCGCCCACGTCGGCAAGCACTTCGGCCACTCGGCCTTCCACCTGTGAACTCAAGATGCTTTCTTCAAACGCATAGAGCGAGCCCACCGCCTGGATGCGCCGCCGCGCGGTCTCCTCGGCAACGGTGTAGAAGCGCACGGGCGTGGGGTGAGCCGCGTCTCCCAGCACGCTGGCCGTTTCGGTCTTCGAACACCCCGTGGCAAACACCGTGGCCAGCGCAACGAACGGGACGAAGCCCCGAAAATCCCGTTTTATGTCTATTTTCTGACGCACGGTCGCCGGCAATCCCCCGTCTTTCTGTTTTGACGCACGACTATAGCCAAGGTTTCGGCTTATGCTTAAACCTAAAGATTGTACCAGCGCCCGGGCAAGAATCTACATCACCAACGGGGTTTGCGGTGGTAAACGAACTGGTTCCTACAGCCGTCGAAATCAGAATTCAACTACACGCCTGCATTCAAAATGGTATAACTTCCGCGTCTCAAGACTCGCAATGCAGCAAATCCGGAGCGTGACGTTGGGCACGGTTAGAGAAACTACGTACGAAGTCTTGCGCAAATTGAGCATGACGGTGATTTTCGGCAATCCCGGCTCAACCGAATTGCCGTTCCTGCGCGACATGCCTTCGGATTTCCGATATGTCCTCGGACTGCACGAGCGATCTGCGGCGGGCATGGCGCTCGGATACGCCATGGCGCGGGGAAAGGCGGCTTTCGTCAATCTGCACTCGGTCGCCAGCGCGGGCAATGGGCTTTCTGCGATGATCGATTCCGCTTACAGCCATGTTCCGTTGGTGGTAACCACGGGGCAGCAGGATCGCCGCCAGGTATTGGCGGAGCCTTTTCTCGTGAGCCGCGCGGTGGATGTCGTCAAGCCTTACGTGAAATGGGCCTGCGAACCGCTCCGGGCAGAGGACGTGCCAGCAGCCATTGTGCGCGGGTATCATCTCGCGATGCAGCCGCCCAGGGGGCCGGTATTTATCTCGATTCCCATGGACGACTGGACGCAGGAATGCCGGTCCGTGGATTCCCGCGAAGTACACCAAACTGTTTTGGCGGATCCTGCGGCGCTCGATTCCGTTGTTCGCGCGCTCGATTCCAGCCGCAATCCTGCGATCGTCGCCGGCTCGCAAATTGAAGAAGACCAGGGATGGCAAGAAGTCATCGCGCTCGCGGAACATCTCAACATCGACGTGTATCAGGAACCGATCGCCCCAAGAGTGGCCTTCCCGCGAACGCATCCGCTCTTTCGCGGAAATCTCTTGCCCGCACAACAACCGCTGGCCGATCAGTTGGCCGGCTATGACACGGTTGTGGTTCTGGGTGCGCCCATTTTTCTTTATTACGCCTACGTGCCCGGAAATGCGATTCAGCCGGGAACGAAACTTTTCCAGATCACCAATTCCCCGCTCGACGCTTCTGCCGCACTCGCCGGAACCAGCATCGTCGGCAACCTCGCTTCCGCGATGAAATACATTCGCAGTCAGGCCAAAACAAGGGCGCGCAACTCGGTTTCGGCCGAACCTCCGCCACGCGACCCCCAACCGGAATATCCCATTACTCCCGGCTATCTTTTCAGCGTATTGAACCGCGTCATACCGCGCAATGCGATCATCTGTGAAGAATGTCCGTCGTCGAAAGGGGATCTCGACCGGCATCTTCGCGTGGACCAGCCGGGCTCGTTCTACTCTGTGCGCACGGGAATTCTGGGCTTCGGCGTGCCCGCCGCCGTCGGGCTGCAACTCGCGAATCCCGCGAGGAGAGTGGTCTGCCCGGTCGGTGACGGCTCCATCCAATACTCGATCCAAACGCTTTGGAGCGCCGTGCAATACGACGCGGCGGTGATTTTTGTGGTGCTGCGGAATGCCGACTACTCGGCCTTGAAAGGCTTCTGCGATTTCACGAATGTCGGACGAAATGTTCCCGGTATGGACTTGCCCGGCATCAACATGGTGAATCTGGCCCAGGGTTACGGCATGCCGGCTAAGGAAGTTGACCGGCCGGAGGATCTCGAGGCTGCTTTTAGAGAAGCCTTCCGATCGCAGGGAGCGTGCCTGATCAGTGTCAATGTTGCGAAGGGCGGACAGACTTGCATGGGCATGGATCAGTCTGTAAATCCGCCGAACTATGGCTAAGAACGGGAAGGAAGTTTCAGCCCTCCAGCCAATCTGCCCAAAGAAGGTGAATCCATGGATGACCTCTTCAATCTAAACCGCCGGGAACTCCTCAAAACTACTACCGGGCTGTTGACCGGTTTGGTTGTCGCTGGAGGTCCCCTGGCCCCGCTCGCGCGCGGGCGTGCATGGGCCGTCGATCTCATCGCTCTCACGAGCGCCGAGGGCGCCGAACTTATGGCCGTGGCACGTACGATCGCGCCACACGACAAGCTGGACGATGCCGCCTATGCGATGGTTATCCAGGCGATCGACAGCGATGCGAGCAAGGACCCTAGCGCTCAGAAGATGTTCAAAGAAGGTCTCGCTGCACTCGGCTCGGAATTCACGGCAAGCATGGAGGACGACCGCGTTGCGGCTCTGAAGAAAGTAGAATCATCCGCCTTCTTTCAGGTCATGCGCCTAAAGACGGTGCAGGTGCTCTACTCTACGCCCATGGCCTATGCCTACTTTGGCTACCAGGGTGAAGCATTCTCAAAAGGCGGTTATCTTCTGCGCGGATTCAATGATCTGCGCTGGTTGCCGGAAGTGCCTCCGCAAGACGGCGGGCCGATGCCGGTCAGTTCGTAGTGGTCGAGAAACTCCGCCATGACTCATATCGATCTCCACGACTCGAGCGCTGTAGTCATCATCGGGTCCGGTGCAGGAGGCGGCACGCTGGCACATGAACTGACCCGCCGCGGCATCAAAGTAGTTTTGCTCGAAGCCGGCAAGCGGCAATCCACTGAAACGTTTTCGCAGGTTCCCGGAGAAGCCTTTGCTCAATTGACTTGGCTTGATGCGCGCACGCAGAGTGGCAATTGGGGCGTCGCGCGCGACTTCCCCTCTCTGCCCGTGTGGCACTGCAAGACCGTCGGCGGCACAACGGTTCACTGGACGGCGTCTGCGCCGCGGCTGCAGCCCTGGGAACTGCGCGCAAGAACGATTTATGGGAATGTTGCCGGTGCTTCGCTGATCGACTGGCCGATCTCGTACGAAGAACTCGAGAAGTACTACGAAATCGCGGAACGCCGTCTCGGCGTGACGCGCCGCAACGGCGTTCCCGGTTTGCCTGCTTCGAACAATTTCAAAGTCATGTATGCGGGAGCGAAGAAGCTCGGCTACAAGCAAGTGCACACGGGCCACATGGCTATCAATTCGCGCGCCTTCGACGGGCGCGGCTTGTGCATTCAGCAAGGCTTTTGCGTGCAGGGCTGCAAGATGGGCGCGAAGTGGAGCACGCTGTACACGGAAATCCCTCGAGCCGAATCGACCGGGAATCTGGACCTGCGGGTCGAATCCACGGCCACAAAAATCGAGCATGGCGCCGACGGCCGCATCAACGCCGTGGTTTACCGGGATAGTCAGGGTAAAGAGCAGCGACAAAGGGCCCGCTTGGTCTGCGTGGCAGGCAACGCCATCGAGACGGCTCGTCTGCTGCTGCTCTCCGCTTCCTCGAAATTTCCGCAAGGTCTCGGCAATTCTGACGGACAGCTGGGGCGGAACTACTGTCACCAGATCACCGGCTTTGTCTGGGGGATTTTTGACAAGCCCGTCTATTCCTGGCGCGGAGCCACGCTGGCAGGGGTCGTCGAAGACGAAGTGATCAACGATCCGCGCCGCGGTTTCGCCGGCGGATATCGGCTCGAACTGCTCACGCTCGATCTGCCAACTTTTCCACTGGTGGGCTTGTCCTATGGGTGGGGCCGGGACTTCGCCTCCATCGTGGAAAGCTACCGGAACATAGCCGGAATGTTCATCAATGGCGAAGATATGCCGCGCTCCGACAACCGCATCACGCTGAATTCCGCTGTGAGAGACGTCTACGGCTTACCGGTAGCAAATGTCCATGTGGACGAGCATGCCAACGACCAGGCCATGCGCAAACATGCGCAAGGACAAATGAGCAGGATGTACGATGCCATCGGCGCGAAGCGCATCGTCCTCGGCCCGACTCCTCCCGCGACCCATAATCTCTGCATCGCGCGCATGAGTTCTGATCCGCGCGACGGCGTCACGAACGCTTGGGGCCAGACACACGATATCAAGAATCTGTTTATTTCCGACGGCAGCGTCTTAAGCACGCCCGGCGCGGCGAATCCCACGTTAACCATCGTGGCGCTGGTGCTGCGACAGGCGGAGTACATCAGCCAGCAGATGAAAGCACGGAGCGTCTGATACTCAACAAACGATCCTCGGGTACACAAGCAGGAATTGGCCAATCAATGTCCAGTCGGTGCTGCGCCTGCTCAAGCCGGACTCCTTGATCTCCGGATAAGAGAACAGCACTGCGCCTTTCACTCCCCGGATTGCAGCAATCGGATAAGGCGTCCCGGATCACTACGAGCCCCCAGAGTCTATATTTTTTCTAAGTGTGGGCATCCCTTATACGGTGAGCTGGAAACGGCCACAGAAGGGCGGGGTTCTTGTGCCCGGTCTGCTGGTCCGAGCGCATGGCGCAATTATTTTGCCGTCTGCGCGACGTGGCAATCGTTTTCCCGGGAGGGCGCCGATGAAAATAGGAATGGTTGCAATTCTAGTTTTCGCAACGACGATTAGCATTGAGGCCAAAGATGCGCCGGCATACGAAAAGGGCGTGCTGATTCAGATGGATTCTTCGTCTTGCGGTTACGCCGAAAAAAATGGCAAGACCATCGCCGGCGAGATTTTTGGAACGGACGGCCAGCACAAGAACACCAAGGTAGTGCTGTGCCAGGAATACGTATTGCAGACGGAGCGGGTCACCTACCGGATCAGGCCGAAAGACGACAAACATCCGGTGCTCTTGCCGGTGGGCGAAACCGCTCAATTCCGGATTCACAAGGACAAGTTACTGCTTCGAGTTCCCGAGGCCGACGGCAAGGAGCGCGAATATTTTGTCCTTTCGATGACTCCTCGATCGGATGTCGCGGTGGCAAGCAAGCCATCGGCGCGGTGAGAGATTCGCTGGCCAGCGAAGGCCAAGCGCCGGGTCCACCATAGATATGTCCCCGTTGTAGCAGTGGTGTTCGGCACAAGTGGGGGATTGCCAGGATTTCCCATCCCCAAGTCCTCGAATCCCTCACTTGAATTTGGCTCTGACATTCAGATTTGCCTTCTTTTCCCAATTCCTCCGGAACCTCCGCACTCCATCACCCCTTACCTGAAGTTTGACGGTGCTTCGAACGACTGAGAGAATTACCTTTGGTCCGCGAGCGATCACGTTTGTCTTGTCCACCCCTTGATCCTGCCGCAACATGAATCGAACTGGGGGATGGGCCAAAACAGGCCTAGCGCATGACTTCCGTTCTTGAAATCCAGGATCTTCAGGTTTCCTATCGGTCGCGCGGGGGCGCCCTGTCGCCGGCGTTAGCCGGCGTCAGTTTTGGTCTCATGCCCGGCGAGATCATGGGCGTCCTTGGTGAATCCGGATCAGGCAAGAGCACGCTAGCCGTATCAGTTGTGCGGCTCCTTCCAGGGAATGGGGAGATCATTCGCGGGGCTGTCCACTTTGAAGGGAAGGATCTTCTCCGTGCCCGGCCTGACGAACTGCAACAAATCCGCGGCCGGCGCATTTCGCTGATTTTTCAGGAGCCGTCTCTGGCGCTCCATCCAACCATGCGCGCTGGCGAACAGGTTCGTCAGGTGCTGGCCGCGCACGGCTCCCCGGGAAAAAGCACCCTGAGCGAACGGACGCGTCAAGTTCTCGCAGAAGTCTTTCCTGAAGAGGCGGACCGCATTAGGCGCTCCTATCCACACCAGCTGAGCGGAGGACAACGACAACGCGTGCTGATCGCGCAAGCGATGGCCTGCGGCCCATCCGTTGTGATTGCCGATGAGCCGACCGCGTCGCTCGACGCCGCCACGCAAATGGAGATTCTCGCAGTGTTTCGAACGCTCAGGGAGAGAGGGGGGCTCGCGATGATCTTCATCACGCACAACCCAGCTCTGCTCTCCGGCTTTGCCGATCGTGTGCTGATCCTCTACGGTGGCCGGGTCGTCGAATGTGGCCCGGCTGAAGCGGTGCTCGCGTCCCCCCGGCATCCCTACACCAAGGCTCTATTTGAGTCCATTCCGGCAGTTTCCGAAGGGCGCGCAAACGGTCGTAAGACGAAACTGCCGGTAATCCTTGGCGATTCCTCGCGCTCGTCATTGCCCCGCCGCGGCTGTCCCTTCGAACCGAGGTGCACGGAAAAAATGAATATTTGCAGAGAGCGTGAGCCCGCATTGGTGAATTTGAGTGAGTTTCATGTGGTTTCTTGTTTCAAGTATGAAAGTTGAAGCATCTGCCTGCGGCCAAAACATGCAGCCACTCTTGAAGGTCGAAAATCTTGTGAAGCGCTATGCCAGGCGGAGTCTCGTTGGCGCTCGCGAAGAGCTGCTCGCATTGGATGGAGTGTCTTTTACGATTTTCCCGGGAACCACGCTGGCGGTCGTCGGGGAATCGGGATCGGGCAAGAGCACGCTGGCGTCGTGTCTCGCCTGTCTCGAATCCCCTACAACAGGAAACATTTGGTTTGAAGGAAAAGACATCGTCAAGCTTGAGGAGCGCGCGCGCCGGCAAGTTCGCCCGAAAATCCAGCTCATATTTCAAGATCCGGCAAGTTCTTTGAATCCAAGATGGAGCGTGCTCGACATACTCATTGAGCCGTTGATTCTCGAGAGCAAATTCACGCGTGAAGAGATGAAACAGCGCGCTAGTTCCTTGCTCGAACGAGTTGGTCTTTCCCCAGACATTGTGGAGCGGCCTCCAAGCGAGTTGAGCGGCGGTCAACGCCAGAGACTGGCCATCGCTCGAGCATTGGCGCTCGAGCCGAAGCTCTTGATTCTGGATGAGGCGCTCTCTGCTCTCGATTGTTCGGTGCAGGCACAAATCGCCAATCTCCTGATGGACCTGCAAAGCTCTCTGGGGATGACGTATTTGTTCATTACCCATGACCTGGCCATGGCCGGTCACCTAGCCGACGATCTCGCCGTGATGAATCGCGGCCGGATAGTGGAGCAGGGCCCAGCGGAGGAAATCTTGAAGCAGCCCGGGCATGAAACTACTCGCCAACTGCTCGCGGCTGTGCCCAGAATGATTCGGGCGCTGCCTGAGCTGGAGCAGCAGTGATGCGCTACCTGCTCGGCCGGCTGAGTCACGCTTTGTTTTTGCTGGCTGGCGTGTCCATCCTGGCTTTCCTTTTCACGGCGTTGGCCCCAGGAAACTACTTCGACGAAATGCGCTTAAGTCCGCAGATTGGGGCGGAGACGATAGCGGCCCTGCGTGCCCAATACGGCTTCGACAAGCCGCTGCCTGTCCGTTATGTATCCTGGCTCAGTTCCGTAATTCACGGCGAGATGGGATTCTCGTTTGCCTATAACAGTCCGGTAGCACCACTTCTGCTGGTGCGCGCGCGGAACACATTGCTTCTGACGATTACAGCAACCCTGCTTGCCTGGGCGATCGCCCTGCCGCTTGGTGTGTGGAGCGCGGAGCGTGTCGGGCGCATGCCGGACCGTTTGCTGTCGTGGGGAACCGCGGCGCTTTTAGTAATCCCCGACCTGGCGCTTGCGTTGGGACTTTTGGTCTTTGCAGTGAGGAGTGGATGGTTTCCGACCGGAGGGATGGCTTCGGTCGATTTTGAAACTCTTTCACCCCTCAGCAAGCTGCGCGATCTGGCACTGCACATGATTCTGCCTGTGACGGCGCTGGTGCTCTCGTCTCTGCCGCTGCTCGTTCGTCATGTGCGTGCGGCCGTGGCGGATGTGCTCAACGCTCCATTTCTGCTGGCTGCCCTGGGGCATGGCATCCCGAGACGCACACTTCTCTATCGCTATGCCCTTCCGGCGGCGGCGAATCCCTTGATATCCCTATTTGGTTTCAGCATCGGTGTATTGTTAAGCGGATCGCTGCTCATCGAAGTCGTGATGAGCTGGCCGGGACTCGGGCCGCTGCTATTGGAGGCCATTCTGGCGCGTGATCTCTATGTAGTCGTCGGAGAAGTCCTGTTCTCGACGCTCTTCCTGGTCGGAGGAAATTTGTTGGCCGACTTCCTTCTTTACTGGGCTGATCCCCGAATCCGCACCGAGAGTAGCGCGCGATGAGAGGGCGGCGCACGTTCGCGAAATGGTTGGTCGCTCTTGGCGTCCTGCATGGGATTGTGCTCTGTGCAGGTTTCTTCGCACCTTACGATCCCGTCGAGCAGGACCGCAAAAGCCCGTATCTATCGCCCATGAGGGTTCATCTCATGGATGTGCACGGCCATTTCCACGTGCGGCCCTTTGTGTATTCGCTGAGATTGCGCGAAGGTTCCTTCGACCAATATGAAGAAGACACGACCGAGCCCCATCCCGTGAAGTTTTTCCTAAGTGGGGCTCGTTACCAGTTGTTGGGATTCCTCCCGTGCCGAATGCACTTTTTTGGCGCCGGGAACACGCGAATCTATCTTCTCGGTACCGATGCTTATGGCCGCGACCAGTTTTCGAGACTCCTCTTTGGCGGCCAGGTGTCGCTATTTGCTGGCCTCCTAGGCACGGGGATCACCTTGCTCATCGGCTTGTCGATCGGTGCGGTGGCGGGCTATTACGGTGGTTGGAGTGATAACCTGCTCATGCGCGTCGCCGAGCTTTTTCTGGCCTTGCCTTGGTTGTATCTACTCTTCGCACTCCGCGCTTTCCTGCCCCTGGCGGTCAGCCCGCTCGAAGCTTTTTTTCTCATCGTCGCGGTCATCGGAGCAGTAGGCTGGGCTCGTCCAGCGCGACTCGTTCGTGGCGTCGTACTTAGCGCCAAGGAACGCGATTTCGTTCGCGCCGCCCGGGGCTTCGGAGCATCAAATGGATACTTGCTCCGGCGCCACATCCTTCCGGAGACCTCCAGTGTGCTCTTGACACAGGCAGCGATTCTCATCCCACAATATGTGTTGGCGGAGATGACGCTTTCGTTTCTGGGGTTGGGTGTCCCCGAGCCGGTACCAAGCTGGGGAAATCTTCTCTCGAGCCTGCAGCA
>Ga0137394_10000966_pt1 | contig 20420 bp, 11 predicted proteins | sample czobulk116metaG_FD_108278 | JGI IMG/M metagenome (GOLD analysis project Ga0137394, IMG submission 108278) | Vadose zone soil microbial communities from Angelo Coast Range Reserve, California, USA - czobulk1.16 metaG | ecosystem: Environmental > Terrestrial > Soil > Vadose zone | place: USA...
GGCAACGTCGGCGGCTTCCTGAACACGCTGAATACTCTGACGATTCCGGCGGCGGGCAACCCGGCCTCCCCGGCGAACTCGGTCAACGGCGCCGTTCTGCGCAAGAACGGCTTCCCGGAAAACTACATCGTCGCCAATCCTCAGTTTGCCAGCGTTTCGATGCTGGACAATCTGGGTAACTCCACGTATCACTCCTTGCAGTTGCAGTTCACCAAACGGCTGACTCGGGGTTTCACCAACACGACGACGTGGACATGGAGCAAGGCTCTCGGCGAAGACGCCACGGACGCGGGCGCGACCTATCGCGATCCGACCCGGCGCTCGATCGAGAAGCAACTGCTCATTTTCGACCGGGCGCATCAACTCACCAGCAACGGCACGTACGAACTTCCGTTCGGAACCGGACACTTCCTCCTCGGCAATGCTCCGGGCTGGGTGCAGCAAGTCGTGAACAAGTGGCAACTCGGCGGCATCATGAACTTCAACTCGGGAGGACCGCTGACCATAGGCACGGGCACTAACCCTGCGACCACCAGCACAACCGGTACCGGGACCATCAGTAACGTCACAGCCCAGCCGAACGTCATTGGATCGTTCGGGAAGGGCGTAGGAAAAATAACCAAGGTGTCCAACGGAGTGGTCTACTTCGATGGATACACCCAGATCGTGGATCCGAGTTTCACGGTTCCAACGGTGAATGGTCTGAATGCCGGCTACAGCAATAAAGCGATCGTGGGACCGAATGGCCAGGTCGTGCTGGTGAATCCTCAGCCGGGAGAGGTCGGAACCCTTGGACTGGCCACGATAAAGGGACCCACCAGCCTGGGGTTCGATATGAACCTGATCAAGCGGTTCAGGATTCATGAAACCAGGGAGTTCGAATTCCGGCTGGATGCGATCAATATTTTGAACCATCCGAACTTCGGCAATCCCGGCGCGACGAACTCGAACAGGGACGGAAATCTCAACATCAACGCCAACAACACGTTCGGCCGCATTACGACGGCTACCGGATCGCGACGGTTTGTGGTGAATACGAGGATCAACTTCTAAAAGAATCAGCCGCGAATTACGCGAATTACGCAAATGGGGCGCATTAAGAATCTTTGATGCGCCCCATTTGCGTAATTCGCGTAATTCGCGGCTGATTCTCTTTAGAAATTCAGCCGAGTATTGATGACGAAGCTTCGCTCGCCCGTGGCGGTCGTGATGCGCCCGAAGTCATTGCCATCGATGTTCGCAGCGGGTACGGCGAAATTTGGACGGTTCAGGACATTCACTGCGTCGAAGCGAAGTTCAAATTCCTTGGTTTCCGAAATCTTCACGCGCTTGATGAGGTTGGCGTCGAACCCGATTGTCCACGGCCCTTCGAGCCATTTCAAACTCATGTTGCCGATCTGTCCCGGCGCCGGATTGACGAGGAGAAGATTACCCTGTGCATCCGCTATCGCCTTGTTGCTGAATGTACCTTGTAGCCCGTTCGACGTCGTCACACCGGCTCTCGTCGGATCCGGGATCTGCTGGATGTCGGGGAAGAACGTTACGCCATTCGATACTTTCGTGACCTGTCCCATACTCTTCGGAAAATTTCCAACAATGTTCGGAGTGCTGGCATTTAAGACCGCGGAAGTGGCTGGAGTAATTGAGGCGACCGAAGTCGTAACGTTGAAGGGCTGCCCTGAAGTCACGTTGAAGATGCCGCCAAGCTGCCAGCGTTCGACCAGCCGCGCGATCCATCCCGGAGCATTGCCGAGCAGCGGCCGGCCGGGTCCTAAAGGCAGCTCGTACGTTCCATTGCTGATGAGCGAGTGCGTGCGGTGGAACCCAAGCACAGCCTTGTTCAAACGCTGATTGTTGGGATCGCGGTAGTCCACGGCGAGGTCGCCATCGTTCTCACCCAACGCGCGGCTCCACGTGTACGACGTCGAATTCGTGAATCCATTCGACAACCGCTTCGTCACCTGGGCCTGCAGCGAATGATACGTCGAGCTTCCCGGATTCGAATGCAGCGTCGCGTTCTGGAACTGAGGATTGAGCACGAAGAAATTTTCCGGGAACAATCCGCTGTTCCTGACGAAACCGCCGCCCTTCCCCGTGACACTCGTGCTCCGATTCAGAAAGTCCGCGAGCTGGCCGATACTGCCATTGGCAATGAACGCTCGCGTGCTTGCAAACGTGCGCAACGCTGCCGATCCGGTGAGCGTGGTGCCATTGACCACGCCGGCGCCGGGAATATTCAGTCCCCTGAGCATGTCATCGAACAATCGCGCGTCGCCGCCGGCTCGAGTGATATTGAATGCCTGAAGAAACTGGTTTTTGAAGATGTCTGTCGTGTCCAGCTGAATTCCGCCATAGAGCCTGGTGCCCTTCGTACCGACATAGGCGACGTCCAGGGTCAGATTCGAAGCGAGCTGCCGTTGAATTCCGAAGTTGAAGCTTTGAATGTAAGGGTTCGGACGATTCGTGGCGTACATCTGAATCGTCTCGGCCCTTGAACCATCCAGCGGGCTCGGTTGGAGCGGCGGGATTTTCGGTATCGGTATCGTGAAGTTCGCCAGTGACATGTAGGGACCCTGAGTGTAAATGAGCCCGCGCGCGCCGGAGCCCCCGAACGTTCCCGGCTGGGAACCCGCGATCGGAGCAAAATTCGTGGATACTCCCTTGAGAGCGTTAGTCACATAGCTCCAGCCATATCCAGCGCGAATCACGGTCTTGTCCTTGCCAAACCAGGGAAGCGACCAGCTCAAGCCGAAAGAAGGAGCAATATTTTTCCAGTTATTGTTCCAGAGAGTTGTGTCGGGATTCGGCGAGTTCTTGCCGACGAACTGCACCGTGGTGATGGCGCCGCAGGAAATTCCGCACAAGCCTTTTTCCGCGCTTACGGGTTGGCCCGCGAGGCCTTTGGTGTCGTAAGGCACGCCGTAAAAGTCGTAATGGATGCCTAAATTCAGCGTCAGAGACGGGCGGACTTTCCAGGTGTCCTTGAAAAATCCATTGAACTCGTTTGCATGAACGTCGCGGTATTTGAGTTTGATTCCGTCGGCATAGCCCTGGAATATCGGATTCTTCGAATCGCGGATATCGAAGCCCTGCATGATCTGTCCGACCGAGCCGGAAAGGTCGGTCAGCAGGTTTCGCGCTACTGTCTGGTTGTTGCCGCTCAAACCGGGAATGGCAACATTGTCGATATTCGCAACGGGCACTCCGCCGGCGCCCAATTCCACACGCGGTGTGAACCATGTGTCGTTCCATGAACGTGAGCTGCCGTAACGCAGCTCACCACCCGCTTTGAATGAGTGTTTGCCTCGATTCCAACTCACCGTGTCGCCGTAACTGTTGAGCGGACTATAGGTGCTGCGGGTTGCGCCATCGAAATTCGAAGTCCCGCTCATGAAATTTTCGGGGAAGAGTGTCGTCCATACTACGTATGGTTCCCCATTGCGGGTTGGAAGCAACGAGAACGCCTCCTTTCCCTTCGGTGTGAGGTCGGCGGTATCGTCGTCTCCCTTCCTGCCCAGGTGAACCGGCGACCAGCTATAGTAAGCCGACAATTTGTAACCCACCCTCAGTTCGTTGACGAGACTCGACGACAGTGTCGACACCAGGGAAACCGTAAACAGTCTCGGTTGCCGGGAGTTTGCGCCGTTATAGCCATTAGGCCATTGCATGATGCCGGCCTGTGTGGTCATTCCACCGCCGCGTTCCCACGTATACACGAAGCTCAGCTTGTGGTTGGCGTTGAAATTGTGATCGATTCGCGTGTTGAACTGATCGCGGTTCGTCTCGAATGTCTGTCCTGTTGAGCTGTCCACACCGCTCGTGCGGCGGATAAAACGGATGCCGGCGGTATTCAGACCGTCGATCGTCAGAGCTGGATTGAGCGCGGTGCTTGCCGCGCCCGTGTAATCGTTCGACATCGGCATTCTCGCGAGGTAAAGGTTTTGCATGATACCGGTCGAATCGAATCCGGGCCGCAGGGGATCGCGGACTGTGCCGTCGGCCTTGCTGAATACATTGAATGACTGCAGATCGCCTGTGGCGCCGGCCGGTCGCACGGGATTTCCGTTTCGATCCACCGTCGGATTGTTGGCGGTCGCGTTCTGATTGTCCACTCCCGGGAAAAACCGGAAAATGCCTTGCCGAGCCAGAGGAGTCAGCACCGGCCCGACGAACGTTTGTTTGAGGACATTACGCTGTTCATCGAGGAGGACGAAGAAGAACGTCTTGTTCTTGATTATCGGCCCTCCGAGACGCCCTCCGAACTGATTCCGATTCTTATAGTCTCTCTTCACGCCGTTAAAGTTGTTGAACCAGTTGGCTGCATCAAAAGCGGAATTGTGGTTGGCCCAAAAGGCGCTGCCGCGAATCTGGTTGGTTCCAGAGCGAGTCACCATCTGCACCTGTCCGGTGCCGCGTCCTGCTTCGGCATCGACCGTGGATGTGATGACTCGAACCTCGTCGACCAGGTCGGGACTGACGTATGTGTTCGAGAATACGCCGAAATCGTATCGGCCGTCCGACACGACGAAGCCGTCTCGGGTCGTATTGACGGCGCTGAGCCGCGATCCCGCAAAGAAGCCCTCGGAAACTCCACTCGTGGGGCCCGCGCCCGCTGTCGTCAAGACAAGATCCAAAACGTTGCGGGCCGAAAGCGGCAGATCGTGCAACTTGTATTCCGGAAGTACCGATCCAACCGATGCCGATGTTGTCGCGATGAGAGTGTCTGCCGAAGCCGTTACCTCTACCGCCGTCGCCACCGAAGTGACCTGCAAGGTGAAATTCAGGCGCACCTGCTGCGACACTCCGAGTTGGACGGCGTTGTAGGTTTGTGTCTGGAAACCGGGCAGCTCCGCGCTTAGCGTGTACGTTCCTGTCTGCAGGCTTGCAAACTGGTACGCGCCGGCTTCATTGCTGAACACCATCGTGACAATACCGGTACCAGTGTTGGTCGCCGTAATCGTCACGCCGGGAATCAAAGCCCCACTCGCGTCGGAAACGGTTCCTCCCACTGTGGCATTACTTGTTTGCCCGAACGCGTAACTCGTTAAGAGAAGAGACAGGACTGCCGCAAGAAAAGGAGCTCTCATAGATTCCCCCCAGGCACCGTAAATGTTTGATCGAGAAAGTGGGCGGATATTACCTTCGTGGTTGGGTCGTGTAAAGAGAGAATGACTGAAGGGGACTGAAAGATCTGACCAATGTTCAATTCCCAATTCTCAGCCGATGAGAATTGAGAATCGGGAATTGAACATTGGTCAGATCTTGTCTTTCACCGCGCGAGGGGATCGGGACGCACCTGAACTTTGTAGACTTTGGGTCTCGACGCGGCGCCTCCTTCATTGTGAAACACGGTGCGCGTGCCGGTTGTCGTCCACAGTCCGTGGCCTTTCCAGCCGGTGCCCGGATTGTCAATGCGTCCATCCACGTTCTTGCTGAAGAAGCCCATCGGATAAGGGATATGGATGTTCACGAACTTGCCGTTGACGAGCGCTAGAAGCGCCTCGCCGCCGTTGGCCTCCGCGATCGGAACGTTGGGCCCAAGCCCCAGCGTGTTGTATCGATCCACCCAGATGTAATAGGCGTGGTCGGCGCTGCCGGGATCGGTGACGTTCTTGAACTGCGGCCCCGGGAATTGATAAAGCGTCCACCCTTCCGGGCAATGTTTTCCTGTGGCCGCGGCCGGTCCGTTGAGCGGTCCTTTGCACTTTCGGCGATCGAAGCTGGCCAGATGCCCGCTGGACAGCGCCGTCCAGACGACGCCATTCAAGTCGAGGTCGATGCCGCGCGAGCCGTACCCGATGTCGGGCGGCAAATAGATTTCGGCCAACGCCGTTTGCGACGGATTGGATCCCGGCACGAGCCGAATGATGTATCCCGGCTGATCGATGCGCGAGAACCCAACGTCCATCGCCTGCCCCCAGATCGAATCGTCCACAGGGCTGGGCTGCACGCCGTAGAACGCCGCCATCACACGCTTGTCCTTCCCCGGATCCAGAGGCTGATTGGCTTCGACGTAGTCGTCGCGTTTTCCGTTACCGTTGGTGTCAACGATTAGCGGAGTCCAGCCCTGCGACTTGGCCTCGTCTCCTGTCTCCTCGTACATTTTCGTGTTCAACCACCCGACGACACCGCTTCCGGGACCTCCCGCGCTGGTCCATAGCGTATTGTTGGCGTCCCTGGCGAAGTAGAGATGTTGAGTGGTGAAGCAGGTGCTGATCAGCGACCACTTGCCGGCTTTCGGATCATACATGGAGAGCTGGCGATCGGACTCGTTCAGCGGCGCAACCTTTGCCGAGGGATGATCCGAGCCCGCCTTGCAATAATCCGGGTTTTGAGCCGGACGAATTCGCGCTGTGAACCACACGCGTCCTTTTTCGTCCATGATCGGATTATGGATACTCGTGTGGCCATCCCAAATCGCTTCGTCGCCCCAGTACGGCGAGCGCCCTCGAGAGAGGTCTGAAGACGAAGGAGTCCTGGGATCGCGGTAGGGATGCTTCACCTGCTGCGTTTCATTCGTGATCGGATTCAGCACCGGCACCATATCGGTGCTCTCCTCGGGCGATCCGTAGATGAGGCCGCCGGCGTTGACGCGCGGATTGCGTTTATCGGTTGAGATCGCGTCGTGAAGATATGCCTTTGGAGTGGACCACTCCCACATGCTGAGCACGACATTGCGTTCGACGCCCTGTGGCCGCTCCGGCTTCGCAAAGGGCAGTTCGCCGGCCGCGATGCGGTCTGTCCAGTCCGCGAACAGCGCCAGCGCTTTCTGCGCGCCGAACCGGTTCAGAGTCACCGCCATGTTCGTCCGAGCCTGACCGGCCTCGAGACGGTGCGCCCAGGCCTGGATCGACGCCTGGATTGACTTTTCCGAAGGGCCCCATTCGCTCACAAATGTGCGAATACCTTTGGAGCCGAGCGCATGGCAGGACTGGCACGAGTTCTTGAGCGTATCGATCCAATAGTGTTGATTCTTCATGACCGCCTGGATGCCGTTCCCGCTCGGGCCCGTCCCCGGAAACTCGCTCTTGTCCGGAATCCGGATCATCGAATACCAATAGACGCCTGGATAGTATTCGGCCGCGGCGGCGGCAGTCGGCGCCGGTACCGCGGTCAGGTTCAGGTGTTGTCCCGGCGTCGCCTTCACTTTGGGCGAATCGACAAGCCCGTAGCCACGTACCCAAACGTTGTACGTTGCTTTCGGAAGGTCAGGGACCACATAGCGGCCACGATCGTCCGTGACCACGATCCGGGAGAACTTTGTAGGAAGGTCGGTGGTCTCCGCGATGATCCAGACGCCCCCTTCCGCCCCGCCCGGACTGGTGACCACGCCGCCGATATCCGTGGCGCCGATCGTGACCTCCGGGGCACGGGGTTGTTGGGCGTTTAGTGAGATGTAGCCGCCCGTCAGACACGCGGCAACAGTTGCGGCAGCCATCCAGCCCTGGATAATTTTCGTTTTCACAAACTCTCCTTGTCTTTAGCCCGCCTGGAAACCTACTGAAAAAATAGGATGCAATTGTACCAAGCTAAAAGGGTTTATAGCTCCATCAAGAAGTTCGAAGCGGAAGGGAACGATTATTGCCGCATAAGGGGTGGGGGCCCATATGTCCTTCGATATCGAAAGAATTCGTAAGTCGACCCGCAGGATAACGAAATTTCTCCGGAAAAACTCGAAAACGCCCAGTCCCAATGCCATCCACAATCTGCGAATAAGCACAAGAACCCTCGAAACCACATTCATCACACTGGGTCTCAATTCGAAACGAAAGGTCAAGCGCTTGTTGCGTGGCCTGGGAGACGTACGAAAGCGTGCCGGCAAAGTAAGAGACATGGACGTACTGACTGCGGACACGCTCACGGTCAGGCAGGATGGAGACGAGGATTGCCAGGTTCAACTGCTTGAATATCTCGGAGCGGAACGTAACAAATGCGCCAGGAAGTTGCGTCTCGTGATTGAAGCGGCCAGCCCACAGCTTCGCCGCGACCTCAAGCGAAATTCCAAACGCGTTAAAAAGCTTCTCAAACGAGCCGAAAGTAATCCAGCAGGTTCGCATGAAATTCCGGTGACCATGGCCAGGGCAATCCAGCTCTCATCGGAACTTGGCAGTCCGGCCCGGCTCAGCAGAAACAATCTTCATCCCTACCGTCTCAAAGTGAAGGAACTGCGAAACGTTTTGCAATTGTCCGATCAGGCCGGCGGCCAGGAATTCCTGGAGAAACTTGGAGAGGTTAAAGATGCGATCGGCGAGTGGCACGATTGGGAAGAACTGATTGCAATTGCGGCGCAATTGCTCGATCACGGCCCGTCATGCAATCTCATGAAACACCTGAGGGAGACCAGCAACTCCAAGTACGAACGTGCCTTCCTCTTAACCAGCCATTTCAGAGACAGTTACCTTAAGTCCGAGAGGCCGAAGCGCGGGACTCATCACACCAGAACAGCAACGCTTTCAGCCCCTGTTCTCAGAGCAACTTCAGCGATTGCTCAGCATTGAGGTAACTCAGCGGAACATTCTTTCAACCGGCTGCGTAAGTGGGGGAATGTTCCTCCAGGAAATCCGCCATTCTTTCCGAATGCTCGCAAGGAGCCCGGGCTTCACGATTGTCGCCGCCTTGTCTGTGGCACTCGGTATCGGTGTCAACAGCGCGATGTTCAGCTTTCACGACGCGATCCTGCTGCGTCCGCTACCGGTGCGCGATCCCGCGTCCGTTGTGACTGTGAGCGCCTCCAGCCCGGACGATCCATCGGCCATGATCCGCCTTTCCTATCCGAACTACCGCGACCTGCGGGAAAGATCACGATCCTTCGACGGCCTGATTGCCGACCAGTTGACGTTGTTCAGCTTCGCCCGCTCGCGCCAGGCCACGCGAGAGATGAGGATGGGGACGCTGGTCAGCGATGATTTCTTCAGCGTGCTTGGCGCTCAACTCGCGCTCGGACGAGGGTTCACGCCGGAAGAGGGCCGCGTGCCCGGCCGCGATGCCGTCGTCGTGCTGGGTTACGACTTCTGGAAGAACATACTTGGTTCGGACCCCGCCATTCTCAACAGCGTTGTCCTGATCAACGGCATCGACTTCAACGTGGTCGGCGTGGCAGCGGAAAGCTTCACGGGCCTGGACCAGTTTATCCGGCCGGCATTCTATGCGCCGCTGATGATGGTCGAGCGGCTCGGTGGCGCACGCGAGAACCCGCTTGAAGACAGGCAGGCCCGCTTGTGGGAGATCCGGGGCCGGCTGAAACGAGGCGTCTCGCTGCAGAGTGCGCAGGCGGACATGACGACGCTCTGGAAGGAACTGGAGCGACAGTATCCGGATGCGAACCGCAATCGCGCCATGGCCGTTAGAACCGAGCTTCAGCAACGCATTCGATCCACTCCGGCCACCGCGATCATCAGCGCCATGATGACGGCGCTGGCGGCCGTCGTGCTCATCATTGCCTGCGCAAACGTAGCAAACCTGATGCTCGGGCGCGCCCGGGCGCGTTCGCGCGAAATGGCCATCCGTCTTGCGCTCGGCGTCAGCCGGAAGCGGCTGCTCCGGCAGTTGTTGAGCGAAAGCCTCCTGCTGGCGCTTATCGGCAGCACGCTCGGACTCGGATTCGCCTATGGCGGAATCCGTTTTCTGGCATCCGGCGCGCAGGCGGTTGTGCCTTCCGACATTCCGGTCGTCATCTCTCCGCAGCTCGATCTCCGTGTTCTCGTCTTCAGTCTGCTGGCAGCCGTAGCCAGCGCCGCGCTGTTTGGCGTAGCTCCCGCGTGGCAAAGCCTCAGGACGCAACTGGTGTCCGGCCTGAAGAGCTCGGAATTGGGCGAGACGACCCGGAAACGAACGATCGGCCGCAACGTGCTCGTGGTCGCGCAGGTCGCGCTGTCCATGGTGCTGCTCATCGCGGCCGGCATGTTGCAGGATGGCTTTCGCAGGACGCTGGCACTGGATCCCGGGTTTCGCACGGATCATCTGATCACGATGGCCCTGGACACCTCTTTCGCGCACTACACGCCCGCGCAGACACACGAGTTTTATCGCAACCTGGTCGAGCGGGCACGGGGCCTGCCGGGAGTCCGATCGGTAGCGCTGACCGATGCGCTTCCACTTGGCCGAGGCTTCGCCTTCCGCTTACCCGTCGTCCCAGAGGGTTATCAATTCCCACAGGGACAAGAGGGCGCGGCGTTGGGCGCGGCGGTTGTTACCGAGAGCTATTTCGACACGATGAAGACCGAAATTATCAGCGGTCGCGCCTTCACGGCGGATGACAATGAGAGGTCGCGCCCGGTCGCGATCGTCAATGAGGTATTGGCGGCGACCTACTGGCCCAATCAAAACCCGATCGGCAAACGCCTGCGCCTGATCGACGGAAAGGACTCCTGGAGCGAAGTGGTGGGCGTCGCAAAAACGGAAAAGTATTTCTCTATCATCGAAGCGCCAACGCCGTTCTTCTACTTTGCCTTTGCGCAGCGAGAGAAGCCCCAAATGTCGTTACTCGTCGAGACGCTGAACGCCGATGCGTCGCCGCTCGCTGCACCGCTACGTGACGTGGTGCGCGCGCTCGACGTGAACCAGGCGGTTTTCAACCTGCAAACGTTTTCGACCTTCTACCGGCAGCGGGCGATTGCAGCGCAGTTACTGGTAATGCGCACGGCTGCCGCGATGGGGTTGCTTGGACTGACCCTCGCTCTGGTGGGTCTCTACGGCCTTGTCGCGTATTCAGTGGAGCGTCGGACGCGAGAGATTGGCATCCGGATGGCGATTGGCGCCGGACGGGCTAATGTATTGAGGATGGTTTTGGGTCAGGGCATGGCGCTCTCGGTCGCCGGCATCCTGGTGGGCGGCGTCGCAAGCGTGGCTGTTGCTCGTCTGCTTACGGCCGGTATGGCGGGCCTTGGAGCCCCCAACGTGGCAACCTACGTCGTAGTCCCGGTCCTGTTGATCGGACTGACCATGGCCGCCAGCTACATCCCGGCGAGGCGCGCGTCCAGGGTGGATCCTCTCCGCGCGCTCCGCTACGAGTAACGACATTCCAGCCGCGGAGCGGCGTGAGAGTGTAGCCCCGGGCTTGCGCCCGGGGCTCTACTCTAGCGCCGCTCAGCGGCTGCGATCGATCGGCGCGCACCCTGGTTGTTTTGCGCGCGCCAGCGGCCGTAAGCCACGAAGCTCGAGAGCAGTCCGACTACAAACGGGATCAACGCACCCGCAACATCCCCGACGGCCAGCGTCAGTGACGTCGCACCGATCATGATGATCACCAGGCCGGCGGCAGCTACCGGAGTCAGACGCGGACGAATACGCAGAAGCCAGGGAAGGATCAGGCCGATGGCCCCGAGGACCTCAGCAACTCCGATGAACCGAATGAATAAACCCGGGAGTGCAATCTGGTTCGGCGACCCCATCGACGCCAGCACGTCAATCGGCAGGATCAACTTCGTAGAACCCGCAAACAGGAAGAGGAGCGCAAGCAGGACCTGGACAATCCACAGCGCACCGTTCATCCGCGAGGATGCAGAGGAAACCCGGCGCGCGTTCCCACGCGACGCGTCGTTGCGTGGGATGCCGGGTCTGCGGCGAATGAGTTGTCGCAACCGCTCATCACGCAGATAAAGGCCTCCCCATAGAAGCGCTCCGACATAGACCGGAAAGAGGACGTGGGTGAGAAGCGGACTGGCGGCGCGCACCTGGATGGCGATTGCGCCGCCAAGGTAACCCGTCAGCAGGATTGCACCAGGAAAAGCGGTGCTCGGTATCGCATAAACCAGAACACACGCGAGTTCGAGAATTCCGATGGGGAGAGTGAGGTTCTGAGGGATACCCAACTGACTTTGCGCCTCCACGACAGGGGCCACGTTCATCAGCTTTATGACGCCGTCGAACAACAGAAACAGTACCGGTAGAGCACTAAGGATACGGCCGCCCCAGAGCATCTTCTTCGAGGAGGGACCGGTTCGCCTGTCCACTTGCATGAATACTTTTGCCGGAAATCTTTCATCAATGAGTTCTTCGTTGCAGGTCGCCGCCATGTGACTTCTCCTTTGATTTGTTCTTGTTATCTGCCTTCATGAGTAAGTCGAACGACTACGGCCCAAATCGACAGTCCGGTAAAATATTTCGGGAATTATTTCGATAGGTTCGAAGGGGACACACCTGGATTGTTTTTAGCGGCGGTCTGATGACCGCCGCCGATTTCCTGGATTGTTGCTATTTCCTGGTACCCTTCGTGATTTCCTGATACGCCGTCTCGACGTAGGTCAGGGCGACGGGGCCGCCGCGGCCGGCCGCGGCGCCCGCAGCGGGAGCGCCGCCGGCAGGCGCCGCACCGCGAGGCGGAGCGCCGGGCGCCGGAGCGTCAGGCAATGCAGCCTTGATCTGATCGACCGTCTTGCCTTCCTTGACCATCGCGGCAATCTTCTTGCGCCGCTCGGTGGTCGCGGCCAGCTTCCGCTGAAGATCGGCCCTGGTCGCGACATCTCCATGCCCCGTGACGTACACGTCGGCGTTGAGTGCGATCATTCCCTTCAGGTTTGTCAGCCAGCCTTCGGTCGAGCCGTTCTTCTCAAAATGGATGTTCGGGTTGTCGTCGGCGCGGTTCATCGTAACGATGTCGCCCGTTGAAACAATCTTTTGAGCCGGCAGGTACACCACCAAGTCGCCGCTCGTGTGCGCGGGCGCGAAGTGATAAAGCTCGAGCTTCACGCCGTCGATTGTCATCGATTCCTTGGTCTTCGTCGTGACCTGGTTCGGCAACCTGTCCCTGGGCGGAGCTCCCCGGGCACCCGCCGCCAGCGCCGCTTCCTGTTCCTTCTTATTGTTTTCGTGCGTGATGATCTTGATCCCTGCGGGAAACGCAACCAGGCCGTTAACGTGATCGCCGTCGCTGTGCGTAATGATGGCCGTCGTTACAGGCTTCGGCGTGATCCTGGCGATCTGGGCCAGCAGATCCTTCGCGCCGGCCTCTGTCTGCTTGGCATCAACAACGATGACGCCCGTCTTGCCGACGATGATGGTGCTGTTTCCTCCCGCGCCGCCAATGCCCGCCCATACGTCGGGTTTCAGCATTTTCATCGTGATCGGCGGTGGCGCCGGTGCCTGCTGCGCGATGCCCGAAATGCCGAGCACGCCAAACACAAACACACCCAGCCCGAAGCAAAGAGTCTTTAAATGTGCCATATGGAATCCCCCCGTGAGGAGAACTCTACTACGTCGTGTCTCAGAGGAGTCATTGAAAAAGTGGTGACGCAGTTTGTAAATATCCCTGTTGCGCTTACTCGCAGGCTGCGCTGCGAAAGCGTAGAATCTTCCAAAACGATGAAGGTGCAACCGGATGATCCAGGAATCGACAACTACGAATTGCTCGATTTGACATTCAACAATATCGGAATGCAAATGACGGTGGATCGCAACCTGGATTACCTGCGTCAATTGACGGACAGAATGGGCGAGTTAAAGCCGATCCGAGACGAGTGGGCACAGTGGATCGACCCAAGCCGCCTGTGACAGTGAAATCGGTAGTTGCAGTATCGCGACTACGGATTCCCATCCTGAAAAGGAGGGGTGGACGCGCCATTAATAAAATGCTGCGAAGCCACCACTGATGGCGCGGACGGGGTGGTCAGGTTCGCGGAATCTTAAGCCAACTAGCTAGGCGCGGCCCGTGCTCTTCAAAACGTCGTACCCAAGACGGTGGATCCGATCCGCCACCGCTACGACGTCCTCAACCAGCTTCTGCACGGCCGCGCGATTTTGCTCTGTCATCCAGCTCATGTCGAATTCGAGATCTTTCGAAAGGCCGGCATAGCCGGCGGCGGCAAGCGTGATCGGCATGATGTCACCCGCGTCGTATGCCCGCAAAGCCTTCTGAAGATCGCTGTGATAGCGCTGGAGGTTGGGCAACACTCTCGTCTCCCAGGGCTTCGGCGTTCGCCAGGCCTCCCATGTCTCCGATCCCTGCGGCGGACTCGCGTTAAAGGCTTGAATCGCGTCGCGTACGCGAGCTATGAGTTCGGCGCTTGCGTGTTCGAAGGAGCGCGCCAGCGCGGCGTCGATATTTGAAGTAGGCATGCTTACCATCCTGTCGGTTTTGCCAGGCTCGGACTTACAGTGTTTGGCGGCATCCAGATTTGTTGCCCACCGCCGGGCAGGTAAAAGTTCGATCCCTGCAACTGCTGTGCCGATGTCTCGCCTCGCCACACGTTGAGGCCTGGTCCTTCGGGCACGGTATACTCGACGTACTTGCCGTTGGTATTCCAGTCCGTCTTGACCGCATAGTTGCCCCGCCACTCGGCTCGATTTGCCGGGAGGCTCTCAGACCAATACCCTCCTGCGGGGTTCGAAGAGTCGTCGATGATTCGGTAGATTTTTTTACCTGGCGCGAGCGTGACAGGCTCTGCAGAGTTGAAGTTGCGGGTCTCTGAACCCGGTAGATTGGGCCATCCCTCTTTCGACAGGGTTTCAGCAGGAAGCCCAGGCTTTGCTAAACCCTGGCGAGCGCCAATTGGTACACCCTCGCGATCGAGGATATACGAATCCTTCCTGGGAACATTCTCCGAAGCTGGGGGCGCCTTGGTGGCGGGGCTGGTCGTTTCTGCCGGCGTGGATGGCGCCGGCCGAGCACCCGTCGACGGGGAACTCGCCGGTTCCGCAGCTTTCGGCGTACCCGCAGTCTCCGTCGAGCTTGCGCCCCCTCTGCCTCTGGCAACCTTCGCGAGTAGTGCTATAAAAGCGGCGACGCCGATGATGGCGATGGCTCTCGCCAAATGGTCCGCGGCTTCATCGAGATCCCTTTCATCCGCCGCATTGGATGTAACGACGAGAAAGTCCCCCAGCTCACGCGCAACATCAAAAACTGCCATCCCGAGGAAAAATGCTCCGCCGATCAGAAGGATGAGATCAACAACTTCGCCGACGCCGAATGCGTGTGATCCCGCCCAAACGACAAGTGTTCCTCCAATGATCGCGAGGCTGGTGGGGCTTAACAGCGCTTCGAATTCTTTACGCATGCTGCCAGGCAGCCTGGGCGCAGTACGACGCAATGCTTCGGCGAACTTGTCTTCCAAAGGCCATTCCCAAATACCCGCTACCGGAGCCGGCGCAGTCGCAGCACTGTATGTCGGATCCGCTGTCGGGCTTTTCGATGTTGGAAGAGATGCTTGAGCGAGGGTGACCTTGTCGCCCTTCAGAAGGGAGTACCACGTCTGCTGGCGTGCAATTCCATCAGCGTCGATGGAGGCGCCTTGCTGGTATTGGAGCAGTGCCTGATGCGTGAGGGAGCCGAAAACACCATCGACTGCAAGTTGCGGTGACGGCGTCAAACGCGTATTGAGTTGCCGCTGCAGCTTCTGTACCTCCGGACCTCGCCCTCCTTGCCGAAGCATTTGACGATTAACTCCGTTGGATTTCCTGGAGAGCGTGGGAGACGAAGTCACCGGCGGTTTGCCATCGACGCAGACAGTGGACGCGACCATCGCGCCAACAGGTCCGGGACGCGGCGACAGTCCACGGATCATCGTTCCATCATTCAGTTCTGCAACCTCTGGATTCACGCCCAGGGGCCCAGGTTTGCGCGAGCCGGCCATCTAAAGTCCTCCGCGACGCCCCTATTGTCTGCGGTTGTCAGGAAAAAATCCAAGAGGTTCGACGTGCCAGGGGAGACTATTTATCGATCTGCGCCAAACACACTTCAGACCACGACGGGTGTTGCTTTGGACTTGGTAGATTCCCTTTATTTACTAAATTCACTACAGTCCTGGAAAGACATTTCTTATCAGGAGGCCCCAAAAGATGCCCAGCGAAGGCTACGTGACGACGAAAGACGCAGTTCGCCTGTTTTTTCAGAAGATAGGAAACGGCCCAGGAGTGGTCGTGATTCCCAACGCGGCTTATATGTTCGAAGACTTCAAGTATCTCGCCGACGATCGCACTCTTGTCTTTTATGACTTGCGCAATCGCGGTCGTTCAGAGTCGGTCATGGAAGCGTCGAAGCTGAAAGGCGGAGTTCATAACGACGTCGACGATCTGGAAACAATCCGCCGGCATTTCGACATCGCTAAGGTTGATGTGATCGGACATTCTTATTTGGGAATGGTGGTGGCCCTATATGCAATGAAGTATACGGATCACGTGAACCGCGTGGTTCAGATCGGGTCCGTGCAACCTTTCGCGGGAAAGCAATACCCTGTGCACCTGACGGGAGCCGATCAAACGATGGCCGATGTTTCCGCGAAAATTGCGCAACTGCAGAAAGAAGGTCCGTCCGGGGATCCGAACGAATTCGGCAGGAAGATGTGGTCGCTCATGCGACTGCTCTACGTGACCGACCCGGCTGACGCCGGCAAGATCACCTGGTCCGTCGGTCATCTTCCCAATGAATCGCTCTTCAACGTGATGAAGCACTACAACGAGAACCTTCTGCCCTCGATGCAGAGCCTCAATCTGACGGCGGAAGATCTTTCGAAGTTGAAAGTGCCGGTGCTGACAGTCCACGGAACCCGGGACCGCCAGGCACCTTATGGCGGCGGCAGGGAATGGGCGTCGACGCTGCCGGATGCCCGCCTCGTTACGGTCGAAAACGGGGCACACCTGCCCTGGATTGAGTCTCCCGAAAAAGTCTTCAATTCGATCAAGACTTTTCTGGACGGTTCCTGGCCGGATGCAGCTCAGCGGGTGAAGTCGCTGGACGCGACCAGCGAAAGCGGGATGTCCCAAATATCGCGGCAGTAGTCTCGTATCGCGCGGTCTGAAGAAAACTTGCCCATGCGCGCGACATTCAGGATCGACATGCTCGTCCAGCGCGAAGTATCGAGGTAAGCGCGGGCGGCTTCATCCTGGCAATCGATGTACGACTGGTAGTCCGCGAGCACCAGGAACGGATCCTGGTCCAGAAGTGAGTGAACGAGCGGCCGGAACAGGCCGGGATCCTCGGGAGAGAAAGCGCCGGAGCCGATGCCGTCGAGAGCTTCGCGAAGTTTGGAGTTGGACTCGTAAATCGCGCGTGGACGATACCCCCGGCGCTGCAGCTCCATCACTTCTTCAGACGTCAGGCCGAACAGGAAGAAGTTCTCCGGCCCCACCTCTGCGCGGATTTCGATGTTTGCGCCGTCGAGTGTGCCGATGGTAAGCGCCCCATTCAATGCCATCTTCATATTGCCGGTTCCAGAAGCTTCCTTCCCGGCAGTGGAGATCTGCTCGGAGAGGTCTGCGGCGGGATAAATGCGCTGAGCGTTCTTGACATTGAAGTCCGGAACGAAGACCACCTTGAGACGCCCCCGGACTTCCGGGTCCCGATCAATCGTCTCGCCCACCGAGTTGATGAGTTTGATGATTAATTTCGCCATCAAATACCCGGGCGCCGCCTTGCCGGCGAACAACACGGTCCGAGGGGTGATCTCAACGCGCGGATCGCGCCTTATCCGGTTATAAATGGTGACGGCGTGCAGCAGATTCAGATGCTGGCGCTTGTATTCGTGAATGCGTTTTGCCTGAACATCGAACAGGCTCTCCGGATCCGGCGCAATCCCGGTGACGCGGTCGACGTGAGCTGCGAGATCCGCTTTGTTCTCCCACTTCACCCGCCGCCATCTGTCCTGAAACTCCGGGTCCGCGGCCAGCGGTTCCAGTTTCCGGAGCTGATCGAGATCCGTTACCCATCGATCGCCAATAGTTTCGGTGATGAGCCTCGCCAGCCGCGGATTGGACAGCAGGAGGAATCGCCGCGGCGTCACACCATTTGTTTTGTTGCTGAACTTATGCGGCATCATTTCGTAGAAGTCCGGCAAAACTTCCTGCTCCAGCAGCCTCGTATGCAGTTCCGCGACCCCGTTGATCGCGTGGCTTCCGACGCAAGCAAGATGAGCCATGCGCACGGATCGTTCGCCGCCCTCGTCGATCAACGAAAGCCGGCGGGCTCGCGCTTCGTCATTGGGAAACTTCCCGTGTACTTCGTTCAGGAAGCGAGAATTGATTTCGTAAATGATTTCCAGATGCCGCGGCAGAAGCCGCGCGATGAGGTCCACGGGCCAGCGTTCGAGCGCTTCGGGCAGAAGAGTGTGATTCGTGTAACCGAAGGTTCGTTGCGTTATGTCCCAGGCGGCGTCCCAACCCAGCAGGTATTGGTCCACGAGCAGTCGCATGAGCTCGGGAATCGCCAGGGACGGATGCGTGTCATTGAGCTGGACGGCAAACTTTTTGTGAAACCCATCGAGCGTTTTTTCTCGCTGCAGGTAAAGTCGGATCATGTCCTGGAGGGAACATGAAACCAGGAAGTATTGCTGCTTCAATCGCAGCTCTCGTCCCTGCACGGCCTCGTCATTCGGGTACAACACCTTGGTGATGTTCTCGTCGTCCACCTTGTCGTGGACGGCGCCGTAGTAGTCACCGTGATTGAAAGCCTGGAAGTCGAAGGACATGTGTGCCTGCGCTTTCCATAACCTCAGCAGGTTCGCGGACTCGACGCCGAATCCGAGTATCGCCGTGTCGTACGGGGTTCCCTGCACGACGTGTTGTGGAATCCACTTCACTCGATACCGGCCTTCGGCATCGCGAGACACCTCGGTGCGACCGCCGAACTTCACATCGAAGCGGGTCTCAGGTTTCGCAATCTCCCATGGATTGCCCAGACTCAGCCAGCTGTCGGCGACTTCGGCCTGCCAGCCGTTGCGGATTTCCTGATCGAAAATGCCGAACTCGTAACGAATTCCGTAGCCGATGGCCGGCACCTGCAAGGTCGCCATCGATTCCATGAAGCAGGCAGCGAGCCGTCCCAGTCCGCCGTTGCCGAGTCCGGGTTCCTCTTCGTGTTCGATGAGATCATCAAGATTGAGCCCGAGTTCCCGCGTGGCCTCGCGGAATGCATCGTAGCTGTTGAGCCGGAGAAGGTTCATGCCCAGCTGTGGCCCGATCAAGAACTCGGCGGACAGATAGCAGACCGTGCGCGCCTTGTGCTCGTAATAGGATTGAGCGGATTTGACCCACTGGTTCAGCAGCCGGTCCCGGACGGTATACGCGACGGCGACATACCAATCGTGTTGCGTCGCTACTTCCGGGAACTTGCCTTGCAGGTAAAAAAGATTCTCGACCAGGTCGCGCTTGATCTCCCCGACCTCGAAGCCGGTCCTTGCATCCTCGTTCATTTCCGTCTCAGCGCACCTTTACGTCGAGGGGTTCGCCGGACTGCGACAAGAAACGAACGTTACCGCCCAGAGAAGCCGCGGCGCCATTACCGAACAGGATGAATTGAGTCGTATATCCGCCGGAGTCCGCGAAGTGAGGAAAGAACATCTCGGATGAAGGCGGTGAAGTCGTTTCAGGGACCGGAGGCGTGGTGGTGATCAGGAAATCCCCGCGTTCATTGATCCGGCTGCGCAGGCCGACAACCGCGATCGCCGATGCGCTCGACAATCGCAGCAGTCCCCGGAACGGAATGGTCAGTGTCTGAAAGCCGGGTATTTGATTCAGGAAACTTGCTACCTGCGCCTTCGCGCCGAGCGTGAGATTCGTGCCCGCGATCGAAGCGCCACTCAAATCGACGAGCTCGAGACGGACTGTCGTGGAGTTGTTCGAAGTGTTCGTGATGGCGATTCCCGATTGCATCGAATCCGCCGCCTCGACGTATACACGAAATGCATTTCCGACCGGCGCTGTAGCGACTCCAGCCTCGGTGATTCGAATATTGGAAGGCGTGTAGGCGAAGACGAGAGAGCCTCCGGGCGCTGCATTCTTGTCGTCCGGCACAAGCCACACTGCACCGACGCGCGCCGTTGCCGAACCGCCGGAACTCAGGAACTGACGGGTCGTTCGCGCGGGAATGACATAGTTGAAGCTGGTGCGTGTCTCGCTGTTGATGGTGACCGACATCGGCCTTCCGGACTGATCTGCGAACTGCAGGGCGCCCGCTATCTGGCTATCGGTAGGATTCACAAGAGTGATTTCGGTCGCCCACCCACCTCCGTCGGCAAAGTCCGGAAACACGGCAGACGCCGCGGAAGTATTCGAAGCCAGCTCTACAACCGGAAGCGTTGTGATCAGAAAGTCCGACCGCTCATTCAGGAGGCCTCGGAGCGCAACGGCAGCGACTGGTTTCGAAGAGCTGAATGTCATCGAACCGGCGAAACTCGAAGACCCGTTGAAGGGGAGCTCATCGAGGAATCCGGCGATCTGTCCGTTGGCGGGAATGCTCGTCGTGCCCGCAGGCACATCCTGTCCGTTCGAGTCCGTAAAAAAGAAGGACACGGTTGCCGCTTCATCGTTCGGATTCGCCAGGGCCAGTCCGCTTCTCACGGCGCTGGTCCTCTGAGCTGCGATGCGGCCTCGAGTCAACAATCGCGAGGCCGGCACTCCCGCTTCTGAAACCAACACTCCGTTCGGCCGGTAACCAAAGATCGCCAGGCCGGACGGTGCGCCACCCGAAGGAGCCGTCACCCGCGCGTAGCCGA
>Ga0137394_10000967_pt1 | contig 20402 bp, 24 predicted proteins | sample czobulk116metaG_FD_108278 | JGI IMG/M metagenome (GOLD analysis project Ga0137394, IMG submission 108278) | Vadose zone soil microbial communities from Angelo Coast Range Reserve, California, USA - czobulk1.16 metaG | ecosystem: Environmental > Terrestrial > Soil > Vadose zone | place: USA...
AAGAGAAGAAACAAAGGACAAGTGGTATGTATACGATGACTGCCACTACGCTTTGGGAGCCTTGGTCCGATCCTGTTGTCGGCTGCCCTTCTTCGAGGAGTTGGGGAACATCGCCTCGATTATCTGCGAGAAAGGTGTCCAGGCCTCACCACTGCCCCCTAAGCACTTCTCCAACTTCTCCTGGCGTCGTGGACCTTCTTCGTCTCCGTACGCTTAGCTTCAACCTCAGCCTCAGTAACGCCGAAGCACTCGAGAGGACGGTTCTCCTGGTGCCGCACCAACAAGTCCGAGCGCGCGAAGAAGTCCCCGCAGTGTTCACAAAACGAGATCTTAAGAGGATGCGCCTCCATAAAGTCGCAACGCCTCTTTAAATTATCCCAGTTGTTAATTCCTGTGCCAGGGCACAGTCGGCACTTCAGTTTCTGGACGGTCCCGCGTGCCAAGTCGTCCGACGTAGCGTCCAGAAGGCTCCTATGCCTCTGACTGAGGCGCTTCGGGATCCGGAAGTGCCCGTCCTTCCCGTCCATCGCGCGCTTCGAAAGTGCTTGCTGCTGCACTACGCCACTCGTGTAGTGCCTTGTCGCCTCCTCCTCACTCCTCTCAACCCAGGGCAGCTGATCCTGCACAGTAGTCCCCACCACCTCCTTCCGGGCACTTGGTCCCGGTAGGGATTGATGGTAAACTCCCTGCGCGTTTGGGGCCGCGAGCCTCCCCACTCCGGGTCCTGCCGCCTTGGATTTTCTGTTAATCGCTACCGGGGTCTTGGTGGAAGACTTGTGGCGGGCCCTACTCGTGGACCCTGCCGCCTCCAAGACCCCTCTGTTGGCCATCTTATGTGGTCTGGGTCTATGGCCGTTGCTCCCTTCCTCGGCCCAGTCGCTTGTTCCCTCTACGCTACGAGGGCGTTTGCTGAGGTACGTCCCTTGTGGCGTCGACGTATGTATTGCAACATTGACACACCGGGGCCAATGTCAGCCACGTCAAGGGGAGTCGCGCTGGGCGCAGCCGATCCCCACCTGTAACAACCCATGTCAGCGAGGGTGAAAGTGTCACATAAGGAGACCGACTGCAGATACTCACGACGTGGCACCAACGGTGCTGGTGAAATTGGAATACTGGCCTAACGTATCCCCGTTGCCACCAACGTATGGGGTGGTCAGACCGGGGAATTGGCCTGGTTCAAAAGGCCAAGCCAATTCTGCAGGAGGAAGCGGTACAGGTACAGGTACCATGGAGCTACAATGCATGCAGTCCGAGTACTGCAAAGGGGTGAAGGTGAGCATGGCACTTGAACTTGAGAGACTCGCACTCACGTCCTGTGGCCCCGCTACTGCCAGTGGTTGGATAGGTGGAAGACTGTACCCGCTCCATGGTGCATCGCCCGGCAGCGACGCAATAGTTTCCGAGTTGGTGAGTGCTTTGGATTGCGTGAATACAAGCCGAAGACAAGGAAGGATATAACTTACAGGGTGTTGGCGTGAGCCACGCGCCGAGGAAGTCCTATAACGCAACCACGTAAGTCACTATTTCCTGTTGACGATCAGGCCTTGTGTACGCACTGCACTCATGTTGCTGGGAAGTTCTGGGACGCTATGTGGATCATCAAATTTGGGGTTGAATGCCCCGGCACGGATGGCCTCATCGCTGAGACCGACACCGGTGTTAGGAAAGATGTCGTCAAGCGCGGCCGCGAAGATCCAATCAAGGTCTTGTGACTGCGAAACATGAGTAACCTCTCATATCCTAGAGGGGGTCCGTGCTCACTGTAATGTTCGCACCCCCGTCAACCGTAATGGCAGCCTGCCCATTGCCAGCAGCTTTGACTGTATGGCCCGGGACACAGGAGGAGGTAGTGTTGGCGGTGTGGAAAGAAGACATAGTGGGTTGGTTAGTTGTTAGAATTAGGTGCGAAAGGAAGTGGGTTTGTGGAAAGTGATGTGGAATGGCGGATAACGACGCTTTTTAACAGGGGACGGATGCTCCATCGACATCGGAGGGTTCGCTTGCGAGAGTGGATGTCCACAGGAGCGGGCATAAACACATTTCAGGGGCGCTCATGCGACCAGGCCCCTTGAGACATGAAAGAAAATGCTGTACCTGACCTGGTCTCTGCGGTCGGATTGCCTTGTGTTCTCAACGTACATTACCCTCCTTCAAGATCCGTGAAAGGGAGACAACCCTTCCACAGGTAGTCCGAGTCTTCAGGCCTGCTTTGCCGACAAGGAACAATGGCCTGGCCCAAGCGTGTCTGTGGTCCGAGGCTTTGTGGTACTAGCCTTGGAGCTCCGCTGGACACAGCTCGTTTGGTTATCAGCCATTACGGTTGATCTTGTTTCGCAATGATGACTCGGAGATCCATGAGATCCTAAACACGAAAGTAGAAGATGTGATGCTTATGGCCTTCGCCTGTGGCAATATCCTGGATCTGTTGGGCCCTCAACTCCCTGAAGCCTTTAAAGGTAGACAAAGTGTGACAATAATGCACAGATGATACTTCGAGTATTGTGCATGTTTTCAGGCTTCCTGACATCAGCTACGCGATTACCTCGAATACATCCACGTTCCATTGGACTAGATTCGAGACCTTAGCATGGGGTTTCATACCACCGGAGATTTCCATCTGCTATTCGTAACTTAGAAAGAACGCCCTAGTTAGTAGACAGGGTAACTTGTGATAGACGACTTCACGTTATTGGCACGCTTCACATTTCTCTTCCCAGCCTCCCAGGCCCAGAAAAGGTGCTTTCTCGCCGCTACATGGTATGTTGGATAAACAGTACTCAATGACCAGGAAAAAGGAACTACCATGTAATGCTGCAGCACGCGGTTGCTCCCCCTAAGCCCGCGATCAGTAAGCGCTGTTCCGTATTTAGCTGTATCCATTCTCCGCTTTCGTTCGGGCGCTTTGTTGTATGAGGGGTTCTCGTTCCTCTCTCCCCACATCCATAATGACTTTGAACAAAGATATCGGTACAGACCCCGAAATGGAGGTGGTGGATTTAACCGCTGAGGCAGAAAGCGACACTCATACATGCGTTGATGTACGTGCCTCGAATCCTCGGTGCCACATCTGATCTCTAACCTTCTACTTCCTTCTTCTCCTTGAAAATATAGGGCGAAGCATCTCCGAGTACCGAGGGCAAGAGACGCAGCATCCCACCTGTCAACTATCTCCGCGTCTCTAAGAGGGGCCTCCGAGTGGAAGGAAAATACGTTCTCAACCTCTCTCTGCCGCCACCGCCACAGTCGGCGCCTGGCATCGCCTCGGATCAAGACCGCAAAAACCTCTCTCTTTTCACGACCAGCGGGCTAATCAATGCTGAAGTATCGATCATCCATGATGGTAGCGGGAAGTCGAAGCGAGCCTCTATAGAACTATGCACCAACAACGGCTTTATCCAGGCAAAAGTGGTTGGTTTCTCTCGCTTCTTCTGTTGTCCCATGCATTGAAGAATCTGATACTTGATGAAAATCTACGACAGCACGATCCCACCTCCACTGGCGGAAACAGCCGCCCGCGTCCAGCTCTTGACTTGGACCTGCGCGCTTACTATGGAGATGTCTCGGTCTCGCTTCCCCATTGCTTCCGTGGGCCAATCACTATTAGTACCGGTGACGAAAGGATCGCGTTCTCACGAAGGCTCAAAGACTGTTTGGGGCTTGTTTCCGACGTCCCCGGCATCCGGGTATACTTCGTCGGCGAGCGACCACTCAGTGGGAAGTGGGGTCTTTATGGGGACATCAAGGACGTCGAGGGCGAAACAATAGAAGAGGACCCCCTGGACGAGCTTTTTGTCAGTGGGAAGTTCACGAGTGTGCGGATTAACTTGGACGGCGAAGACGAGCTGCCCGAGATGGGGCCTTCTGGTTGGCAGACCTTCTGCGGCGGCGCGGAGAGATTTTTCACGAGCGGCCGCGTATGCTGACGAACTCTCGACCGACGGTGCTTGTCTCCCATTTGTCTGTCTTGTAGTAGTATTCCGTTCTTGTAAAGTTATGGACTGTCGATCTGAGCTCACCACGAACTACAGTTGTCTTAGACCATGTAACCATATCATTCGACTGTATCTTGTCCTTCCTTATCTTGTAGTTCCCCCAATATCAGCGTCTGTGCAAAGGTCGGTGATGTGTTACGTCCAACAGTCACGGTAAACCCTACCGCTTCGAGTTCATTACTATGGGACTGAGGAACGCGTCAGCACATTCCAGCACGTACGATTCTATTCCGTTTAAGTAGCAAACGTACTAACGATTGATCCCTAAACGATATGCGTACTGGATAAGCGCCCTTCCAAGGTTTCAGCCGTTTACGGAACTGGTTCGGTTCGCATTCAATTGTACCTGGATTCCCCTTTTTCTACACACACGCACGACTCGCAGGCTCTCCCATCATTCGTGCAAACACCCACAGCATTATGTCGGCTCCGAACCAAGAATCGAATGCATTTACCGGCCCAAATCTCAGACCGCAATCTGCCAACCTCCGGCCCGAGGCCAACGCTGCTGTGGTATGTTTTATCACTTATCAAACATAAAAATCCTAGGTTTTCAGTAGTACCAAAGGGAGGGAAGGCTCTCTAAAGTTGACTTCCTTCCGTGGATTTCTAGGCTTCGGCGTCTTTGTTAGCCGAACTTAAGAGACGCGGTATCGCCCCCACGAATTACCTACGCGTGTCCAAGTCGGATGCCTCCATCGAGGGGAAATACGCCCTCGACCTCTCCATGCCCCCGCTCCTGCGATCTGCGGTTGACGGGGTTTTGATTTCCGACCACGATCACAACCTCCTCCTTCAGACAACGAAGGGACACATCAACGCCGAAATATGGGTCATCCACGACGAGAGAGGCAAATCGAAGCGAGCGGCCTTGACCATCTTGAACCAGTCCGGTTCTGTCCGGGCAAAAGTGGTACGTCTTTACCACCCCCTCTTTTCAATAGACAAGGCGTGGAGGGAACTGAAATTCTGCATACGCAAAAACAGCATGGCTCCGACGGGAAAAGCGGCGCGTGTCCGAACCTCGACATCGAAATATGCGCCCACTCGGGAGACGTCTCGGTTTCGCTTCCCCGTTGCTTCCGCGGGGAAATCACCATTCGCGCCAGCAGCGAGCGTGTCATGTTCTCTCCTGCCCTCGGGGCATGCACGGCGCAGCTTTTGGACATCCCGGAAGAGCGAGTTTTCTTTGTCCGCGACAAACTGTGCGAGGAGGATGGGAAGTGGCTTAATGATGGCAACAGCAACGGCGACGAGCGCAGCGGTGGTGGTAGCAAGGGCCAGGGGGGCCGATCCCCGGAAGAACCGCAGGATGCGCTTCTCATACATGGGGAGTACAGGAACGTGCGGCTCAACTGGATCGGCGAAGAGGACCTGCCTGAGACGCGACTACCCGGTAGGCTCGGGGTCATCGTGCCCAACTTGAAATTGGGCGCCGGGTGGAAGACGTTTTGGAACGACGTGGGGAGACTTGTCTTGCCCGGCAAGGTAAGCTAACCAGTGCCCGCCCAGCCGCCTTCTGGGTTTTGTTTATACAATACCCTTTTAATAGGTGGATGGCGAATTCACGCCAGCAGGTCGATCATAGTGAAGACGCATCCTGTACCCCGTACTCGTACTCTCCTTTGTTCTGCTGGATAGTCTCTGTCTTTGTAGCGGCCCGAGGCGTGTGTAAGTGGCAGAACGACATGTATCTCAGACTCATTAAGATATGTCGACGAACCTGTTGTTTCGAATTGATTAGCCTAGGGTGTGACGTGACGTGTACCCCAGACCTAACCCTTTCACTGACACCTTCACCGAGAACGGAGAAACGTACCACGGCACCACACGTTTCAATTGCACACATGATACAAATGATTGCTCGGAGATGTGCGTACTGGCATGGCAGCTGTAATCATACCTCATCTCCACTTCTGCTTCATCACTTTCGGTAATGCCCTGATTTTCCCAGAAATCTGCCTCAAGTTTCCTTTTCGTATTTCTGTGAGCTTCTACAAGGCTTGCAGGCCTGTTTTTAGGATGTCGAGAGGCTTCATCATGATGGAGGAAGCAATGTAGCGACTTCTTTCCCCAGTTGGAGCTCATTCGCACCAAAAATTATATAAACCAAAATTTCCTAAATCGGTCCCAGTTCCATGTCCACCAGTACCAGAAATCATGGGTTTTGGACTCTGAAACCTATGGCTTATGGGGTATCAATGACTTACCCCTAGGAACCGCCTCAGTGGATCAAAAACCTGGTAACAGGTTATGCAGTTATGGGTTATGGGTACTGTATTGCCATGGAACCACTGGCAGACGACCGGGTTAACCCCGCCCCACGGGGTCTTGAGCACAATTTAACCTTCAAGTTCCCGCGGCCGGTCGGTCGTACATTAGCCGATCCATCTCCCAACTGACACCGCTTCGTTGTCGTACTGTAACTGGCTGGAATTTGGGGCAGGGGTCAGAAGTGGAATAACTAGCGGGTCAGGTGGAGTGTTGTGCCGAAATGGCTACCCCGAGGATCGGTGCTGTACAGTACACCGTGTCACCGACTCGCAAGACCCAGGTACAAGATTGTGCTGAGTTAGTTGCACAAATCCTCTGTTTCGCTATGTTACAGTTGTGGCCCGGTATGGTATGTCGGGCTGTCTCCCTCGAACAAGGGAAATGGGGCAGGTACATCATCGTCAGGTGGGGCTCGTGACGTCTCAGCCACAGGAAACCATGTGGGTCTCACAGAGTTGCAGCGAAAACTTGTGTAAACGCACTTCGACCTCCCAATCTTGTTGCGGACGAGTAACGCAGCAAGACTCCTCAGAGCATACTGTAGTGTAAGGAAGGACGCGGCGTCCATTTATTTTCCATGATGCCTCCTTACTACCTGTCATCCCCATGCAGACCACAAACGAACATCAGCTTTGGATTCAAATTTGATAATTACTGATAACCGGCTTTTGCCCGCGGTCCATAGACAATTACTGCAACTGCAATATTAACTCGTATAAGCGCCCGTCAAGGCAAAACAGTGGCACGTACGAATATACGGATTCATTTGTAGCACGCGGACGGACCCCGTGTACCCACCGCGAGCGAGGTCGTGCCCCCGGTAATGATGAATAGCAATAACACTTACTGTGACAGTCAGTGGTCAACTTTCGTTCTGCCTTTGCTTCTCTTCCCGCGTCGAGGCTTCCGATTCGAGGAGCGCACGAACCTATCTTCGACCAGAGATTGAATGGGGCCGTTGCGTTTGTCGGAATCAGTACCGGTTGCCAGTGGGGTCTGAAGCGGGGATTCGCGGGTTTGGGATTCACCCATGCTGATCTGTGGAGCATGTCAGAAACACAATATTTCTGCTTCCGAGCTCCCATGGGCCTGAAGTTCGAGCAGCTTCAACCTGATAGTCTACAAGAACGCTTGAACAGCTTGAGGATGACATGATGACATCTTGGAGGAGCTTCCTGGTATATGTGCATGGCGAACCGGACCAGGCCAAGACTAGCGACTACCACGGAGGACCAACAGATAGGGTTGTATGTGTAGAAGGGGCCAAGAGTATCCGAGGGAGATGGGAAAGTGCATCGAGTAGGAGAACAGTACTACTGTAGGATGGCTCCGAGCGCACACACTGGCAGTACCGTGACAGTATCCTGCCACAATTGGGCTCGCCGAGGATAGGACAAGTGAGGGGGTCCGGAGCCAGCTTAGTTTTCCCACAACCGAATGAGAACAAATACAAAAAGGGTGAAACCGGTGAAGAACCCTATCGTATCAGCATCAAATAAGGGAAGGCATATTAGTAGACTCTGTTCGAATTTCTTTCGCTCTCTCTTCTGACCGTCACTGATGAGGAGCCATCTCTATGGGGAAGAGATCGTTCAGGTGAATCAGGGCATGTTCTGAGACAATAGCCGATATATTCGGAGGTGCGTCCACCAGAAAAAGCGGGGTTGCATTGACTACGGAGAACAAGACAAGGGGATGGGGAACGCAGTGCTGTAGGGGAAAAAAATCGAGGGAGGAGAGATCTGGAGTTGTGGAGCGGAGCGGGGTCTCCAGGGTCTCATTGATCTGAGATCTGTGTCCATGTGGCATCGAACCAATGGTTTTTCTCAACTTCAGCTGAACTTTCTTCCAATTCAGAGTCTGACCGTCCGCCAGCGGATTGCCCGTATTACGGTGGAAACTCACCCTACTGATCGCATAAATAGCTTGGGACGTCTCGTAATGTCTCCCTTTCTTCCAACGGTCTTTTTTTGCACCGCTATCTCTCCCATTTTCCCGTACGTGTCCTTGACCTAGCGTTACGTGCATCATGCCAGGCGGTCCAGTCGCTGTAGGTGGGGGCATCGGGGCTAACGCCCCCAAGAGCAAATTCTCTGGCATTCTCATGGTATGTCCATTCTACCCTGCCCTCGTCTCACTCACTCACTCATCCCCATCCCCGTGTTTTGTTGCCGCGAAGACCGCTTTTGCTGCGTTTGGTGGTATCCTTTTCGGTTATGACACCGGTACCATCTCTGGTCTTCAGCAGATGCCAGACTGGCTTCGTACCTTTGGTCACCCCGTTCCCGTCTCTACTTCCTTCCCCGATGGCTACGGTATTTCGTCGTCTCAGAGGTCTCTCATAGTGTCGATTCTCTCCGCCGGCACATTCTTCGGTCCGTTGAATCACCCCACTGTTCTCAGGCTTCCGCTGACTTTATTTATCTAGGTGCCCTACTTGCCGCCCCCTTCGCCGATATCCTTGGCCGCAAGTGGGGTATCATTACCTCATGCCTGGTCTTCTCCATCGGAGTTGCTTTCCAAACCGCGGCAACAGCCGTTCCTCTCTTCGTCATCGGTCGTGTCTTCGCTGGTATCGGCGTGGGTCTGGTCTCCACTTTGGTTCCAATGTATCAGTCCGAGTGTTCTCCCAAGTGGATCCGTGGTGCCGTCGTCGGCCTCTACCAATGGGCTATCACCATCGGTCTCCTCCTCTCTAGTATCTTCAACAACGCTACCAAGAACCGACCGAATCATTCCTCGTATCGGATTCCCATCGCGATCCAGTTTATCTGGGCTGCAGTCCTTGCTGGTGGCATGACCTTCCTTCCCGAGGTGCGCTCATTCGTGTCTGATCGCCCTTGTGTCGCATGCGTCTGACACCTGTTTTTCCAGTCCCCTCGTTGGCTGATCAAGAACCATCGTGATGTTGATGCCGCTCGGGCACTTTCCCGCCTTACGTCACTCCCCATTGATAATCCTGAGGTCTTTTCTGAGCTCGAAGAGATTCGTCTCAATCTAAAACACGAGGAAGAACTCGGTTCAGGTTCCTACCTTGACTGCTTCCGAGCCTCGGATAGCCGCCTCCGTTTTCGTGTTATCTCCGGTATCTTCCTCCAAGCTTTCCAGCAGCTTACTGGCATCAACTTCATCTTTTATTTTGGCACGACTTTCTTCACGAACGCGGGGATCCACAACCCCTTCCTTATCTCTATCGCCACTTCCACAGTCAATGTCGGTATGACTCTTCCCGGAATTTGGGGTGTCGAGCGTTTTGGTCGCCGTCGCCTACTTATTGTTGGCGCCGTTGGTATGACTATCTGCGAGTTCATGGTTGCCATCATCGGTTCTACCACGTCACAGAGCAACCAGTCTGCGCAGTCTGCGGAGGTCGCTCTGGTTTGCTTTTACATATCTTTCTTCGCCGCCTCATGGGGACCGATCGCATGGGTCGTCACTGGCGAGATATACCCTCTCAAAATCCGTGCCAAGGCGATGTCTCTCTCAACGGCGTCCAACTGGCTTTGGAACTGGGCTATTGCTTATTCCAGTGAGTCTCATCTCGTTCGCTGGTGCGCACTCTGGCACATTCTTATCCAATATGTGTAGCACCCTACCTGGTCGATTCTGGCCCCGGAAATGCAAATCTCGGCACCAAAGTGTTTTACATTTGGGGTTCGACGTGTTGCATGTGCATCGTTTTCGCGTACTTCTGCATTCCCGAGACAAAGGGTCTCTCTCTTGAGCAAGTCGATCTGCTCTATCAAAACGTGGTCCCTGTTCACTCGGTCTCGTACCGCAAGCGACTTCTCGTCGAGGGTACCGAGCTCAAGGAAGCCGGGGGTGCCATGGCCATCACCAAGGATGGCGACATAGCGTCAAGCGAGAAAGTTTAAATCGTGTCCTATGCACAGGCCTGCGTAATTATTTTTACTACTTTTCAACTCGTGGCCGCATTATGTATTTACTCCTTCTGCGACCCGTACAATTATCGTGCTGACAGAACTGATGTTATTTACCCCTTGTTTGGGAGCGCTGGGTGTACTGGCAAAACAAATTACATGACTTAGAGTGCGTTCGGGAATGTTTTCACGTTGCGAGATACCAGCCAAAAAAAATCCACGTCGAGATATTGCCGCGTGCGAGAGGTTCTGCTCCAACCCTCAATTTATTTCCTCGAGACAGCGTGCTCGCGTACGCGTGATGCACCTATAACTACTCGACTTCCCTCATACAGTACACTCATACAGTATGCACTGACATACAGTGACGGCCCACCCGAAATGGAAAACTATGACAACGCGTTCGGATATTTTTGGGACGGGAAAACATTGCCAGGATCTCGCACGGCCCAGATAGAGATCGTACGCAAGATATCGCCACGCGTTGCCCAGTTCCCGAACGCGCTCTTAAAATGGACATTGTCCTCGATCCAACACGTCAGTTGTTGACCGATGACCGGATGACCCATAGAAATCCCGCCATCCTTCGATTGATTTTTCTACAGGCGCGGGAGCGGTGGAGACGGATTCTAGGGACATGTGACAAATCGCAAAGAACACTGGCACACGGTCTGTTGACACATTTCTGGAGTGAAGTGCAGCCGCACTGGCACTTGAGAGTGTACCACATGCAATCTCTGGCACCCCAGCATAGGCATAAGGTTTCCGAAGCTTCCCAGGGGGGATAAGTCGTAGGGAGAGTTGCCCAGCGATGGGAGGGGAACCGGTTAGTGTTTCATCCGGTGAACGATCCGTTATCGAGGCCCATCCATCACACTGGCGCGCGACAACGCCTACTCCGAAGTTGTTCCTCCCTTCCTGAATAAACTCCTCCGTTTTATTCGCCAGCCCTTCCGTTTTGTCGTTTTAATCTTTGGTGTTCGGACCCCGGATACAAGTGACACACGAAACGCTGTTATACTGTAAGAACTTGGGAAAATTTCCTAGGTTATTGAGCTGGTAGAATAGATACCGTATCTTACTGTATGATTCTTCGAGGCCGCTCCCTCGACTTAACAGAATCGATTTTCTTGAATCACGTGTTCTAGCATCGGACCGATACGCCCGCGAAAGTCGGAGTCCTCGTATCCCATCGCATCGTCAAGTCCATCGCATCGTCAAGTAAAAAAAACCTCAATCCAGAGGAATTTCCACGCTCGGTACTAAACCCTCCGCTCTACGCGCTACAAAACGTGTTTCTTTTCTAGAGAATGGGCCAAACCACTTCTTCCACACATCAATCTGCCACCTCATCATCTTTCGAGAGCTGTCCAGTGGACCACTCGGCATTTGAAAAGCGTCAACAGGCATTTTCTTCCTGTCCGGTCGATCACGCCTCCCTAGAAAATCACTCTCAATCCTCGCGTTCTGCTGCCAGCTGTCCCGTCGACCACGCGTCCCTGTCGAGATCGTCATCAGCCGCGCCATCCGCCCAGTGCCCCGTGCAACACGAAACGCTCGATCCGCGCAACCACCTCCCCACCCTCACGCAGGAGCGAGCACCATCACAGACAATCGATCTCCCCACCGAGCGCACCACGTCTTCGATCCCCCGCGATGTCACAGGAACCTGGGAGTATCCGTCGCCGCAACAGTTCTACAACGCGTTGGTCCGCAAGGGGTGGGAAACTCCGGAAACCGAGATCGAGACCATGGTGGAGATCCACAACTTTTTGAACGAGAAGGCTTGGGACGAGGTGCAGAAGTGGGAAGCCCAGGTCAACAGGTGCGTTTCCTCGTCCGACTAGATGTCGACGTTTCTGACGTGCCTGGGTTTTTGGCAGGGACGAGAGGCTGCAACTTGTGCGCTTCAAAGGGCGTCCAGGGGAACTCTCGCCAAAGGCGAGGTTCTTCCTGTTCGCCGGCTGGCTCTTACCACGCCGCTTCAAGTATGTCTCGGAATGGATCGACCCTCGGTGCCGGACGATACTGATATGTCCCATCTTTACCAGTGATGAACCTCCATTTGACCGCCATGACTGGATTGTCCGGCGTTCCTCAACCGGCGAAGAAGTTCGATATGTCATCGACTATTACGGCGCGCCGCCGCTTCCGGACGGGTCGCCCGTCTTCTCCCTTGACGTCCGCCCCGCCTTGGATAATTTTAGCAGCATCAGCATGCGCATTCGTGCGGCCACACGAGAGGCGTGGAGGGAGGTAGTCCCGGATACGAGTCACGCTTGACTTCGGCTATGGATGCGCTTCCGGCTACAGATATGGATCGATGGATCCCTCGAGGAAGGGGGTAATTTTTTAGACTACTAATACGTCACCGCTGTCATTCGCTATGCTTATACAGTATTGCATAGCATCTTAATGGTATTCATGAGGGTGCCTTGGAGCAGAGGCAAACCGAACCTGGAGATACTGTCTGCAGGGGGTATTGCTTGCACGCTCGCCCTCTTGATTGCTCGAAAACCACGTAGTCTTCAATCTCGAAGCTCGAAATCTGGGACCGCCCGTGAAAGGTGTCGTCCTTGATCGCGGAGTGCTCGCAGTGTCCATGACGGATGCATACCATTGGGCACCTCGGCGGCTGACCGGTACATGCGAACGCAGGCTATAAATTGACGTGCGATTTCAGTCTACCCGAACTATCATCCCCCTTGGCTCTTCGCCTCCATCACCCATGAAAGGGTATGCCTCTGCCTCTCCGCCTCTCGAACCGTAGCAGTGCGCTGCGAGTGCCCTCGACGTACCCGTCGCTCACGGACTCTTGCCACGGCTGGTCCTTGCACTACCTCTCCCCGGTCATGGTCTCTCCTCGCCGTCGCAAGGGCCATCCCTCCTCACCGTCGATCATTGGTGCGTAGCCCTCATCTAGGTTTAATTAATAGTATGCGTTTCATTCTCATCATCCTTTCCTTCAAGTGCTCGGTCCCAATTCGTTGTCCGCCACAGCGCCTCCACATCTTGTTCTACGCTTTTTCCTGTGACGTTCAGGCAAAGGACCCCACAATTATGTCACGTGATGTGGCACCGCTCAGTGGCACAACGGCAAGTCATAATAATAGGACCGAAAAGGCGTGGGGTTACTAACGTTTTTAATAAGATGAACAAAAGCCCTCGGCTGCACCGGTGCCTTGACCATTGTACGGCTGCGCAACGCCAAAAATGCCCAAGCCTTTCAATCAAACAACCACAAATCTCAAAAGGCATCCTCTCGGCGCATATATATAGGCTCGTGTGCTGGGACACATTCCACTCATCGCTTCGCCCCCCTTTGCCTCGCTGGATGTTAGAATGCTCCTGGCCCGAGTCCAGCACCTCCTTTGGCTGGTGGCAACTGTACTAGTCGACGACGGCGCTGGTTATATGCTCTATCCTCTCCTGGCCGGATCAGCACTGGTTCTCGAAACCCACTCAGTGCCACCTCTATCTGGTCTTGGACATCTCTGCGACTCGATCCGTCCATCTTTATCAAGCGAAACACCCCTGATCGCCCGGCCGACGCCTATCAAAGATCAAACGGAAAGGCGTTACCTCAAGGAATCGGCATCGACCAGCGCACACTCTCCGTCTCGCGTTCTTGGTGCTAGCCGCGGTCCACCTCTGCCAGTTGAAAGTGGATTATGAACTCCCGGCGACCCTCGACGCGACACGCACAACGCCACAACACCTAGGCTAAGTCGCAGCTTACTCGGCACTGAACTCCCCTGGGAGCGATTCCATCGGCTGCCAGTGTTCTCCAGACTGACCTTCGCACCGTCCGGCTCATCAACTGGCGAAGTCTTTTCTTTTCTGCTCGTGCCGCCAACGCTCAAGTCTCGGACATCTGTCCGTCGCCTGACACTGAGTTTTTGACTGTTTGAGACTTCTCGCGCGGAAGTTGTGCACCCCTGTTTGCACCTTCGCCGAGATGCTCCTCTTTTCTGCGAGTCTCTCTCTCTCTACGTTCTCTCCGTCTGCGTCATGGCTGTTCTCGGTTTGCGCTTTGGTTGAAGTTGTGCGCGGAAACGCTGCACCTTCACGTGAGTTCTAAGGTTCTAAGCGTATGAGTTTTTGTGGCGGGCTGGGCTGCTGCACCGCGATTCTGAGCTTGCCTGTCACGGTACGATTGTGATCTGCTCCGTCCCAAGAGTTCTCGCCTACTTACTACGCAACTCGACTGGTCGAGTTGACACGGTGATGGGGTAAGTGCGGGAAGGTGGGTGGGACAAAAGGTACAGTTGCTATCACCTGCCCAGAAGCCGGACGCTAAGTCAGCTGTCTGAGTTCCCAAGGAACAAATGGGTCCCTCCTTAGCTGCGGATTGGCTAAGGAGGAACTCAGACAGCTGACTTAGTGACTGACTTCTGGGCAAGTGATAGTATACATTCGAATCATATACAATTCGGCGCCTTTGGTGTCACTATCATTCCCTGGTGCGTATCAGTGGGTGGGCGGGCGGTCACCCTTTTTTTCTCCTTTTCGTATCGAATTGACCGATAGGTATCCATTATGGTAAGTATCATAGTGGGTGGGCGGGCGGTTCACGTTTTCTCTTACTTGTCTGCGCGATGCAGTCTTTCCTACTAGCTTCTCACGCTTCTCTAGCTACCTGGCTGCCAGGCCTTCTCTCGCTTTATCGTGGCGTGGGACCGCTCTCCCAAGTTTTGTTTAAAGCCTCTGTGAACGTTGGTGAGCCTCTTCTCTCACTTCTGTGTTGATCCGATTCGCCAACAATTTCTATAGTTCGTTATTTGTATCGCCCAGTAGCCCTGATCAAAGGGGCGACACCCACACCCAACCTGAAAACAGAAAGTTATTGTACGATACTTTGTGGTACCCCATGTTACTATCGCGTATTAGAGCTAGGCCCTTGTAACTCAGCATATATAACCCTCATTCGGGTCCATTCTCTTCATTCGTGATAGTCGTGCGTAGCAGAATCTGCAGTAAGATATACTGCAAGTGGAAGGAGAGCAAGTCTTACCTTTCTTAACGCGTATGCTACAGTCCACGGTCTCTGTTTACTTTCGTCATGTCCTACGGAAAAATACGCATATTTAAACGCAGATCGTGATGTACTGTGTCCGTGTCTCGGCGTCCTTCTTCGCATAGTTCTCGTTGCGCATTGGAATAGATCTCTTTGCGTCGGGTTCTACTCCCGCCTCATATAAGCACAGCATGAAGCGTTCTCATGGCCATTGCGAGCTGCACGTCGTGACGTGCTTGCTCTCCACCAAGCGCCGTCATCTGTATCTGAGGAAAAACAACGACTACCGCTGCAAGATGGCTTCGCAAAGTACATCGGGCTCAAATCTGAACCTGATCTCTCAGACCCAGAGAAAACTGGGTCCGTTCTCAGAAAGCAAATCGAAGGAGCACGATAAGATGCACCTGGGAAGCAAGCCGCTTGTGCTTGTCCTCGAATACGATCGCGCCTCGCACGACTGTCGACGTCCACGCTTTCCATGTCTCCCTCGCCTTCAAAATCCGTGCGCATCCCCCGTCCTTTTCAACTCTGTTCAAGCTGAGCAAGCCGGACAAGCCCAATAGATGCTGCGTGCTTCACAGCGTAGTCGACGAAGCACTGCATCAAGTGGCCCGTCTACGGTCGGTCCAGGCTACGATGCATAAATCCAGAAGAGATTCGGATTCGATAGACTGTCATAGACTGCAATATAGAGGTGCACGTGCCGCGTTGGTGTTCTGTTATTACAAAGCGGTCACAGCAGCGAAGCAAACCTATTTAGTTCGATCGCCATTCGAGTGGGTGTCGCGAGCTCATCATCCAGTTAGACCCACAGACAAAAGAACAAGGGGTCGCCTGTTGAAAAGAGCAGTCGTGATGGTTCCCACAAGGAGCTCGAGCACGTGCGTGGCATCAGCGCAGTCGTCGAGTCGAGTACGCGCATGACGCAGAACTGAGCTCGCAAAGGTGTTGAGCATACACATAGCGTTTGCGCCGTCATCGAGTATGTGCGCGAAGAAGGCCTGAAGCTTACGATGGTGCTCGTGAGGTGGTCGAACAAGCGTTTGCCGTCCGTGCCGCACCGAGTACGCCCGTGAGGCAGACCTGGAGCTTGCGGTGGTGCGCGCGAGGGCACAACCAACGGTGCTCATGTGGCTCGGATCGGGTAACGCGATGCTGCGGTTGGGGCAGGATGTATGGCCGTGTGTCGGTTTTGGATGGCACAAGGCAAACGAGAAGGCGATTTCGGTTGGTTCGGACACGAGGAGTCAATCATTGGATTGTTGCCCCGGGGTACCGACAAAAACAGTCGACCTAGGTTAATGGAAGGGACCCGAATTCGAACTGTGATGGCGAAAGACGTCAAGGTGGTAATCACGAATCCCTAGGACAGCGGCGCTCACCAGGTGTCAATTGCACTCGCGGTCTACCTCCTCCTGTTCTATATCTATCCATCCATATCCATCCATCGTCGTACATGGGATCACAGAATACGTCCATGAATGCTACCTCGACGACCATCTCCATGTAATAGGCACGATCACGGTGTCCCAAGCAAATAGTGGGAATTCTGTGTCTCTTCAGTTGCGCATGATATCGGCTTTTTTTTGTGCTCAGGCCTTGGGCTAAAGTGGGATTAAATTACGAGAAGGTGCTTAAACGGAGCGCCGCGCTCAGTGGCGCGTCCATGCGGTGAACCCACTGGTTGCCAGTGAGGCGAATCTGATGGTCGATTGAGGCTCTCCAACTTGAACTTGCAGTGCCGCCCTGCATGAATGTCAATATTCTCAAATGAATAACTCAACTGAACAAAAGGTCACGCCGGTCACGTTCGATTGCACTCTCACGCACCGTGAGTTACGCTCCGCCTGTCGTAATGCGTGTGCTACGGTGCTTGTTTATTTTCCTCAAGTCCCACGAAAAAGAGCAAGGAAATGCCAGTGGTTATAGGACGCAGGCATTTGCCATGGCCTAGTCGTCGCCGGCCGACTACAATACTTCGTGTCGTTGAAACGATTCATCCCGTGCTGGACCATGGCAGCTTTGCCTACAATTCTCGTCATTGCCTATTCCAAACCGAGGGTAAATCCCCTTTCGGTTACAATTATTGCAGCGCGACCACCCATTCCCAGAGCTTCACCGCCGTGTCCCATCAATTCAGTGCACAACGTGCTTCCACAGTGCTTCCACCCACCGTCTTTGTACGAGGGTGGATCCCCCCCCCCCTTTTTTTTTCTTTCTTGCCCTTTTTCATCTCTCATCTCGTACATATCCTGCCACGTCTCTCTTTTAATTTCTAGGCCATGCTTCCTGCGGTGGACGGCAGAGTTAGACTGGCTGCTTCCTAAACCTGACGGATTCTGTGGCTTGTCAGTTTTCTCTACCGACCGTCGAGCAATAGGCCAAAAAATCCCCAAGGCTTGACAGTGTGACAGTACGGTACTCCAAATGGTGGACATGCACTGGCAACCTTTCAGGGATCTGTAACACAGCTGTCACGGACCTCGCATGCAAATTCGATTCAAAACCCACGTATCGATAACGCGTATACCGAGCGAATGAGTAGATTTGAGTAGATGATATTTACCATACTCCGGGATCAGCTGCCACAGTAGCGCTCAGAGTCACGTTCACGATTCCCAGGCGCCGGGAGGCTGCGCCCAAAGTCCCGAGTTCCCACAGGCGTCCTTGTTTCGGCGTTCTACCAACCGTCGACAACCACAACCTCAAAGTCGTCGAAATATGCGATCTATGCTCAAGAAATCCGGCCGCTGGTCCTTTCCAGCGTCCTCCACGGACCTCAATCAACCGAAACGTGAGCGTTTGTCTCTCATACTCGGACTTTTTTCATCCAATTTATCTATCGGACCCGTCTAGCCACTCAGCTCAATCCTGCCTCATCGAGACAGATCGGCGGACGGGGTGACACTGCGATGAGCGCGATCGAGGTGTCTCTCGCAGCTCTGAAGGAGGCAAGTGCCCTGGCTGGGAGGATCCCCTTTATCGCCCCCGTGGCGGGCCTTCTTCTACAGGCAATCACCATGCGAGATGCAAGTGTCCCACTACTCTCACAAGGATCTTTTATCTTACCAACGCGTTAACAGGAAGTGAAGCAGAACAAGGAAGAATGGGACGTTGTGATGGACAAGCTCGAGAGAATCGCGGGCCTGGTCGGCCAAGTCGGTTCATTGTGCGAGGAGCACAACCTGGAAGAGAAAGATGTTCCACGGGGTCTGCGGGTGATATTCGAATCCCTTGTGAGGTTTGTGATAACTTATTGTTGCTGTGATTGCCGGCTTATCATACTTTAGTGAACTGGATGGGGTCAAGAGAGCCCTCAAGGAGAACAACGAAGTCAGAGGCGTCAAGAAGTTGTTTTTGCGCAAGGACTTGCTGAGGAAGGTCAAGCAGCACGATGCCAAACTTTCGAACGTGCTTCATACTTTCCATGTTCGTTGTCCGTCAAGTACCCTATAATGTGACGTGCCTAACTCGTCGTCTGTAGGCCCAACTCAGTCTAGACATGCGCTTCGCACAACATGCGGAAGGGCGCAAAGTAGGCACTGCCGATGTAGTGAGCACTGTCAACATCAGCTCATAATTACCAGCTGACACCTTCGATAGGTCACTGGTAGTGGTCCGACTGGTCCCTCCGTTCCATCCGATGTTGCCATGTTAGTTTCTAAAGTCTCTGCTCTGACCGTATTCTGAAGTTGTTCAGATCAATGCCTCGTGGACCTCGTTCGCCGCATGTATTCTTTGGACGTGATGCCGAGCTGGCTCAGATCATCCACATGATTTTCACCAATCTTGGCTCTCGCCCTGCCCACGTCGCGATTCTTGGGCCCGGCGGTTATGGCAAGAGCACCCTCGCAAATGCGGTGCTCACCCATGAACGTGTCCGAGAGCACTTCGGGGATGCCAGATATTTTGTTGCCTGTGAATCGATCTCCTCGTCCGGTGCTCTCTTCATTGAGTTGGCAAAGACACTTGGTGTCTTTGATGGGGCCACAGGTGCCTTATGGTCTCGAATTTGTGATGCATTGAACTCAAAGGACTGCATCCTTTGCTTTGATAACTTTGAGTCCCCATGGGACCAGGATGGGGACATTAGAAGCTCCATTGAAGAGCTGTTATCCAGAGTTGCTGAAACTCAGCACACCACACTGTTGATTACCATGAGGGGCACAGTACGGCCTGCTCAAACACGGTGGACATTGCCCCATCTGCCCCCATTAATGACTCTGAGTTGTGATGCTGCAAGAAGCATCTGGGAGCACATTGCAAACAACTATAATGAGTTTTCAGAGGAACTCATAAAAGCTGTGGATTATGTTCCTCTTGCTGTTAGCCTATTAGCATATCTTGCTCAGGCTACATCATCAGAGATTTTGTTGAAACTATGGCATAGCAAACAAACAGGGTTTATTCACACAGGCCAGGCAAATAGGCAAAACAACCTTGAGTTTTCCATTCAGCTATCAATTAATAGTAGCAGAATGAAAGCAAATCCATCTGCTAAAGAGTTGCTTGGAGTTCTTTGTATGCTGCCAGATGGGGTGCATATAAACCAAGTGGAGAGATTTATCACAGTTCTCTCTAAGATAGATATCTTGTCAGGTATCTGCACCCTTCAGGAGTGTGGAATAATAAGTGTAATTGGAGAGAGATATCAGACTCATCCAATTATTCGCAACTTTTGCAATAACTATATTTCAATATCCCAAGAGAATAAGAGTGCTCTTAGAGATTTTTATATTAATCTAGCATCTACCAGATATTATGAAGCAAATGCTAACAATTATGCTGAGCTGGTGCTAGAAGTGAATAACACAAAAGCTATGTTATCTAATCTTTTAAAGTCAGACTTTCAAAATCAGACCAAGTTGGTTTTAGCCATATGCAATTTTATGAGGTTTCAGTGTGCAAATGGAGAGTTTTCAGAAAAGTTGATAGATCAAACTGTTAAATTTCTACAACAGAAGGATGCTTCAACCTTATTGGTTATACAATGTCTTACTGAATGGGGAAAACTATATTACTTTGCACATAACACTAAAATTGCAATGGCTAAGCTAAAAGAAGCAGAAATGCTATGTGAAACTAGTGACAATGATAAGAGTACTTATTATGCCACTGTTCTTCGTTGGCTTGCTACAGTATATATATCTCAGGAAGCATTCAACGATGCTGAGGTCTCATTGCAAAAAGCATTAGAAATCAATAAGCTTCATAATAATGTTAGTGGCCAAGCAA
>Ga0137394_10000971_pt1 | contig 20379 bp, 23 predicted proteins | sample czobulk116metaG_FD_108278 | JGI IMG/M metagenome (GOLD analysis project Ga0137394, IMG submission 108278) | Vadose zone soil microbial communities from Angelo Coast Range Reserve, California, USA - czobulk1.16 metaG | ecosystem: Environmental > Terrestrial > Soil > Vadose zone | place: USA...
CCATGTTACGGATACGACGTGAGGGGGGCCGGTGCTACTCGCGGGAACATTGCCCCGTCCTTGACTCGGCTTTGCCGGGTGAAAACCTGCCATGGTGGTGGTTCAGGTTCAAGGAGCCCCCCCGATGTATCATCCGTGACTGTCCATAATTCACCGCCCATTCAGGTGGGCTTCCGAGTCGGTCCGACAGAGTGGAAGCCCAAGCAAGGTAAGGTAAACCGGCCGGCGCCACTCAACAAAAGTACATTGTCCGTGCCATACGTTCATGCGTATGTTGAAAGCGCTTTACAAACTCGTCCTCGCTCGCCAAAATCCCTGCGCCCGACGGATCTGTGATCTCCGGCGTAATGTCAGACGTGAAGAGTCCTTGGCTCTCTTGCGGGTCGTAGTGGTTTTTGACGCGCCCACACACGTTGCGCGCGTCTAAGTTTGAAGGACCAGAATCGTTAGCCAATCACTACATTGTTGTGTCAGAGACAGAATAGGAGGGCATTTACAGTAGAGGGGGGCTGGGACTGAGACTGAACGCGTGCAGGGGGCATAATTGTGGCAGAGGGCAAATGAGAGGGATTGAAGACCGTCAGGTCTGTAGCACCATACACAACAAATGGCATGTAGGCACTCGTCAGCGTCGGGTCTCAGCGTCGAGTTGGGAACGCGATGGAACGACGTACGTGAAGTTGTTCTCGTCGAGGAGGACAGTATAGTGCGCAGGCTTGCTCGTTCCAAGCTGCCCAGCATGGCCGTAGAGATAAAAGCTAAAGTCAGTTGGTCTGACGATGCCAGAGTCAATGACCGTGCCCGCGGAGCAATTCCCGCTGCGGTCGGCGTCCGCATCGGAGGAGGGGAAGAAGAGGGTCTTGTGGCCCCTGCTAACGATGACGAGCGTGATGGTCGGGCTGAAGCCCAGTTTCACGCATGCTCCTGGACAGTGGCCATCAACTGGTGCGTAAGGAAGGCGGGTAAAGGTGGACGTACTTCGGACCAGGGGCAGCTCTTCGGCGATGACGGCCATGAATTCGCCTTCGGAGACGCCGTCTTGGGGAGGGGGTGACATTCGTCGGGTGGTGTCAGTGCCTCGCAAGAACAGAATCACTTACTACGATATAACAGAATGCGTTTGGGGAACTTGCCAATTGCGTCTCTGAACTGCTCAAATACGTGCTGGCGATAGTCTATCAATTTATCATGGTTTTCAAAGTTTAGGTCGGGTATAACACGCACCACGCACATGTCCTCCATGTCCTTGATAAGCTGCCACCGGGACACCTGCACCCCAGTCCTTGAAACGTATTTTACCGCATTGCTGTCGACACTTCCAACTACAGAACTGAATGACGGTAGTCCGTTAGCACCAGGTGGAGGGTGCGTGATAGCCGCGCCTGGTGAGCCAATCATGGGTGAGTATGATTGTGTACTATAGGACGGGTCTTACCCATGATTATAGCCGGGTTTGCGGAATCGGTGAGGAAAGATATACCCTGTGGCTCTGGTATGGCATTAATCCCGCCAAGCTTCAAGTTAATTCTGAAATAGATATCGAGTTGGCGGAATAAAGGATTATTTCGGTATGCCTACTTCATCGTAATATTCGCATAGTATTGGGCTTTTGCACGGGAGCACTTGGACGATTTCATGCATTGGGTGGCAATGCCTTCCTGCACGAGAGAAAACATCAGTTATCAAGATACATCATGATCGAAGGTCCATTCAGTTACCGAGACATCACCGAAACTAAGGCACAAGAAACACGTGCATCAAAATCAGGTACAACTGATACAGATAATTAGGCACCTACTGTTTGATTGCGGTATAGATATCGTTACCGCCCTCTGGAAGAATGACGATCATGAGTGTTGGTGGGGCGTTTGATCTCCGTTGGCATTCTTGACACGCAGTAAGGAGTTGCTGTGACAAAGGTGGGCCATGGGTAACGTAAGCGATGAGATTTTACGCACACGAGCAATGTTCTCTCCGCGCGATTCCCATTTCACAGATGCCGGCTGGGGATTAATGGTGATTCCTACGAGGGATTAGCACAACTAGTGTTAGTCGAAATTACATGCATATCCCTACCGACTGTTTCGCAAGCCTTCACCAAGGCTGCAATCATCTGTCTCGCGACTTCTCCGTCAAAGCGTTGCTGAGACTCGTAAATAAGGACAATCCAATTGGGAATGTTGACGGGATTGAACATGTGTTTATGCAGCCTGCGAAAATGCGCGTTATCAAATGTCATAAGCCGGTCGTAATGATATGACCAACAAATTCCATGTGCCCTCGTCCGGTTGCTTTATTGGAGCACATCAACTCATTTCGTCATCCAAGAAGGGTAAGCAGTGCATACTACGCTGGGCTTCTGGGATCTTGGGTTGTATTGTAACGTCGGAACTTCGAGGATTCGAGCTTCGAGGTTCACGAGCGTATTCGAAACGTCCATGCCGAATTGACGAACGTATTGTGATTGTCCATGTTGTAGCACCTGGTGAGACGTTAAAAGCACCAGGCTGGTGCACTATTCAGAACGTACACCTAAGCCATCACGGATTCTCCTCATGCGCTCGTTGGGGCGTAATGTTGAGAACTTGAGCATGGAAGTGATCTTGTCTGGGGAAATACGCTTACGAACGAACTGACCCGGTGGAACCTCGCAAAGCTCCAAGGGGATGATGGCGCCCGTCGAGAGCTGCGGGACGTGAGGACACCTAAGGAGATAAGATAGGTGTTGTACAGACCTCCACGCATATCACATCCGGGAATTGCAGCAGTATGTTCAGGTGATTCTGAAAGTACTTAGCAACAGTCATAGTTTGTCCCTCAACCTCGAACGTTTGATCGCGAGCACTCTCAAGGGTCAACTTCTTCACGAGACGTATTTTATCGGGGTCTCGCGCACGGTATGGAGTTGCGATCTTGATTCTCGAGATAAAGTGTTGGAGACGTACGCGCTCGCGGTTGACAAGTCCACGTTTTGGTGCGAGGGCTTCTGGTATCCCAGGCCTACCAAGAAACTCGAGAGCCAGATCGATCAACTTCCCAGATCTGTACATAGCAGTGGACGAAGTGTCGACATTGATTAGCATGCGATCGATTGCGGGTCGCACAGATTGGAAATATCCGCGCCACAAAACCAAACCTCCACCGATGTGCCTTGTTTCTCCGTCTGTGTAAAAGAAGCGCTTGTTCCACGGGTATCTGAGATTTGATCCCATCTTAACGACGATATTCAATACCTGGCCGGAAGCATAGATGATCTAGTTACGGATAAACCGAAGTAAGTACGAGATGCACTCACCATTCTCGCCGTCGAGCATACATCATCGCTGCCGTGAGTTTGGAAATGCCTAGGAATCAATTGGGTATCTATTTGATTGAGTAGAATTAGATAGGACGATAACACGTACATGGGGATTGTGGCCACATGCGTCAATCGAACCCTGAACTCTTGGGGTGGGCTACCGCCCTCGACGGATTCAGGCGTATTCATGGGTACTACGTACTATACAACATGTTGGCCCAGAGGATGAGGAACGGTATGAAGAACGTACTTCGCAAACGCCGGATTCAAGTTCGAGGTCGAACGACGTGAATAGATTCTTGCGTCCGTCGTACGCCCCAGGGCGTGCAGCAAGGCGGCCTTCTATCTGTGTTTGCAAGACATTGATAATCTCATGGTTTCGTGCGATTGGTAATATCATATCTGGGAGGATCACTATATGAAAAAACCGGTCAGTTGTCGGACGGCCTTCAGAGTCCATGGATATACGGACCGACTACACGAACACAAGGTCTGTGAGTCACGTGCCTTCACGAGAGGACAAGATACATGCCATCATAATGATACACCGTTCCTGGGTCGATCTTGACTTCAACATGGTTACTGTATACTTTGACCTTTCGCAGGGCTAAGACTCCTTGACGAGGAAGATGTTGTGCCCGAAACTCATCGGAGAGCATTGCTACTGTGACAGTGGCCTTCCCCGCATTGCTTTCATTTTCTGAAGCTCAATCTATTAGGAGAATGGCTCGGCCGAAAGTTGCGAGATTGGCATGTACTGACCGTACAGGACGTGCTGTATCTCCGGCTTAGAGCCTTGAAGGTGACCCATCAGCGCATCGGGTTGAAGGTCCCCTTGAACCCGAGCAAGGTCGTCATCATGAACGAGGACCATGTCGCACTCGTTTCCCTGCTATATAGTCCACCTAATAACGAAGAGCACACAGCTCACATTGTCGGTACTCACTTCTGTGACATATTCTAACAAGACGTGAAGGGGATCCCGGTACTTTGAAGGTTTAGATGAAACACAGGAAATGCCAATCGGAGTCGCTTACCTTCGTTTCTGAGGCGAACGACGTGAGTTCCGTATCTGACTCGTCATCACCGTGATCCCCGGGATCGGGTCCTGCCGCCCCTCTGAGCCGCCGAGGCAATATCCCAAAGACACGAGTAACACGAAAACCTCGTACAAGTACGCATTGATTTTCCAGTAAGTTCTGACGAGTACACAGGATTATGCTGAGATTATCTCGGAATATTTCGGAAGCCAAACATACCTTTCCTTCGGGTCCCCAGCTTCGCATACCTCCTCGAACGCTCCCAGGTGAGCAGCGCCAAGTGATGCTAACGTCGCGGCCATCGTTCACCTTAACTCCGAGTGATGCCCGTCCATCTACATTTCCTTCCAAGAACACGATATTGGCCCAAGATCTCGTGAGATGCAACCCTGTAACTAGTATGATCTCCTCCATGTGCTCTATTCCAAGTCCAAGTCCGCGAGCGAAGGCGAACCAGGAGTCGATATGCTTGACGATCCACTTGCCAAAATCCCCCCGGGCCCGCGTATCCTGACGTTGAGCGTCTACAGGAAGAGATAGTACCGCACCCCCTCGCCTCCGTGTGCACAGAAAAGATACCTGTGGGAAGTCTTCTGGCCTGCAAAAGCATCAGCGGAGATAATGTTAAAGCACGTATCGTGATTACGCTGCGGCATGAACGTCTTCTCTTTCGGTCTCCGCGGTGACTCCGATCGAACAGTAATGGTCATGCTTGAGTGTCCCCCTGTCAATATGATTTGAAGCGTTGGGAATAAGTGGTTCATGGTGTTCTGGCAGAGGGAGTCCGTGATGTGATGGGTGGTCTGATGAGAGCAGGGCGTTGAAAAGGCGGTGGAATTTGCCCTGACGTATGTAACCAACGTCGCCAACTTTCACAGGGTCAAGCTGTTCCTCCGGATATGGCTCCCATAATGCGTGCCCAAAAGCAGGATATGTACTCGCAAGTCGCTCGCGATAGATATCGTAGTGGGCCATGTAGCCTGGGTGGCCATCGGCCGTGGACCGGACCGGAATTTCCCTCGAGACCAACCCCTAACCCGAACCCAGTCTCATACTCAGCTCTTTTCTTTTCTCCTATAGCTCTTGCTAGTGCTGTCACTGCTACCGTCCTACCAGGCCAGCCACCGTGCAGCATTAGTCGAATCAGGTCATTTTCTTCGTGTAGGTGAAGACCAACTGAAAGCTTCTAGTGCTTTTGAACTGAAGGCTTAGTGGGGGTTCAGACCAAGCCGGTGGAAATAGAGCCTTGAAGGTACTTTCCTGCATAGTTTTGGTACATCTTCTCCCATTGAAGGTACAGCGCCGCTTCTCAAGGGTTCGGATACGGACTACCATGCAACACCGATCCTGCCCACCGACCTGGCCGCTGGCAGTGGTCCTACCATTCCTGCGGACAGCCTGTCCTCGAACATGAGCGAACGTGAAGACTCGGGCTACCTGTGAATCATCCGCCTTCGACGCTACAGGCCATTTCAACCTCACTGCTCGGTGTTCCGAATTGATGGGGCCTTGCGCCGGGTATCCTCCAGCACCAAAAGCGCAGACCGCTTTCTCACCTCTCCAAATGTCTGAACTGGTTAGGTATTTTACCTCTTTTCCCACGGGGTTGCAGCCCTATCGCCCGCTGCGCCCGTGAAACAAGTAAAAGTGGCACAACGTGCTTGGCCCCTCCCCCCCGAAAAAAACCCCTATATACTAGAGTTGGCCGATGCTTGGTGGGCCGATCAGGCTTTGGTCGTGCAGGTCCACTGACTGACACTGGCGCGCGCGCACACAGTTACGTCTTTCGGTTCTACCGTCACGTTATCCTGACTGGTGCCGTTCTCTATGGGAGCCAGAGGAGCATGGACACCTGGGATCCGCCATGGTTCTCTAGTACCGAAGGGACTGTCCGATCTCCGGCTGGGAGATGGATCTGGCGGATAGAACCGCGTGGGCAACAGCGGAACATCGGCGAAGGAGCGATTCTGCGCCATTCTTGTGCGCGCTGCTGCTGCTGGATGCGCAGATTAGTGTCTATATGGAACGATGAGGGTGACATGTTTGACGATTCCGCCGACCTTCGAGGGGAAGCGTTCAGATTGGAGTTGGACCCCGTTATTAGTGACACCGCTGATTTTGGCGCTAGATTGGACGCCGGTGCAAGTAGCAACGCTCTGACCAAGAACCATCGCGAGAGACGCACAGATGATAAGCGGTTCTCGTTTTGTTTCGGTCTGTCTTGTCTGTGTGCGATTTGGCCCTTTATCATTTGCTATACGCTCCCACTTCAGTCGTCAGGTACGCCTCGGCTCCCGTTAATTCGTTTTTTGATTCAGCACCTGAACATTGAACTATGGAGTGTCGGTCGTTCTGATGCGAAATTCGTAACCTCCGTAGCTAGAGACCGCGCAGTTTCGCCCACTCCTTCACCATATACTCTTATTCTGCTCGCGGCATTGGACACACACAGAACACGCTCGAGTTGTTGCTACATTGATCTGCCTAAACAAATGCCGTCACCGCTTGTACGCCAGGCGGCAGAATTCGACTACGTCACAAAGGCTACTATACTGCTTCTCGTCATCGCTTAGCAAAAGTACATGGTCTTGGCCATGCGTTCATGGGTACGCCGAAAGCCTAATTGATATTCGCGAGCAGGGCCACTTGCCGTACTGCTTGCGCCCGTCTCCGTTGCAATCTCAGAGTTAAACATTTCTTGACTCTGTTGCGGGTCGTAGTGGTTCTTTGCGCGCGAACAGACGTTGTGCGCGTCTAGTTGATGGGTGTAGAAGTGTCAGTCAATTACGTATACAGATGCTCTATGGGATAGAAGGAGGGAAAGATACTTACAATACACAGGAGCTGGGACGGAGACGGAGCGCGTGCAACGCGCATAGACATGGCACAGAGCGAATGACAGTGCTTGGATACCGTCAGGTCTGTAGCACCATGCAAAACAACATAGGTATTCGTCAGCGTCGGGTACGAGAGTCGAGTAGGGAACGCGATGGAATAACGTACGTGAACTCGTTCTCGTCAAGGAGGACATTATAATGAGCAGGCTTGCTCGTTCCGAGAATCCCTGCGTGGCCATAGAGATAGTAATCCCATTCCACGGGACTGACGACATTCGTATCAATGACCGTGCCCGCGGGGCAGTTCCCACTGCGGTCGGCATCGCCATCGGAAGCGGGGAAGAATACCACCTTATGGTACTTTCCGACGACGATAAGGGTAATTGTGGGTTCAAAGCCTAGGTTAGCGCATGCCCCTGTGGTGAGTTAGAAAAGGAACGCAAAGGAGAAAGAAGCGGGAAAGCAAAACGTACTACGGACGAGGCGGAGCTCTTCGTCCATGATCGCACTGAATTCTGCTTCTGAGACGCCATCTGTGAGACATACGTCAGTTGAGACTCGTAATGGATGAGAGTTGACAATCGCTAACCGCGATAAAAGAGAATGCGCTTGGGGAATTTGCCCATCGCGGTCCTATACTGCTCGAACACATGCTGGCGTTTGCCCATTAATCACCGTTTTTGTGTCGCTGTAGCGAAAAAAAGAACGTACCACACACATGTCCTCTATGTCCTCGATAATCTCCCGGTGGGACGTCTGTACGCTGATTCGCGAGACGTATTTTGCCGCATTGCTGTCGACACTTCCAACGACGGAAGCAAATGATGGTCGCCCTTTAGAACCGGGCGGAGCATGCGTGATGTCTGCACCTGATGAGCAGATCTTGGGTGAGTATAGTCGTACGCCATAAGGTTGGAGTCTTACCCAGGATCATGGCTGGATTTTGGGAATCGGTGAGGAAACCTACGTCTCGTGGGTCTGCTATAGCGTTAGTACCGCCGAGCTTCACGTTAATTCTGAGATAAATAGAAGTTAGCGGAATAAAGGACGATGCCGATGTGCCTACTTCAGTGTAACATTGGCATAATACTGCGCCCTTGCACGGAAGCACTTCGATGCTTTCATGCACTGCGTGGGGATGCCCGCCTGCACGAGAACTTCAGCTTACCGAAAAAGCCACGATAGAAGATGAATTTACCGAGACATCACCAAAACTGACGAAAAAGAATCATGGGTGTCAGAAAATTAGTTCGACGGACGTAGGTAATTATACGATTACTGTTTGATGGTGGTATAAATATCGTCACCGCCCTCCGGAAGGATGACAACAATAAGTGTTGGCGGGGCCTTCGATATGCGCTGGCATTCGTCGCAGGCGGCGCGGAGTCGCTGGAAATGAGGGTCAGCCACGGACAATGAAAAAGGCGAAATGACATACGCGAAAGATGTCCCCTTGACCCGATTCCCATCTCACGAGCGCCGGCTGGCGATTGATGGTGATTCCTACGAGGATTTAGTACAGCCGGTGGCAGTCGAAATCGCTGGGTGGCTCACCGACTGCTTCGCAAGCAGTCACCAAGCCCGTGATCATCTGCCCCGCGACATCTTGGCGGAAGCGTTGTTGCCTCTCGTAGATAAGAACAACCCAGTTTGGGATGTTGGCGGGATTGAACATGAGTTTATCAATCCTTCAAAAACGTGCGTTATTGACACGGCACAAGCTAGCCGTAATAATATGACTCACAGATTCCAGGCTCCCCTTTCTGGTTGCTTTATCGGAGAACATCAACCTATTCCGCCATCAAAAAATGGTAAATAATACATACCACGGTGGGCTGCTTGGATGCTGGGTTGTATCGTAACGTAGGGGTCTGAATGACCCGGCCCTCGAGGGTCGCGAGGGTATTTGAAACGTCCATGCCGAATTGTTGGACGTACTGCGATTGGCCGTATTGCAGCACCTTATGGAACGTTATCAGCAGGGCCGGCAAGCACACTAGACGGGACATACCCCTAACCCATGTCGGACACTATCTTTGCGCGCACGGGGGTGCATTGTCGCGAACTGGAGTATGGAATTGGTCTGGTCTTGGGACATGTGCTTACGTGCCAGCTGTCCCGGCGGCACTTGGCAGAACTCCAGGGGGATGACGGCACCCGTAGAGAACTGTGGGTCGTGAGGATATGCCAACGGATAAGATGGACGTTGTACAAACCTCCACGCATATTGCATCCGGGTATTGCAGCGGCATGTTAAGTTGATTCTGAAAATAATCTGCAACCGTCATGGTTTCTCCCTCACCGATCTCGAACGTTCGTTCTCGGGCACTCTCCCGGGTCACCTTCTTGACGAAACGTTTTCTATCGGGGTCGCGCGCGCGGTATGGAGTTGTAACCTTGATCCCCGAGATAAATTGCTGGAGACGCAACCGCTCGCGTTCAGGAAGTCCACGCTGAGCTCCACGTTGTGGCGTGAGGGCATTTGGTGTAGCTTTACCAAGGAACTCGAGCACCAGGTCGATCAATCTTCCGGACCGATACATAGTACCGGTCGCAGTGTCGACGTTGATTAGCAATCGCCCTATGGCTGGGCGGACTGACTGAAAATATCCCCGCCACAAGACTATTCCGGCACCGATGGGCCGTTCTCCTTGGTTGGTGAAAAACGAGTTTCGTTTTGTCGGGTACCTCAAGCTCGGTTCCATACGAATGACCATATTCAACGCCTGACAGGAGACATAAATGGTGGTCCGCTTTCAAATAAGGAACGAATCTGCGCACCATTATCGCCGTCAAAACGGCTTCGTCATGACTGTGTTCTCCTCTGATGAACTGCTGGAGGACCCTAAAGAAAAAAATAGGACATTTGGTTGATTCCGAAGGACGGGGATAGTGCGCACTCAGGATTAATTTCCGCTACGCGAGTCAGGCGGACCCTGAACTGTTGAGGAGGAGGACCACCCTCGACCAACGAGGGGCTCCCCAAAGGCACGACATACTGTGAAAGAGACAATATGTCGAGTCGGAGAATTGGCGACCGATTGACCGACTCACCTCGCAAGACCCGGTTTCGAACTCAAGATCGAAAGATGTAAAGAAATTTTTGCGTCCATCGTACACCCCGGGTTGTACCGTAAGGCGGGCTTCGACCTGGAGTTGGAGGGCAGTGATGATTTGGAAATTCCGGTCGATGGATCTTCTCTCATCGTCTGGGAGGATGACTACGGTAGAAAACATTCGAGTGAGAGGCGTTCCGCGATGTCTAAGCACGATATGTACTCACCGACTACATCGCGTCAGGACAGGATGCGAAAGAGATTTCTAAATCTTGCGTCTTTGAAAGAGAATGATAAACACATACCATCGTAATGGTAGATTATTCCCTTGGAGAGCTTGACCTCGACATGGTTGCTTTCGAGTGCGATCCACTGTCCGCGGTTCCCATATCCCGGGCGCTTGACACCCAGGGCTTCGACATGCGCGGCGGGGAGAGGGGGTGGAGTGGTTGGACCGACAGCGGCGCCACGACCACGGCCGCGGCCACCCCCGCCACGGGGGGCTCCACGGTCGCCGCGACCGCGACCCCGATCGCCACGTCCACGGCCATCTCCGCGGAAACCACCTCGACCACGTTCGCCGCCCCACCCTGCACCACGGTCACCGCCGCGCGAGCCACCCCGTTCGCTGCCACGGTCGCTGCCACGGCCCGCACCACGGCCCGCAAAACCACCACGATCGCCACCACGACCACGGCCGCCACGGCCGCCACGACCACTACCACCATCTGGAGCGACTCTGGGAGGCATTGGAGAGATTGCTAGAGAGAACAATTTGGGCTATGGGGGAAACAGCACTAGCGCAGGGAAGTCAGCATAGATTTTGTATCCTAGGAAGGGACGTGGCCGTAGCCGGAGGGTTGCCGGACCGTCGATTGGGTGCGCAGGTCGCAGGGACGATTCCTGACTTTGTCATGATGTGATCCCCAGTTCTGCGCAATATTACTACGGAAGTGATTATGAGGGCTGTCCTAGGAAATGATGCTTCTTCACTTCTCCGCAGAGGATAGCAGAATGGAGAACACACGACGTTTACACTCGACACCCTCGAAAGTATGTGACTGCGGATTCCATCATGCGCTACGGCGCCAAAGTACGATAATATTTTTGATGCGCATTGTGTGCCCCCGCATGTCACTGTCTCGCTTTTTCAGGGCGCCAGTTTCGTTTTCCGCAGTGAGAAAAGACGGTGCGGGTCGCCGTAGTACTAGTATTATCAAGTCAGAAGCGCGGATGGGCCCTTGGCGGTGAGAGGGCCAGGCGTGGCAGTTCCTCGCATATATATATATCGCCTTGTCACTCTGGAGAATTCTTGGTGACTCGGTATCAGGATATGAGGAAGAAGATTCGGAGTTTTTTGGGGGCGCTGGAGTGATTCTTGACAAGTAAAGCATATTGTCCAGGTAAGCAGCTGCATCACGCCCCTGGGGCCGGATTAGACAGGCGCAAAGAAGGGCGATGCTGCGGGAGTTTCGCAAACAATAGACTGGCCTATGACCTACTGGAGTGGACTGCCGCAGCCGTAGGAGGTCAACGTACGGTCAACGTACGGTCGACAGCGAGGCGTCTCAACTCGGAAATTGCCGTGGCTCCAACCCGTGCAATTTCAGCGCTTAAATCTCAGTTACCCAAGCTCAGCCCTCCACCTTCAACTATCCGGCTCACAACCCAACAACGGGAGAATTCCAAGATAAGCCACTGACAAGTGTTCGAGGGGGGATTACACGGGGGGTTATGCGTATCTGGGAATGGCGAGCACCAGGCCAATCGTCCGTGAGGCCTCGGTATCGGTGTTCAAGTTCTCATTGACTGTGCCGCAGCATACTCGAGAAGGTGGCGTGTCGTCTGAGGCGCTAGGATGGGATCGAGGTCCCCGACTTGCAAATATGTCTACTGATCAAATTCCATTCGGCTCGGTGGCGGAACCATCATGACTCACGAGAGAAACAAGACGCGAACGCGCATGGTGGGTTTCCCCATGATCCACCGCAGTTGGTACACTGGTGGGACGGTGAGAAGATTCGGCTTACACCCCACCCCCTTCCCTCCCCAAATCGCCATCTTCGGTAGGGTCTATGACGGCCGATGGCGTCCCTTGGTTGTCCCACTGAACGACTTTCCGATCTTGAGGTACGTGCGATACATTTGGGGGATACTGCATACTGCGACAAGAGCGCCTTCACTACTCAAATGTAATATGTACCGACAAACCACGACAGTAATCTACTAATTCTCTGACTTGCGAGAACGGAAAGACATAAGTTACTATTCAGCCGATAACGAGAGGGTATTACAGTAGATATGTGAGCTATCGACTGCGAGCAGGAGCAGATAGGCAGACTCAGACCACGCAATGGGATGGCCAACGAACACCTGCGACCAGGGTACAAAACCATGGCCGGCGTTCGTTGGCCATCCAATCACGCACAGATGGGTGTTGGTTTATCTGCTCCTGCTCATGGTGATAAAATAAAGCACATATAAACATACATAATGATAAAAAGAGTGAATAACAGTGATCCTGCCATGCCAACAGGCCGCGGAAGCATCATCAGGCCCCCTGTATCAAGGCACTGTATGAATATATATATGTGAACTCGTTCTCGTCAAGGAGAATGGTCCACTGAGTAGATCTTGAATGCTCGATATTGAGGTTTGGGTTGGCTGGTATCGGTGGTGGCGTCGGTTCTGGCCACAGCAGTGTCGGCGTTGGCTTCTAGACCCTTGCTAATGCTCACTAGACATCCGCAGGGACATCTGGTGCGGGGCCTCACATGGAATTGGTCTTGTCTTGGGGAATGTGCTTGCGGCTGGTTGTTCTATGGATCACAGATCCAACTAGAGCGCTGGTCGAGAGCTGCAGGGCACTGAGTCAGCGTGAGAGGATGGATGATGGGAAGGCACACGGACCTCCGTATACATTGTCCCGCGTCGGATCAATATCGACGTTGATAAGCATGCGCCTGGGACAGTCCCAGGGCTCCAGTATCCAGTTTTGGACTTGGTCGGTGGTTTCGGGGCGGTGACGTGAGTGGAGAGGGCATAGTGATACTGTCTAAAGAGATGAATGGACGTTACGACAAAGGGACATGGGCACGTACTGCGAGCCTCCAGTTAAGGTTGTTGCAGGACGTGGGCGGGGTGTTGAAGTTGGTCGGGACGGCAGTGGTGCCGCTGGTGCGTCGCCATCCTGTGACGATACGTCATCGAACTGGGCATTGTCGTCCGGCGACAGGGTACAGAATGTAGGACGACAGAAATTCTGTAAGAGCCATGGTCGTAAACGTGGACACCTGGCTAGAGGAAAAAGAAGAACGCACACGGGTCGACTCCACTCATGGGGCATCGGAAGGGTGTCGTGTGGAGCTCGCACGGCGCCAGCGCGGGTCAGCAAGGAAAATTTGCCTGCTGCGGCGATACACGCTTGCTACTCCAGATAGACGATGTTGTTGTCTGTTGATAGGACGAAGGTGTGCCCTGAACCGGCGGGGACTGCGTTTTCACCTGAATGTGGCGTCACTGGCGCTTGGCGAGGGTTTGACAAGACATCGAGATCCGGAGATGAGGAGTAAGGGGAGGAAAGAGAGGAGATGCGTGGCGATGAATCATCGATAGGAAGAGGACGGCCATTTTATACAGTGCGGGGGAATGCACTGGCATGATCCTAGGCGGCAGTGACCGACGTCCGCAGAAAAGCTGACTGCGGCCCGGAGTCCAGTCTAGCCTCGCTTTGACTCACACTGACACGATCCGCAGCCTGCGCCTAGAACTCGGACACAGCTTTTGGGCTGTGTCCTGGGCCCGACATGTTCGTTTTCTGGTCGTTGGCTACTGTACTAACTTGCACGCAATGCCGGAGACAGATTGTTCAAGAACCTGGCCTTGAATTCCCGATTTCATCTCACAACTTGAAAGTATACCGATAGTCTATAGAGCTTCTGGGAGAGCCTTGTTCTGTGACGCTTCCTAGCTACTACTAGTAGCCATTCCTGATGCTATGTCACGCTTGCTCAAGGCGCTCAAGGATGCGTCCGCTGCGATCACCTCCTGGCTATGATTATGGGCCGAAATGAGAGACTTGCCTCCAAAAAGGACAAAAGCGTACGAGAGGATCTGGAAACCCCAGCCAAGTCACTGACCCCCAAAGTCGACAACCCCTCAGACCTCAGGCCTACAATCTGATCGCAGGCATTCTCCTAACCTTCTAACATTTCACTCGAGGCCGCGTTGAGCGTGTGCGGGTGCGAGATTGGGATCGGATCCGGCATCGGAACTATAGACAGAAGCGGGAGGAGTGGAAGGATATTAATACTTGGAAGAATAGTCGGAAGAGTCAGGATCAGAAGAGTCGGAAGGGCGGGCGACGGCGGAAGTGCGGAAACCGAGAAGTAAAGCTAAATGGGATTGTCCGAGTCCAAGCCCGAGTCTACATTGGAATAATCCACCCTACTACGCCGCAGCATAGAGGGGCCTGTTAGTTCGAGGCTCTCCTCTAGACTCAAGGACCGAGGTCCTCAACATGCAAAGATCATGTCTACGGCTCGGTGGCAGAACCATCATGACTCACGAAAGAAATACAGCCTGAGATGCTTGGGTGGATTCCCCCAAGATCTGCCGCAGTGGGTACCAAGGTGTTTCTATGTCTGACGGGAGCGCTCCTTGAGCCCTCGGTTCTACCGCACTACTATTGTCCCTACAACGTGCGATGTGTCTGGGACAGATTAGTGGATGGCCTGGCGAGAGAGGAGAGTGGTCATCGTGGTCTGACAAGGATGCCTGTCGTACCGATAAAGCACGACATTCTGGCTAGCGAAAACGGTGTGTTTGAATCAGTCGTATGTCAGAAAATCGGCCCGGCCATAACGGGCTACCCGTCACAATGGGTTGTAGTGTAAAGATCGCAATTCAAATCGAGAGATTATTATTAGTAATTGTGATGAGCCCACCAAACTGAATCGCAATTGTGATACAATTGTGACACAATCGTGATGAGCCGAGCGGCAAGGTGGACAAATAACATACAGCTCAACCGTTTGGTCTGTTTGGACGAAAAAAATGGGATGTCGCAAAAGTCGAACAATGACACGTGACGCTTACTCAAAGTGGAAACGTGTCATGTTTTCAAGGTTGTCTTGATGGGCGGCTCAGTCGGGCTTGCAAACGCCTTTCCCGAGTGGTCGATATGCTCTCTGCGGCATCTTTTGCAGCACCCGAATGCACTTGGCACTTGGTCACCCCCTCTCTCGATGGCCAGTTGTGCCCACTGTAAGGTCCACAGTGCCTGTAGCCTCGGAAACAAGTTCCGCAAGTGCTCACGTTGCCACATCTGCCGTCGCCGTTGCCTTACCGCATCCATCTTCAACTCGCAGCCCTCGCCCTCGCGTCGCTGCATTCAGTTTCGCCTTGCCATGCAAGCCTTGTCTGCATCTGGTCTCAGTACCCGTGATGTGCGCCCCACCTTCATGCCGCTTCTGATTAATATTGTAAGTATTTATTCTCCTTTCCCCTCTTGTCCGTTTTCTCTTTCCCCTTCAGACTTAAGCCTCCCGTTTCGTCCCCTTCGAGCCATAGGCTCTGTAAGGGCAGCGCGTGCGCAGACCCTGCACGAGTCCACTTCCCTCTCGTCCGACCGCCGGCCGACCGATCCGACGCCGCGGGCCCGAGCGCTCGCTTCCCTACTCGTTCCGCCTCGACGGTCGTCCCCCCCCCCTCTCGCGCCTCGTCTCACGCGCTCGAGCGATTCTGGAGCACTCAGTAGGAGAATAGGTACATAGTAGGATATATTGTGAATAGGTAGATTGTGCCATAAAAGCCGCGCCGTTGCCTCGTCGATGACAGGCCAGCAGAGACGGACATTTCCCCCTCTTCTCCTCCGCACGTTCCCCTTCCCCGTCGCCCGCCAGCCGTCAAACCGTATGCCACGAGAGCCGTAAGACGTACCGGTCGCCCGAGCAGGACTCGCTCGTATTTCTACCGCCCACCGACGACGCCAACCGAGCTACCGTGCTGTCACGACGTTCGTCGGTTGCGAGGGCCCCTTTCCCACTTCAGTTTTCAGTCTCGTTTCCAGCCGTTTCTCGTCAGTCTCGCCGACAGTCCCCTCCCGCTGTCCTATTCGCAAGTAGTATCGTAACGCCCCGCGACGCCCCGTAACGCCCCCGTCCCCTCGCCATTCCCACCGCAGCCGCCGGTGCCACGCGCGCACGTCCGCTTTCCCCATTCTCCCCCTTCGTTCTCCTTCCCCTTAGACCACTTGGCCGCGAGACCAACTCCCGTACTCACTCACGCGAGGCCCACCAAGGACCACGTGTTACAGGCTCTTCTCTTTCGTTCCCCGCCACGTAGACCACGCGCCCGCTGTCGCGCATGGTATATCATTCCCTCCCCCTACTCATGCTCGAATTAGCACAGACTGTTTTAGTTCTCGCATAGGTACAAATACAGTGTGCTCGGCCTCATCGAGCAGAGAAAAATACAGCAGTTTAACCCCCCTTCTTTTGATCCCCGTGTGCCTCCTTCCTCTCTCCGTTGCCCTCGCCCGACGCAAACTCGAAGCACGCGTGGTTCTGCACATCGTACAAGTCCAATTCGCGGCGCCCCCTAGCATTCGGACGACCTCTGACGTCCACGCCCAAGTTCTGCGCCATACACGCTCGACCTTCGGGACAAGCAAGTCACCCCTCCCTCAGCTTAGGCTACCCCTTGCGCGTCACGTCCTCTTCTGAGATCATGTCGCTACCTCTGTTCTCAAACCCTGTTTCCTTCTTCCACAAACGCTGTCTTCTTCCTTGCCCTAGGTCTCTCTCTCGCACTGCCCAGACCCTCCTCGCCTCGATACCGAACGTCACCCTTGTCTCACGCGCCCATCACCCTTTTCTCTTCAGCCTAGTACATAGTAGGCTACACACTCCCTCTCTTCCTCCCTCTATCCTCTCCTCCTTCCTCCTAGGCACACCCTCGCGTTCAAGTTCCCTTCCGGGATCGCGACCCTCCTGAGAACCCCGGTCGTGAGACCACCCCGAACTCACTGCAGGACCCTCACAGGTCTTGCAAGCTTGCACCCTCACAACATCGTGCCACTCGACCCCGCACACCTCCCCAATGAGCACCACCACCGTGCAATTACAGATAGTTGTACGTAACAATATCATGTGCACGCGGGCACGTCCGATCGATCTGGTCTTAGTTGACAGATACTGACAGATTATGATCCATTATCCCGCTTACTTCAATCACTGATAAATATATGGGTATTACCTCCCGTTAGAGCGGGAGGTTTTTCCTGATGTCGGCTCTCGCTCGCTCGAGTCGTTGACGTCCCTTACCTCACCCGCTTCGATATCGATCTCCCCGAGTCCATCATCGTCCAGAATTCCGACATCGCACAGCTCGCCGAGGTGTGCCCAAGTCCAGAGGTTCTCCGCCTCTGCCTGACGGCGCGCTTCCCCATCGCCAGTGGATCATCGAGCCTCACGCTCGACGGCCTGCCGCTCAACGGCACGCTGCCGCAGCCCCGAGAGTCTTGCTGTGGTCATAATGGAGACGCGGTAGACCCGCAGAGATACGTGTCGTGGCGCGCACTGCTCAAGCTACACCTCGGCCACTCGTGGGTGCGTGAGCCACTCGCCGCTGCGTTGGCGTTGGCGCACCTCGCTCCGCACGCCGATACGCTTCGGTGGTTCCACGAGAAGAACAGGCTGGGCTTCGTCGAAACGCACGACGTTTTTTTCTTCTTGCGTGCGGCTGAGACTGACCTCACTATTGTGTGCAGCTCGGCCATCCGATACACAGCTTCGGGGCGATAAGCCACAAGCGGTTGTACCGACACATAATGCCCCAAGAGCACTGGTGTGTCGTCCTCGTCAACATCCAGGCTCTCCTCGCCGCAGTCCTCCCTGCCGCGACAACGATGACAGTGACTGCGACTGCGACGATGACATCTACTGCAGCGGCAATGATGACAGTGACCTTTGACCTCGACGATGACAGCGACGGTGACGGTGACTGCAACGACGACGGTGACGGTGACGGTGACGGCGACGACAGCGACTGTGATGATGACCGTGACGACGACTGCGACTGCGACTGCAATGACGACGACTGCAACGATGACAGCGACCGCGACCGCGATGATGACAGTGACGGCGGCGACAACAACAGCAGTGTCAAATCGGCACTGGTAGGATATGCTGGTGTTAGTGCCGATCATGATCGCGGTGAATAAAAGAGCACCACATAGTAATTCGTATTGCCTGTAAATTGTCGTAACGTGGAACTACTGATCTCAGCTTGCTAATACCACTGGCAATAACTTTGAAGATTGCCATCTCAATTACTGTCTCAATTACCATATCGATGGCCGTCATGTCGATCTGAATGTCTATCCCGATACTTATCCCGATATATGTCATGATTCAGACAGGCGCCATTATTGTGATGGCATCGCAACGGATTTCGGGTTTATCCTGACGGTCGCAATCACCGGGGCTATATTTAATGTGTTGAGTGCATCACAACGGCACCACGATGCATCACGATTGCCGATCCATTTTTGCGACATAGCTAGCACGACGTTTTCCAATGCCTGCAGTCATTTTGCTCAGACCGTGAGGAGAACAAGTTTGTAATATACTACCGACAATGAGAGGTATTAGTACGAAATATGTGAGAGTATCGACTACGAGGAGGAACAGATAAGCAACCACAGACCATACAATAAAATGGCCAATGAACATCCGCGACCAGGATACCAATCATGGCCGGTGTTCGGTGGGCATCTAATCATGCACAGACAGATATCTGCTTATCTATTCCTCGCAGCGATGAAATAAAGCACACATAAACATATGTAAAGCCAGAAAAGAGCAAAAAATATGTGTGAACTCGTTCTCGTCAAGGAGAACGGCCGGCATGGTTAAGAATGATCGATAATGCATAACGTCCCGAAGGGGCCGTGTCGGGCTGTCCCAACGTTGGTATGACACCCTTTCATCCTATCCGTCCTTATCGCTAGAGGCTCAATCTGCTCAACTGCGCTATCATTGAGTTCCATCGCCACCACCGGCGCCACCTCCTCGAGTCGTCAGCAACACATGCCGCATCCACGGTGCCCTCGATACTGGCGCAGACGACGTCATGCCTGGATTTGGTGGCGGAGGCGGTGGTTCGTTCGTGGCAGCAAGTACGTGGAACCGGGGGTGGGCTTGTGGCCGGCGCCGGAGGTAGTCCGAATGGCGTACCATTGATGCCCTCAGCGGCGGCGGCGGATGGCCCAGTCCATGTGGTGGATGGCAAGTTGACGAGCCGGTGGGGTGGTGGAGGTGCCAGCACTGAGTGGGCATAGCCTACGCCCGTACCCGCAAATACCCGTACCCTCAGGCTCAGCCCGGGCCGCAGGTACGGGTACGGGTACGGGTACGGATACAGTAAAAGTAGCCCTGAAATACTGTCTCAGCACCTACAACCGACCATCTCACCACGCATTTGGAATCTCATGAGCAAGGAGGAAGCGAGATATTTGGGGGTGGTCGCCACTGGTCGGTTGAAGGTGCATGATCGGTTGTAGGACCCCAATGACTCTACTATAAGTTTGTTGCCGTCCGTCAGGAAGGATTGTTCAGCTCCTCACTCAGCATTCGTTCCTTTCCAAATTGAAGGCACTGGTTGGTGAGCACAGAGCTTTGTCTTTCTTGTAGGGCATGGCCATCATGATCTTGACTCCCCCCTGTAGCCCAAACGTTTCGTTCGCACACTCATTGCACTCACGCCCACGGATCTTATTCATTCATAACAAATATTTTCGAACATGCGCTCTTACATGAACCTCGCTGCCCTTGTCCTCGCCGCATCTACGGTTTCCCCTGCCCTGTCTGCCCCAACTCAGTACAGGTACGGAAATCTACTTGTTGAGTTTAAAGGCCGGGCCTTCCTCATAAGTGGAATTCCTCCAGGTACTCTAGGGTGGATTCCGATTCCGATCCTGCTGTCGATGTCTTTCGTCGTGGTCGTTTTGGAAATAACAGAGTTTCACCTGGGGCAGTTCCTAGGTTATTTATCAGACCTACAGCAGCCCCCCCCCCATCCACCCAAATTTTTCCAGACTCAGCCTTGCCAGTGGCGGTTCTCCCCCCCCCCCCCCCCCCCCCCCC
>Ga0137394_10000972_pt1 | contig 20375 bp, 21 predicted proteins | sample czobulk116metaG_FD_108278 | JGI IMG/M metagenome (GOLD analysis project Ga0137394, IMG submission 108278) | Vadose zone soil microbial communities from Angelo Coast Range Reserve, California, USA - czobulk1.16 metaG | ecosystem: Environmental > Terrestrial > Soil > Vadose zone | place: USA...
CCGGCCGGCGGGGCTCCATCACCCGTTCGACCTCCACGCACTTCTTCGAAGTGCGAAGGTACGAAGGGGTCCCATTCCGCCCCGCCGGCCGGGGCCGCACCCGGCGCCACCCGCCCGTTCGTCGTGGTGTCGTTCATGAATAATCCGGGCTAGGCGCGTGGACTTCGACCTGACCCCCGAGCAGCAGCAGCTCCGCGACGTCGCGCGCCAGTTCGCCGAGGCCGAGCTCGGCGACAAGATCGCGCCCTACGACGAGCGCCACGAGTTCCCCCACCAGATCGTCGCGAAGCTGGGTCCGCTCGGCTTCCTCGGCGTCCTCGTGCCCGAGGACCTCGGCGGCGCCGGGCTCGACTACGTGTCCTACGCGCTGATCGTGGAGGAGCTCTGCCGCGGCGACGCGTCGGTCGGCATCACGATGTGGGCGCACAACTCGCTCTGCACCAACCACATCGCGACCTTCGCGTCGCCGGAGCAGAAGCGGAAGTATCTGCCCCCGCTCGCCAGCGGCGAGGTGCTGGGCGCCTGGGGTCTCACCGAGCCCGGCTCGGGCTCCGACGCGGCGGCGCTCGCCACGCGCGCCGAGCTCCGCAACGGTGAGTGGGTGCTGAACGGGAGCAAGGCCTTCATCACCAACGCGTCGGTCGCCGCCACCGCGGTCGTCATGGTCCGCACCGACCCGGGCCGGCAATCCAGGGGTATCTCGGCCTTCATCGTGGAGAAGGGCATGCCCGGCTTCAGCAGCGGCAAGCCCTATCGCAAGCTCGGCCTGCACGCCTCGAACACGGCCGAGCTGATCTTCGACGACGCGCGTGTCCCCGCGGCGAACCTGATCGCCGAGCGCGGCACCGGGTTCGTGCAGGCCATGCAGGTTCTGGAGGGCGGGCGCATCGCGATGGCGGCGATGGCGGTGGGAATCGCCCAGGCCGCGGTCGACCAGGCGGTCAAGTACATGCGCCAGCGCACCGCCTTCGGCCGCACGCTCGCCGAGTTCAACGGGCTCCAGGGCATGATCGCCGAGGTCGGGACCGAGGTCGAGGTGGCGCGGCTGCTCACGCTGCGCGCGGCTTATTTGAAAGACACGGGCCGGCCGGCGCTGCACGCCGCGGCGATGGCGAAGCTGTTCGCGTCCGAGGCGGCGATGAAGGCGGCGTCGAAGGCGGTCCAGCTCCACGGCGGCGCCGGCTACATCACGGAGTTCCCGGTCGAGCGTATTTTCCGCGACGCGAAGCTCACCGAGATCGGCGAAGGCACGTCCGAGATCCAGCGCATGGTCATCGCTCGGGGGATCCTCCAGCTCACGTGAGCGCCCGCCCCGGCGCGCTGATCGCCATCGAGGGCGTCACCAAGCGTTACCTCACCGGCTCCGGCCCGGTGGAGGCGCTCCACGACGTCTCGCTCTCCGTGGGCGAGGGCGAGTTCTGCACGCTCATCGGTCCCTCCGGGTGCGGCAAGTCCACACTGCTCGGCATGCTGGGCGGCCTCGTGGCGCCCGACCACGGTCGCCTCGTCGTCGACGGCCGGCCGGTGACGGGCCCGGACCCGCGGCGCGTCGCGACCGTGTTCCAGGAGGCCGGCCTCTTCCCGTGGCGGACCGCCCTCCAGAACGTCGAGTTCGGCCTCGAGCTCCAGGGCGTGCCGGTCGAGCGCCGCCGCCGGACGGCCAGCGAGCTGCTCGGCCCCCTCGGGCTGCGCGGCTTCGCCGCGAAGTATCCGCGCGAGCTGTCGGGCGGGATGAAGCAGCGCGTGGCGATCGGCCGCGCGCTCGCGCTCGACGCGAAGATCCTCCTGATGGACGAGCCGTTCGGCGCGCTCGACGAGCAGACGCGCGCCCTGATGGGCGAGTGGCTCCTCGACATCTGGCGGCGCACCCGCAAGACCGTCATCTTCGTGACGCACAGCCTGCACGAGGCGCTCTTCCTGTCGACCCGCGTCGCCGTCATGACGGCGCGGCCCGGCCGGATCAAGTCGGTGCTGGAGCTGTCGATGGAATACCCGCGCTCGATGGAGTCGCCCGAAATGGTGGCGCTCCGCGCCAAGCTCTGGAGCGAGATCCGCGAGGAGTCCCTGCGGGCGATGCAACCATGAAGGTAGGCCTGCTGCGCCTCGGCCTGCTCGCCGTCCTCCTGGCCGTCTGGGAGGTCGCGGGGCGTGCGGCGAACCCGTTGCTGGCCGTCCCGCCTTCGGCCGTCCTGCCCGCGCTGCGCGATCTGCTTCTGCTGCGCTCCTATCCCGATCTGCCCGCGAGCCTGCTGCTGACGCTCCGCGAGATCGGGACGGCGTACGCGCTGGCGGTCGCGGCCGGGCTCGGCTGCGGCTTCGTGCTCGGCATGTACCGGCTGGTCGGGCGCGCCTGGGGGCCCATGATCGCGGCGCTCTACGCGGTGCCGGCGGTCGTCTGGTATCCCTCGCTGATGCTCTTCTTCGGGCTCGACGCGGCCTCCAAGATCGCCTTCGGCTTCCTGCTGGGCTTCTTCCCGATCACCCTGGCGGTTCTCGCCGGCGTCCGTCAGGTGAACCCGCAGCTCGTCGTCGTCGCGCGTGCGTACGGCGCCGGCGCGGTGACGGTCTTCCGCCGGGTCATGCTGCCCTCGATGCTCTTCACGCTCGTCGGCGGGCTGCGGACGGGGCTCGCGCTGTGCGTGATCGGCGTCGTCGTCGGCGAGATCCTGGGCTCGAAGGCCGGCATGGGCGCCCTCATCAACCACGCCTACGGTCTGCTCCGGACCGGAGACTACGTCGCGCTCGTGCTGGTCACACTGGCGCTGGTCGTCGGTTCCGACGTCCTCGCGAGCCTCCTCGAACGCCACGCGCGCCGATGGACGGAGTGAAGCCCGGTCTCGCCTCGGTTCGCGTCGCCCAGCTCGCGACCGTCGTCGTCGGGCTCGCGGCGTGGGAGCTCGCCGCGCGGCGCCTGTGGGTGGACCCGCTCTTCGTCCCCGCGCCGAGCGCGGTCGCCGGGGCGTTCCTCGGGATCGGCGGCCCCGCGCTGGCCGGTCTCGCCGACACGCTCGGCAAGACGGCCGTCGCCTACGTGCTGTCGGTCGCGCTCGGCGCCTCGGCCGGCGTCGCCGTCGGCTCGGTCCGACTCCTACGTGACGTGCTGTCCCCGTACGTGATCGCGCTCTACGGCATCCCGAAGATTCTCGTGCTGCCGTGGATCGTCCTGTTGCTCGGCTACGGCACGACCCCGGCGATCTTCTATGGAACGCTGCACGGCGTCTTCCCGATCATGGTGCTCGTGATGGGCGCCGTGCGCGACGTGGACCGCACGCTCGTGACCGTGGCGCGGTCACTCGGCGCCACGACGTGGCAGCTCTACTGGAAGGTGCTGCTGCCGGCGATCGTCCCCTCGGTGCTCGCGGGGATGCGGCTCGGGATCGTCTTCTGCCTGCTGGGCGTCCTCGTGGTCGAGATGTTCGCCGGGGTCCGCGGCATGGGCCACGTCATGGGCTCCCTCGCCAACGGCTTCCAGGCGCCCGAGCTCTTCGCCGCGACCGGACTCGTGTCGGCCGCGTCGATCGCGATCGTCCTGGCGCTCGATCACCTGAACGACAAGCTCTCGCACTGGCGCGGCTGACTCCGGCCGGTCCAGAGCTTCCCAGTCGCCGTCCAGTTCTTGTGCACCGAGGTGCCCTCGGCCTTCAGGTCCACCTTAGATATCGCGGGGTTGGCTTCGGGGTGGATCGACCCGTCGCTGGAATGCGGATTGCTCTCTCACGGGTGCAGGAGGGCAACGTCGATGAACTCGGAAGTGTCGGCGGAGGTTGTGACCGTGTACAGGGCGCTCGACGGCGGGCTCCACCACTCCCGGTGCAATCGGCGGCTCTCGCTGCACGGGCAGCGCGCGGGGCTCGAGCTCGACTTCTACTGCCTGGCGTGCACCGAGAGCGTGACGATCCCGTTCTGCGTCCTCGAGCGCATCCCGGTTGCTGACGCGGTCTAGCCCGGTCGGACCGTGCATCCGCCGGTCGACGTGATCACTTGTCGATTCGGCTGATCTTCGAGCCCTGCAGCCCGAGCCCGGCCATCAGACCCCTCTGGTCGAAGATGATCGCATACATATCGCTCTGGGCGGTCGTCGTCGTGAGCGTTTTCGCCATCCCGGCGTCCAGGACGACAATGCTCGGCCCAACGCCGAGCTCGAAGCCGTCGCTCTTGTCCAGATACGTCAGCGCCGAATCGGTCATGAAGAACAGGACGTATCCGAACGTCTGCACGCCGGCCTGGAGGCCGTACGACGCCGCTACCGTGTTGTAGTAGCCGACGGTCTTGCCCTGCCGGCGCAGGGCGCCGTCGCCGTACTGGGCGCCGAAGAGGAACCCGGCCTTGACGATGTTCGGAAAGACGAGGATCCCCTTCGCTCGCGTTGCGAGATGTTGGGCCTCCGGAGTACCGGCATAGAGCTTTTCCAGGGCTATGTTGACATCGCGGTTTATCTCCGCCGCCGATGCAGCCACGGCGGGTCGCACGCTCATCGACGTCGGCATCACGAGAGCAAGCACCAGCAGGCCAGCTCCGACTTGTACCTTGACCATCGTTCGTTCTCCTTCGATCACGCGCTGTGAGCGCCAGGGGTTGACGGGGCGGTCCCGGAGCACGCCCCGCCTATTTGATGAACGGGATATCGCGCGCGAGCTCGTAGTTCACGAGGGCCCGGACCTTGTTCTCGATCTGGTACAGGCGCGCGACCTTTTTGGCCGGGAGCACCTTTCGGAAGCGAGCGACGTAGGCGTTGAGCAACGCGACGTGATCGCGCTCGAGCGCCAGGGCCTGATTGAGCAACGTCGTGGCCGTCTCGTCGGTCATCGTGTCGTACGCCTTGCCGTAGGTGTCGATGAGCTTGAGGACCCGATCGTAGTGGCTGACCATGTCGCCTTGATAGGCGTTGTAGACCGGCCAGAAGACCTTGGCCTCGCTCTCCGTCAGCGCGAGCACCGAGGCCACGACGACCTTCTTGTCCGCCCGCACCTTCTCGCGGAGGATCTCCATGTTGTCCGCGGGCTTGTCCTGCGCCGGGGCCACCCCGGCCGCGAGGCACGCGAGCAAGCTTCCGATCACGATCACGCCGGGTGATCCATGTCTCATGAGTCGACGGCTCCTTTCGTCCGCGTCTGGCACATCGAAGGGAATCTACCGGACATCGGCTTCGTCCACCATAGGACCAAGGGCGGGTCCCCCGGCACCCGAGCCGACTCTACTCGCCCCGCAGCGTTGGGTCGAGCAGATCGCGGAGCCAGTCCCCGGTGCGGCTCACGACGATCGACGTCAGCATGAGCACGATCCCCGGCGCCGTCGAGATCCACCACGCCGAGTCGAGGTACTCCCGTCCCTCTTGCACCATCCCGCCCCAGGACGGCGTCGGCGGCTGGACGCCGAGGCCCAGGAACGAGAGCGTCGCCTCGAGCACGATCGCGCGGGCCAGCTCGAGCGTCGCGATGACGACGAGTGACGAGAGCACGTTGGGGAGGATGTGGCGGGCGATCACCCGCGCCACCGAGCCGCCGAGGGCCTGGATCGCGTCGATGAACTCACGCGAGCGCAGCACCAGCACCTGGGACCGAAGCACGCGGGCGTAGGTGACCCATCCCGAGAGCCCGATCACGACGATCAGGGTGGGGAAGCTCGGCCCGAGCACGGCGATGATCCCGATCGCGAGCAGGATGAAGGGGAACGCGAGCTGGGCGTCGGCGAGGGTCATGATGACGCTGTCGGTCCAACCGCCCCGGAAGCCGGCCAGCAGGCCGAGGGTGGCGCCGACGATCCCGCCCACCACCACGGCCGCGAAGCCCACCAGCAGCGAGACCCGCGCTCCGTGGATCATGCGCGAGAGGACGTCGCGCCCGAGGTGGTCGGTGCCGAGCAGGTGCGCCTTGCCGTCGACGGCCGCGAGCGTGGGCGCCGCCAGCCGCGCCCGCAGCGACTGACGGATGGGATCGTGCGGCGCGATCAGCGGCGCCGCCAGCGCCGTCACGATCAGCAGCACGACGAACGCGCCGCCGCCGAGCGCCATGACGCGGGTTCGGCGCGCGCGGCTGGCGTGGACCGCCGGCGCCGCGACCGGCGCCAGCTCAGCTCGCGCGGACGCGGGGATCGAGGAGGCCATAGATCAGGTCGATGCAGAAGTTGATCACGATGAAGAGCACGGCGGAGAGGAACACGGTGCACTGCACGACGGGGTAGTCGCGGTTGTAGATGGACTGGATCGCGAGCCGTCCAATGCCCGGCCACGCGAACACCGTCTCCGTCACGACGGCCCCGCCGAGCAGCGTGCCGAACTGCAGGCCCGTGATGGTGACGATGGGGACCGCCGCGTTCTTGAGCGTGTGCTTGGCGATCACCAGCGCCTCCGTCACGCCCTTGGCGCGGGCGGTCCGGATGTAGTCCGCGCGCAGCACTTCGAGCACCGCCGACCGGGTGAGCCGGGCGATCGAGGCCATGGCGAAGGCTCCGAGCGTGAGCGCGGGCAGCACGAGGTGACGCCACCCCTCGCGGCCCGAAGTCGGGAGCAGGCCGAGGTTCAGCGAGACGATGAGGATCAGGAGGATCCCGATGAAGAAGGTCGGCGCCGACTGGCCGACGAGCGCCAGCGCCATGGTCGCCTGGTCGACGACGGAGTTACGCCGCACCGCGGAGATCACGCCGATGGGCAGGGCGACCACGAACGCCAGGACGAACGCCGTCAGGCCGAGCTCGAGCGTCGCCGGCAGGTAGCCGACGACCACACGGAAGGCGGACTGGCGGAAATGGATCGACCGGCCGAAGTCGCCGCGGAGCACGTTGCCGAGGAAGACGGCGTACTGCACCGGCAGCGGGCGGTCGAGGCCGAGCTCGGCACGCACGCGGAAGATCTCGCTGCGGGGGGCGTCCGGGGGCAAGAGCAGCGGCACGGGATCGCCGGACAGACGCATGACGACGAAGACGACGGTGGAGACGAGCCAGAGCGCGATGGCCGCGCGGAAGAGCCGGGAGCCGAGGAACGGGAGGAGACCGCGCATGCGCGATGGGGCGGAGCCTCGACGGCTCCGCCCCGAAACGCGGATCTACGCGCGACGAAACTTGAAGTTGAAGCGTCGGATCTCGAGCTGCTGGAGCGGATCGGGCGTCCACTCCACGTACTTCTGAAGACCGTAGTCCTCGTACGGCTGGATCACCGGAATCCACGGGAAGTGCTCGAGGAATATCTTGGTCATCTTCCGGTACGCGTCGGCCCGGAACTTCTCGTCGACCGAGAAGCGGGCCGCGCTGCCGAACTCGTCGAACTCCGGATGACGCCAGTAGTCCTGCGGCCCGCCCGGGCCCAGGAGCCGCCACATCATGCCGTCGGGGTCGCGCAGCGTCGACGTCGGGTCCGACCACCAGAGGCCCTTGAAGCTCCTGTCGCGGATCCGCTGCGCGCGCACGGAATACTCGAAGACCTCGACCTTGGCATTGACGCCGATGTCCCGCCACATGGCCTGAATCGCCTCGGCCATGGGCTTGTCGCCCGCCAGGTATCCCGCGGTGGTCTCCACGATGATCTCCTCGCCCTTGTAGCCGGACTTGCGGAGCCGGTCCTTCGCCTCGCCCGGATTGAAGGCCAGCGGCGGCAGCGAAGCGTCGAAGTGGTTGTCGCCCTTGGCGATCATCGAGTTCGGGACGACGCCGCGCCCGCGCCACAGCTCCTTCACGATCGACTCACGGTCGACGGCCAGGGAGAGCGCCTGCTTCACCAGGGGATTGTCCAGCGGCGGCCGCTTGGAGTTCACGGCGAGCACATAGAGCCCGCCGTAGAGTGCGCCGCTCACCGCCGTGCCGGCGTTGGCCTTGACCCGCTCGCCCTGATCGGGTGGGAGCTGGGTGATCAGGTCGACCTCGCCCTTGAGCAGGGCGGCCACGCGCGGCGCCATCTCGGGCAAGGCCCGAACGACCAGCCGATCGAAGTCGACCCGCCCGCCCCAGTAGTCCGGGTTGGCCTCCAGCACGACCTTGTCGTCCTTCGTCCACGACACGAAGCGCAGCGGCCCCGTGCCGACCGGCTTCTGGTTGAAGGTGTCGGGGCCCACCGCCTCCACGTATTTCTTGGGGATGATCTGTCCGCCGTAAAAGCCCAGGCGCGCCGGCAGCAGCGGATCGGGTTTCTTGGTGTGGACGAGGACGGTACCCGGGTCCGGAGTCTCGACCCGATCGACCGTCGTCAAGACGGTGCTCACGCGGTTGCCCTTCAGGCCTGTATCCAACGAGCGGTCGATGCTGAACTTGACGTCGGCCGAGGAGAACGGGTCGCCGTTGTGCCATTTGACGCCCGGGCGAAGCTTGAACGCCCACGTCGTCTGGCCCTGCAGCTTCCACTCCGTCGCGAGGCCCGGGACGAGCTTGCCGTCGGGCCTGCGACTGGTGAGATTGTCGAAGATGTTGAACGAGATGCGGATGTCGTTCGACGACGTGCTCAGGTGCGGATCAAGGGCGGCAATGTCGCCGCCCTGAGCGACGACGAGCTCGCGCTTCTGGGTGGTCTGCGCCTGAGCGGAGCGCGGCGATCCCGGCAGCGCCGCGACTGCGCCGGCGGCCGCGATCTTGAGCGCGTCACGTCGAGTCATCTCTGCCATCTGGACGCCTCCCTCGGCGGTGCGTGGGGTTCGAGATATCAGTGGTGGTCTATATGGGGGCGATTCGCCGGCCCTGTCAAGGCCCGGCGCCCCGCCGCGACGCCCTCAGCTCGCCTGGGGTTGCGCGAGGGGTGAGCGGCGCACGCGCGCCTGCACGTCGGTGACGATGTCCCGCTCCAGCGTGATCTCGACCTCGTGCTGCTCGAGGGACCAGCGACTCACGGTCGCCAGCCAGCCGAGGCGGCGCCGGCCCTCGGGGACGACGCGGCGTCCCCGGTACACGAGCGTGCGGTGGTCCGGGGTCGCGAGCTGCTGGTGCTCCTCGACGTTGGGGCCGCAGAGCCGCAGGACCTCCTCGTACGTCGTCGCTCCCGGCTCGAGCTTCGCGAGCGCATCGCGCGAGAGGATGACGCCCGTTTGTCGCGCCGGGCCGTCGGGCCCGATCTGAACGCGACTCGCGACCTCGGCGCTGGCGCGCCTCACGAGCATCATGAAGACAGGCATCGCCAGATTTCCGAGGAAGAAGAAGACGATCGGGATCAGGACCGGCGCCCAGGACCGCAGGCCTCGGAAATAAGCGAACTGCACGGTCAGGACCTGGGGGACGAGTCCCTCGGAGAGATCGAGGAAGAGCGAGATCTCCTCGGTGGAGTCGAGCGTCTCGCTGAGCCGGCGGCGCGCCGAGCTGGGGAAGACCTCCTGGATCTTCAAGTGCTCCGCGTCCCGGAAGTTGACGATGAGCTGCGACGGGTCGTCGGCGAGGCGGATGACGCGATTTCGCTGCTCGACGTACAGCGGGAAGATGGCCCGTGACCGCACCTCGTTGAAGGTGAGCGACAGCGCGTGGCGCGGGCCCCAGAAGACGTCCTCGATCCACGTCGCCGTGCGGCGCTTGACGAGGTTGCTCGGCTCCATCCGGAGGTCCATCAGCCGGGTGCGATTGGCGAGCAGGGGCGTCCAGGGGATGCGGACGTAGGTCACGGGTGACGTGAGACCGAGCGGGCCGCTCACGCCGACGAAGGTCACGAACGGCGCGCCGCCGGCGATGGGCTCGGGCGGCAGCTCGTCGCCCATGCGGTAGAGGCTCTGCGCGAAGAGCGGCAGGCGCCCTTCGGCGATCGGCGTGAACCCACGGTCCTTGACGTAGCCGGCCAGCGCCGGGTCGGGCGGCCCGGCCGTCGTCGTGCCGCCGGCGACCGCGGTCGGCCAGAGGAGATAGAGGTCCTGGGCGATGGCGGCGCCGCTCTTCGTCGGCGGAATCACGAGGCTCCACAGGATATCGAGCGTGACGGCGCCGACCTCAGACCTGACGGTCGCGCGCACGAAGAGCGGCCCGATCGTGAACTCGGGATTCGGCCGCGCGGCGAGGAAGACCTGGCCTTCGGCGATTCCGGGTCCCGCGGTCGCGAGCAGCAGCGCGATGATCCGGGCGGCGCGACTCATCCGGCGGGCCTCCTCAGGCCGGTCCCGGCTGGGTCAAGCGAGTCTTGTGGACCTGGGCCTGAACGTCGCGGACGCGGTTGCCGTCGAGCTCGATCTCGACCTCGTGGTGCTCGACGTCCCAGCGGTCGACGGTCGCCAGCCACCCGAGCCGGCGTCGCCGGTACGGCACGACCCGCCGCCCGCGATAGAGCAAGGTGCGGCGGCCGGGCTCGTTGAGACGCTCGCGCTCCTCGGGATCGGGCCCGCAGAGGCCGAGGATCTCGTCGTAGGTCGTCTCGCCCGGCGAGATGCGCGCGAGTGTTTCGCGCGGCACGATGGTGCCGGTCTCGCGCAGGGTGGGGGCGTCGCTCCGCGGTCCGAAGTGAACGCGCCCCTGGACCCTCGCGGCGAGGCGCTTGGCGAGGGTCGTGAGCAGCGGCCCGGCCAGGTTGCCCAGGACGAAGAAGAGCGTGGCGAAGAGCACCGGTGCCCAGGCCTTCCAGCCCGTGAAGTACCCGAACTGCACCGACAGCACCTGCGGCCTGATGCCCTCGGACGGATCGAGGTAGGCCGAGACGATCTCCGTCGCCCGGCGCGTCTCGCTCGACCGGCGCTGGCTCGAGCCCGGATAGACCTCGTGGATCTTCAGGTGCTCGGCGTCCGTGAAGCTGACGATGAGCTGGGACGGATCGTCGGCCAGATGGACCACGCGATCACGATACGCGAGGTACATTGGGAACGTCGCGCGCGTCCTGACGTCGTTGAAGCTCAGCGTGATCACGTGGCGCTCGCCCCAGAGAGTGTTCTCCAGCCAGGTGGCCTGCTTCGGCCTGCGGAGCCCCGTCAGGCGCATCCGGAGCTCGACGAGCCACGTGCGATCGACGAGCCGGGGCGACCACGGGATCCGGATCCAGCTGGCCGGCGCGCCCTGCCCGAGCGGACCCGCCTCCCGGGAGTAGGTGACGAACGGCGCGCCACCGGCGAGCGGTTCGGCCTTCGGGCGCTCGCGGCCGGAGTAGACGGCGCGCGCCGAGAGCGGCAGGCGCCCCTCCCGCGTCACCTCAAACCCGCGCGCCTCGACCGCTCGGCGCAGCTCGGGCTCCGGCGCGCCGGGCACGCTCTCGCCGTCCACCTCGCCGGGCCAGAGCAGATAGAGATCTTGTTCGAGCCCGCCGCCGCTCACGGTCGGCGGCACGACGAGACTGAAGAGCAGGCTGACCTCGACGGGCCCGGGCGCGGGCCCGACGCTCGCCCGGAGGAACAGCGGTCCGATCTCGAACGCGGGCTTGGGCTGGCTCGCGATGAAGACCTGGGCCGTCGCGGCGCCGGGGCTCGCGCAAAGCCAGAGAAACAGGCCGATCAGGATCAGCGGACCGACGGTGGTCAGCGGACCGGAGCCACGCGCGTCTGTATCAGGCCACCCTCGGTTCAAGGCGGCCTCACGGCCCCGCTACAATCACCCCCGCGACAATCACCTCCGCTACAACTTAACAGGCGTGAACTCGCGGGTGTAGTGCTCGTCGAGCGGCAGCTTCTTCTTGATGAGGCCGTAGTCGAGGAGCGTGTCCTGCATGACCGCCAGTGCCTCCACGTCGATGCTCCCGTCGACCGGCAGCAGCGGGCCGGAGATCTTGTGAGCGCCCAGGACCGCCTCCGGAGTCCAGCCGAGCTTCTTCGAGACGAGCTCCGCCGCCGCCTTCGGGTTGTCGCGCATCAGCTTGATCGCGCGGAAGAGCGCCCGCTGACTCTTGCGGATCGCGTCGGCCTGCTTGCGGATCGCGTCCTCGGATGCGTACTGGATCTGGCTGATCCACTTCGGCGTCACCGAGTCCAGACGTAGCAGGACCTTCGACTTGCCCTGGAGCTCGGTCACCGCGCCGCCGTCGCCCCAGACGTAGGCGGCGATTTCCTTGCGGGCCATGGCCGCGAGCTGCGCGTCGAGGCCGCCGAGGCCGACGACCTGCACGTCCTTGTCCGGATCCCAGCCCTCCTTCTTGGCGAGCATGCGGGCGAAGACCCACGTGGTCGCGCCCGCGCGGGTGACGCCGATCGCCTTGCCCCGGAGGTCGGCGACCTTCTGGACGTCCGGCGCGACGTTCAGCGTGAAGTGGTTCCCCTCGGTGTGCGTCGCGATCATCTTGACCGGCGAGCCGGCCTCGCGGAAGACGATGATGTCGGTGCTGCCGCTGATCCCGATGAGACACTCGCCGGCCATCACCGCTTTGAGGAGATCGGGGCCGCCGCGAAACGGCACGAACTCGGCGGCGAGCCCCTCGGACTTGAAGAAGCCCTGGTCGAGGGCGACGATCACCGGTCCGGCCATCGAGTAGTCGCCGAGCACCGCGGTTCCGATCTTGACCGCGGTCTGTGCACGGGCGGCGCGCGCGAAGACGGGCGTCGCTCCCGCCGCGAGGGCGGCGGCGACGAATCGGCGGCGCGTCATCACGGACATGGGCCTGGCCTCCTTGTCACCGGCGCGCCTCGCGCTTCGCGCGGCGGCTGCGCACTGCCAGCGGCGCGCCCGATCCGGGCGGCCTTGACTTTCGAACGGCACCCGGTGATCGTACAACTTCGTGAGCGTCCTCGACAATTCGTCGTGCGCGCCGCAGGCCGTCGCGGGGCTGGGGCCCCGCCGGCCGAGGCGCGATTACAGCGCTTGACCGAAGCGCCCGTCACCTACGAAGCCAGGGACGGCATCGGCTGGATCACGCTGAACCGGCCGACCGTCCTCAACGCGCTGTCCACCGAGCTCGCGGCCGCGCTCGCCGACCACGCCGAGACCGCCGCGAGCGACGCGCGCGTGATGCAGGTGGTCGTGCGCGGGGCGGGGCGGGCGTTCTGCTCGGGCATGGACCGGACCGCGCTCGCGGCGGGATCGATCGGCGAAGCGTTCTATCGCCACTGGAACCGCGCGCTCGACTGCCTGGAGGACATGCCGAAGATCACGGTCGCCGTCCTGCACGGCTACTCGATCGGCGGCGGCCTGCAGCTGGCGCTCGCGTGCGACCTCCGCCTGGCCGCCGCCGACGCCGTCCTCGGCCTCGGCGCGACGCGCCACGGCCTCGTCCCCGACGGCGCCGTGCTTCGCCTGGCGCGCGTGGTCGGCGTGGGGCGCGCCAAGGAGCTGGCGCTGCTGAACGACCACGTGAGCCCGGCCGAGGCGCGCGCGATCGGCCTGGTCAACTGGGTGTGCGCGCCAGCCGACCTCGACCGGACGCTCGCGTCGGTCATCGAGAAGGCGCGCGGCGCGGCGCCGACGGCGACCGCCCACACCAAGCGCCTGCTCCGCGAGTCGTTCCACCGCGACCCGCGGGCGCTCCTCGAGGACGTACTGCAGGCGCAAGGCGAGTGCGTCACGTCGTGGGAGATGGACGAGGCCAACCGGGCGTGGCGCGAGAAGCGGGAGGCGCGCTTCTACCCGCCGCCCGGCGCGCGCTCCTGAGATGGCCGACGACGTCATCCTCGCGACCGACGGGCTCACCAAGGAGTTCCGCGGGTTCGTCGCGGTGAAGGACGTGAGGCTGCGGGTGCGCCGCGGGACGATCCACGCGCTCATCGGCCCCAACGGCGCCGGGAAGACGACCTGCTTCAATCTGCTGACCCATTTCCTGGCGCCGACGCGCGGGCGTATCCGCTTCAACGGCCGCGAGATCACCGGCTCCCGGCCCGCGGACATCGCCCGGCTGGGCCTCGTGCGCTCGTTCCAGATCTCGGCCGTGTTCCCCCACCTCTCGGTGCTGGAGAACGTGCGCGTCGCGCTCCAGCGCAAGCGCGGCGCCTCGTTCGACTTCTGGCGGTCGGAGCGCGTGCTCGACGGCCTGAACGGCCGCGCGGCCGAGCTGATCGAGGCGGTGGGCCTCGCCCCGTTCGCGCACACGCCGGCGGTGGAGCTGCCGTACGGCCGCAAGCGCGCCCTGGAGATCGCGACGACGCTCGCGCTCGACCCGGAGATGATGCTGCTCGACGAGCCGACCGCCGGCATGGGGCACGAGGACGTGGAGCGCATCTCGGCGCTGATCAAGCGCGTCGCGGCGAACCGCACGGTCCTGATGGTCGAGCACAACCTCAGCGTGGTCGAGAATCTGTCGGACACCATCACCGTCCTGGCGCGCGGCGAAGTCCTCGCGGAGGGCGACTACCGGAGCGTGGCGCAGAGCCCGGACGTGATCCAGGCCTACATGGGATCGGGCCATGCCTGAGTCGCTGCTCGAGGTTCGCGATCTCCACGCCTGGTACGGCGAGTCGCACATCCTCCACGGCGTCGACTTCGAGATCCGCGCCGGCGAGATGGTGACGCTCCTCGGTCGGAACGGCGCCGGCAAGACGACCACGCTGAAGTCGATCATGGGCATCGTGGGCCGGCGGCGCGGCTCCGTTCGGGTGTCCGGCCGCGAGCTCGTCGGCCTGTCGTCGAACCGTATCGCGCGGCTCGGGCTGGCGTTTTGTCCGGAGGAGCGGGGGATCTTCGCGAGCCTCACCGTCGAAGAGAATCTCGTGTTGCCGCCGGTGGTCCGGCCCGGCGGGCTCGGCATCGACGCGATCTACGAGCTCTTCCCGAACCTCCGGGAGCGGCTCCGGGCCGGCGGGACCACGCTGTCCGGCGGCGAGCAGCAGATGCTGGCGATCGGCCGCATCCTGCGAACCGGCGCCCGGCTCCTGCTGCTCGACGAGCCGACCGAGGGCCTGGCCCCCGTCATCGTCCAGCAGATCGGCGCCACGCTGCGGCGGCTCAAGCGCGAGGGGTTCACCGTCCTCCTCGTCGAGCAGAACTTTCGCTTCGCCGCCACGGTCGCCGACCGTCACTACGTGATGGAGCACGGCCGGGTGGTGGACATGATCCCGAACGCCCAACTCGAAGCCAACATGACCAAGCTGCACGACTACCTCGGGGTATGAGTGCCCCCGGACGACCCAACAAAGGAGCTTAGAGCATGACCATCGCACGCATCGTGGCGCTCATCGGCATCTTGAGTCTGGCCGCGAGCCCCGCCCGCGCCCAGATCTCCGACGGCGTCGTCAAGATCGGGGTGCTCAACGACCAGTCGAGCCTCTACGCCGACCTGGCCGGCCAGGGCTCGGTGGTCGCGGCGCGAATGGCCGTCGAAGACTTCGGCGCCGCCGCCAAGGGACTGAAGGTCGAGATCGTGTTCGCCGACCATCAGAACAAGGCCGACGTGGGCTCCCAGATCGCCCGCCAGTGGTACGACGCCGAGAAGGTGGACCTCATCCTCGACGTACCCAACTCCGGCGTCGCGCTGGCCGTCAACCAGATCACGCGTGACAAGGGCAAGGCGTTCATCGTCTCCTCGGCGGCGACGTCCGACCTCACCGGCAAGGCGTGCTCGCCCAACACGGTCCACTGGACGTACGACACGTGGGCGCTCGCGAACGGGACCGGCACGGCGGTCGTGAAGACCGGCGGCGACACCTGGTACTTCATCACCGCCGACTACGCCTTCGGCCACGCCCTCGAGCGCGACGTCGAGGCGGTCGTGCTCAAGAACGGCGGCAAGGTGCTGGGCAAGGTGCGCCACCCGCTCAACACCCAGGACTTCTCGTCGTTCCTGCTCCAGGCGCAGGCCTCGAAGGCCAAGGTCATCGGCCTGGCCAACGCCGGCGGCGACACCACGAACGCCATCAAGCAGGGCGCCGAGTTCGGCATCGCGAAGGGCGGCCAGAGCTTTGCCGGACTCCTGGTCTTCCTGACCGACGTTCACGCGCTCGGCCTGGAGAAGGCGCAAGGCCTCACCTTCACCGAGACCTTCTACTGGGACATGAATGACAAGACGCGCGCGTTCGCCAAGCGCTTCGCCGAGCGCAACCGCCAGATCCATCCGACGATGATCCACGCCGGCGTCTACGCGGGGACGCTCCACTACCTCAAGGCCGTGGAGGCGCTCAAGAGCGACGAAGGCGCCAAGGTCATCGCCAAGATGAAGGAGCTGCCGACCGACGACCCGCTCTTCGGCAAGGGGACGATCCGCGTCGACGGCCGCAAGATCCATCCGGCGTACCTCGTCGAGGTGAAGAAGCCGGCCGAGTCGAAGTACCCGTGGGACTACTACAAGATCCGCGCGACCATCCCGGCCGAACAAGCCTTCCGACCTCTCGACCAGGGAGGGTGCGAGCTCGTGAAGAAATAGGCGCGGTGCGGCGGCGGGCGCGGGGCGGGGGCCAGGGGCGGCGAGGGGTGCTGCGACCACGCGGCACGCGTCCGCATGGCCCTGCGCGGCTGGGCTCCATCCGGGCTCGGCTCGTCCGCCGCCCGCATGGAGGGAACGGGTCTCAGCACCCCTCGCCGCCCCTGGCCCCCGCCCCGCGCCCGTCGTTGCGGCGCGCCCAGGCATGACGATTTTCGGGGTGCCGACGCAGGCGTTGTTTGGGCAGTTGCTGATCGGGCTGATCAATGGGTCGTTCTACGCGTTGTTGAGTCTGGGGCTCTCCGTCATCTTCGGACTGCTCAACATCATCAACTTCACGCACGGCGCCCAGTACATGATGGGCGCGTTCGTCGCGTACTTCCTCCTGCAGTGGGCGGGGCTCGGCTACTGGTGGGCGCTGCTGATCGCGCCGGTCGTCGTGGGGATCACCGGGATCGTGCTCGAGCGCACGACGCTCAAGCGTCTCTATCAGCTCGACCACCTGTACGGTCTCCTGCTGACGTTCGGCTTCGCGCTGATCATCCAGGGCCTGTTCCGACACGAGTACGGCTCCTCGGGACTGCCCTACGCGATGCCGGGCGAGCTCGCCGGCGGCCGGAATCTCGGCTTCATGTTCCTGCCCAACTACCGGGCGTGGGTCATCGTGTTCTCGCTCGCGGTCTGCCTCACGACCTGGTACGTGATCGAGCGTACGCGCCTGGGCTCGTACCTGCGGGCCGCGACCGAGAACCCGGCGCTCGTCCAGGCGTTCGGGATCAACGTGCCCCGGATGATCACGCTGACCTACGGGTTCGGGGTCGGCCTCGCGGCGCTGGCGGGCGTGCTCGCGGCCCCGATCTATCAAGTGAACCCGCTCATGGGCGCCGACCTCATCATCGTCGTCTTCGCCGTGGTCGTGATCGGCGGCCTCGGGTCGATCATGGGCTCGATCGTCACCGGCTTCGGCCTCGGGGTGGTGGAGGGCTTCACGAAGGTCTTCTATCCCGAGGCGTCCAACACGGTGATCTTCGTCATCATGGCGGTCGTGCTGATGGTGAGGCCCACCGGCCTCTTCGGGCGCGCCTCGTGACGGCGACGACCGACCAGTACGTCGGCTCGGCCGCGCCCGCGGTGACCGGGGTGTCGACGCCGCGGGTCGTCGCCTTCCTGGCGATGACGACCGCCCTCGTGGCGGCGCCGTTCTTCGTGTACCCGATCTTCCTCATGAAGGCGCTGTGCTTCGCCCTGTTCGCCTGCGCGTTCAATCTCCTCATCGGCTACGTCGGGCTCCTCTCCTTCGGCCACGCCGTCTTTCTCGGCTCGGCCGGCTACGGGGCGGCGCACTCCGCGAAGGTCTGGGGGTTCGCGCCGGAGCTGGCGATCCTCTTCGGGACCGCGGTCGCGGCCGCGCTCGGCGTCGTCATCGGCGCGCTGGCGATCCGGAGCAAGGGCATCTACTTCGCGAACATCACGCTCGCGTTCGCGCAGATGGCCTACTTCTTCAGCGTACAGGCCGCCTTCACCGGCGGCGAGGACGGCATCCAGTCGGTGCCGCGCGGAGCCCTCCTGGGGGTGCTGGACCTGAGAGACACGCTGACGCTCTACTTCGTGGTGCTCGTGATCTTCCTCGTCGGCTTCCTCCTGATCTACCGCGCGATCCACTCGCCGTTCGGTCAGGTCCTCAAGGCCATCCGGGAGAACGAGCCGCGGGCGATCTCGCTCGGGTACCGCGCCGAGCAATACAAGCTCCTCGCGTTCGTGCTCTCGGCCACGTTCGCGGGGCTCGCGGGGGCGACCAAGGCCCTCGTCTTCCAGCTCGCCTCCCTCACCGACGTCCACTGGACGATGTCCGGCGAGGTGGTGCTCATGACGCTCCTGGGCGGCCTCGGCACGGTGTTCGGGCCGGTGGTGGGCGCGTTCATCGTGGTGACGCTGGAGAACTACCTGGCCCAGCTCGGGGCGTGGGTCACCGTCGTCCAGGGCGTGATCTTCGTCGTCTGCGTGCTGACCTTTCGGCGCGGCGTCGTCGGCGAGCTCGGAACCCTCCTGCGAAAATCGCTCTAGCCGGCTGGAGGCCCCATGGCGTACACGGACATCCTCTACGACAAGAAGAACGGCGTCGCGTGGATCACCATCAACCGACCCGAAGTGCGCAACGCCTTCCGCACGACGACCGTGGCGGAGCTGACCGACGCGTTCCTGGACGCGCGGTGGGACCCGGCCGTCGGCGTCGTCGTGCTCACCGGCGCCGGCGACAAGGCGTTCTGCTCCGGCGGCGACCAGAAGGAGCGGGGCCAGGGCGGATACGCCCCGGGGCGATCAGGCGCCGAAGGCGCCGGAGCCGCCGGAGCCGCTAGCCGACCCTTCAATCGTCCGATGGACGTCGAGGCGCTGCACAGCGCGATCCGCCACATCCCGAAGCCGGTCATCGCGATGGTGAACGGCTTCGCGATCGGCGGCGGCCACGTGCTGCACGTGCTCTGCGACCTCTCGATCGCGTCCGACAACGCGATCTTCGGCCAGACCGGGCCGCGCGTCGGCAGCGTGGACGCGGGCCACGGCACCGGGTTCCTCGCCAGGGTCGTCGGCGAGAAGAAGGCGCGCGAGATCTGGTACCTCTGCCGCCAGTACTCGGCACAGGAAGCCCTCGAGATGGGGCTCGTCAACCGGGTCGTTCCGCTCAAGGACCTTCGGGCCGAGGTCGAGAAGTGGTGCGCCGAGCTTCTCGACAAGAGCCCCACCGCGCTGGCGCTGGCCAAGCAGTCGTTCAACATCGACTCCGAGCCGCGCGCCGGCGTGGCCCAGTTCGCTCACACCGCGCTCGGCCTCTATTACCAGACCGAGGAGGCGATGGAGGGCCGGAACGCGTTCGTCGAGAAACGGCCGGTCGACTTCAAGAAGTTCCGAAAATGACAGAAAGGTCCGCCCGCGACGGCTCCGTGTCGTCAGGCTGACACCCGGGCCGGCTGGCCGCGACACGGATTGCGGCATTATTTTCAATGATCTCCGTAACGTCCACCATCTGGCAGGAGGATTGCCCCTGGGAGGGGCATGGTTTGGCGAGACGTCTGGTCTTTCATCGGTACGCCGGCCGAGCTCGCGCTGGTCGCGGCCTTGGCGCTGGCCTCGGTCGTGGCAAGCGGCGAGAACGCCCCGCCCATTCGCCCCGCGATCATGGTGGGCGAGGATCTGTTGCGTGTGTTCCAAGAGGGCAAGGACGCGGCCGAGCAGGTGGACCCGCCGGAGATCAGCCTCGGGCCCGCCTTCGACCCGCAGCCGGACTACCGATAGCTCTCCGCCCGATGTAGACTGCCGCCCGGCACATGGCCGGGCTCCTCTCCCGCTACTTCGGTTTCAGAGAACGCTCCACCGATCTCGCGACCGAGATCCGCGCGGGCTTCACGACGTTCATGGTGATGGCCTACATCATCTTCGTGAACCCGCTCATCCTCGGGTTCACGGGCGTGCCCGGACTCGACGGCAAGGGCCTGGGCCTGCCGTTCGCCGCGACGCTCACCGTGACGTGTCTCACCGCCGGCCTCCTCTCGATCGCGATGGGGCTCGCCAGCAACTACCCGTTCGCGCTCGCGGCCGGGATGGGGCTCAACGCGGTCGTCGCCTTCGAGCTGGTCGCCGGTCGGGGGCTCACGTGGCCGCAGGCGATGACCGTCATATTCCTCGAGGGACTGATCATCACGGCGCTCGTGCTGACGCGCTTCCGGGAGGCGGTCATGGACGCCGTCCCGATCGGGCTCAAGCGCGCGATCAGCGTCGGCATCGGTCTCTTCATCGCCTTCATCGGCTTTTTCACCTCGGGCGTGGTGGTCAAGCCCGCGACGGGTCCCTTGCCGGTCGGGCTCGGAGCGTTCCGGGGTCTGCCGATCGCGGTCTTCCTCATCGGATTCTTACTGACGGCCTGGCTCATGGCGCGCCGCACGCGCGGCGCCCTGCTCCTCGGCATCCTCGGCACGACCGTGATCGCCATCGTGCTCAACGAGACCCTGGCCGGCGGCCAGGGGTTCGCGACGCCCGGCGCGGCACGGATGCCCCAGGCGATCGTCCAGGCGCCCGACTTCTCGACGTTCGGCCGGCTCGATTTCGGGCTCTTCGGGAAGCTCGGGATCGTGACCGCCGTCCTCGTGATTTTCTCGATCATGCTGAGCGACTTCTTCGACACGATGGGCACGATCGTCGGCGTCGGCGGCAAGGGCGGGTTTCTGGACGCCAG
>Ga0137394_10000973_pt1 | contig 20371 bp, 14 predicted proteins | sample czobulk116metaG_FD_108278 | JGI IMG/M metagenome (GOLD analysis project Ga0137394, IMG submission 108278) | Vadose zone soil microbial communities from Angelo Coast Range Reserve, California, USA - czobulk1.16 metaG | ecosystem: Environmental > Terrestrial > Soil > Vadose zone | place: USA...
CTCGAGTATATCTCGATGCGTATATACATCTGGAGCAAGAGACGGATCCCGGGAGTCCGCGGTTAGCAGACACGAGCCCGGCACTCAGTATCAACGGCTATAAGACGGGGGCAGGTCTCGCATTACTCCAGTCAGGGAGGGCTTGCTCAGCGCGCTCGTCGTCTCCGACAAAGCGGTGACCGCGCGCCTCCTCGTACGGCGCTTGAAAGGTCGGCCTCAGTCCGAATTGGTGATTAGCGCAAGGAACCAGACCGGGACAAATCGCACCTCCCAATCGCCTTACCAGCGGCTGAACTCCATACCAAGGTCCGAAGCGCAATATCTTTTCGCCGAATGGTGAGGCGCCCCACCGTAAGGACAAGCACGCGGAAATAATTGCGGTTGTCGCGACCTGAAACACGCTCCTGCCGCGGTGGCCGTCACCGGTTCTCCTGAACCCCTCACCACCTGGGGCTGATCAGTGCGCACACCGGCGCGGCCGAGGTCCCGTACCGGGCGTCCGGGCGAGGCGGACTCGAGGGTTGCCGCGTATCAATGCGTAACCGTGACTCGGCTCGAGGTGCTCGACCGTCACAGGCTGCGCGTCTGCGTACTTGTGGTTCAGGAATCCTGGCAACCTCGTGAGCTGCGCGCAGGATGATCGACGGCGTGGAGAAGCGCTCGCGTGGGATCTCGCGGCGGGCGGCACCACAGACGCGGTGAGGACATGTTTCGGCGGTCACCCACGGTGATGTGCTGGGGTCGCACGAAAACTCTTCGCCGGTCTCTCCGTCGAGAACCACGGAGCGCACTCGTAGCTTGCGCGCGGCAGCTATCCGCGATAGCCAGTAGCGGTAACCTGAACACGAATCCCGTCCGGGTCCTCGATGTAGACCCAGTTACCGTCCGATTCGAGTAATGGGGTGTAGATGTTCCCGTCCTTGACCCAGAGCGGGTCGTGCTCGACGAGTACGCCGGGATGTAGCGCCGCCAGCTCGCGGCCGAACCTCCAGTGTGTGGTCGCTCGGCGTCCGTTCAGCAGCCCGGCCTCAGCGAGGAGAAACGAGCCGACGCACACTGCACCGAGCCTCCGCACACCGCCCGCCATTTTCTTCAGCCAGGCAGACAGCGCCGCGTCGCGCACCGATCGACTGCCCAGTCCGCACACCAGGAGGACGGAGTCGCACACGCCTTCGACTCGGTTGAAGTGATGCTTGGCGATGAAGGTCAACACCCCGCCCTCACCTTCGACCGTCAGACGATTCGCGTTCGTGACGACCTCAATCGTGTAAATAGTCCGGCCCGCCAAGCGATTGACGGAGTTGAACACCTGGAGCGGTCCGACCAGATCGAGCTCATCGACCGGAGGCACGATGACGACAATGATCCGGCGGCTCGAGGCGTGGCGGCGCAAGCCCGATTTCTTAGACGCGGAGGCCATGCTCCACTCACTATCCGCCGCGGCGAAGTCTTTGGCAACGCGAAACGAGCACAATGGCGGATTTCGGCACATCTCTGTCGCAAATCGACCTGTCTTCCCCCGATAGGATGCCTGTCATGAAGCATCGTTGGCTTGGGATCGTCGGCACAGTGCTTCTCGTTGGAACGGTGCATCCCACGCGCCTCGTGGCTCAAAGCCGCGTTGACGGCTAGTGGAGCACGCGTTGCTCGCTCTGGCGACTATCTCGGAAGAAGAGCCATGCGGGTCATCGAAGTTCGGGACGGGCGTGTTATCGAGTCTCTGGCGGTTGTGGAACGTCCCGATCCGTTTCCTGGGCCCGGACAATCACCGCGGAATCGGCCGATGGAGGCCATCCCTTCCTCGATTCCGCTTTCCGACGGCATCGGTGTTGTTGCTGCCATGGGTGCCGGAGTGTCTCGGGTGAAGATGGGCGACCGCGTGGCGGCAATCTTTTATCCGAACTGGCTGGACGGTGAAGTCTCTGATGAAAAATTGATGTCGCCTCTGGGTGGCGCCGCGGCGGACGGCGTTCTGGCCGAGAAGGCCGTCTTCGACGACAGCAGCGTGGTCCATGTTCCTGAGCATCTATCCGACGAGGAGGCGGCGACGCTGCCCTGTGCTGGCGTGACGGCATGGAATGCGGTCGCTGCCGACGGCCGCGTCGCCCCAGGCGACTCGGGTCGTGGTGCTTGGGACAGGCGGCGTATCGATCTTCGCGCGTCAGTTCGCCCGGTTGTTGGGCGCAGTCGTCATCGTGACCTCGAGTAGCGACGAAAAGCTTACCCGCGCGAAGCAGTTGGGGGCAGACGTCGGCATCAACCACAAGACCACGCCGGCTTGGCCCAACGCCGTAGTGCAGCTCTCGGGCGGTCGCGGCGCCGACGACGTCATCGACACCGTGGGAGGTTTGAGAGTGGCGATCGCGGCCATCCGGGTAGGCGGGTCAGTCGCGTTCGTCGGTCTCTTGGCGGGCATGAGCGCGGAGGTCGACCTGGTCACGTTGATGGGCAAGAGCGCCCGAGTCCGCGCCGTCGACGTCGGCTCGCGCGCGATGTTCGGAGCCATGAATCGGGCGATTCAGTGCCACCGAATGCGGCCCGCAGTCGATCGAGTAATCACATTCTCCGAGGCAGCCGACGCGCTCCGACATCCGTCAGAAGCCAAGCATGTCGGTAAGGTGTGCCTAGGAATGGATGGGCCGAGCTGAGCGCAACCGAGCCAAGTCCTTGATCGAGAGGCCGATGTCATCGTCCAAGAGAGCGACATCCGGAATGCTTCGTGGCAAGAGTCACTGCCAGGCGATATGGGAGGCGGGACCGTGGAGCGGGCCGGAAAGCTGGCCAGTAGTTTCACTGACGGCTCACGTACCGTACGCTGGCTAAAGAAGGCGAGACAAGCGCAATGATCGAGACAGCCCAGCAGTACATTCAGCGAATCACAGCCTATGTGGAAGGGAAGCGACCTCTCGCCGTTCAGGCCGCTACGGCAAAGAAACTCGAGCGGCTCATCAAAGGCCTGACGATGAGCAAATTGCGCAAGCGCCCGGCTGCTGACAGGTGGTCTGCGAGCGAGATCGTGGCGCACCTTGCCGATGCGGAAATCGTGACGGGGTTCCGTTTGAGGTTGATTCTGGGCGCGCCGGGAAGTCCCATCGCCGCCTACGATCAGAATTCGTGGGTGACCAGCGGACATTACGAGAAACGCGATCCCCGTAAATCGGTCGAACAATTTCGCGTGGTTCGCGAAGCCAATCTTGCCTTGCTCGAGTCTTTGACGTCCGAGCAGTGGAAACAGCACGGGATGCATTCCGAGCGCGGACAGGAAACGATTGAGCAGATTGTCCGCATGACTGCCGGACACGATATCAATCATTTGCAGCAGATCGAGCGGATCTTACCCGGGAAATAGCAGCCTTGGTCGCGGACTCGATGGTCTTGCGCAAGACACAACGGCTCATCTCGGTCGCAGACTTGGCGCGCGGAGCACGGCTTCACCGACATCGACGGCCACCACCTGCATTTCTTCGAGGAGGTCCTTGAGCACGACGCAGGTGAAGACACGGAATCAAGCGCCAAAGCCTAGACCGATTTAGAGGAGCAAGTTGTGTGCGGTTGCCCGCCTTCGCCTGATCGCGTGGAACTGTCACCACGGATTGCTGACCGCGCGCCTCGCGGAGCTGGCCTCCTTTTCTCCGGCCATCGTCTTCTCCGGCCATCGTCTTTCTGCAGGAGTGCAGGCCCGTCGAGGCGCTCGCTTTGATGAACCCGTTCGTGACCCAGCGTGTGAACGTTCAGAAGGCGATCGCGTTGGGTTCGCTTGATACGGCCTACTCGCTTGCCAAGCTGAGGCCCCGGGCGAATCGTGGGCGCGCAGTCGTGGGTGTGAGGGTGACAGGGCCCGTGTCATTCATCGCTCTCGGCATTTGGTCGCAAGGACCGCACTACGTCGACGACGTAATGCGAACGCTGGATGCGTATAGCAGCATCCTGCGCTCGGGCCCTACTGTGGTGATGGGCGATCTGAACAGCGGGACCAATCTTGCCAGACAGAAATCAACGAACAAAGGGCACTCGCAAATCGTCAAGGCACTCGCTGATCATGGCCTTGTCAGTGCCTACCATGCGTCTCACCGTGTTGAGCACGGGCAGGAGGTGCATCCGACCTACCGTCACCACGATCCAGCCGACGGGCACGAAACAGAAGTCGATATGCCACCGCAAGGCGTCCAAACCGTGAACTTGATCCGCGTCGAAGTCCTTGACGGGAAGGAATGGACCACGACTAGCGACCACCTACCGCTGATGGTCGATGTTCGGCTCACCCACCCGGCTGTTTAGCGCCCATGTCCCAGGTTCGCCGCCCAGTCTGCCTGCACGAGGCCACCTGCTCGAGCCACTTCGCGTTCGTCACGACTTCAATCTGTAAAACGCCCTGCTCGGCAGGGAATCACTCGGCCGCGCCAAGGCGTTGGCCAGCAAACGAGCACAATGGCGGATTTCGGCACATCTGTGTCGCAAATCGACCTGTCCTCCTCCAATAGGATCCCTGGCATGGCGCGGCAACTCCACCTGCGGTTCGACGGCATGCGCTCGCTTCACCGATGGAGCGGACAGCGGAGACACGGATCATGAAGCATCGTTGGCTTTGCCTCGTTGTCACTGCGATTCTCATTGGCACAGGGTCTTCGAGGCGCCTTGTCGCTCAAACCCCACGGGGGCCGTACGCACGCATTGCAATCATGCGCGCGCTTGACGGTCACTCAGTCGACTGGGAGACGGGGTACATCCGCCACCTCGAGTGGCACCGACAAGCCAAGGACGCGTTCGGCTGGTACAGCTATTCGGTCTGGGCATCAACGGAACACCAGCGGTGGATCATTTACGCCACGTTCGGACATACAGCCGCCGAACTAAGCAACCCGGTATCGCCGGCCGAAGACGAACGGGACAACCTCATCAACGTTCTGCCACACGCGCAATTCCTCGGGAACTGGGTCTACGAGTTCCTGCCGGCGCTCTCGCGCGGCAATGGTGTGCCGACTCCGACTCTGCGAGCCGAGTACACAACGGTGGAACTAAGCCAAGGGACAGGCAAGGATTTCGAAGCGGCGCTCGCCGCGGAGCAATCAAAACTGCAGGGCGAGACGCTCTGGTATCGAATGGTCGTGGGCGGCGGTACGCCGCGCTACGTTCGCCTTCGTCCGCGCGCGAGCCTGGCGGCCATTCTCGATGAGCGCGCTGACCAAGCGGTCCCTGACAAGGTCAACGGCTTGATCTCGAAGATGACCATCGAGACCCTCAATCTGCGGCCCGACATGTTGGTGAACGTCACGCCCGAGCCCGCACGCTGAGTGGAGGACTCCAATGCCCCACCGGCCGCATAACGCCAGAGGCTCGTTCGTCACTGTCGCCGAGGTGAGCGAATCGCATTCGTTCCGGCGTCGTCGCGAACACCAAGGGCCGGCGCATGTATCGTGACTGAGTTCCGCATCGCCCTCCGCCAATGCGTGCGGCAATTCGGGTTTGCGCTCACGGTCGTGTGCACGCTCGGTGTGACGATCGGCGCGACGACCGCGGTGTTCTCGGTTGTCAACACCGTGCTCATCCGCGCGCTGCCGTTCGCTGCACCCGAGCGGCTCGTGTGGATTGCGTCGGTTCGGCCGGACAACCCAAGAGCGCCGTTTTCATTGCCGGAATTCATGGACTATCGGAGCCAGTCACGGACACTGGCGGGTGTTGCGGCGTACGCGAATTGGAATGTAAGCCTGGCCGAGGACGGCATCGCAGAAAAGCTGACCGGCGCGCGGATGTCTGCCAACGCGTTCGACGTGCTCGGGGTATCGGCCGCCGCTGGACGCCTCCTGAACGACAGCGACGACAGAGCGGATGCGCCGCTGGTCGTCGTCCTCAGCCATCGGTTGTGGGAGCGACAATTTGGAGGCAATGCCGACGTCGTCGGGAAGACCGCGCGAATCAACGGTGAGTCGTACCTGATCGTCGGCGTGCTGCCGCGGCAGTTTCCGATTCCTCTACTGGACATCGACGCCGTTGCGGCGCTGACGCCCGATCGCGATCCGCTTCGCCACGTACGGAACTCGGTCAACTTTCTGAGAGTGTTTGGCCGCCTGAATCCTGGGATGAGTGCCAATCAGGCTCAGGCTGAGCTGACCGCGATCTGCCGCTCGCTCCGGCAGCAGTTCCCCGTCGAGTACGCGCGCAAGGAGGCGGTGAACGTGACCGCCCTGCGGGAGGCGCTCGTCGGCGATTTTCGGCAGTCGATGCTGCTCCTCTTCGGCGCTGTCGTCGTGGTACTGGCCACGGCAGCAGCAAACCTCATATCGCTCGCGCTCGTACGAGCCAACGGACGCCGGCGGGAGCTATCGATTCGAATCGCGCTTGGTGGCTCCCGCCTCCGCCTCGCGCGCCAGCTCATGGTGGAGGCCCTGCTTCTCGCCGTCGTCGGCAGCGGCCTCGGGTGCCTGATCGCCTCGCAGGCCATCGCCGCGGTGACGCGCTGGGCGCCCGCGTCAATCCCACGCCTCGGCGAGTTGAGCCTTGATAACACTGTGGCGCTCTTTGTCGCCGCGGTCGCCGTGCTCGTCACCGCCTTGCTGACAGCTGCGCCGTTTGGTGTGACCGCATGCATCGGCGCGGCCGACGCGCTCCGATTGGCGAGCCGCGGGACGATCGGAGATCGTTGGAACTATCGCGTCCGCAACGCGATGGTCGTGGCCGAAATCTCGGCGGCTCTGGTCCTTCTGCTCGCAACGATCGTCCTGGTCCAGAACCTGATCCGGCTGCGCGAAGTAAGCCTCGGATTCACTCCGGATCGCGTCTTTCAGGCGCGCGTGGCGATTCCCCCGACGTACCGATCAACGGACGATGTCGCGCGTTTCTACGAGCGGTTGTCGAGTCGACTCGCCGCCGCGCCGGGTGTGAAGCAGGTGGGTGTCATCTCCGTTGCGCCATTAAGCGGACTGCTCTTGACTGCACCGTTCTCCGTCGCCGACCATCCGTTTGCCGAACGCGACCGGCCGAGCGCCAATCTCCGCGCGATCTCTCCGGGCTACCCATCGGCTGTCGACACGCGTCTGGTGCACGGACGGTTGTTCTCGGAGGACGATCGTTCGAACACCCCGCGTGTCGCGCTGGTGAGCGCGGCGCTTGCAGATCGATTCATGTCCGGAAGCGCCGTCGGGCAACGGCTCCTGATCAACGACAACAGCGAGGGTCCGCGGCCGTTGGAGATTGTCGGCGTGGTTGAAAACGTCCGCCAGGTCGGGCTTGATCTCCCAGCGGCGCTCGACATCTATATCCCGCTACGGCAGATTCATCCTGACGGACTCCAGGTCTTCCGGAATAACCAATTCTGGATGGTCAGGACCGATTTGGATCCGGCAGCGTTCCGCGCGACGTTCCTGGCGCAGCTGCGCGCAGTCGATCCGGATGCCGCGGTGTCGGGGACCGGCACGATGCGCCAGTTCCTGGAAGCCTGGCTCGGCCCGCGCCGCTTCAACCTCGGGTTGTTTGGCGCCTTCGCGTTGACGGCGGTGTTTCTCGCCTTGTCCGGGGTGTACGGACTGGTGTCATACGCCGTCAGCCAGCGCCGTTCGGAGATCGGACTCCGCATGGCCATTGGCGCGACCGAACGAGACGTGTACCAGATGGTCCTTCGTCAGGCTGCGACACTCGGCGCCGCCGGAGCCGCAGTGGGCCTGGGCGTCACCGGCGCCGCGCGATCGCTCATGAGTGGGATCGTCGAGGATGCGTCGATCAACCCATTGCTCGCCGTGGGCATGGCGGCGCTGCTGATTACTGTCGTGTTGATGGCCGCCTGGCTGCCGGCGCGCCGGGCGGCGCGGATCGAGCCGACGGTGGCGTTGAGAGCTGAATGATGACGAAAAGGGGTCTGTTCGCTGCAACCGTGTTCTCGGCGCTGACGGTCTGCTCCGCTCGCGACATCAACGCGCAGCCGCACATCAACGTGACGCAAGGGCAGCCACTGGCGGGCTGTTCGGGTCGCATCGAGAACCTGAGACCGCCGGTGATGAACTGGGCGATCCAGAACCCGATCGATCCAAACAAGGCGTACGTCCTGAGCGCGGCCCGCATTCTTGAGCCGGCGACTGGCGAAATCGTCCGCGGCGGCTCTCTCGTCGTCCGCGGCGCTTGTATCGTCGGGATCCGCCGGAGCCGAAGCGATCGAGCTCGGCGACGTCACTCTCCTGCCGGGTCTGATAGACATGCACACACACCTGCTGCTTCGAGACGAGGACCAGACGTGGCCGTACTCGATTCTGTGGAAAACGACGTCCCAGGCGGAGCAACAATAACGAGTTCATTGAATGCAGAAACCGCCGCTCCAATCGTCTTTGCATTGAACTGACGTTCGGTAACGCCGGACGTCAGTCGAAGGCTCAACGCGATCGGGTGACTTGGCCAGCCAGGCCCTCTCCTGAACCCGGCCAGATCGGCGACAGCGGCGGCGCGTATCCGCTCGATGAGCTGGTCAACAACTGAAAGTGGCAAGGCACTGTTCGGAGGTGCGCCTTGGCCGGAGAGGATCGCACGGAACGAGCTTTGTTCGGCTTGCGTCTTCCGCTCACGCAGCATGGTCACCGTAAAGTGAACCTCGTCACTGTCGACCAGCTTGCCGTGAATCTGGCAAAGCCAGATTCCGTTCGAGTGGTCACGACGCTGACACAGACGAAAGGGTCGCGTCGTATCGAGGGCCACCTGCGGCCGCCGCGGTGATGTGGGCCGCTATCCCGATGTTGACGACCCCGTCATGGCCTTGAGCTGCACCGACGGTCGGTACGCGACAGTGAGGATTTGAGCAGAGCTATCCTGCTCGCTTCGCGAGTCGCTCGACGGTCGCTTTGGTGAAGTCGTCACGCACGCGACAGCATGCTCCGTCGACCCGACGGCGAACAGCAACAGTGTAGGGCCGGCGTCATTGGGAGAGGCACGATCGACGGCATGTACGCTAACGGCGACGCGCCCTTCTGCCTGGGTCGACCAGCTGTGGCTCGCCAATATCTCGTCGGCTAAAGACCATTGACGTTGTCGTCGCCGCTCGGCACTCTACAGGCGATGCGCGGCGGGTTAAAGACGGCTCCTGCGGCCCGCACAGCCCGGGCAAGGCGTATGGACCTCCTGCTCGAGACCTTCGCCCTGCGCCACCAGCTCGGCGTCTTTGCGCGTTCGCATCGGCACTTTCGCCGACTGACCGTCTGCTGTGGGTGTTGTTGCGATGGTTGTGGCCCGGTGGAGGGACGCACTCGTGCTGGTCCAGCCGGCCACCGTCGATCGTTGGTATCGCGAAAGAGTACGTCGATGCTTGCGCCGTCGCGCGAGGCGTCCGAGAAGACCGCGCATCGATTCAGGTGTCAAGATCTGATTCGACGTATGGCCGCGGAGACCTGTTTTGAAGGCGCTCCCCTGATCGGCCGGCGGATCGGCTTTTTGAATCTCGCGCTGTCTCCAACATCTGCTTGCGGTTTTCGGCGCTGCGCTGAGTGGCGCCGGCGCGCGTCGCCGCGCGACTCCGGGCGGCGAACCTGGTGCGCGTCTGGTCGAATCCCGCACTGCTCAAGTGACGCGACCTGCGCCAGCGGATTCGCCAGCCCCACGAGGTTCAGGTCCCGGAACGTTCGCGGAACGCTCGCGGTGCAGAAGGTGACGCTCCGATCCTCGCGCGCGCACCGATCGGAGTTCGTGCGAAAGATCGTCTGAGCGTGATAGCATCGGCCAAATAGTCGAAACTATTCGGCTTGAGGAGCGCCGAGATGTCGAATCGTTGCGACATTTCGCCCGATCTCTTCACCGGCGTTCTATTGCGCGGTGCTGACCTAAAAAAACGCCTCCCGGAAGGATGGAAGATGATTCGAACGGGGTAAGGAGGGGGGAGATGTATGACGCTCTTCATGGCCGTGGTCATTTTGACTGTCTTGGTGACGCCGCTCGAGGCGCAATGGCTAGACTATCGGACGCCTCACATCCCGCGCACTGCGGATGGCAAACCGAACCTCGTCGCGCCAGCACCGCGCACTGCGGATGGCAAACCCGATCTTACAGGTTTGTGGGAAGTGTTTAGCCCCGATACCGCCATCGGGAATGTCTTGCTTCGCAAACCCGGAGACCTTCAGCCCGCCGACATTCAGCCTTGGGTGCAAGCCTTGCTTCAGCAGCGCGCTGAAAACTTCGGCATCGATAACCCCCGTTACCAATGTCTGCCCGACGGTCCGAACTACAGCACCGAACAAGGTTTCAAGCGAATCCTTCAGACTCCGTCGATGATTGCCATCCTGCAAGAAGACCTCACTTACCGACAAATCCACATGGATGGCCGCGCCTTGGAGACGGATCCCAACCCGAGCTGGATGGGATATTCAGTAGGCCGCTGGGAAGGAGACACGCTGGTCGTGGAGAGCAACGGATTCAACGACCGGACATGGCTCATCCAAGGCTATCCTCACACAGAAGCGATGCGCATGACAGAGCGCTTCCGGCGCACCGACTTCGGCCACCTGGTAATAGCAGTGACGTTCGATGATCCCAAGGCTTACAACAAGGCCTGGACCCTCTCAGTCAACGCGCGCTTGGCTGCCGACACGGAAATGTTGGAAGCCGTCTGCAATGAACGTCCGGACAGCGGGCAACAGCACTGGATCGGAAGAGCTTCGGACGCTCAGAAATCCGCGGTGGACGTGCCCCCGGAAGTCCTGGCGAAATATGTCGGCGCCTACAAGGGAGTGTACCTTCGAAACCCGCGCACGGTCGAGGTCACGCTCTCTGGCGGTACGCTGTCCATCTCCGTGAACGGAGGGCCGAAACAGCCTATCTTTCCGCAGTCGGAGACCAACTTTTCCGGTACCGGACTGACCTACCAGTTCATCCGGAACGACCGTGGCATTGCGACCCACGTGGTTGAGGGCCATGTAGCTGGCGACTTCAAGTTCGAACGCCAGAACTAAGGGCCCATCCGGAAATAGGTGCGCCATCTGTGAACGTCGAGGCGCCCGCCGGGCAAGGCGCGAGGAGCGCGCTTACCGGGCGTATGTAAGCGACGAGCAAACAAAACCCGCGGGATGCGTCGGCGGCTAGAGTGGCGCAGTTATTCCAGGATCGGCCCTAACATTAGGCCCCAAAAAATTATGCGAAATTCCAAATTGATTATTTGGGCGCTTGCGAATCTGGCTTTCATGAGCGTTGCCGATGCGCAGAGCCTCGGGCCTGCAGCGGATTCGATCGAAGGTCATCTTGCGGCCGGCAAGAACGCCGCCGGAGGCCGCGACGACACTCCTGATTTCTATGGCCTGGTTACCGCGATCTGCGTCGCGCCGTTGAACGCACCTCCCCGGCCAGACGCTCTGGCGCCGCGTCCGAATCCCAATCGGAAAAGCACATACCTCGAACCGAAGAAGGCTTTCGACGACCTGTATTGGCTGGGCACGCCTTCCCGTTCGTCTTGGGCTCTGACTGCCAGCGACGGAGTCATTCTCTACGACACGCACGGCGTGTATGACGCGGAGGATCTCATTGTGGGCGGCCTGAAAAAGCTTGGGCTCGATCCGGCCAAAGTGAGATACGTCATTATTTCCCATGCCCACCTAAATGAAGTCGGCGGCGCGAAACTGATGCAAGAACGCTATGGTGCGCGCATTGTGATGGGAGCGAGCGATTGGGATTTGGTCGACGAGTCCGTCAATGGTTTCCCAACGGGAAAGCCCAAGCGTGACATCGTCGCCACCGACGGCATGAAGATCACGCTTGGCGGTCGAACGGTTACCTTATATCTATTGCCCGGTCATACGCCGGGCTCGATTGGCGGCATCTTTCAGGCACATGATCACGGCAAGCCGCTGACCGTCGCTTATTCAGGCGGTACTGAATTCAATTTCCTGAATGATGTGGCGCATTTCGATACCTACCTCGCTTCAGTGCGGAAATTCGCAGCCATCGCCGCCGGAGCCGGCGCCACCATCATCATAGGAAATCAGTCTCAGTTCGACAGCGCTGCTCCGAAGCTGAGGATGTTGGCTGATCGGCGGCCCGGCGAGCCGCATCCCCTTGAAGTAGGTGCGGCTGCCGTGGCGCGCTATTTCAAGATTGAAGATGAATGCGCGCAGGCCGTGCGTCTCAAGTTACTCGCCGCGCAGCGCAAGTGATCCCGGGTCTACACTACCCGCTCACGTTTGGAAAAACTCAATGCCGTGAATTTCGAGACGCAGGGCGCTTTATTCCGTAAGCATTCGACCAAAACCGTCTTGATGTGAGCCGTCAGGCCACGCACGCTCACGACGGGAGATGCGGGGATGCGGCATGCGGACATTCGCCGGGAGATGACGGCGCTCGCTCGAAGACGCGCACCACGTCAGGGCGAGTATTGCGAACGAACTCGCTGGCTCCATGTCGTCACCGCTGTACGAGCTCGATGCGGACGCCTTCTGGTCCCTCGATGAACGCCAGTCGCATGGAGACGCCGCTCGGAAGCGTGAGTGGACGCGGCTCTGTCGTGACCTTGACGTTCTTGGCCTTCAACGCCGTCACTGCGTTATCCACGTTCACCGGACGCATGCCCATGTGATCGATTGAGTGCCCGGCGCTCGGCGTCGCCGGGCCCTGCTGCGCCAGCATCCACACACCGCCGTAGTTGATCCCGTCGAGACGTCCCTTGAGCTTCGACAAACTGCCACCGAACTTGTCGACGTACCACGCGAGCATGCCGGCCGGATCCGGCGAACGCAGATGCACGTGATGCAGTCCGAGCTTTTCGGGATCCTGGACGACTTCGATTCGCGTCCCCCACGGATCTTCGATGAAGGCCAGCTTAAAAAGCCCAGCGACATCGCGGGCGGGCTGCACGATCTTCACGCCGTCGGCCTGAAGGACCTTCAACGTCGCATCGAGGTCCGTCACCGAGAACCCGACGTGATCGAGCACGCTGCCCGAGCTCGGCTCGGGCTTGTCGTTCTTCTGAAAGATCATCCTTGTCTCGCCGAACATCAAACGGTCGCCCTGTGCTTCGCCAGTATCCCGCCCAGTGAATCTTCCCGCCAGGGCCGCAGACGGCAGCCGAACGAAGATGCGTCACCCTCGTCCGGCACGTCGCAGCGATCGCAACCGTTCACTCCTGGTCGCCGAGATAGCGCTGTCATTCTCAGATCAGTCCCGTTCGGCGTCATCAATCGACTCCGCATTCGCCGTGGATCGGCAGCGACGGTCCAGTTACGGTGGGCTGCGGCCGCTACTGGCGCGAATTGGGCGGTCGTGAAGGTAATCGTGAACGAGATCTGTGGCGGGCGACGTCCGTCGCGCAAAGCATCGCAACGACGACCGCGTTGATGAAAGCGGTACGGGGCATCGGCCAATTGGGGGCGTTTGACGATACGTCAGGCCGGTCCCATTACGACTTCATTAGCGCCTGGCGCGTTCGAGTCCGGCGAGATGAACATGAGTTGGTCGTACTGATTCGCTAGGAATGTGCGCCAGGTCTGTGACGATCTCCTTGGCCACTCCCGCAAGTACCGTGAGACCGTCCGTTCCGAGGCCGCGATTCCCAGCTTGAGTAACTCGCCGTGAATCCGCGGAGCGCCCCAGAGACGGTTTTCTGCGGCCGTCTGTTGAACCAGCTTGCGGCATTCTGCATCGATGCGTGGTCTTCCAGGACGTCGCGTGCGACGGTGCCACCATCGAGAGAACCCGTCGCGATGCCAACGGTCGACGGTCGCGGGCTAGCATCAGCGCGTCCCGCCACCGAGGACACACGCGCAAGATCAGCCAAAGCAGACGGTCGGCTGAGCGAAAGCGTCGATTCGAACGGGCGAGGACGCCCAACTGGTGACGCAGGGCGAGGGTCTCGATGAGCAACTCTCGCCATTTCGACCACGCGAGCCGGATCGCTGCGAAAGTCTGCCCGATGCGACGCATCGCGCGTAGAGTGGCGAGCTGCCGGCCCGCGGTCAACGTGATTCTGCGTGGACGTGATATGGGCGAGGGACACGCCTGTTCCGCCGATGGAAATTCTTCGCCTCGTCAGGAAGAATGGATGGAAAATGACGAGGCTCATCATGAAACGACACGTGAGTCTGCTGGCATGTCTCGCGCTCGTGCCGGCAACGCTCGCCGCCCAGACGCCACCGGCCGGCGCGTCGAATGGCAATCCGGCGCGCGTGCCGCGGCCTGCCGCTATGGAAGGGCGGCCGGTCGAGACGCGTCCGCCGGAGAAAAAGGACGATGCGCCCGCGTTCCCCGAGCAGACGCGCGCGCCGTATCACGCGACGGCCCCATTCAAGGTCACCACGCTGATCGACAACCTGCATGCGCCGTGGAGTCTGGCGTTCCTGCCGGGAGGGAGCCTTCTCGTCACCGAACGGCTGCCCGGCCGGATGCACATTTTGGACGGCACGGGCGTGCTGTCCGAGCCGCTCGCGGGCGTGTCCGTGGTCGCCTCGCCGAAGGCGACGGACATGGGACTGCTCGATGTCGTGCTCGATCCGGACTTCGGCCGCAACCAGAGAATCTTTTTCACCTTCTACGATTTCGTCGATGGCACCAACAGCAACACCTGTGTCGCGCGGGCCCGTCTCGATCAAGCCAAACAGGCCGTGACCGACGTCACAGTCATCTTTCGCGCGCAGCCGGCGATGCCGTCCAAGCGGCTCGGAGGGAAGACCGGCGGCCGCATCGCGATCGGGCACGACGGCAACCTATTCGTCACCGTCGGCGACCGCTCCGACTCACCGCCATGGGACGTGGCGCAGAGGATGGATTCCCACCTCGGCAAGATCGTTCACATCACGCCCGACGGGGCGCCGGCGCCGGACAATCCGTATCTCGACAAGCCGGGCGTCTTGCCCGAGATCTGGGCCTCCGGCCTCCGTAACGGGGAAGGCCTGGCGTTCGATCCGCGGACCGGCCGCTTGTGGGAAAACGAGCACGGGCCTCGGGGCGGCGACGAACTCAACGTCATCGAGAAAGGAAAAAACTACGGCTGGCCCGTGATCGCGCACGGCGTCGACTATCCGGGCACGCCGATCGGCGAAGGGCTCACGCACAAAGACGGCATGGAGGAGCCGGTGTACTACTGGGACCCGGTCATTGCTCCCTCTGGCCTCGCCTTTTACACGGGCAACCTGTTTCCGCAATGGAAGGACAGCGCCTTTGTCGGTGGGCTGAACGGCATGCTTCTCGATCGACTGACGCTCGTGAACGACAAGGTCATGGCCGAAGAACCGTTGCTGACCGATCTGCGTGCGCGCGTCCGGGACGTGCGCGTCGGACCCGACGGCGCCGTGTATGTGCTGACCGACAGCGGCACTCCCACCGTGAGCCCCAACACGCCGCCGACGAGCAGGCTGTTGAAGCTCACGCCGAAATAGCGTCGCACGTAGTCCAGCCCGACAACCTCGGCTCGCGTCAGTGGATGCGTGCGGTGCGGCCCGCGGGCAGGATGCGCGATAAAGTCATGATCATGGGTATTGACAGATTGAGAACAGTGTCAATACACTCTGGCGATGCCGAATCGCACCCGCCGGAAGCCATTGCCAGGCCGCGAAGAACGTGTGTCACGCACGTACCGCCTGCCGTTGTCGAAGTTGAGGGCCGCGCAGCGTGCGCTTGGCGCCGCCACCGCGACTGAAACGATCGAACGGGCGCTCGACTTGGCGGTGTTTCAGCGCAAGCTCGTCAATGGCACTCGAGCGATGCTCGGCATCGAGATCGCATCTCCAGATCTGGAGCCGTGACCCGCGTAGCGCGCAAGTACGTCCTCGACACGCAGCTCTTCATTGACGCCTTTCGCGATCGTGCAGCCAACGAATCACTCCAGCGCTTCCATCGGGCGTTCGCGCCATTCGAGCATTTCAGCGTCGTCGTGGCCCAGGAGCTGCGGGCCGGAGTGAAACGGCGCGACGATCGAAGAGCGCTCGAACGGAATGTCCTCACCGTCTTCGAGCGAGCCGGACGCACGATTTCGCCGTCCGCCGATGCCTGGCACCGTTCGGGCGACCTGCTGTCGGACATGGCGAGGACGGAAGGCCTGGAGGTCGGTCGCGTTTCGAAGTCGTTCGCGAATGACGTCTTGCTGGCGTTGTCGTGCCGTGAAGCCGGTTGCCTGCTCGTCACCGACAACGAGCGTGACTTCCAGCGCATCCGCCGATACGTTGATTTCGATTTCACGAAGCCATGGCCTGGAGAATGAACGCATGCCGATCGTGTTGAGCGTGGAAATCGCCAAAACTCGATCGTGCCTGATTGTTTTCAGGTGTTGCCCTTTTCTTGCCCTTTGGGTGCAACAACGAGCGGCAAACGCGCGCAAAGCGCGACACGGGGCGAAAGCGAAAACCGAGCGATTTTCATTGGGCGGAGTCTTCGATCCGGCAATCTCACGCAACGAGCCGCAAAAGGCGGCTAACGTCGCTTTTTCCGCCTGTGCATGGCGAATTCCAAAATTCGTGAGCATTCTTTGCCCGTGTCGCGATCTTGGTAGGATCCGGCGGTGCGCGATCTGGCCGTTCTGTTTCTGCATCTGCTGGCGACCGTTGCCCGACTCGCCGGTCCCGGCGGCGCCCGCTCTGTGGTGGCCGAATCCGTGCTCGTCAAGCACCAGCTGCTGATCCTCAATCGTTCTCGAAAACGGTCGCCCAATCTCCGTCCTTCTGATCGCGTGGTCGCCGGTCTGTGTGCGATCTTCGTCCGCCCGGGCCGCTTGATCCATTCCGCGATTGTCTTCAAACCATCCACGCTATTGAGCCTGCATCGAGCGCTGATCCAGCGGAAGTATCGCCGGCTTTTTTCGTCGACGGAGCCGATGAAGCCGGGGCCCAAGGGGCCCAGCCAGGAGGTCATCGCCGCAGTCGTCGACATGAAACAGCGGAACCCGAGCTGGGGGTGTCCACGGATCGCGCAGCAGATCACTCTGGCCTTTGGTATTCCCATCGACAGGAATGTGGTGCGACGCATTCTGGCGGCTCGGTACGAGCCGAAACCAGACTCCGCGGATGATCCCCTGTATTGGTTTCACCAATGGCAACGGAATCTTCGGATCCTCGACGTGAAGGAAATCAAGACTGTCCCGTATGTCCCGCTCTCGCATCCATTTGTTGAACGGCTGATCGGCACGGTCCGACGCGAATGCCTCGACCGCACCATGTTCTGGACGGGCGCTGATCTGGAGACAAAGCTCTTCGATTTCCAGCGCTACTACAATGGCCACCGCGCCCATGCGGGGCTCGATGGGCGCACGCCGGACCCGAGCCCTGACCCGGGCTGCGGATGCGCGAATGTCAGTTCGTATCGGTGGCAGCTGCACTGTCGTGGTCTGTATCAGACACCGATGGCCGCCTGAGCTGTGGGCACCTTCGAACCTCGCACGGTGTCGTCGGCGGAATCACAGGAACGTGGATTGTTGTCAGCGCTGTTTGCCGCAAATTGGGAATACGCCTCCGACAGGTTCCACAGACGCAGGGGAGGATACAGATGTCGATTCAATGGGGCCGCGTACTGCTAGCGGCGTTCCTCATGGAACTCGCCCTCGTCGCCATCGCGATTCCGCTGACCCTGAGCGGCGCAGGCGGAGCGCTGAACTACGTGATACCACCCGCGTCGTTCCTCGCCACGTTCGCCATCACTGTGTGGCTCGGACGCAGGTTGACCTCGAGACCCATCCTGCATGGCGTGCTCATCGGCATCGCTGGCTCTCTCATGTATGTCGCGCTCACCGGAGGGGCGCCAGAACCGTGGCCCTACCTCCTCGCCCATGCATTGAAGATTGCCGGCGGAGCGGCTGGTGGATTGGTGCTGGCTGGGCGTCCGGCGACGACACAAGTCGCTCTCAGAGGCCGTTGATGCTGTCGACAAACCTAACGGCTGGCACGGGTTCGGCGAAATCACAGGAACGTGGATTGTTGTCGGCGCTGTTTGCCGCAAAATTGGGAATTCGCCACTGACAGGGCATTCGGGGTGATCAGCACGATCTGATTGAGATCGAAGTCGACGTCCTTCACGCGTAGCTCGAGGCAGTCCTACTGCCGAACGATTTTCGCGGCCGCCTTGCGTTCGAACCTCCCAGCCTCTCGCTAAGCTACATCTGTTTTCTGATCGGCCGCGCGCTCATTCGAAGAGCCCATCAAATACAACGGACACAAAGGAAGGAAATCTCTAACTGGCCCTTTCCCTGCTGTTTGTCGTGGCCTTTGTGGTGAATCGGCGCTGCGACGGAGATCCGAAAATCGCGTTAGACGAAATAGGAATCGAATGGATCACACTGCGCGATAGCCTATACTTTGCCAATCGCGACAGCCGGGTCCGAGCGGCGTGTTGCTCGGCGCTGTGGAGGGACGAACGATGCCAACGAGAGCCGTCTCCCTGAAACCGGTGTGCGGCGTGACCTACATGCTCGTCGCAGCTATCGCGCTCCTCCTCGGCTCGCTTCCGGCCTCCGCGCAGATTCTCTACGGGTCGCTCGTGGGCACCGTGACCGACGAATCGGGTTTGTCCGTCCCCGGCGCCAGCATCTCGATCACGCAGACGGAAACGAATCAGTCTCGCGAAGGGACGACCAGCGCGACGGGCGGCTATAACTTTTCGAACGTCGCGCCTGGGACGTATCAGGTCGTGGTCACGCTGACCGGCTTCAAGCCGTTCACGGCGCGCGGCATCATCGTTCGACAGAACAACGCCGTTCGCGTCGATGCGAAGCTGACCGTGGGCTCGATCGAAGAGTCGATCGTCGTCTCTGGAGCGGCGGCGCTCCTCCAGACCGAAACCGCCGCGGTGCAGACGGTGATGACGAGCGAGCAGATGGAAAACCTGCCGACCAGCGGCCGGGCGTTTCAAACCGTCCTGACGCTGATGGCCGGCGTCGCGCAGCCGAATTACATTCAGGCGGGCGGCATCAACAATCCCGCGCGCTCGATGGCTGTGTCGGTCAACGGGCAGCCGCCGACCAATACGGTGTTCCGCTTCGACGGCATCACCGCGACGAATCAATGGTTCCCGGAGCTCCAGGCCTACAGCCCCGGCACCGAGGCGATCGAAACGGTGAGCGTCGTCACCAACAGCTTCGATGCCGATCAGGGGATGGCGGGCGGCGCGGCGGTCAACGTGCAAATCAAGAGCGGCACGAACCGCGTGCACGGCTCGGCATTCGAGTACCTGACCGACGCGAGGCTGCGAAACCGCAACTATTTCCTCCCGCCGGGCGACTCGAAGGGCACGGAGACCAAGAACATCTTCGGCGCCACGCTCGGCGGACCGATCGTCCGCAACCGGTTCTTCTACTTCGCGAGCGTCGAGAGCACCGTCCAGGACATTGCGAACGGTGTGTTCCCGGCGCAGATCGCGGCGCTCACTCCAGGTATTCGATCGCTGCCGCCGGCCGACCTGCGTGCCGGCAACTTCTCGAACACCAACACTGTTCTGTACGACCCGCTGACCGGCACGGCGACCGGCGCCGGGCGGACGCCGTTTGCTTTTCAAAACTGTCCCGGGCTCACGTCGACGACCGATCCGCGGTTCGGGAGCTGCAACTACATTCCCGCCAGCCGCATCAACCCGATTGCGGTCAGGCTGCTGAACGCGCTGGTCCTGCCGACGCTGCCAGGCTACACGAACAACTACTTCGCGTCCGGCACCTACAGCTCATACGTGCACAAGGTGGACACGAAGCTGACGTGGACGCCGAGCAATCGGCTGAACGTGAGCTCGCGCGTGAGCTACCTGCCCAACGTCGAGAACAACAGCGGCATCTTTCCGTCGCCGGATGGCGCCCGCTACAACCCGCTCAGCATCGGCCGGTTGTTCGATTCGAACGTTCGCAGCGCGTCGTGGTCCGCGACGACGATTCTCTCGCCCCACTTCGTGGTGGACGGCGTCGCCGGGTTCACGCGGCAGCACACCAACGTGGAGCCCGAGGGGCCGACGGACAAATGCTGGGGCGCCGAGTTCGGGATTCCCAACGCGTGCCAGCCGCCGTTCTCGCGCGATCGCGCGACGCCGCTCATCAACATCACGGGCTGGGCGTCGCTCGGCAACAGCCCGATGCGCGACTATCTCGATTCTCAATACAACTTCGTCGGCAACGCGGGGTGGACGAAGGGGTCGCACAACGTGAAGTTCGGCGCCGACATCCAGCGCATGCACCTCAATCACTACGAAACTCAGGTCGCGACGTTGAACTTCACCGGAGGTGGGTCGGCATTGAACGGCGGACCGTCGCCGAACAATTTCAACAGCTTTGCAGATTTCCTCCTCGGGCTGCCGCAATCGCGCAACGCGCAGGCGATGAGCCCGCTGCTGAGCGACGAGGGCGCCGAGCCCGAGCGGCCGGCCACGCTGCGCACGTGGGCGTTCGGTACCTACCTCCGCGATCAGTGGCAGGTGAATCGCAAGATGACGGCGTCGGTCGGCCTGCGCCGGGAGTACTACC